>Ga0325401_1004231_pt1 | contig 13483 bp, 11 predicted proteins | sample PopdelMetagenome_FD_205666 | JGI IMG/M metagenome (GOLD analysis project Ga0325401, IMG submission 205666) | Populus deltoides microbial communities from Bellville, Georgia, United States - Xylem-PdKOR-R2 | ecosystem: Host-associated > Plants > Phyllosphere > Stem > Wood/Secondary xylem | place...
TGATCGAGCGTCACCTGATCCGAATGCGCGCCCGCCACGACGTGACCGATGCCGAGGAGCGGGTGATCCGCGGACTGTTCACCAATACGCGGCGCATACCGGCGCGCGGCACGGTGGTGGCCGAACATACCCGGCTAGAGGCCAGCACGCTGATCCTGGACGGATTGGCCTGTCGCTATCGCCACCTACGCGACGGATCGCGCCACGCCGTCGAACTGACGGTTCCGGGCGATTTCGCCGACCTGCATGGCTTCACGCTTAAATCGCTCGACCACAGCATCCAGGCGGTGAGCGATACGACGGTGGCGATCGCCCCGCACGAACGCATCCGCGAGATGACCGAAGCCCATCCACGGCTGACGCGCCTTTATTGGTTTTCGACGAACCTCGACGCGTCGATCCACCGCGAATGGGAAGTGTCGCTGGCCGGACGCGACGGCATCGGACGTGCGGCGGCACTGTTCCTGGAACTTCAAGCCCGGCTGCGGCTGGTGGGGCTGGCGGGCGACGGGGGCTACGCGTTGGAGATGACGCAGAACGACCTCGCCGAGTGTCTGGGGCTGACGCCGGTGCACGTCAATCGGGTGCTCCGCCAGATGCGGGAGGACGGTCTGCTTCGCTTCAAGGACGGCCGGGTCGACATACTCGACCCCATTCGCCTGCGCCGGACCGCCGACTGGACGGAGGACTATCTGTACCTCCGTCCGGACGAGCTTTGACTACTCCAATTCCAGGATCACCGCGTCGACGGCCAGGCTGTCGCCCGTCGCCGCGCTGACGCTACTGACGACGCCCGCGCGACCGGCCCGCAGAATGTTCTCCATCTTCATGGCCTCCACTACCGCCAGCGGCTGGCCCGCCTCCACGCGGTCGCCAGCGCGCACGTCCAAGCGCACCAGCAGGCCGGGCATGGGCGCGATCAGGAAACGCGACAGGTCCGGCGGCACCTTTTCCAGCAAATGCCGCGCATAAGGCGCGACGCGCGCGGGCAGCACGCGCACGGCGCGCGATGCGCCGCGGGTGGTGAGCCGAAACCCGGTACGCGTGCGGGCCACGCGCACCGTCAGCGCGCGGCCGTCCACCTCGGCCTCAACCATCCGGTCGCCGGGCTCATAGGCGGCGGACAGATCGAGCGGCTCGCCGTCGACCAGCAGGGTATCGCCGTCGATCAATACCTGGTGGTCGACACCGTCGACCCGCGCCACCCACTCGCCCGGCGGCGACAGCCGACGGCCGAGCTGGCCGTCGACGCGACGCGCACGATCGGCATGCGCGGTGGCCAGGAATCCCGCGAGGCCGGCCAAGGCACGCGTCAGGCCGGGCGCTGGGGCGGCCCCGACGAAGCCGTCCGGATACTCCCCCGCGATGAAGCCAGTCGTCAGGTCGCCGGCGCGGAAGCGCGGATGCTGCATCAGCGCGGATAGGAAATCGATGTTGTTGCCGACGCCTTCCAGCTCGAAGGCGTCGAGCGCCTCCACCTGCGCATCCGCCGCTCCGTCGCGTGTCGGCGCCCAGGTGATCAGCTTGGCGATCATGGGGTCGTAGAAGATCGACACCTCGCCGCCCTCCGCCACGCCGTCGTCGACGCGGACATAGCGCTCCCCCGAGGCGGGGGCCGGTTCCTGGCGGCTGGCGGCGTGGGGCGGGGCGTAGCGGATCAAGCGCCCGGTGGACGGCAGGAAGCCGCGATACGGATCCTCGGCATAGACCCGGTTCTCGATCGCGTGTCCCGTCAGCGTCACGTCATCCTGCCCGAACGCCAGCCGCTCGCCAGCGGCCACCCGGATCATCTGCTCGACCAAATCCAGCCCCGTGACGCACTCGGTCACCGGATGCTCGACTTGAAGCCGCGTGTTCATTTCCAGGAAGTAGAAGCCCTGGCCCGTGGGATCGGCACCTGACACGATCAATTCAACGGTGCCGGCCGAGTGGTAGCCCACCGCCTTGGCGAGTGCCACCGCCTGCTCCCCCATGGCACGGCGCATCTCGGGCGTGACGAAGGGCGAAGGCGCCTCCTCCACGACCTTTTGGTGGCGGCGCTGAATGGAACACTCCCGCTCCCCCAGGTAGACGACGTTACCGTGCTGGTCGCCAAGCACCTGAATCTCGATGTGCCTTGGCGACTCCACGAACTTCTCGATGAACACGCGGTCGTCGCCGAAGGAGGCCAGTCCCTCGCGTTTGGTGGCCTCGAACCCCTCGCGCACGTCGGCCTCGCCGTATGCCAGCCGCATCCCCTTGCCGCCGCCGCCCGCGGACGCCTTCATCATCACGGGATAGCCGATATCGCCGGCGATCCGTACCGCCTCGTCGGTATCCGCGATCTCGCCCAGATAGCCGGGCACGACGTTGACGCCGGCCGCCTTGGCCAGCTTCTTCGACTCGATCTTGTCGCCCATCGCGGCGATGGCGTTGGGCGGTGGGCCGACGAACGCGATGCCGGCGTCGGCACAGGCGCGCGCGAAGCTTTCTCGCTCCGACAGAAAGCCGTAGCCCGGGTGTATGCAGTCCGCCCCCGTTTCGCGCGCGGCCAGCAGGATCAGGTCGGGGTCGAGATAGCTTTCGGCCGCGGGCGCCGGACCCAGGCGAACGGCCTCGTCCGCCATCAGCACGTGGGGCGCCCGCGCGTCCGCGTCGGAATAAACCGCCACGGTCGCGATCCCCATCCGCTTCGCCGTCCGGAACACGCGGCACGCGATCTCGCCGCGGTTCGCGACCAAGAGCTTCTTGAACATCGAAGAACCTATCCCTCCCTCACGCCGTCTCAGGCGGCTATTTCCCGTTCCGAAGCCGCGCGCATCGGCTCCTCGCCGCTCATCGGCTTGAGGCCCAGCCGGGTCATGAGCGCGGCATCCCGGTCGTCGCCGGCATTGGCGGCGGTCAGAAGCTTGTCGCCGGTGAAGATCGAGTTGGCGCCCGCCAGGAAGCACAGCGCCTGCGCCGCGTCCGACATGCTCTCGCGCCCGGCAGACAGGCGAACCATGCTCATGGGCATGGTGATGCGGGCGACGGCGACGGTGCGGACGAATTCGACGTCGTCGATCTTGGCCATGGGCGTATCGGCGAGCATGTCGCCGAGAACGGTGCCGCGGACCGGAACCAGCGCGTTGACCGGGACGCTTTCGGGATGACGCGCCATCGTTGCCAACGCGTGGACGAAGCCGACGCGGTCCTCTCGCGTCTCGCCCATGCCGACGATGCCGCCGCAGCAGACGTTGATGCCGGCGTCGCGCACCGTATCCAGCGTGTCGAGCCGATCCTGGAAGCTTCGGGTCGTGATGACCTCGCCGTAGCGTTCGGGCGAGGTGTCGATGTTGTGGTTGTAATAATCGAGGCCCGCGTCCGCCAGACGGCGGGCCTGATGGGGTTCGAGCATCCCCAGCGTCATGCAGGTTTCCAGCCCCATGGCGCGGACGCCCTTCACCATCGAAATCACCGCGTCCATGTCGCGATCCTTGGGGTTGCGCCAGGCGGCGCCCATGCAGAAGCGTTTGGACCCGGCATCCTTGGCCTGGGCCGCGGCCTGGAGCACGGCGCGGACGTCCATCAGCTTGGTCGCCTTGACGCCGCTGTCGGCGGAGGTCGATTGCGAGCAATAGCCGCAGTCCTCCGGGCAGCCGCCGGTCTTGATCGACAGCAGGGTGCACAGCTGCACCTCGTCGGCGGCGTGATGGGCGCGGTGAACGTCGGCGGCGCGGAAGACGAGTTCGGTCAGGGGCAGATCGAACAGGTCGGCTACTTCCGGGCGGGTCCAGTCGGTGCGGATGGGTGCGGTCATAAGGGGGTCAGGTTCCGACGAAGTTGACGAAGTTGCCGCGTACGGTCGCGCGTCAGCGTGGCCAGGCAGGTGCCGGACGACAGGCGTTGAGCGGAGCCGCCGCGGTACTCGAAGCCCGCCAGGCGGCACTCGGCGTCGCGGAAGCGCAGCCAGGCACGCTGCGCCGCAGTCAGGGCGGCGGCGTAGGTCGGGTCGCCGTCATCGAACGGACCGCCCCGGTCGCGGCGGCGCATCAACGCCATGGCGCGGGCATATTCGGCGTTCAGCTCCGCGTCGGCGCGGGCATAGCCGGCCGGGTCGGCGGCCGGGTCCGCGGAACGGGCGGCGGCGACCGCGAGCAGCAGGGGAAGCAGCATCAGGCCGCGTCGTCCTGGGGCGGCATGTTGTGGCCGAGCAGGCGCAGCACCTCTTCGGCGGCGGCGATGAGGTTGGTGCCGGGACCGAAGATCGCCTGGACACCCGCGTCCCTGAGCGCCTGATAATCCTGGGCCGGGATCACGCCGCCGGCCACCACCTTGATATCCGCCCTCCCCGCGTCGCGCAGCGCGGCGATCAGGTCGGGGATCAGCGTCTTGTGCCCGGCCGCCAGGCTGGACGCGCCCACCACGTCGACGTCCTTCGCGACCGCGAGCGCGGCCGCCTCGGCCGGGGTCTGGAACAAGGGGCCGGGCACCACCTCGAACCCCAGGTCGCCGAACATCGAGCTGACCAGATTGGCGCCGCGGTCGTGCCCGTCCTGGCCCATCTTGGCGACCAGCATCCTGGGGCGGCGGCCCAGCCGCCGTTCCGTCGCGCCCACGCCGTCGGTCAGCCGCGCCCAGCGGCGGTCATCGGTATAGGCGCCGCCGTAGACGCCGGACACGGGCGTCGGCTGCGTGCCGTAGCGGCCGAAGACCAGCTCCATCGACGCGCTGATCTCTCCCAGCGTGGCCCGCGCCCGCGCCGCGTCGACCGCCAGCGCCAGGAGATTGTCCCGGCCGGCAGCACCCTCTCGCAACGCGGTCAGCGCGGCCTGGCACGCGGCCTCGTCGCGGGTGGCGCGGACGTGCGCCAGCCGGCGGACCTGCGCCTCGCGTACCGCGTGATTATCGACGTCGAGAATGTCGATCGGGTCCTCGACGTCCTTGCGATACTTGTTGACGCCGACGATCACCGTTTCGGCGCGGTCGATCTTGGCCTGAGTGGCGGCGGCGGCTTCCTCGATCATCGCCTTGGGCCAGCCGGCCGCTACGGCGGCGGCCATGCCGCCCTCCGCGTCGACGCGATCGATGATCGCCTGGGCGCGGTCCACCAGCTCGCGCGTCAGGCTCTCGACGTAATAGCTGCCGCCGAGCGGATCGACGACGTTGGTGATGCCCGTCTCCTCCTGCAGCACCAGCTGGGTGTTGCGGGCGATGCGGGCGGAGAAGTCGGTGGGGAGTGCTATCGCCTCGTCCAGCGCGTTGGTGTGGAGCGACTGGGTGCCGCCCAACGCCGCCGCCAGCGCCTCCACGGTGGTGCGGATGACGTTGTTGTACGGGTCCTGCTCCTGAAGCGACACGCCGCTGGTCTGGCAGTGGGTGCGCAGCATCTTGGAGCGCTCGTCCTTGGCGCCCAGCTCCGTCATGATCCGGTGCCATAGCGTGCGCGCCGCGCGCAGCTTGGCGACTTCCATGAAGAAGTTCATGCCGATCGCGAAGAAAAAGCTCAGGCGGCCGGCGAACCTGTCGAGGTCCAGCCCGGCCGCCACGCCGGCGCGCGCGTATTCCTTGCCGTCGGCGATAGTGAAGGCAAGCTCTTGCACTTGCGTGGCGCCGGCCTCCTGCATGTGATAGCCGGAGATGGAGATGCTGTTGAACTTGGGCATCTCGGCGCTGGTGTAGGCGAAGATGTCCGCGATGATCCGCATGGAGGGGGCTGGCGGGTAGATATACGTGTTGCGGACCATGAACTCCTTGAGGATGTCGTTCTGGATGGTCCCGTCGAGCTTGGCGCGCGGCACACCCTGCTCCTCGCCCGCCACCACGAAGAAGGCGAGGATGGGGATGACCGCGCCGTTCATGGTCATGCTGACCGACATCTGATCGAGGGGGATGCCGTCGAACAGGATCTTCATGTCCTCGACGCTGTCGATCGCGACGCCCGCCTTGCCCACGTCGCCCACCACGCGCGGGTGGTCGCTGTCGTAGCCGCGGTGGGTCGCGAGGTCGAAGGCGACGCTCAAGCCCTTTTGTCCCGCGGCCAGATTGCGGCGGTAGAAAGCGTTGCTCTCCTCCGCGGTCGAGAAACCGGCGTACTGGCGTATGGTCCAGGGGCGCCCCGCGTACATCGACGCGCGCACGCCGCGCGTGAACGGCGCGAAGCCGGGCAGGCCGGGGTCCCAATCTCCCAAGTCATCGGCCGTATAGAGCGGTTTCACCGCGATCCCCTCCGGCGTGTTCCAGCCCAGGTCGCGGCCGCGAACCTCCTTGGCCGCCGTCGCCTGCCAGTCGGCGAGCGTCGGGCCGGCGGCTGGCGGGGGCACCGCCGCGGCAGGGGGCAGGTCGGCGGGGCGAGCCGCGCCGGCATCCTCGCCGGTGTTGGTCTCGATGACGGGATCGGTCATGCCTCTCACTCGCCCGTGAAGTCTGGGGCGCGCTTTTCGAGGAAGGCGCGGCCGCCCTCCGCGCTGTCGGGGGAGCGGCGGGCCTCGCGCTGGTGTTCGGCCTCCAGCGCGAGGGCGGCGGGGTAATCGAGCTCCATCGCGCGGCGGAGCTGGCGGCGGATCAGGCCCAGCGCGCGGGTGGGGCCGGCGGCCAGGCGATCGGCGAGGCGCATCGATTCCGCCTCCAGCTGATCCTCGGCGACGACGGCGTGGATCATGCCCCAGTCGTGCGCCTTGGGCGCGGACACCCGCTCGCCCAGCATGGTCATCTCCAGCGCGCGGGCGCGGCCGATCAAGCGGGGCAGCATCCAGCTGGAGCCGCCGTCGGGCACCAGGCCGATGTTGACGAACGCCTGAAGGAAATAGGCGTCGCGCGCGGCGACGCAGAAATCCGCCGACAACGCGAGCGAGCAGCCGATACCCGCCGCCGGGCCGCGAACCGCGCTGACGACGGGGACGGGCAGGTCGGCGAGCTGTTCCAGGACCGGATGATAGCTGTCGCTGAGCGCGCGGAACGTCGCCTCGGCCGGATCGTCGGCCCCGAGTGCCCCCGAGGCGAGGTCGGCGCCCGAGCAGAAGGCGCGGCCGGCGCCCGCGATCACCACCGCGCGCGCGCCATTCAGCTGGCCCAGCGCGCGGCCGACCTCCTCGAACATGGCCGGCGCGGCGGCGTTGAGCCGTTCGGGGCGGTTGAGCGTGATCGCCAGCACGGGCCCGCGCCGTTCGGCGAGAATATGTTCAAAGGTCATTCATGGTCCTCCGCCGGGGCCTGCATCAGTTCCACCAGCACGCCGCCCATGTCACGGGGGTGGACGAACACCACCGGCGTGCCGTGCGCGCCGATCCGCGGCTCGCCCAGCACGCGCGCATCCCTGGCCGCGAGGTCGGCGACGGCGACGGCGATGTCCGGCACCTCGAAGCAGAGGTGATGCTGACCGCCCGCCGGGTTCTTTGCGAGGAAGTTCGCGATGGGCGAGGCATCGGACAGCGGCTGGATCAGCTCGACCTGGGTGTTGGGCGCGTCGACGAACAGCACGCGCACGCCCTGCGCGGGCAGGTCGAACGGCTCGCCGACGCGGGCCGCCCCCAACAGCCGGCGATAGGCGTCGGCGGCGGCCTGGACGTCGGGCGTCGCGACGCCGACGTGGTTCAGGCGGCCGAGCGTCATGGGCGTGTCGCTCACGACCGGTCGTCCTCGACCAGCCCGGCGATGCGGGCGAGCGCCAGCGGCTTGTAGCCGATGATGGTGGCGACCGCCGATCCCCGGCGGTCGTACAGGTAGGTTCGTGGGATGGCGGGGGCGGGATCGTTGGTGAAGCGCACGAGCGAGGCGTCCTCCATTCGGACCTGGGAGCCGGGGGTCAGGCCGGCGGCGCGCGTCATGGCGTCGCGCCACGCGGGGGCGGCGTCGGCGTCGCGGGCGTTGAGATAAACGATGTTGAGGCGTTCGGGCCCGAAACGGCGCCGCAGGGCGGCGATGGCCGGCGCCTCCTGCCGGCACGGCCCGCACCAGCTGGCCCAGACCGACACCAGGGTGGGCAAGCCGGGGCGGAGCGCGTCGCCCAGCCGGGCACCGGTGCCGTCCGCACGGATCACGGGCAGGTCGCGCGCGTCCGTCAGCGGCATCGGGCGCGGTCCGGCGTCGAAGGCGCGGCCGGTCCAGAGACGGGTCGCGAACAGTGCGAGCGCAAGCAGGGTGGCGGCGGCCAGCGCGCGGGGCGCGCTCCAGCCCGCAGAGGGCGGCGAGGCGACGCGGACGGGGGCAGCGACGGTCCTCACCCGTCCAACCGGGGCGGACGGTCGGGACGACCCTGGGCCATCTCGATCATCGTCTCAATGCGGATCACCCGGCGGTCGAGGCCGGTCAGGCTGTCCTCCACGCGGCGGACGTTACCGGACAAGCCTTCTATCTCGCGTCGTACGGCTTCCAACCGCTCCTGCAGCAGGAGGGCATTCTTCAGCGCCGAAAGGGCATCGTTGAGCGCCCTCATTCCGGATGGCCCAGCCGGCCCAGCGTCTGGGACACGCTGCGATTGGTGCGCTCCAACGTCTCGATCATATGGTCCAGCGTTGCGGACATGCGCGGCAGGTTGGCGTTCACCTGCGCGACCAGCATCGCCAGTTCCGCTTCGTCGCCGGGCGTGAAATCCTCGTCGTCGGTCCGGCGGCGGATATATTCGCCGACCGATATGCCTTGGGCGCTGGCGCGCCCCGTCAGCGCGGCCTTGTGATGGGGGGAGGTCAGAAACGTCACACGCTCGGTCTGCATCACATAGCTCCTTCACATCAGCTTATAATGTGCAGGTGCCGCAGTCACAATGGGATGTTGTCGTGCTTCTTCCAGGGGTTCTCCAGCTCCTTGTTCCGAAGCTTCCTGAGGCCCAGCGCGATGCGCCGGCGGGTGGAATGGGGCTGGATCACCTCGTCGATGAAGCCCTTGGACGCCGCCACGAACGGGTTGGCGAAGCGCGCTTCGTACTCCGCCGTGCGCTCCGCGATCTCCTCGGGCGTGCGGCCGCGGAAGATGATCTCCACCGCCCCCTTGGCGCCCATCACCGCGATCTCGGCGGTGGGCCAGGCGTAGTTCAGGTCGCCCCTCAGGTGCTTCGACGCCATCACGTCGTACGCGCCGCCGTACGCCTTGCGCGTGATGACGGTGATCTTGGGCACGGTCGCCTCGGCATAGGCGAAGAGCAGCTTGGCGCCGTGCTTGATGATGCCGTTATGCTCCTGCGCCGTGCCGGGCAGGAAGCCGGGCACGTCCACGAAGGTGACGATGGGAATGCCGAAACAGTCGCAGAAGCGCACGAAGCGCGCGGCCTTCTTCGACGCGTTGATGTCCAGCACGCCCGCCAGCACGGTGGGCTGGTTGGCGACGATGCCGATCGTGCGCCCCTCGATCCGCCCGAAGCCGGTCAGGATGTTGCCGCCGTGGTTGGGCTGCACCTCGAAGAAGTCGCTCTCGTCCACGACCTTCGCGATCAGCTCGTGCATGTCGTACGGCTGGTTGGCGGACGCCGGGATCAGCGTGTCCAGCGACGGCTCCGTCCGGTCCCAGGGATCTGTGGTCGGCCGTTCGGGAAGCTCATGCCGGTTCGACAGCGGCAGGAAGTCGAAGAAGTCGCGCGCCGCCAGCAGCGCCTCCACGTCGTCCTCGAACGCCACGTCGGCGACGGACGTACGCGTGGTGTGGGTGACGGCGCCGCCCAGCGCCTCCTGCGTCACGACCTCGTTGGTCACCGTCTTCACCACGTCGGGGCCGGTGACGAACATGTAGGAACTGTCCTTCACCATGAAGATGAAGTCGGTCATGGCCGGCGAATAGACCGCGCCCCCCGCGCACGGCCCCATTATTAGGCTTAGCTGCGGCACCACGCCGCTCGCCAGCACGTTGCGCTGGAACACCTCGGCATAGCCACCCAAGGACGCCACGCCTTCCTGGATGCGGGCGCCGCCGCTGTCGTTGAGGCCGATCACGGGGGCGCCTACCTTCAGCGCCATGTCCATGACCTTGCAGATCTTCTGCGCGTGGCGTTCCGACAGGCTGCCGCCGAACACGGTGAAGTCCTGGGAGAACACGAACACCAGCCGCCCGTTGATCGTGCCCGAGCCGGTCACCACGCCGTCGCCGGGGTAGCGCTGCGCCTCCATGCCGAAGTCGGTGCAGTTATGTTCGACGAACATGTCCAGCTCCTCGAAGCTGTCCTCGTCCAGCAGAACGTCCAGCCGCTCGCGCGCGGTCAGCTTGCCCTTGGCGTGCTGGGCGGCGACGCGCTTCTCTCCACCCCCGGCGCGGGCGGCGTCGCGGCGACGTTCGAGTTCTTGGATCGTGCTGGACAAAAGGCGGCTCCGACGGGGAAGGCCGGTCCCTGCCCGGCCCACGCCGACGCGGCAACTGCGAACTTGCGTTGTTGCGAACACAGCGTTTGCGAAACGGGCGGCGCGACGGCCCGGCCCCGGAAATGCAACGGGCGGCGATCCCGATCGACCGCCGCCCCGCATTCTCGTGTCGCGCCCTACGCCCCGGGCCTTTTGGACCGTGGGCGGTGTACGGCACCCCTCCTGCGGACGCGACCGGGGCCCACTGCCACCGGCCCGCGAGCGATACAAATGTGAAGTTGCGTAATTGCGAAGGCCCATTTCGCAACCTAGGTCGTCCCCATGGTCCGCGTCCGTCTCTATCCCGGTGAAACGCTTCGCCAGCTGCGACGCGGGGCGGGGCTGAACCAGCGCGACATGGCCGCGCGGCTCGGCATATCGGTAAGCTACCTGTCGCAATTGGAGGGCGGTGAGCGGCCGCTGACCGCGCCGGTCGCCGAAGCGCTTCGGCGCCACTATCCCGCCACGCTGGAGGCGATCGAGGGCGAGGCGCCGGCGCGACGGCTGGCGACGCTGATGGACGCGTTGTCCGACCCGGCGCTGCCCCCCCTGCCCCCCGAGGACGCGCGCCGGCTGGCGGAGGAGCGGCCCGAGATCGCCGACCGGCTGGTGGTGCTGCGCGAGGCCAAGCGCGCCGCCGAGGAACGGTTGCAGATGATGGAGGAAGTGCTGGCGTCGGGGGCGGGCGAGCGACTGCCCTGGGAGACGGTGCGCGACCTGTTCCACGACGCGGACAATTATTTCGACGCGCTGGACCGCGCGGCCGAAGCGCTGCCAGGGCGCTCGGGCGAGGCATGGTCCGACGCCGAACTGATCGCCGCGGCGCATGCGCAGGGGTTCGACGTCGAGGCCGATACGATGGAGGACGCCCCCCTGTCGCGCGTCGAGGGCGATCGGCTGGTGCTGTCGGCGGCGTTGACCAGCGAGACGCGGCGGTTCCATCTGGCGCACCGGCTGGCGGCGCGCGCGTTCCGCGACCTTATCGACGCGGTGGTCGAGGAAAGTCCGTTGCCGGGCGAGGAGGCGCGCCGCCTGATGCGGGTCGGCCTGGCGAACTACGCCGCCGCGGCGATGCTGATGCCCTATGACGCGTATCGACGGGCGGCGCAGGCGGTGCGCCACGACATCGACCGACTGTGCCGTCGTTTCGGCGTGAGTTTCGAGCAGGCGTGCCATCGCCTGTCCACGCTGCAACGACCGGGTGCGGCGGGCATCCCCTTCTATTTCTGTCGCGTCGACATGGCCGGTAATATCACCAAACGCCATTCCGCCACGCGGCTCCAGTTCGCGCGGTTCGGCGGCGCGTGCCCGCTGTGGATCGTTCACGAGGCGGTGGCGATCCCCGACCGGATCCTGGTGCAGCATTCGGAAACGCCCGACGGCGTCCGCTACGTGTCGATGGCCAAGGGGCTGGTGAAGCCGTCCGGGCGGTTCACGCGCGCGGTACGCCGCTACGCCGTGCTGCTGGGGTGCGAGGCGGCCAACGCGGCCGACTTCGTCTATGCCGACGCCGCCGATCGCGCGGCCCCGCCCGTGCCGATCGGCATGACGTGCCGGCTGTGTCCGCGCCCCGACTGCGACCAGCGCGCCTTTCCGCCCGCCGACAGGCCGATCGCGGTGGATATGGATGTGCGCCGCGTCGTTCCCTATCGCGTGGTCACCGGACCGTGACAGGAGAGCAGAGCTTGGCCGACCAGACGCAGCCCGACCGCTACCCGGTCCCCTCCTATTGGAAGCATCACGCTCGGGTCGACGCGGCCGAGTACGACCGGCAGCGCGAGGCGGCGGCGAGCAGCACCGCCGACTATTGGATGAAGCAGGCCGAGCGGCTGGACTGGGTTCGCCGGCCGACGATCGCCGGCGACTGGTCGTTCGGCGAAAAGGACTTCCACATCCGCTGGTTCGAGGACGGGCGGCTGAACGTCGCGGCCAATTGCCTGGACCGTCACCTGTACGAGCACGGCGACCGGGTGGCGATAATCTGGGAACCGGACGAGCCCGGCGAGGACGCGCGACGGATCACCTATCGCGAACTCCACGCCGAGGTCTGCCGCTTCGCCAACGTGTTGAAGGCCCAGGGCGTGACGCGCGGCGACCGGGTGACGATCTATCTGCCGATGATCCCGGAGGCGGCGGTGGCGATGCTGGCCTGTGCCAGGATCGGCGCGATCCATTCGGTGGTGTTCGGCGGCTTTTCGGCCGACGCGCTGGCGGGCCGGATCGAGGATTGCGGGTCCAGGCTGTTGATAACGGCCGATGAGGGACGGCGCGGCGGAAAGCGTATCCCCCTGAAGGCGACAGCGGACGCGGCGGCGGACAAAGCCCCGACGCTGGAGCGCGTGCTGGTGGTGCGCGCGACGGGCGCCGACGTGGCGATGCGTGAGCGCGATCTGTGGTATCACGAGGCGGCGGCCGGCGTGGTAGCCGATTGCCCCGCCGAGGCGATGGACGCGGAGGACCCGCTGTTCATCCTCTACACATCGGGTTCGACGGGCAAACCGAAGGGCGTGGTCCACAGTTCGGCGGGCTACCTGCTCTACGCCGCCTGGACGCACGAGATGGCGTTCGATTACCGGCCGGGCGACGTGTTCTGGTGTGCCGCGGACGTGGGCTGGGTGACGGGGCACAGCTACGTCGTCTACGGTCCGCTGGCGAACGGGGCGACGACCTTGATGTACGAGGGACTGCCCGGCTGGCCCGACGCCGGGCGCATTTGGGAGGTGGTGGACCGGCACGAGGTCCATACGCTGTTCACGGCGCCCACCGCTATCCGGTCTCTGATGCGCGACGGCGACGCGCCGGTGCGAAGGTCGAGCCGCAAGTCGCTCAGACTGCTGGGCACGGTCGGCGAGCCGATCAATCCGGAGGCGTGGCGCTGGTATCACGACGTGGCGGGCGATGGCCGCTGCCCGGTGATCGACGCCTGGTGGCAGACGGAGACGGGCGGCATCCTGATCGCGCCGCTGCCCGGCGCCACCGACCTGAAACCCGGCTCCGCCACCAAGCCGCTGCCCGGCATCCGCCCGGCGATCGTCGACGACAAGGGCGTGCCAAAGGTGGGCACCGCCGAGGGCGAGCTGGTGATGCTGGAAAGCTGGCCCGGCCAGATGCGCGGCGTGTGGGGCGATCCCGACCGCTTCTTTCAGACCTATTTCACGGCCCATCCCGGCAAGTATTTCACGGGCGACGGCGCGCGGCGCGAC
>Ga0325401_1004235_pt1 | contig 13478 bp, 10 predicted proteins | sample PopdelMetagenome_FD_205666 | JGI IMG/M metagenome (GOLD analysis project Ga0325401, IMG submission 205666) | Populus deltoides microbial communities from Bellville, Georgia, United States - Xylem-PdKOR-R2 | ecosystem: Host-associated > Plants > Phyllosphere > Stem > Wood/Secondary xylem | place...
TTTCTATTAGTGCGTGAAGGCTAAAGTGGTCAGAACATTCACCGTTAGATGAGCCCCTCTGAGTTTGTCTTCTCTCTTATTTTAACCATGGTACAACACACAGAGTCATTCAGTTCATATCATCTTCTGAAAAATTTGAAGTCCTGCCTTTTGGGTTTGTTCATGTTATCGATGCCAAGAAGCATGGTGGAAAAGAAACTCTGATGCCCTTTTTTTTTGCAACTATACCCTATGGCCTCTTATATTCTGTCATTCTGAAAAGTTTAAATGCACCTTGCAATGTCAATATGTTTTTTGAATTATAGCTGACATAAAATTTATACGTGAAAGAACCTCAAGAAAGACGACCATAAAATAGGAAACAGCCACAAAGCATTTTAGCACCAATTAGCCACAAAGCATTTTAGCACCAATTATTTAAAGCATAGATCTAACTAGGTACCGCAATTCAAGAATTAATCTTCCTGCAACTCTTTCTAATCTCTCCCCTGGAACCTGTCAATGGAGAGATGTTTCCCATCTTAACCATGGACTTGGAAAATTGCTCAAAGAAAAGCTCATTGCTCTCAGCATATTTCTTGACCAATTCCATTGATGCTTCATTCTTCGTCAGGAGAACTTGGTCAGAGTTCAACAGTCCTTTTGAAGCCAATATGTTCTTGAAGTAACTGTTGTCGAACTTTTTTGGACTTGCGAAGTCCAAGAAAAACAGGTTCTGGTCGCCTCCTGATCTGGGGCACCGGTTGCGCAATTGGGCAGCAAGCGATTGTTGAAGAGAGTAGTCAGGCTTCCCATTTCCTGACTGGTTGTACAGCCTCTGCCTGAAGCTGGTGCACCGAGCATTTCCAATTGTGTGGCTCCCTGAACAAAATTTTTCAAAACTAAGGACCATATTCATAGTTCGCGGAAACTCAGAGAAGGGGAATAGTCGAGTTAACTTACCAGATAGTGCGACAAGATCAACAACATTAAGGCCTTGTAACTTGAACTTGGTAAGAATTGTTTGAAATGTGTTGTTTGGAGCAGGAATATTGTTATTCGAACCACTCAAGCTTGCACTTCTAGAGTCCCTTCTTCCCAATGGAACTTCCCAGCTAGGACCGCCAGTCTGTATACATAAACGAAAAGGATCAGCTCTGGAATTTTGGCTAGAAAAGTTGGTTCAATTTCATTACAGGACAAACATGTAACACTTACAAGAACGGTAGAATCTCTTGCAGACAAAGCCATGATATCAGCACAGGAAACTGTTTCAGGACACTCCTTCTCTAGTGCAGATTTAATCTCGTCAATTACTTCAAATCCTCGCGCTGAGTTTCTATTCGGATTTGACCCCTTCTCACTTATTATGCTTCCGGTGCTGTCTAGCAATATTGATGCGTCACAGCCCTGGGATTTTAACAAAATAATGTAAATCATTTTATTCATGATAGTAGAAGAGCAAGTGATGAGAGTTATATATAGTAATCAGTTATAGACCTTGACAAAACAGTCATGAAAATGGAGCCTAAGTAATGAGGCTGCCATACGAGCTTCTTTAGCAACTGCCTTGGCTACAATGGAGTTGACTATTTCTCGAGCTTTTGGGCATGACCTATCGTAAAACTGTGGATAGAGGTAGCCACCAGTTGTCTTGCCACAAAAACAAATCGGAGAAAAGGCCTGGAAAGCAAGAGCAAGAACCAAGACAACGCTAATGAGCTGAGCCATTACTGCTTCAAATTTTTTGTTTTGTTTTAGAATATCACATTCAAGACCAAGACTTCTACACAGGAATGCTAAGAAGTATGAAGGGGGAGTTCAAAAGCTGCTATGAACTTTGGATGGTCTTAGGATATTTATAGAAGGAACGTTATGCATAGCCTTGAGAGATAGTGGAGGCAGGGCGGAGCCGGAATATTAGGTGGGTCAAATTAGAAAAAGTATTCTAAGAGGACCTAAAAATTAAATTTATTAATCTTAAGGTCAAAATTTAAAATTATCCAAGGAGGGAGGCTGGGAAAAAAGAAATTGTAGGGGCAGGGGCCACCCCCCCGCCTCCGCCTCCAAGTGGAGGGAACGGAACAAAAAGGTGGAGTTGGTAACTAACTAGCTTTCCATCGACGGGAAAAGAGAGATAAGAGTTGTTAGCAATTTATTGTTATTTAGGCTGATCAGTCTCATTGATACAAAGTTTTAAGAAAGCTACTGAGCAGTTCCTAAACTGATCTAATTGAAGCAAGCGCTTAGGACACAACAACTTAATGTCTACATTAGTTTTATATCATTATTATTTAAAATCTATCATGGGTTTTCTGTATATAATGGAGAACATGGCTGTACTATACCAGTTTGCAGATTTAGACATCCTATCTAAATCAGTCCTTGATAACCTTAACTTCGATCTTTGATGTGGAAAAAATGCAGAGTGAGAGGATGTACGCAGACCTCATTCTGCTGAATTGAATGAATGTGCAGAACACGATGCACACAAAACAGATTTTGAAGAATCTTATCTTTTTCACAAATGATAGGACTAATCGTCATCTTCCTTGCATAATTTTGTTTTGATTACCAGTGGGTCCATATGACCTCCATTATTATTATTATCAGTAAGTTTGGAGCTTTAAGCGTGGTCAAATGATACAGTTGTTCATATTTCAAGTCCCAAATGTGAAGACAAACACCGGTGAAAAAAGCAGCGGAAAGAGAAGTAGATTCACCTGCTCTATTGACCAAATGGAGCGTCTCATAATTTTTTTAGACTTCAATTCCTACCATTGATAGAATCAATGATGTGTTGTGCACAGTGCACACTAGAAGGCAATACAACAGCTAGCTGTAAACATTGCATGAGGTTGAAAATTCCTAATATTTCTACCAAGCTTCGTTTACTAGAGTTTTACCCATGAAAAAAATATTTAATGGTTAATCATGAGGCATTCATTAATTCCGTCTCTTATTGTTACTTTTCTTTTAAATAGCTTGTCTTATACCATAAATTTTATGAGATATAGATTGGGTTAAAATATAATTATATGATAATTACATAATTAAAAAAAACTTAAAAAATAAAAGTATATAAAAGAAAGAATATGTACATAAGCAAAACTTGAGTAATTATAACAAACCATGTAAATTAAAAAATAGTAGTAACTCCTGTGATTGTGAAATCGTGGAAAGAACTCTGAAAGATAAAAGTTATCAGCAGGTGACATATAAAAAATGAGAGGTTACCGAAAGCTAATATTACTCGATTATATAAAATAGATGACAAGGAAGATGAAGAAACACATACAACTCAACAAAAACTCTAATCACAACATTTCATTTTTATTAAGTTCCGAGGAACTTTCAAACCTTAAAATAATAGGCGATAGGTTGTAGACGGTAATTTTATAGGCGATAGCTTGTAGGTGATGAAACACTAGGTAATAGTCAAGTAGACTTGTAATTTTCTTTATAATCAGTAAGCTTGCAGTTTCATTCATAAATAAAAAATACCAAAAATATGTTCTATTATTCAAGAGTTTCAATTCGTGGGTGCAATCATAGTTCTATAAATGTAAGTATTTCTTTTCTAACTTATTGAGTTTATTTTACATTCAAGTTGTTTTAATTATTTGACTATTTTTTCAATTGAACTACTGTTTGTGTGAAGTGTATTTGATCATATTGATACTCATGTAACTTTATAATACAAATTTAAAATTGTGTGAGTAGATTTATGACTAAATTTAGAGTTAGAATTAATTAACTTAAAAATTCAATCTTAAGTTTTAAAGTCCTTTTAGTTAAGGCAAATATAAAAAAACCTACATCAAACAGCATGTTAACACAAAAATAGATGAAACAAATAAAACCATACCATAACAAACATATTCTCTTACTATTGTTTATATGGAATAAATCGAAACCTATTGAAGGATTTATATGTTCTTATTGGTATAAATAATATGATATTTTTACTTGTAAAATCTATTTCAATATATGAAAAAATTCTAAAATAAAGTATAAGAATACGAGAAGTTGATCTGATTAGACCAATAAAGTGACAAATAATTGCCATGGTTGGAAAACTATTCAAAAAGTTTGTAATTCTTGGAAAGTAAGTAATTCAAAAATTTGTTTAAGTACATGGTTAAAATGGTATATTTAAGGTCAAATTAAAAATAAAATCTATTTATTTTTAGGGTTAAGACTTTGTTGGAATATAATATTTAACATAAGCTCTTGAACATTATGCTCTAAATAAATTGTAGGTGAATGAAAAATTGATTTCAAAGAATCTTTAGTTTGAATGTTTTGGTGAAACTCAAAACCTCCTAAAAGCACTTTATCCTATATAGAAAAGAAACAAAACTTTATTAAAAGTTGAGGAGTTAAGATTAGATTCAAAGAACATTCAAGTTCTTAAAGGGAAAATGTCCCCAATAAAGTGAGTTTTATGCTTAAAACCTATATGTGCACACTAGCTGAGCTCTGGTTTAGGTAACATAATATTTTAAGCTAATAAATTATTTTTTTGCCAATTGAAATTTGAACTTTTCTTAGTCCATGAAAAATTATTTCTACAAACCTATTGGTTAATAGTAAATTGATTAGTTTTTACATAACTCTTTCAATAATATCTTAACATATTTTTTAGCTAAAAAATCACATTATTTAAATAAAAAAATGTTAAGGTTTAATAATATTTTTATGGTGGGTAATCAAAGTTATTAGTGGAGAAAATCCATCACTTATTGACGTCTAAAATTCTCTATAAAAAAAAGGTTTAAAAAGAGTGTTTGGTGTGGGTTAATTCTGCATTGTTTTGACATAATTTAATATTTTTCTTCACTTAATTTTTCAACATTGCTTTTGTGATTTTAAAGTTTTGTCTTGTTTCCTCTAAATTTCCTTCTTATTTAAAACTTAGATTTTGTCATTGTAGAGGAATAATTGAGTAATATTTTATTGACTCATTGAACTTTGTTTGAGAATGCACCTAAACAATGTGATATTATTGGTATTTTAGAAGACTTACTGAAGAAAGTTCGTTTACATCAATTGAGGAACAATAAATCATTAAAGATACACAAATAATGATTTCGAGTTCTTATTCCAATTTAAATGTATTTTGTAGTCATAAATAGATTTTTATAGATCCATATGATTTTTTTCTCATGTTTTTTGGTTTAAAAAAGGTTTGAAATTAGGTTTTTAATGTCTAAAAACTTGGATTTTAATTTTTCAATCCCTAAAATCACCTTTAATAATCGGAAAATATTGCATGCAAACAACTCATTGACTGTTCTATTTTAAAAAATAAGCCATCCATATTTTTTTAAAATGTAAATCTATCATTTTAGGGCCAAACACACTTGAAAGTTTTAATTTTAGGCTAGACATGCGAGTCCATCATTCAATCTTAGTCACGCTTAATCTCTTTATTAAAAGTAATCTTTAATTATTTTTATTTTATAATAATATCTATTATTCTATGATTTTTAAATAATATTAGGGATTTTTAAGATAATATTAACAATTATTTTTTGAATGATTATATATAAATTAATGTGTATACTGTTTTAAGAATTTTGCTCACAAAATATCTATTTTTTATTTATTTTAAAGGTCTTATATTTTTTTAAAATTTTTAATTTTTAATTTTTTAATACACCCACTTCAAAATTATTGATTCATGATTTTTTTTATTTTATTAAAATTTTTTAAGAGTATAATAATTTTATTTAAAAAATACTCTAAACATCAACTTCGATTTCAATATTTAATTAGCATTAATGATACTAAAACCATAATCATAAGTATTCTTCTCTTATATAACTTTGCGCGTTTGTCTCTACGAGCACGTTTGTGTTTTTACTAAACACGTTGTATTAGATGTTTGGTAAGTGATAAAACATTATTTACTATTAATAAGACCTACTAAAATTTGCAGGCGTACCTGTGTCTCACTAAAAAAGTGAATTAATTAATTCACTATCCACTGTGTACTTAATTCACTTTTCACGATGCACTTAAGTGAACAGTGTTCACTTAAGTGAATGGTGGAGAGTGTCTCCACTGTTCACGTGAACAGTGAACAGTGGAGACACTCTCAACTGTTCCGGCTGGACTGGGTCCGGTCCAACATTGAAACGGTCCGACCAAGTTAAAAAAATTAATTTTAATTTTAATTTTAATTTTTAATTGTGTTTTATTCGAAAAACTAGTGTTTAACATTATTCAATGACACTATATAAATTAAAAGAAGATCGCTTAATGACGTAGTATTTGAAGAATTTGATCGCAATCCCAATTTTGTTCCTGATAATATTTTACCTGATGTTATTGCGTATTTAAGAAATCAAGGAAACTTTAGTTCTTGTCAGATGGATTTCGTATGTGATGGAATTGTAGATAGTTTAATGGAATAATAAAAAATATTTTATGTAAATATTATTTATTTCATGATATAGTGGTTAAATCTATAATATTTAAATTAAAACTCATCAATATTAATATATATCTTGTTTTAATTATTTTATAACCTCTATTTGAAAAGTATTCTTAAACAAACACATTAAACTATTTTTTATTCGACCTTAGTTTCAATCATAGTTTTAATCAAACCAATCTCAATTAAAACTAATTTTTATAAAACAACTTTTTTCAAATTACAACTATAAAATCTACCACAATACCATATATTGTCTTATTAAATTTAGCTTAAAAACGTAGCACGGGTACATTAACAATAAATTCCTCTAAGTCATCCCTTGAATCTAACGACATGTTGTAACAATAAATCAATTTCATTAATATATATTCCTAAAGTATATTTTTTTATCTTCTAAATTAAATTTAATTAAAAAATTCAAATGAAGTTTTATATTTAAAATCCTCTTAAATAATAAAAATAAAATCTCAAATAAAATTTAATCTATAAAAATAAATCAAGATACGATAAGAAATTTAATATTAAAAGTAATTTTTTTAAATACTCATTTAGTTTTTTAAAATATTTTTGAAGAAATAAAATAAAAATAATATAAAAAAATAAAATTAATTAAATTTAATTTATAAATCAATTAGATATTGTAATTAAATTTAATTATAGTAAAGAAATGATTATAAATAACTGAGAGTGAAATAGTCAGTGACTTCCTTTCAAAATTCCAGGTGTCTAGACGAGGCGTCAACCACTTTCACTAGTCCAAATGTGCAAAAATGAACCAAACTTCAATAAAATCAATACACTCGAAGAAACCCTAACAATGCCACTGCTAAAATAACAATAATAATGCCAATTAAAGCCGAAGGCAAAGGCAGCAATCTCAAAGGAGGAAATGGCTAAACTACAGCAGCAGCACAGTAATACAGCTGGGTGGGCTCCTCCTTCAGTGCAAAAACGATGGCTCTTAACACTCTTAATCATGCTTTCCGTCTCAACTCTTATTGCTTTCTTCATAAAATCTGCTTTCGATTCCTGCGATCCCCCCCACCCCCACAACTTCGATGTTGCTGCTTCAAACAAACCGGCCAAAGTTTTTTCGAATTCGATTAAAACGGCGCCGAGTCCGCTTAGTTTCATGAAGTCTAAGCTCGTTCTCTTGGTCTCTCACAAGCTCTCTCTTTCTGGTACTGTCTTTCGTTATATATATATATATGTGTGTGTGTGTGTGTGTGTGTGTGTGTGTGTGTGTGTGATTAATAGTTTTGTTTTGATTAAAGCAAGACAATAATTGTTGTTATTTGCATTAAGTATTAATTAGATTGTCTAGTCAATTTTGCATGCAAGATGCTTGTATTATCATGTATGATGTCCGTAATGATTGTAGAATTTGGAAAGGCAGGTGATTATTATGCTGCTTAAAGCTAAAATATGTGCTCTTTATTACTATCAGGGAATGATTTTACTATTTTGTTAAAGTCGGGTGCATATTGTGAATTCGTGTTTGTGCATCCCTTTTGTCATCTTTCTTGAAGGAACGCAAGTCATCAATTGTAGTTTACTTGATGTTAATTTTATCCTAAGATGGCTAAATTTCTGAGCATTCTAAAGGTGTTTTGAGATGAACGTTGAAATGCCTGGTTTGGTGATTCATGGATGATGTGCATAATGATATACTCTAGAAGATCTTGTGGCAGCATTTTCTTTTTATTCATTTAGTTAAACCATTTAAGTGCGCATGCTTTAAGAGAATGTTTTTAAAATTTTGTTATCATGGCATTGTCGTTTCAGAAATTTTGTTTTTGGTTGTCATTGTCTTTTCATATAAAAGTGTATTGAATGAATGATCTGACACGTGCTAATGTCTGAAACAACAATTGTGTCGACAAAGAAGGAATAGTTACATACCGAAACTGTTAAGCTACCTGTAACTGGCTTCCATTATTTTATGTACTTGTATGGTTGTTCTTATGGTTTGGAGAAGTATGTAGTAGGAGGCTTCCCTATATTATGTCAATTCATGAAATTTTCTTGCTGTTCATAATAGGAAGTTATTGTTTAAGATATTCAACTATAAATGGAGGGGTAGGGTGGCTGAAAATTTGTTCCAGTAGGAATTAGGATGTGTCATTCATTTGGTTTTTTCTGTTATTCTTGTGCAAATGTGTAGCATGTATTCCTGGCAAGTGTTAACAACCAGATAACCAGATAACATTCATTTTTCCAACCGAGGAGCTGCTTTCACTTGCTTTACTTCCATGAACCTGTGTATTCTATATAGCAGATTAAAATTTAGAAAGCATGCACTGTGATTTCTTAAATGTTCAGTGCATAAAATCTCATCTATCCCATCAATTTTCTCTATGATTTTCATGTTGATTCATAAGTATCATATCCTCTGTTTTTTGTCCTTTCCATGATTTTGAGCTAACTTGCTCGTGTGTTTTATTTTTCCAGGTGGACCATTGTTACTGATGGAACTAGCATTTCTATTAAGAAGTGTTGGCACTGAAGTTTTTTGGATTACTATCCAGAAACCATCAGAAACTGATGAGGTTGTATACAGTTTGGAGCAAAAGATGTTGGTCCGAGGAGTGCAGGTAATTACTGTTCTAGCTCCTGAAGTTGTCTAGCAGATGATTTTGTTCCAATTTTTAAGTGATTTTAAGTTCAATATTAAGTCGGGCATGTGTCAACCTTTTATATTAATTGGAATACAGAATTGAATCTGGCCTTGTTTCACTACTGCACTGCCATCATATATATATATCATTATGTCGCCCCTTCTTAATAAAAAGTTGGAGTTGGCTTTCGACTGTTCATGAAGCTAGTCCTCTGCTATTATATGCATACAGGTTCTCTCTGCAAAGGGTCAAGAAGCTATAGATACAGCTTTTAAGGCTGATCTGGTTGTCTTGAACACTGCGGTTGCTGGTAAATGGCTGGATGCTGTTCTCAAGGAGAATGTTCCTCGTGTTCTCCCAAAGGTGTTGTGGTGGATCCATGAAATGAGGGGGCATTATTTCAAATTGGATTATGTCAAGCACCTTCCCTTGGTTGGTGGTGCTATGATTGATTCACATGTAACAGCAGAATACTGGAAGAATAGAACTCAAGAGCGTTTGAGGTACTTATAATCTGTTTGTTGATACTGACTTAGTGACTGAAGTACTTACTTTCTATATGATTATATGTCCTTTCTTGTCTGCCCTGGTATTTAATTTTCTGATAAATGATCTATCATAATGTTGACTATTGAAGGCACAAGTATAGGAATGAATATATCAATTCCTATAAATAATTAATTATTGTGTCCATTCTCAATTAAACCAAGGCATCATAAATACGTTAAATAGCTGAATCTAGCTTTGCTTCTTCTTGTGGTGGTTGAGGTGTTGATCGTTTGTCTTTGGCTTGTTTTAACTGGCATCATCATGTTTTATTTTCTTTGCGTAGTTTTCATCTCCAGTTTCGGTTATGGTTGGGACATAAATCTGAAACTAAATAACATTTTACTCTATTGTTTTTGTGTTTCCATAATCCTTTCTTTTTCATATTTTTTGTTTTCTGTTTCAGTAATTCTTTTTCTTTCTTTTTTTTTCCTCTTCTGCAGGATTAAAATGCCTGAGACCTATGTGGTTCACCTTGGAAATAGTAAGGAACTCATGGAGGTTGCCGAAGATAGTGTGGCAAAAAGGGTTTTGCGCGAGCATATTCGGGAGTCTCTTGGAGTGCGGGATGAAGATATACTCTTTGCCATTATTAACAGTATGTTTTTCATGCTAATTAGATCATATATTCTCATTTTGACCCTGCACTTTCTTTTCTATTGATGAATTCAGTTCCTTAAAATGAATGACTCGGTTGTGTGTCACCCAGTTGGAAGAAGACATGAAGAATTTTGTTTATTACCTTTTAAACTATAGCCTTGGGATCTGAATTTATCTTCTTCCCTTAGCTGGTTTTGGACCCTGCCCTTCCCTGCCAATCTAATGCACCTCCACACAAAAGAAACATCAGAGCAAGGGAGAGAAAAAAATGTTATATCTGGTTGGATATTAATAACTGGTAAAATATATTGCAGGTGTTTCGCGTGGAAAGGGCCAGGATCTATTTCTACGTTCCTTTTATGAGAGCTTACAAATAATCCAAGTGAAGAAACTAAAGGTGCCATCAATGCATGCAGTAATTGTGGGTAGTGACATGAGTGCTCAGACTAAGTTTGAGACAGAATTACGGAACTATGTGATGCAGAAAAATATTCAAGATCGTGTTCACTTTATAAATAAAACTTTGACCGTAGCTCCTTATCTAGCTGCAATTGATGTTCTTGTTCAGAATTCACAGGTAGTTTCATGATGCCTGAGCATTTTTTTTTCCATGCACTGTATTTTATTTTAAATATCCAGTTTGGTAGAGTAATTGTTGTTTATTATCTTGTTATCATCATCTTAATTGATTCATGTTTTTTGACATGGTTATCTTCATTGAGACATGGCCTGTGTTCATTTTGCTGATGCTGTGTTCAGTAGGAAATGGCTTTGTGGCATAACATTCAATTATATAAACTGAAAAGACAGGGAAGGAAAAAAGGGGGATAGGTTAGGCATAAAAGACGCAACTCTTAGCTGCAAACTCACAATTAATAAACTAGGGCCTCCATCTAGAGTTACATAAAAGACGCAGTTCAATTAATAAACATGATTAAACAGTAAAATAAAGCAGTTTATTTTCATGAGGTCAAATATAATGGTGCCATAATCTGTCTAGGAAAGTTATTTCATTAGGCAAGTGGTGCATCTTATAAAATGAAGCAAAGAATCCAGTCTTTTAATGTGAAACAATTTTTGGCTGTCATTGAGATGAATCATGGATGCTTATAGAGGCTTCTACTCCTCTGTTGATTTCATTTTCCTAATCCAAGGTTTGTTCAAAGTCTATCTGATTGCATTGTTATGTATGTTCATCACAATTCCATTTCCTTTTCCAAGCAAACTGGAAGTATAAGAGCTCTTGTGAACTTTTTCTTTCTGCGCACCTGTTTAGGCACGGGGTGAATGCTTTGGGAGGATAACTATTGAAGCAATGGCATTTCAGCTGCCTGTACTGGTGAGGCTTTTTATAGGATCCTGATATTTCTTATAATAAATATGCATGATACTTGAGTTCTCATCACACATGCCATATATTATAGCTGGTTTTGAGCACAATTGTTGCTTGTTATCTTGTTCATGTCAGGGAACGGCAGCAGGAGGCACCACAGAGATTGTCGTGAATGGAACTACTGGATTATTGCATTCAGTTGGAAAAGAAGGGGTCACTCCCCTCGCCAAGAATATCGTAAAACTTGCCACTCATGTCGAGAGGAGGCTTACAATGGGCAAGAGAGGATATGAAAGGGTCAGGGAGATGTTTTTAGAACATCACATGGCACACAGAATTGCTTCGGTGCTGAAAGAAGTTTTACGGAAGTCAAAGAGCCACCCTCATTCTTAACACTTCGAAGATCAGTCCTCCCCGCAGTTTGCTGGAGCATGATACGAGCTGCATTTCTAGGCTGTTCCATCAAAATCTTTACAAAGAGACGGACTTCACTGATGATAGGAAATTGTTAGTTTATAGCCCATATCCATAGCCATAGCCATAGCCATACCTTTTCTCTGGTTGGTGTTTTCCTTGCTACCTTTCAACAGAGCTGTATATTATGTACATAATCGGGTGAATCAAGTCAGTGGCCCGTTTATGCTAGCTGACTTCGTCATTTGTCAACGCATATGACTTTATCATGTCAACGTTTAAGGTTTTTTCTCTGGCGTCAGTGGTATTGATGAGGATCAGCATTGCGATGTGCCAAAATCCACGATGAGATCAGCAAAAGAAATCTCATTCCAGCCAAACTTTATCGGTCACCTGCCTGAGCTGTATCAACACGAGGCGACGTAAACCTTTAATTTCTTTGAATAGAAGTCAACTTGTTACTTGGCAGTGCTTCTCCATGGGTTGGATTATTTTTTTATGAAAAAAAAAACCTGACCGTGGTAAACGCGATTTTTATTAGTAAGAAAAATTTTGATTATGAATTCAAAACTCTAAATACATGGGTTTTTATGTTTCAAGTTATATTTTTTAATTAAATATCAAGTCAGTAATCTAAAAAACAGTTATAGATGAAGATATATCTATAGATAAAGATATATGTTGATGTTCTTGTTATGCTGAGAGCTAATAATGATTCTTTTTATTAATATTAATCAAATCGGATTAACTAATCTTTACTAAATTTAATAATTGTCATTTGAAATCTATCTTTTTATTTAATTAATGATTAACAATCTAAAAAAAGAGAGATTGTTTTAATTAAAATTTAAATAAAAAAATCTACAAAAACTAAAAAAATACATAAAAGAGGTTTTGAACAAAAATAAAAAGGAAAGAAATGATAAAAAAGAAGAAGTAAAGTATGTTTAGGCTTGGCTTGTGAAGCTTGTGCCAATAAAAAAGCCAATGCCAAACACACGTGGTTTAGTTATTTTTTTTTAAACGACAAATAATATGTCATGTACAAAACCTAATTTTTATTTATTATAATGGTGGTTAACACCCCTAAAATTCTTTTTCTAACTAATTTTCCACCTAGAAACATCAAAAAGCTACTCTAGAAGCATTAAAATAAAATAAAATCATTTATGATATTAACTTGGAATAAATCAATCTAAAAACACAAAATCATCTCAATTTAAAAAAACTTCATGAGAAATAATTTTTCAAGTAAGATTAAAGCTAAAAAAATCTCAATAAATTTTTTTTTTGTAAAAAAAACATTTTAACATCAAGAATGACTTTTTTTTTTATATAACTGGAATCTTGACCGACTGTTAAATCAAAGATCAAAATGAAAACAAATAAAATCTTGAAATAAAAATTTAATCCTCAAACTCAAAAAACTAAAAATGAACTTTGACAAAACCCTAGGTAATATTTAGCTCCTAGGTAATATTTAGCTAAAAAGCAGATGGACCAACTTTTGTTATCATAGGGCTGCTCTTTTTTTTTTTTTTTT
>Ga0325401_1004236_pt1 | contig 13475 bp, 8 predicted proteins | sample PopdelMetagenome_FD_205666 | JGI IMG/M metagenome (GOLD analysis project Ga0325401, IMG submission 205666) | Populus deltoides microbial communities from Bellville, Georgia, United States - Xylem-PdKOR-R2 | ecosystem: Host-associated > Plants > Phyllosphere > Stem > Wood/Secondary xylem | place...
TTCTCAGACGTAAGATTTCAACCTAAATTATAAAGAAATAGAGAGAAATCCTAATGTTTTCTAAAAAGTCTATAATTCAATAACTAGATCTCTAATTACAACTTCCTTGGACAACATTTTTAGGTTGTTTATATACTAATAAAAACCTCTAAACAAAGTTGAAAAAATAATAATAAAATTATAATCGAACAAGGAAAAAAAACATAAATTAACTCACTACCAGAAATTCACTAAATAGCAACGGATTTACCGACGGAATATGTTTGTCAGTAATTTGAGGTCAAAATTACCGACGGACACTTTTCCATCTGTAATTCAGTCGGTAACTACCGACGGAAAGTTTTTGTCGGTAGTTACCGACTGAATTACGGACAGAAAAGTTTTCGAAATAAAAAAAAGACGGGTCGCTGATGTGGAGGTTTTGGCGGGTTATTTTTTCCGACGGAATCACCGATATATTCAAAACGACAGCCCGTACAATGACATGACCCGTTCACCGTTTAAATTGCCGATGGAATCACCGAGGGATTTGAAATGGCAGATCCGTACGGTGACATGTCGATTTTTCCGTCAGAATCACCGATGGAAAATCTGTCGGTGAAACCGTTAGAAAAAGTTAATATATGTCAGCTTTGCCAACCATCTCCTCCCCTATTTCTCCTTCTTCTTCCTAATCCCAACTCTCCCCATCTGCAAACAACCAGTCCCCCTCTCCCCCCAAACAAAAATCTCCCTCATATCAACACAACAAGTTATATTTCTTGAAGTTTTATGGTCACAACATCCGTGTTCTGATTTACCGATGAATTTTATCAATTTTTGTAAGTAATTCTATCTTTTTAAATTTTAACATTTAATTAAATGTCAATTTTTTTTAATATATGTATTTTGTTTGTAGATGTACATGTTTTATTATTATTTCTCAAACAAACTTTTAGTATATGAATGTATAATTCTATACCTGTTATGGTTTGTTTTAGATTTTGTAAGATTGTATTTGTTGTAAAATGTTAAAACTTTATGGAACTACCGAAGTACATGTGCTATTTTAAAATAATTAATAGCTTGCTTAATGGGTCCGTTTAAAGTTTTATCAATGGTATTGCGGAGTGGTAATTTCCGTAAATTTATATATTTTAATTTGTATGAACGTTGATAAATGATAATGAATATTTAATATTTATGAGATGTTGTGATTGGTTTGTTGGATAATCTCTAGGTAAAGTAATATTTTGCAAGTTTATTTACCTAACTTAGCTAATTAATACATGATGTCATCATAATTTTATAGAGGTTTGATATAAGTCATGGATGATCGTTCATGGATGTATCGAGATTCACCCCAAGGATTGCGGAGGATGGATTATTGTAATGGGGTTCAGGGTTTTATTAATTTTGCAACATCTATTCCTAGAAATTTTACTGGAGGCGGTATTAGGTGTCCATGCAGGAAGTGTTAAAATAAAAAGTATCTGCATCTAGATGTTGTAATGATGCATCTTCTACACAAAGGGTTTATGGAGAATTACCAGTGTTGGTATGCACATGGAGAAGTATTTGTTAGTAAGAGGAGAATGGAAGAAATGATGGTTGGGTCTACTTCTAGTGCTAGCAACGTGCATGAAACGACAAATGACAACACTAATCCTTACAGAAATATGGTTATGGATGCAATGAGAATGAATCAAGGTAATGCCAGTCAATATCCAATCATAAAAAAAGGACCTAATGCATATAAAGCTAGGTTTTTTGATTTATTGAAAGATTCTGGTGAACCATTATGGGATGGCTGCACGAACCACAGTAAAATATCAGTCGTAGCATAGATGTTCACCATCAAGTCAAATCATGGGTTGAGTGAGGCCGGGTATGACAAGATTATTGAATGGGCAAGAAGCGTTTTACCTGAAGGGAATAGGCTGAAAGAGAACTTTTATGCTGCGAAGTCCATGATGAAACCCCTCGGTTTAGGATACCAGAAAATTAACATGTGCCCTAACTCTGCCTGTTATACTACCTTGAAAATGCTGAGATGACCGAGTGCATGACATGCGAGCATTCCCGTTACAAACCTAGAACTGGCAGGGGAAAGAATCTAGTGGCATATAAAAAAACTTAGATACTTCCCGATCACACCTAGATTGCAGAGGTTATTCATGTCACCAAGGACTGCTGAGCACATGACATAGCACCAAGCACATGATGCAGTTGATAGAGTGATGGTGCATCCTTCTAACAGCGAACCGTGGAAACTCTTTAAGAGTGTGGATCCTCACTTTTCAGCTGAATCAAGAAATGTGCGTCTTGGGTTGTGTACAGACGGATTCAACCCATTTGGGTCATTTGCTGCTCCTTATTCTTGTTAGCTGATCATACTCACAGTTTATAACGTGCCACCGGGAATGTGTATAAGGTTGGAGTTGATGTTTTTATCTATTGTCATACCCGGTCCAAGCAGCCCGGGGCGGAATATAGATGTTTGTCTTCGATCGTTGATTGATGAGTTGGCAGTGTTGTGGTCCTCCGAGAATTTGATTATATAAGTATTTGTATAAAATTATGGAGATGCGCAGAATGAAAATCAGAGCTAGTCACTCACGTACAGTCGTAGCTTGTTCGTTTAGCAGCGATGCTGATATTTCCTTAGATGCCTCTAAAAAAGAAGCACCTACACCACCTGCGCCGTCAACCAATGCTGCCTCTTCCAGTGCTACTTCACAGCGCAGAGACGGGGTGCCTTCACAGCGGAATTAATTTACCTGCAAGTACGAGGCACAGTGGAAGGACGACCTTTCAATGTAAGTTTATTAAGGTTTTATTTTATAAAAAAAATTACAACATAATTTATGAAGTAATCATTATTTAATTTATTTCATATATTTTCAGGTTCACAAACATTGAGGCAGCCCGAGTAATATCATCGGCGTTTAAATTGTCGATGGAGATTCCATTGTTTCAATGGAGTCAAATATCCAAGCATCTTGAATGGATGCCTCAAATCAATGCACAATTTGACAGATTTCAGGTTGGTGTTAATTTATAATTTTCAGCTTATTTCTAATAAATTATTAATATAATTGTAAATAAATTATTATTTTAATTTAAACTTGTTTATTTATACACAGCACAAATTCTGCTAGGACAGTGAGCATAACACTGTTGTAAGGAGGGTGTGAGAAAATCACGCGGCAACTAGGTAAAATAAAAAACAATACAAGATTTTCTTAGACAAAAATTTATGTTTCAAAATGTAATTTTTGGTTGTGTGAAGTAGGTTGCGTGATTTTTGGTATGAAACACAAAAAAGGGCAAAAAAACCGCGAGGGATAGGGGTTTCCAAGGTTGGAACGATGTTGCGGTTTGGAGGGACTTCAAACCGATATACATCCTGGAAGATATATGGCTGCACTATCTTGAGCACGTGACGTCTGAGCGGTTCACACGACGCTCACAGTTCAGTGCTGGCAACCGGAATCGATCAATTCATGGCTCGGTGACAACGTACACTGGCGACTCCGTTCCGTTTGCTGCACATGCGAAACAGATGGTAAGATTAATTTAAATGAAAAATATCATTAAATTAAGTTGTTGTCAATATATCTTTTTTCATTATAGGCTGCGTCTCTTGGACGTGAGCCGAGCCCGATGGAGCTGTTCGTGGAGACGCACGTGCGGAGTCAAGACCGCCAAAAGAGGGCGCAAGAGTTCGTTGATAACCGTGCTCAACATTTCGTGGTATGTTTGTTCAACCATTTTATTTTGTAAGTTATTGTGTTTATTGAATTGAATATGATGATTATTTTTTTTATTTTCAGGAGACCTATAATAATTGGTTGAGGGAGAGATACAGGGAGAATATTTTGACCCATCCAGAATTCGTTCCGGATTTATGAATGGAGGTTGGATCGTTAGGTGGACCCGATAAAAATCAGGTTTACAGGCTCTCCAACACTACGACCGACAACTTGCGGTCGACCCGTAGTGTTTCAACCGTTGGGAGCTCCCAATCAATATCGAGTTCCCAATCTAAAGAGTTCATGGCCTTGCAGCAACACACGGCTCAGCTCACCGACAAATACGACCACCTATCAGCGGAGTACGCACAACTCAAAGCGTCTCATGCACAACAAAGAGTAAAGTCTGAGCAAATCAAAGCGTCTCAAGCACAATAAAAGGCGGAGTATGAACAACAAAAAACGGCTCATGAACAGCTTCGCAAAATGGTCATGAACATGGCAACACATAATGGAACATGTGCACCTAATCCTTTTTTGCCGTATAACCACCAGCCTCCTCCTCCTCCTCCTCCAGCTCCACCTTTATATTAATTTGTAATAAACATTATTTACCTTTAAAACTTCATTTAATATTTGTTTTTAAACATATTCAGTTTGTAAAGAATATTATTTAACTTTGATTTTTTTATGTTTAATATAAATTTTATTTGCATAATTAGTTTTTATTACCATTAATTTATATAGTTTTATATTATATATTCTAAATAATTTTTTAAAAACAAATTTAGAAAAAACTATTACCAAGAGTTTTACCGACGGAATTAATCTGTCGGCATCTGACAATAGCATTCACCGATGTATTTACAGACGGATATATTCGATCGGTATTTTAAACACTCACCGACAACCGTACCGACGGACTTAATCCGTCGACATTTGATAGTAGCTGCAACACTTACTGACAAATTTACAGACGGATATATTCGGTCGGTATTTCATACACTCACCGATAGATTTATTGACGGTAAGTAGCCGTCGGTAAATCATAATATCACCGACAGAATAAAAATCCATCGGTATATTTCAAGCGGGAATCATTTTTTTTATGCGCAAATTCCATCTGTACAACCATCAGCAAATAGTTTTTTTGTTTTTCCGACCGATATAGCGATGGAATGGGGAATCACAGATGAAAGGAAAGCCGACGGACGTGATCCGTCGGTGATGATATCGGTAAATAAATCACAGACGAACTGCTAATCACACATCGATGGAATATGTCCGTCAGTAAAACTGTGAAATCTTGTAATGACTGTGATTGTTCTTGAGATAACACTTTTGTTACAGCATAGCTAGCTTAATTGGAATACTGCCGATCTCAAATTAATATTCTCCATCCCCTATATGATTTGACTTCAACTCTCATTATGAGTTGACAAAAAAAAAAAAAAAACAACCATATTCTCCTCTGCTTTATGTTTATCTATATATTTCTTCTAGAGGATAATAATATAAATTATCTAAAATTGATGTCCATCTAAATGCAAGACTAATCTCGTTTCTAATACGTTAATTAGGTGTTACACCATTAATTTTATGATTTATTTAGGTTTCTATGATAGTATAAATTGAACTACTTTTGGTTAATTAACGGATAATTAATTAATGCGCGATTGCTTGGCTCAAAATATACCACAGGTTGCCAATATATAAGTGTATATATTATATCAAAATATTTTTTTGGGGCCTTAGTTAATGTTTGAAAGTTCTTGGATTTGGTAGCTTTTTAACAATTTAAAAACCGATTAATTGAATGATTAAATTTAAAATCTTAGTGCATGAAATAACTTGAAGTCTACATGCCAAAGAAGTCAAGTTTGTAGGGTATATATGTATTCCATGGGATACACGTAAACAACCACATTCTACATTAATAAATCAATTTTGTAAGGTATGTGTGTGTATATACGCGCGCATGGTATATGATACACGTAAACAATTACACTCCTCACAAATAAATGTCAATATATAATTCTTTAATATTGATTGATTAGATAAATCATTAACAGATACGTAAGCTAATTTGACACATTTATCTATTGAAATAAGATTTGCCCATAAATATGAAAAAAAATAAAAATAAAAGGAGAACTCTTACATGTAGGGGATAAAATTTGAATTATGATCTCACAAATTTTTATTTTATCTTTCAAACCAAATAATTCGCTCATTTGTATTTGAAAAAAATAAATATTTGTACACACATAAAATAAGATCCAAATCATACCTATTCTTCCTCCTCCTCCTCCTTTTAGTAAAGATTTCATTAAATTGAAATTAAGGAAGGCTTATAAATTTGTATCCGAAGCTAACTCGGATATAATAAATTAAATTATATATATGTAGAGAAGTAACCGAACTTATATATTATTGAAATTGTATCCAGAAAATATACAATAAAAAAAAGCTAGAATCTAGCTAGATCTAAAAAATTTTAAAATTATTGATCTACAAGTGGACAGATCATTGAACACTTTTTCAGCAATCTACTAATGATTTAATTTGTTATATTGTTTTACACTTGATATATATTGTTAACCGAGAATCGAATACCAAATCATAAGCAATATTATTCATGAAACTTTAGTATTTTTGGGTTCTGTTTTAATTAAAAAAAATTGATGGGTATATTTAAGGAATTTAAGGCCAAATCTAAAGTGGTTTATATTTACTTTCAGGGTTAAAACTTTGTTGGATATTATTCTCCATTAAATTTCTTTAACAAGGAATAACATAATTAAAATAAATTATGGATAAATAAAAACCTTTCCTTCAAGATCAAGAGGTCAAAACGGATTCAAAACCTTCCAAAAGCCCCTTACAAAACCCTATAAATACCCCCTGAAAAATCAAAGTAGGAGGGGGGAAGGAAAAAGTAGGAAAATCTTGATACGAAAGCTAAATGTGAAGGCTTAAGAGCCTAACACAAAGTTTTTTTAAATTTTGAAAGGGTAGTAAGTTGTTAGAGGCAAAACTTTCTAAAGAAAAAAAAAAGAGAATAGTTGTTTTAGTTATATTTTCTAATTTAAAAGTAGAGGTTATGTGGCTTGCTTGATGTGTTTTTTATTTATGTTTATGTTTACATACATGGAAATGAGATTTGGAATGCTAAACAAGTAATGTTGTGTTTATCTCTTTAGTTGTTGTGATAGTTTGATTTAATTTTTTGAAGTTCCTTTTTGATGTTTTAGAACCTTTCTAGTTTAGTTGTTTTTTAATAAAATGGTTTTGTTTTAGTTTATGTTAGCTTAAGTAATGCATGTTGAAGCAATGATGTTTATCCCAGGCTTGCTAAGTCTATGCATGACCAAAATGAGTTTAGAAAACCAATTTTGAATCCAAATTGCATGAATATTTAGGTTGTATTAAGTTGGCAGTTTTCAAAATTAAAACCCCAAGTATGATTTTGATGATTTGATGTTATTTGTTAGTTATTTTGATTCAAATATGTTCATTTATGATAGTGTGACTTGTTAGAATAAGAAACATGTTTTAAAGGTAAAAAATGTTAGTTTTTAAAGCTTTAGTGGTTGAGTTTTCTGGGAAGTGGCTAGGTTTTGTTGGACAATGTTCTTCGTGTTCTTGGAAGAACATTGCCTTAACTTCATGATTTTGATCAGTTTTGATCCGTTTCTTTGCACTAAAAACTTTATTATACTTGATTAGTTAATAATTTAGGGTTTATTTGCATCAATAACAAGTTTTGAAGGGTTTTAATTTTTGGGTTTTGGTTTTGAACTAAAATCCATTTTGACCAAATCATGATGATTATTTGATAATCGAAGTGAATGGATGCTAGATTATTAATCTTTGCATGATTTACAACGTGTATGTGTTCTTGGTTTGATCATATCTAGTCTAGTTGGAGAGTCACGTTGCTGGGTTTTTGGTTGAATGTTCTTTATGTTTTTTTTGTGTTTGATCTGTTTTGACCAAGAAATTTTGAGTTTTTATATTTTTTGGCAAGTTTAATATGCTTTTGGCTTTGGTGTTGTTTCTTGGTCAAACCAGGATTTTTTGTTCGATTTATGGTAGTATTTCGAGTTAACCCGGTCGGTTCAAAATCAGGTCAAAGTGTTAAGACCCTGTTTGGCTTACAATCTTATTGCTAAAGAGAATTTTGGCTTATGGGTGTATTTGACAAACATGTTCTTAGATCTATTTTGATAGCTTTATTTCAAAAAAAATAATGGGTTTTTGCCAAACAAAGTTTAAAAATTAACAAAAAAATAATAATTTTTTTTCTCTTGCTTATGGCCAAAAATCTTAAAATTATTTGAGCATTTTTAAAAAAATTCTAAAATACTTTGGCATTTTTTTTTTAAGGTATTGTATGGATTTTACAACAAGTTTGTAAAATTATAAAGGATTTTGGCTTATATTTCAAAAATATTTAAAAATTATTTTTGGTGAGAAAATATAATATTCACTTTTAATATAAGAATAAAAAAACCTAAAAGAGGTTAATATTCAAAATATTATTAGGGATAATGATTTTTTTTATTATTCAATTTAGTATAAGTATAAACGACCTGCATAAGAGGTCAATATCTAGAATTCGGGAGTAAAGCAATTCATTCATTTCTAATATAACGATAAAAACCACATGGAATTTTATCTGAAATATTATCTGGAATGACGTGATAGCCAAAATTCTTCAATATTAGGTTGATTGAGAATTAAGCTTCATAATTTATTTCGGTTTATGTTTTATAAAATTATCTTGATCTCATGATCTGAGTCTCGAGTTTGGCCAGTTGGCTTAGGTTGACTCAAGTGGTTTTTTTTTGTTTTTTTTTAATTTGATATTTTTAATTTCATCATTCAATATTAGGTTGATTGAGAATTAAGCTTTATAATTTGTTTCGATTTGTTTTCTATAGGGTTATCCTAATCTTGTGATCTAGATTTAATATGTTAACTCGGGCTGAATCAACTTATTTTTTAGTTGAATTTGTTTTCAAACTCGTTCTTCAACATTGAGTTGATTGAGAATTGGATTTAATAATTTTTATTATTTTCTTTCTATAAAGTTACTAAGATGTCATGATCTAGATAGGTTTACCAGGGTCTCATAAACTAGGTAGCGAATTTGACAGGTAGACCCGAGTTAATCCAAATCTATCTAATATATTATCATTTTAATATTTAAAAAAATCATCTTTGAGTTAAATTATGTTTTTATTGATCATCCAGATTGTTTTTGGAACTACAAAGTCAATCAAGTCATATAAAATCAATTTTTTTATAGTTTAATTTTTTTTCCACTAAAATACATATGAATAATATTTGAATATTTTTTTATGTAATTTTTTTTTTTAATCTGACCACAATAGAGCATGGGCAATGATCTAATCAAATCTAATAAGATAAGAACTCGACCCGACGTGCACTACAAAAACATGAAAATAAAAGTCCATAGATTCCCTCGTCTTTGTAAAGTGTTTTCATTGTATCCTGGAATCGTACACGTAACAAACATTGAAGGCACTATAGTTTGATATCCTCATTTGGTGGGGAAATCTTCGGCTACAGATGAGCCATGGAGCTCTCCGGTGGAAATGAGAGAAATGTATCGTAAGACCCATCGATCATTTCTACGGCCATGATCTCTCTTTGTTTTTCTTCCTTTTTTTATATATTTTATTTGATATTATCCATTAAATTTGGAAGGTAGAGATAGAAAGAGAAGACCATGTTCGATATATGGCCTTAAAGAATTAATGGAGTGATCAAAACAAAAAACAATAAGAAAAAAGACATGATCATTATGATAAACTTGAACATTATTTCAAATATCAATAGTAGAATCTCGATTTTTCTTTAATGATGCCCTAGATATGATTACACGCTAACAAAACTACTATATTCTAACATAAAGGCTTTCTTTCTCAAAGTCATGCTTTTATATATATATATATATATATGTCCACCACAATCATCCATTAGATAAATCAGAAAAGTGTTTAAAACATGAAAAACTCCTCCTTCTTCTTTTTAAAAAAGAAACTATATTTATTATTATCTTATAATAGTAAAATACATGTAATGATTTAATATAAAGATATATTGGAAGTGTCATACTAAAAAAAAATATGTGGAGCTTTAATATTATATTAAGAAAGAGAAACAAGATACTAGAAATTAAAGATAGATGTTTAGATTTTTTTTTAATGATGTCCTAAAAATCCAAGTAGTCTAGGATCAGGGTTATTAGGTTGGATAATCAATTAATAATTGATCCTAACAATTTCATCAATTCTCATATTTATTCAATTTAATGTCTAATTGACCATTAAACTTTTAATTTCTTCAATTTCACCACTGGTTTTTGTCAATTAAACCCCTATAGTTTGGTGTATTTTACAGATTGGTCCTTTGCTGTGAATTTTGTCAATTCAACCCTTAATTGACCCCAAACTTCAAATTTCTTGCAATTTAGCCCCTGATTTCAATCAATTAACTTGGTAAAAATTAAATTTGGTCTCTTAAAATTCCAAGTTTCGATTAAGCTCAAATTAGGCTTCCAAACTTAAGTTTCACCAACTAAGCTCCAAATAAAATTAATTTAACCCATTTAAAATATAATTAAGTTCTTAAATTAATTATATCCTTCAATTTGACCCAAATTAATTCTTAAACATAATTAAAAATTTAATTATGTCATTGGACTTAATTTTTATGCAAATTCATCCAAGAATCATTTAATTTGACCTTCAATTTGCATTGTTTTTCCATTTTTTGACATAATGAGGTACAATTAGACCTTGAATTTCCTCTGAAATTGCAGCTTGATTCCCCGGCTTGCATTCTCCATGTTGCTAGCCTTTATTTTCTTTCTTTTTTAATTTTTATTTTGAAAAAAAATGTGATTTTTAGGGAATAACCCAGAATTGGGTTATGACACATCATATGTCTAAGTCCTAAATGACCATAACTGCTTCAACTCATCAATCAATGGACGAAGATAAACATCTAGTTTCGAGCTATACTATTAGGACCGGGTATGACCTTAGATAAAAACATGAACTTCGGTTTTATACACATCCTTGGTGGCAAGCTGTAAATTATGAGTATCACCGACCAACAAGAATAAGGAGTAACAAATAACCCAAATAGATTGAATTTGTCTGTACATAACCCAAGATGCACGTTACTTAATTCCACTGATAACTGAGGATGCACCCTATTAAAAATTTTCCAAGCTTCACCATAAAAAAGGCGCACCATCACTCCATCCACCGTTTCATGTGAATGATGTCATGTCATATACTCAGCAATCTTTAGTGACATGAATCACTACACCATTAACCAGTTGTACCGACAGACTCATTCCGTCAGTGAAAGCAATGAAATCCGTCAGTACAATAATTATCGACGGCCTCAAAGACGGAACACGTCCGTCGGTATACCAGTCGTCGGTAAAACCCATTTCCGTCGCTAAGTCTGTCGCAAATAAAAAAAACCCACCAACGGAACACCGACGGTCTTACAGACGGATGCACGCGCGCTAAAAAAAGTTTCCCGCGGGAACATTACAAACGGAATAAATCTGTCTGCACTTTCAACGGTAATTATCGACGTATATTCCGTCGGTAATTATGGCATGGCTGGTAATTGTTTATCAACTCTCTGTGAAATACCAATATTCGTCGGTAAATTCGTCTGTATTTAATCACCGACGGATATATTCCATTGGTAATTATGGCATGGCTGGTAATTGTTTATCAACTCTTTGTGAAATACCGACGGATATTATCTGTTGGTAAATCCGTCTATATCTAATCACCGACGGATATATTCCATCGGTAATTATGGCATGGCTGGTAATTGTTTGGCAACTCTCTGTGAAATACCGACGGACATTATTCGTCGGTATATCCGTCGGTAGATATTTAAAATATATCAAAAAAAATAATTTTGTTAATAGTAAAAAACCTTAATAAACAAACAACAATGGATTAAACATTAAAAATATAAAAGTAATGTTAAATAATATTCATTACAAATTTAATGTGTTTAAAAAACAAAATTAAACTAGAATAGCGACAGAGGAGGAGGAGGTTGATTGTTCCCGGGACCAAACGGCCAAAAAGAAGCTGCACAAGTATCGTCACCCATCTTTGATCTCATCTTCATGACTATTTGATGGAGCTCATCATAATTCGTCGAGAGTTGTTGATATTGTTGTTTCAACGCAATGAACTCCTCAGACTGGATGTTCGATATTGATGGAGAGCTTCCAACAGTTGAGACACTACGAGCCGAACACAAGTTTTCAGCCGTAGTGTTGGAGAGCCCGTAGACCCGATTTTTATCGAGTCCACCAGACGATCCCGCCTCCATCCACAAATCTGGATCAAAATCTGGATGGGTCGACGGATTGTCCTCATATCTCTCCCTCAACCGGCTATTATAGGTCTCTTGAAAATTCCGTCGGTAAAAAATCATCAAATGCAATTCAAGAAAATAATAACTTGCAAAATAAAATGAATGAACGAACATACCATGAAGTGTTGAGTACGATTGTCCACGAACTACTGCACCCATTTTGGCGGTCTTGAATCCGCACATGCGTCTCTACAAATAGCTCCATTGGACTCGGTTCACGTCCAAGAGACGTAGTCTGTAAGGAAAAAATAGGTTGAAAGTTAAATATATTATAAGGAACGACAAATTATTTAATGATATATTTCATTAAAATTAATCTTACCATCCGCTTTGCATGTGATTTTGGGTGTCATACCAAAAATCACGCAACCTACTTCCATAGTAACAAATTAGAATTTAAAACATAAAATATAAAACAAAAATAAATATTATTTTTGATGTTACCTAGTTACCGCGTGATTCTCCCATACCCTTCTCACAACATTGTTGTCCGCCCTATCCCACTCAAATATTTTCTGTGTATATAAATAATTCATATAAAATAAGAATCGTACAAAATATAAAATTATAAAAATCATTTATTAAAAATAAGCTGGAAATTAAAAATTATTTATATACCTACCTGAAATCGCTTAAACCATGCATCAATATTAGGTTTCCACTCAGGATGTCTGGAAACATGGCTCCATTGAAACAATGGAATCTCCATCGACGATTTAAACGCCAATGTTATAGTCCTTGCAACCTCAATGTTTGTGAACCTGAAATTAAATAAAATTAGTAATATTAATTAGTTGTTCATAAATTATGTTATAAGTATATATATAAAAAAAAACACTAAAACCTAAACAAACTTACATTGAGAGGTCATCCTTCCATTGTGCCCAGTACTTGTGGGTGAATTGACCCCGCTGTGAAGGCACACCACTTCTGCGCTGTGAAACCGCACTAAAAGAGACAGCATCACAAGTTGGCGTAGATTCCTCACCGTGATCAACACCTAAGGATACATCCTCCTCGCTGCTAGAAGAACTAGTTGCAACCGTCTTCTTACAACGTGCTGTAGATTTTATTCTATGCATCTACACAAATTTATACGAATAATTACATAATTAACTTCGATTATTTTAAAAAAAAATTGACAGAGTCTCCCCTATACTAGGGGTCCCAAGTTATCGACAAAATCATATTACACTTCCAATTTTATTTCACATCCCGATCCAATCATCCTGGATCTCAACCCAACTCATCATCATCAACACAACATTTTATTCAATAACATCATAT
>Ga0325401_1004237_pt1 | contig 13475 bp, 12 predicted proteins | sample PopdelMetagenome_FD_205666 | JGI IMG/M metagenome (GOLD analysis project Ga0325401, IMG submission 205666) | Populus deltoides microbial communities from Bellville, Georgia, United States - Xylem-PdKOR-R2 | ecosystem: Host-associated > Plants > Phyllosphere > Stem > Wood/Secondary xylem | place...
GGAGTCCGACCAACCTAGTGTGCTGCTCCAGCGCGCAGCAGCCCGTTGAGAAGACGTTGCGGGACTTGGTCGTCGAGCTGGCCAGAATCGGTGTTCGCGGTGGTCACGGCCTGGCCGCCGGCCAGTCGAGCAGCGGCGGCAAGTAGCCCCCCTCGAAGGTCGGCAGACCCTCTTCATCGAAGGTGACGTCGCTGTGCTCGTGGCTGCCGCCGGCGTGCGCGAGCGCTGCGAGGGCGAGGTGGAGGTGGCGGCGGTCTAGGCCGCTCATCGCCCAGCCGAGGTCGACGCTGGCGCGGTCGTCGGTGAGGTCCTCGGCCAGCAGGAGGTTGGTCGCCAGTCGCAGCAATCGGAACTGTCCGCCGGACCAGCCGCCGTCCTCCACGCTCGCGAGGTAGCCCTCCCAGTCGAAGCTGCTGTGAGACCAGTGCCGACTGAGCGCTCCGCTGTCGGCCAGACCGGAGCGGATGAGCAGCTCAACGCCGGCCTCCAAGTTGTAGGCGCCCTTGGCCCAGGCGCGCATGGTCTCCGGGGTGCTCACGTGGTCCTCCTGGGTGGGGCCGGTCCATGGGTGGGTGGCGGTCGTCGGTTGGTCGCCGCCGTCCTGCCGAGGCCGCGCGTGGTTGGTCATGGGTGTGGCTGGTCGAGACGATGCCAGGTGTCACCCACAGTCGGCCTAGCCCTGTGGCGCCATGGCCTGGGCCGAGACCGAGGCGCTCTCTGATGGCGAGGGTGGTGGTGCGCGGGGTGACGGGACTTGGAGAGCTGCGGTGGTGAGGTGTCGTCAGGCGCTGCCGCCGGGGCTCGATGCCCCGGCGGAAGCGGTGCCGTGCCGCTCGGTGGTGGGCGGCTGTGGTCTTGGCGGGTGGCCCGCGGTGGCCGCCGGGGTGGTGCCCGGCCCGCGCCGCCCCGGGGGCGGTGCAGTCGGGCACCGCCCCCGGGGGCTGGCGTCAGGCGGCTGCGGGTGCCTGCCCGTCAGCGGGCTGGCCGTCGGACTGACGGTCGTGCAAGTCATCCTGCGCGTCGTCGAGGGCCGGGGCCTGATCGGCCCCATCGCCCGCGGCGGCGTCGGCGGCCTCGGCGGCGGTGGGCTGATCCCCGCACGCCAGGCGCTCCACGTCCGAGCGCTCGTAGCCCCATCCGGCCAGTGCTGTCAGCAGCAGCCGCGTCGTGGGGTCTTCGCTGCGCCAGTGGTTGCGGTCGGTGTTGGCCTCGCACGCTGCGACGCAGGTGCCCAGGGCGATGACCAGGGCGCGGGCCTCGGTGGTCTTGGCCAGCGCGGCGGCGGCCTTGGCCGCGCCCGCGTGCCAGCGCCCTGAGGGGAGGGAGGCGCCCCCCATCAGGTCCCCCGACAGGCTGTTGGCGTTGTGGTGGCCCAGGACTGAGGCGTGCTGGGCGGCCACGGTGGCGATGAACGCTGCCGCCCCCTTCGGCGCCGTCTTGCGGGACAGCAGCGTCGAGCGGATCCAGTCGCGCCGGACCGGCTCGGCCACCCGCCACGCGGTGTTGTTGGCGATCACGCGGCGTCGCTCGGCGCGCTGTGCGGCCTTCTCGGCTTCGGCGTCGACCGGTGACGTGCTGCTGGTCGTGGTGCGGGAGGGGGAGCGGGTGGGGTCGGTGTGGCCGTGGGCCTCGGGGTCGGTGCAGGCCCAGGTCAGCGCCCACACCTGCAGCCGCTGGCGCTCGTCGTCGTCCTCATCGTCCTCGTCGTCCTCGTCGTCGACGGACTCACCCGCTTCCTGAGCCTCGGCCTGGCCGTCCTGCTGGCCGTCCTGCTCGTCGGCCTGCTCGTCGGCCTGCTCGACCTCCTCCTCGGCCAGGGCCGACAGGTCCATGCGCTCGGGGCCGTCGATCACCGTCCATGCGTTGGTCAGGTAGACCGCGCGCCCGGGGCAGGCGCGGTGCTCGGCGGGGGTGATGCGTGCCCCGTCCTGACGCAGCCGGGTCAGCGGTGTGGGCTTGTCCTGCCACGAAGGGCGCTCGATGACCGGGATGCCGCGCTCAGCCAGGACCGCCAGCGCTGCGCGCTTGCCCAGGGCCATGGCGCGGTTCTCCCGCTCGGTGGCGGCGACGTGGGCGAAGCGTCCCGAGCTGCTCTGCGCGGCGGCGTAGAGCCGCTGCGCGGCGTCGAGGTCGTCCTCGAACTCGGCCAGCACCGCGACCTGCGTCAGGTCCAGGTCGGGGGTCTTGGCGAGGGCGTGGCGGGCCACCTCAGAGGCAGCCACCGCCACGGCGGCGGCGGTGTAGGCCGGGCTGGTGTGGGTGCGCGCTGCGATCTGCTCGCTGCTCAGGCCCAGCAGGGCCATCTGCGCGACGGCGGCGACCTTGTCGGTGGCCGACAGGCCCTCGCGGTGCTCGTTCTCGGCCCACTGAACGGCCAGGCGGTCCAGGGCGGCAGCTGCTGCCTCGGGGTCGTCGGCCTGACCGCTGGTCTGGGCCACGATGACCGGCAGGAGCCGGTCGGTCGCCATGCAGGCGGCGGCGCGGCGGTAGCCGTAGCGCAGACGGACCTTGCCGTCCTCGGTGAGGATGCCGCGTGCGGGGGTCAGGACGCCGTGCTCGTGCACGGAGGCGATCAGCGTCTCGTCGGCGTCGCGGTCGGTGATGTTGCGGTCCAGCAGCAGGGTGTGGGGGTCCAGGTGCTGCAGGGTCTCGGTGATCTGCTCGCTGTACTTGGCGGTGTTCGTGACCACGAAAGTTCTCCTTTGTGTGGGAGGTGAGGCTTGGTGCCTTTCCTCTTGGCTTTATTTTAGCCCCCCTCCTCGGCGCCTGTCTACTTTTCCCGCCTCAGTCTTTCCTTGCATTTGCCGACCCAGGAGCGGGGCAGGGGCATTTTCGGCCCCCGGCCCGCGCTTCGCTCCGCGAGGGTCAGCGAGAGCGGAATACAGCGACATTCCCGTGGAGTAAGAGGATGGAGAAACATGACGTCAGAGAACATGGTGCAGGCATAGGCGTCGACGTCGACGTCGACGTCGACGTCGACGTAGGACACGAAAGGCTCGGGTACAGCAGCGCCCGTAGCGATGTGCTGCTCTTTGCAGGTCTTCAAACCATGAGCCCGCGTCATCGCCTTCGGAGTCTCACATGCCCGCGTAATTCTCAGTCAATGTGGATAGGTGCTCGGCGGTGGTCTCGACGTTCGGGTGGGAGCAGTAGGCGGCGAACAGGTCCGGGTCGATGCCTGCGGCGCGGACTGCGGCGACGGCCTCGCTGGCCTCGCTGGCGTCGTCGGCGGCGTCGTCGGCGGCGTCGTCGGTGGCGCTGGCGCTGGCTGCGAGGTAGCACACCGGGCAGTCCGTCCGCCCACACACGTTGTGGGCTGCGAGGAGCTTGGCCAGCACCGGGATGCACTGGGCCGGGGGAGTGCCGGGGTACCAGCCGGGTCCGTGGTCGGTGTTGGTGCAGTCCTGGCGGGTGTCGAACGGGGTAGCGGCCGGGGTGGCGCTGTGGGCGTGTGTAGGGGTGCTCATGGCCTCTCCTGGGCTAGGGACGGGTGTCGTGGGGGAGCAGCTACTGCCCGCTCGAAAGCCGGGTCGCGGCGGCCAGGAGGACTGTCCTGGCCGCCACTCGGGGGCTTAGGCGGCGGCGCTGAGCAGGACCCGGAAGCGCTCCCCGTTGGACAGATAGTGGGTGCTGGACTGGACCCCGTCGTGGGTGTAGGCGTCGACCTCGACAGCCTCGATGAACGCCCAGCGGCTACCGGCGAAGGCGACGATCATCTGGGAGACGATTTCCAGCGGCGCTTTCTGCAGGCCGCTGCGGATGTGACCCTGAGCGATGGGGGCTGCGTCAACCTTAAGTGCGTCAGAGATCTCGTAGTTGAATCCCATGAAGTGTGTCCCTTGGTGGGGAGGGTGTGCCTTGGTGGCTTCCCTCGTGCTTTGATTCTATGTGGTGCGGGCTGTTATCGGCAAGCCATCGGGGCCCTTTTTGACGCCTATTTCAGAGCCCCTGGCAGGGCGTCTCGACTTTATCGGAACCTGGGCCTGGGGGTGTCTGTACGTGGGGCTTAGGGGTGCCTGCTGGCCTTTTTGTGGTGCGCCTTATTGGCTTTTCGAGCGGGGCTGTGTGCGGCTTTCGGGTGGCCGGTGATGTGGGTGCGAGCCGCTGTGCGGGTCTGTGGCGGGCTGGGACCGGGAGCCCCCGTGGGCGAGCCGGGTGGGCTCGGTGGTGCCCGTGGCGGGCACCTGGCCCCGGCAGGACCCCTCCCCGCCTCTGGGCCTGCCTGTCGGTGAGGGACCACACCAGCTGCAGCGCCTGCGGGGAGCCGGGACGCGCCCCGGGCCTCGCGCACTGCCTCGCGCACTGCCTCGCGCGGTGGGGCAGTCCCGGTATGCACCGTGCTCACGCCGCTGCACCGTCCCGCGACGCCGCCACCCTCGCTCCCGGGGACTCATGCGCGGCAGGGAGCGGCCGGCCTGGTCGAGCAGTGCCGCCGCGGGCGCCGCGCACCCGCAGCGGTGGCCATCGGCAGGTCGTGTCCACCTGGGATGGCGGGGGCCTGACGGGCTACGTCGACGTTGTTCGCCTCCCGGTCATCTATCCGCCGCGGGGCTACAGTCGAACAGGTGTCCCAGGCGCTGCGGGCGAAGTGCCTGCCTCCGATGCCCGCGAACAGCATCAAGCCCGGCGCCATCGTCCAGCCGACCGTCCGGGCCCGCGGCGGGACGTACTCCTACGACCACCCCGTCCACGTCCGCATCCAGTGGGACAACGGCGACCTGGAGGAGGTCTGGGGGACGGTGACGGAGTGGAACGAGGAGGCGATGAGGGTGCACCTGAACCGCCATGGCGATGGCTGGTACTGGTTCGCTCGCGCTGACGTGCGTCCCTGCACCGCCACCGAGCTCCCCCCGGACTGGACCGGCGTGCGCTCCCTGGGCCCATCCCTGGGACCGCTGATGCCCACGCCGGCTGACCGGACCCATGACGGCCCGATCAGTCCTGGTGGGGTGCTCAGCTGATGCGGTGCGCCAGCTGTGAGCACGCCTGGCACGCCGGGGCCTGTGAAGGGGCAGTGCTGGTGGAACGTTCGATCAACGGCCACGCCTACGAGACGTTCGTGCGGTGCGAGTGCGCGGGACCAGAACCCCTGGCGCCTGACCTCGCCTGAGGCGGATCAGCGATCTCGAGAGACGGAGCCGTTGGCGGTGCCGCTGCCCTCCCGCTCACGGGCAGCGTCGTGCTGGGCGGCTTCGGCGAGCACCGCACTCATCAGCTGGGCGTACTCCTCCCGGTCGATGTCCGACCAGGTGCTCTCGTCCTCGGGCAGGTCCAGGGCGAACGTCGCCGCCTCCAGCGCGTGGGCCGTCCACGCCTTGCTGTGGGCCCGGGCGCTCACAGTGGGCCGCTGGCGTTGAGGTGTTGGGCGGCCTGACCGGCGGCGCCGGCGCTCACCGCGCCGGTGCCTCCAGAGATGACGACCGGCTGCGGTCTCAGCTGGTGCAGCGCGTCCGCGCTGGGCAGGGTCAGGGTGCAGGTTCCGGTGGGCGTCCGCAGCGGGGGCCCGCCCAGGCTGGCCATGGCCGCGGTGCCGGTGAGGGCGTCAGCCCAGGAGGAGCCTTCGGCCATCGGCGAGGTGCGGTGCTGCTGGGGGCTGCGCCTCGAAGACGTCGCGCGGTGCATGGGACCTGCCTTGGTGTGCTTAAGCGGGCGTGCGGAGTTGACCGGCCTCGCTGAGTAGATCATCAGCACCAAGATCCCGTCTCGCAGCGCTCCTCACCTGATGGGGGCATCCACGGCGGTTGGCCCGCCCGCGGTTCCTCCGTCCGGCGCAGCCGGGCACGCCCAAGGCGGACCACAGAGATGAGCCGTGAGCGCATCCGGTTCAGGGCAGGCGCGGCTCCCGGGGCGCGTCACGGCTTGGTCGGAGCGCTGCACATGGGTGGTCCCTCACCGCAGAGATGGCCCTGAGGGGGGAGCAGTCGCGGGGGAGAAAGGTGGTCCGCCACGGGCACCACCGTGCTCGAGCACCTGGCGCACGGGGCGCTGGCGCCTGATCGCCGTGGTGTCTGTGCCGCCCGCACCGCCGACGGCTCGGGACCGTCACGGTGCTGCTGAGGGGGCTCGCCGTCACTGACGGCGTGTCACCGTGCGTGTCGCAGGCTGGTCTGCCGATGCAGCGCCATGGCCGCGCGCACCCTCGCCCTGACCGCTGACATCCGCTGCTTGCTGACCGGGGTGGCAGCCCTACTCGCCGGGGGCCTAGCGTTCGTGGTCCTGGCGCTGCTGGCCGTGGCCTTGCCCGCGGTCAGCGGCGCCTGGTTGGCGCTGCCGTGCGCGGTGATGCTGATGGGCGTCGGCGCGGCCGGCGCTTGGCTGATCTTCGGCGAGGGCGCGCAGCGCTTCGACGCAGCCGTCGTGGTCGACCAGGACTGGCACTGGAGGTCGGCGTCGCGCTGAGCGCTCAAGACCTCGTACCGGGCGGGTCCATCGACGGGGGCGCCGTGCCGCCGCGATGTTCGGCCAGCAGCCGCGGTGCCTCACGCATGAGCTGGCTGTGGGCGCGCAGCAGCCTCGCATTGACCGGGCCGCTGCGGGTGCACAGGTAGGGCACGCCAATGGTGGAGGGGTCTCGGACCAGGCGCAGGTACTCCAGACCCGCCTCGATCTCCTCCACCTCGGCGTCGGTGCCCAGGAAGTAGGCCGGTGTGAGCCCGTAGCAGTCCGCCAACGTCGTCAGCTGAACCGCCGTCAGGTCCTCGCTAGCGCCGTCGTCACCGGCCAGGACGCGGTGCAGCAGCTCCGCGGGGACGGTGCCCTCGGGCCGAAGCGCCGCGGTGCCCGCCTCGATCTCCTCGGGGGTCTTGGGCGGCTCGCTCAGCGAACGGACGGTGTCAACCAGGGTCCGCACCCGCGCGCCGAGCGGCGCAGGGGCGGGCGCGGGCGGCTCACGTACAGCCGCGGGCGCAGCCACGGGATGTAACGCAGGCTGGGAGTGCGCAGCGGCTCCTCGCCGCCGCAGCGCTCTCAGCCACGGGCTCACTCCTGCTCCTCGCTGCGCGCGGCTGGCGGATCGGTCTGGCCGCTGGCCAGACCGATCGCGTACTCCAGCATCCACGTGCCCGCCGGCGGGTCGCCGCGGTCGCACTCCCCGTCGCTCTGCCCGACCTGCTTGACCCACAGCAGCGCGTCGTTGTGCGGGGCCGCGGGGTCGTTCGGGCTCGTCGTGGGGGTCTGCCCCAGGGCGCGACCGGCGGGGTTGCACCAGGCCAGGTCGCCGGTGGCGGGACCGTTGCCGTTGCGGCTGGTGTCGATGACATACCCGACCCCACCGAGCTTGGCGCTCAGCGTCTCTCCGTACGCCTGCTCGTCCGCGGTCCGGTTGAAGTTCGAGGTGTTCAGCGCCACCCCGGCGGCGTTCTCGAGCCCGACGGCCTGCACGCGGGCGGCCATGGTGTCGGCGTCGACCCACCCGGAGTTGCCGGCGTCCAGGTAGGACGTCGCGCCGGTGCCCGCCAAGATGGCCAGGGCGTCGCGCAGCATCCCGGTGCGCTCATCTCCTTCGCCGACCTGGTCGATCTGGGCCAGGGCATCGGGCTCGACGACGACGATGGCGCGCCGGTCCCCGATGCCATCGGCGACGGCTTGCACCCACGCGGTGTAGGCGCCCGCGTTGGCCGCACCTCCGGCGGAGAAGCCGCCGGCGTCCTTGTCGGGGATCGCGTACAGCACCAGCACCGGGGCTTGCCCGGCTGCGGTAGCGGCGGTGGTGACCTGCTCTGCGCGGGCACGGGCCTGCTCCGCGCTCATCCAGTCGCCCAGCCAGACGGCGTTGGGGGTCTGCGCGATGCGGGCCAGGGCGGCGGCGCCGGGGCCGTCCTGGCCGCGCTGGGCCAGCTCACGAACAGCATCGCTGTCGGGGTCGGCCCATAGCTGCACCCCGGCCACCGGGTTGCTGCCGCTGGCGGCCGCAGGGGTGGCCTGAGCCGCGCCAGCCCGCGTGCCCGTCGAGGTGCCGCTCAACGTCGTCGCCTGCGCGCCTGACGGCGTGCTGGTCGTCGCGCTGGTCGAAGGGCTCGTCTCAGCTGTCGGGGCCGGCGACTGGGTGCTCTGCGGCGCGGGGTCCGCTGCTCTTCAAGTCTCGCCCTCGCTGGTGCGGTCCTCGAACCCGGCAGTGGCGTTGACATCGCCTGACTCGGCATCGCCGTCGCCACCGCTCTGGCCCGCACCCCCGGCGGGCTGCTGCTCGTCCTCGGTGGGCGCCTGGTCGCGGCTGGCCGCGGTGACCGCCGTCGCGCCGGAGCTGTCGCCGCCGCCGTTGGAGGCGGGTCGGGAGAACACCTCGCGGTAGGCCTCCGCGGACTGCGGCATCCGCGTCCCGTTGAAGAGGCGGAAGTTGTCGTTGTTGCGGTCGACGTTGAACATCACCTCGTACAGGAGCTGGCCGGGGCCGCTACCAGCGTTCTGCGCGAACCAGGTGCCGATGCCGGTGATGAACGCCGGGTCGTCGCCCTGCTCAGCACGCCCGGACCACTCAGGCACCGCCAGCGGCACGCCCCACTCCCGGGCCTGCGCGGCGTAGGCGTTCAGGCCGATCGGGATGCCGTCGTCCCCGGTGGCGTCCAGGCCGCTGGCCCACTCCTCGGCTGAGTCGTAGCGCTTGGGCGAACCGTTGTACATGTCGACCCCGAGCACGTCGACCTGGTCGGCCCCGGGCCAGGACGTGCGCCAGTCCAGCCCGCCGGTGGAGTTGACGTTGGGGTTGTAGACGAGCTTGGCGGAGGGAAAGACCTCCTGCTGGATGGCGCGGTAGCGCGCCCAGGCGGTCTTGAAGTCCTCTTCCTGGCCGGGGGCGACGGACCAGGGGTACCAGGTGCCGTTGAACTCGTGGAAGGGCCGGATGTAGGTGGTGCCCTTGCCCTGGCGGTAGCCGGCGGCCTTGGTCAGGCCCTCGCGCCAGCGGTCGTCGTAGGCGCCGCTGGCGGCCGCGGCCCAGGTGTCGTCGTCGTTGAAGCCGCCGGGGGCCAGGTCTAGGGGCTTGTCCCAGTCTCCGAACTCGGCGCCCGGCGCGAGGTTCCACATCTCGGTCTGGGCGTCGCCGGTGTCCTGCCAGGTGCCGGCGATCTGGACGGGCTTGCTGCGCCACTCGCCGAGGGAGCCGTCCACGACGCCGTCTCCAGCTGCTCCGGAGAGCCAGCCGCCGGTGCTGTCGGCGGCGACCCTCCCGGCGGTTCTGGCGCCAGCGGTCGGCCCGCCGGTCTCAGAGGTGGACCGCTGCGTGGTGGTGGTGGGTTGCTCGGTCGTGCTCGAGGTGGCAGCTGCGCTGTCCTCGGCCTGGCCGTCCTCCTGCTCGTCTACTCCCTCGTCCTGGGCCTGGTCGCGCTGGTCGACGTCGCCCTCGGTGGGCTCGTCGCCTGCGTCCTGCGCGGTCGGCGTGGAGGCGGTGGGCTCCTCGCTCGCCTCCACGCCGTCACCCTGCTCGACCTGCTCGCCCGGTTCCACCTGCTCGCCCAGATCAGCGGCACTCGTCGCCGGCGCAGGCGCTGCGGTGCTGCTGGCGACGCCGTCGGAGTAGGCCTGCTGGTAGGCAGCGGAGGACTCCGGCATCCGCGTGTCCCCGAAGAGCTTGAAGTTGTTGTCGTCCTGGGGTGCGTTGAAGACGATCTCGTAGAGCAGCTGGCCGGGGCCGCTGCCGGCGTTCTGGGCGAACCAGCTGGTCATGCCCTCGACGTAGGCGGCTTCGTCGCCCATCTCCGCGCGCCCGGACCACTCCGGCACCGCCAGCGGCACGCCCCATTCGCGGGCCTGCTCGCTGTAGGCGTTCAGGCCGATGGGGATGCCGCCGTCACCGCGGGCGTCGGCCTGCTCGTTGAACTGCTCGACGCTGGTGATGGTCGGCCAGCCGTTGTAGGTGTCCACGCCCAGCACGTCGGCGTTGTCCTTGCCGGGCCAGGTGGTGCGCCAGTCCAGGTCGGTGCCAGAGCTGGTGACGTTGACGCCGTAGACGAGCTTCGCCTCAGGGAAGACCTCGCGCTGGATGTCGCGGTAGCGCGCCCAGGCGGCCTTGAAGTCCTCGGCGTCGCCGGGCTGGACCGACCAGTCCCACCCGCCGAGGTTGAACTCGTGGAAGGGGCGGATGTAGGTGGTGCCCGCACCGGCGCGCAGGTCGGCCATCTTGGTCAGGGAGGCGCGCCAGCGGTCGTCGTAGGCCCCGGAGGCGGCCGCCGACCAGGACTCGCCCTCCATGAGGCCGCCGGGGGCGATGTCCAGGGCGCCGTCGAAGCCGGCCCACTCCCCGCCATCAGCGATGGACCACAGCTCGGTCTGATTGTCGCCCCGGTCGGCCCAGGTGCCGCCGATGGCGATGGGCTTGCCGCGCCAGGCGCCGAGCTGGCCGTCGTCGGCGCCGTCTCCAGAGGCCCCGGACAGCCACCCACCGCCGGCGGTAGCCGTCGCGGTGGTGGCGTCGTTGCTGTCGGTGCGCTCAGGAGCCGTGGTGCGGGTCTGCTCCCCGGTGGGTGAGGTCGTCGAGGACGCGGAGCCCAGCTGCTGCTGCTCGTCCTCGTCGTCGGGGACTGGCACAGGGGCCGGCTGCTGCTCGCGGGTGGTGGTGGTCGACGTCGGGCCGGCGGTCGGCTCCGCAGTGGACTCGCGGGTGGGGTCGGCGGTGGGCTCCGTGCTCGGCTCGGCGGTGAACGTCGAGGCAGGGTCACCGGCCCGCTGGGTCGCGGTGGGCTGCGCCGAGGGAGTCGAGGTCGCTGCGGGGGTCGACGTCGACGCGCTGCTCGCCGTGGGGGTCGCTGTGGGAGCCGCGGTCGGGGCGGCCGACGGGGCGGCCATGACCTGGCCCTCGCCAGCGGACTGGGTCGACGTGGCGGAAGCGGTGGGGGAGGCACTCGGGCGCTCCACCCTGTCCAGGTCGGCGGTGATCCCAGCCTGTGCCAGCGCGTCAGCGTTGTCACCGGCCCGGGTCATCGCATCGATCGCCTCGTCGAGCTCGGCGTCGTCGGCGGCCGGCCACGTCGGCTCGTCGCTCGCCTCGCCGTTCGCCTCGACGCTGCCGGCGCTCGGGGAGGCGGACGCCGTCGTCCTGGTCGGCGCGGTTGCGGCCGAGGTTGGCCTCACAGAGGGCCTGGCGGTGGCGGTACTCACCGGCGTCGCGCTTGAGGGGACGGAGGCGGCGGGCGTGATCGTCGCAGCACTGGCCCGTCTCGAAGGGGCTGTGCTTGGCGTGGTCGTCGGCGCTGGCGATGCCACCGCCGGGGCCGCCGAGGCGGTGGGGACCGGCGCCGAGGTGCTAGCCCGCCCTGTGGCGGAGGTGCTGGGCGCTGCCGACGGCGCGGCTGTGGTCTGCGCGGGCTGGGCCTCGGTGGCGGTGGGCTCGTTGGTGACCACTGCGGCTTGGCGGTCGCCGTCGATGATGAGCGTGGCCGTGACGGGCCCCTCGGCCTCAATGTGCAAGGTGGCGCGCACTGGGGCCGCTGCGGGGGTGGGGGTCGCGGTCGGGGTGGCCGCAGTCAGTGCGATGTCGGACTGGCGTCGGGGGAGGTGTCCGCTGGCGGCGACACCTGCGGCGATGACGGTGGCGGCCAGCAGCGTCGTCCCACCCACGCGGGCGACCTGTCCGCGGTCGGTCCAGCGCAGCTGCCGCGGTAGAGATGCCTCGCCGCTGGTGATGTCGAAGGTCTTCGTCGAGGCCGAGGGGCCCGAGGCGGCCGGGGGTGTCGGCGTGGTGAGCCCGAAGCTGTCATCGCTGAGGCGAACCGCCCCCTCGGGCGTGACCATCAACTGGCAGTAGCCCTCGGGGTCGTGGGCGTCCACGCGCACAGCCCTGCCGTGCACGCGAGCCACGTGCTCGGCTACGTACGCCAGGGCCTCTGTTCTCGCGAGCTCCAGGGACGTCGCCTGGACCCGGTGGTGCTCGTTGTCGACCCGGACGATGCCCTGGCCAGTGGGAAAGGCGACGACGGAGACGAGCGGCCAGCTGGGAAGGGTCTTCATGGAGTCCTCACCAAGACAGAGGGACGTCGTAGGCGATCTGGCCGGCGCCGGTGCCCGCGTGGCTGGCGACGTAGGTGCGCAGGCCTTGAGCGAAACCGGCGGCGGGTCCGCTCTGGCTGAGGTGGGACCACTCACCGATGACCAGGGGCTTGCCCTGACTCTCGGCGTGGAGGCGGTGGGCCTCCAGGCCCACCGGGGCGCCGAACCGGTCGCGCTGGGGCAGACCCGCGACGAAGTCGTCGGGGGAGTGCTCAGCGTCCTCGTCGGGAGCGATGTAGTAGTCCACACCGAACAGGTCGACGTCGTCTGCGCGGGGGACGGCGTCGGTCCAGGCGGCTCCGAGGCCGTCGGACTGGCGCGCGACGCAGAAGACGAGCCGGGCTTCGGGGAAGACCTCGCGCCGCAGGGAGCTGTAGAGGCTCCACGCGCGGCTAAAGGGGGTTACTTCCTCCTGGCGTACCCGCCAGGGGTGCCAGGGAGCGTTCCATTCATGGGCGAAGCGGATGTAGGTCGATCCTTGGCCCGTACGAAGTTCGCGCAGGTGGCTCAGGCTGGTCCGCCAGCGGTCCGCGTAGGTCCCCTCGGCGGCGTTCTGCCAGGACTCTCCGTCCTCGATCGCTCCCACAGCGATGTCCAGGTCGCCTGCGTGGGAGTGCAGTGCGCCGCCGGGGCGCAGCGCGGAGAGCTGGATCTGCTCGGTGCTGCTCTCCGCCCATGCACCGACCGGCCGGGTCAGAGAGGTGACCATCGCGCGCAGGGTGGCGGCGGCTGACACGTCGCGGCTCCGGCGGAGCTTCTTGGTGCTGCCCACCAGCAGGAGGCTGCTGGCAATGCCTCCGGCGAGACCACCAGCGCCGTCGCTCGAGCCCCCGCCTGTAAGCGGCTGAGAGACCGTCGCCATCGTCGAGGTCAGGTCAGCTGCTGGGAGGTCGGTCGACTCCGCCCATAGCGAGGGGGCCTCACTCGGCTCCGCAGACGGCGTTGCGCTGGACGGGTCGGTCAGCGTCGACGTCGGCGCTGCAGTCGGCTCTGACCGCAGCGAGGGGTCCCCATTCGGCTCCACGGACGGGGAGACGGTCGGCGTGCTCGACGGCTCGACGGTCGGCGTGCTCGACGGCTCGACGGTCGACTCGGCAGTCGGCTGCGTCGTCGGCTGCGTCGTCGGCTGCGTCGTCGGCTGCGTCGTCGGCCCTGGACTCGGCTCGCCAGTCGGCTCCACGCCCGGGACCACCCCAGGCACAAGGTCCCCGAGGTCAGGCAGACCCAGCACACCCGCACTCGGCTGCGTCGTCGGCTCGCCAGTCGGCTCCGTCGTCGGCTCGCCGGTCGGCTCCACGGACGGGGAGACGGTCGGCGTGCTCGACGGCTCGCCGGTCGACTCGGCAGTCGGCTGCGTCGTCGGCTCGCCAGTCGGCTCCGCGCCCGGGACCACCCCAGGCACAAGGTCCCCGAGATCAGGCGAATCCGGCACACCCGCACTCGGCTGCGTCGTCGGCGCGTCGGTCGGCTGCGTCGTCGGCTCGCCGGTCGGCTCC
>Ga0325401_1004239_pt1 | contig 13473 bp, 9 predicted proteins | sample PopdelMetagenome_FD_205666 | JGI IMG/M metagenome (GOLD analysis project Ga0325401, IMG submission 205666) | Populus deltoides microbial communities from Bellville, Georgia, United States - Xylem-PdKOR-R2 | ecosystem: Host-associated > Plants > Phyllosphere > Stem > Wood/Secondary xylem | place...
TCCAACCTTGTATATTCAATTACAACGATTTATTTCCCTTTTCATCTCTCTAATAGGATTTTATTTATAACTTTTTCTTTATTGTTTTCTTATAATATTTTTCACTTTAGTTTTTTTTTTTTTTTTTGCATTTTGTTTTCTTACAAACCTATTATCATCCCTTGAGACTTTCTTGTTTTGTTAATGTAGTGGTGCTTTTAGAACATGTTACACTTATTAAGGATTCAAGACTTGAAGTCCTTACCTTTTCTCATTAGAGATAATTGTTGTCTCATTGCAGGATCAACCTTAGGAATATTTAATTGAAAATAAATAGATTAACATGCTTAGTGAGACCAAGATTAAATATCTATCCCAAAAGCTATAAAAAACATTCCTTCCAAAAAAAAAGAAGAAGTAAACTCACCACTACTGCATTAAACAAACAATCAATACAAAAAATGGATATAAGCTAGCTTCTTGGCCATGAAGACCCTAAAAACCCATAATCTTCCTAGATTTTAATGCATCAACTAGTGGTAGAAGGGTCTAGAAATAGGTCCTTATTGTCTAACTCACTGTTATAACACAAAATTATATTTGGACACATTCCAAGTGCCCTCATGCTGTCCTTTATATTTATATCGACTTTAACAGGGTCATCACTACCAAGCATAGACAAGTATATTGGTGTATCAATACCTCATACATAACCATATGTGTGTCTATTACATTGATCAAATGACATTGTACGATGGTCATACTAATTGTTGCAAATTCTAGCCAGTCAACTTTGATGCCTTTTGAACAAACATATTATTATCAATATTTAAATCTCTTTAATGTTGATATAAGGGATTTATAGATGAAGATGAAGAACATAACACAACAATATTGTTGTGGTAAATTGAATCATGCATGCCATATTTGATAAGGATATACAATTTATATTTACACATTAGTAAGTTTTCCAACACTTTTAATAATACATGTGGATATCTTGACTACAAATTTCTTCTTAGCCATTACAAGGACCTATCAATCAAGGAGACTAAATAACTTACTAACCATTGAGAAGTGTTTATACCTTCTGTCGCACGTGTGTGGCGTCGCGACAATCATCCACTCTATTAGGTTTATCCAAGTAATTGAAAAAATAGGGAAGACAAGGAATTCTTGTCTTTTATTAGTGTAAAACGGGAATGGGAGTCGCCACCTAATATTTTGTCACTAAGAACCTTAACTGGTATTAGAGATCGAGTATGGGGATTGATTGCGAAAAGGAAAGATATTAGCACCCCAAATACGCCATATCTAAGATAAGCTGCATTGTTTAATTGACTGATATATGCTAAGGTGTTATTATATTTCTAATTGTTGATCTGTCTATAGTTTAAGAAAAGTTCTCATCGGTAAGAAGATCCTTATCTTATCGGGTAAAACCTAACCTTTCTAACATCAACAAAAAAATTTAATATCCGGAATACGTTTTACGTATACGGTCGTAACCCTAGATAATAAAAGAAAACAAAATATTTTTTTTTATTTTTGAAATATTGGTCTAGTTTTCATGACTTTAATAAACTAGTTAAAGCCAAAATGAATGCTAATACAAATTTTTGAATTTTTTTGTTGTATGAAAATACGATATAATTTTTTTTTTAATCTTTGAGAGACTTGACCATATGCATGAAAACAAGACATCTTTTTTTTTATAAATTTTTTTGCAATGTTTCGATGAAAATCAGGTATTTTAATACCGAATTTGTATCTTTACGGTATAAAAATACAACCAATATTAAGCAAAATTAATAGAAAAATACGCGAGAAAATCACATTTTTTTTAAACGCTTTTTTTGAAATTTTCTTAATTGGATAGGACTAAGCCCAATGCATTTTGGTCTGGGCCGGAGGTGATCCGACCCAGGAACAGTGGCTCTCCACTATTCACATGCTACATGAACAGTGAAGAATGAATTATAATTCACTCTCCACTGTTCATTAGCAGAATAGTGAAGCTGCCGGGGGGGTGAAGTGAAGCAAAAGAAGAAGAAAATAAAATGAGGAGGAAATGAGAGGTGCAGCTGACCGAGTGGTGGTTCGCAATGGCGCTGGCGGCAGTGGCTTGCGGAGGACATTGCTGGTTGTCCTTCCTTTTTCTCTATATTTTCCTTTAGCCTTTCTTCTGTTATCTCTTCTCCTTCCCTGTGTTTTTCTCTTATTCTCCTTTTGTTCTCCAGTGGTAGCGATGTTGTTGTTGATGATGGGTTAAGAGGAGGACTGACGGTGGTTTGCGGAGGTGGTGGTGCCGCTGTTAGTAATAGAGAGAGTGACTATGTTTCTTCTCTTTACCCTTGTTTTTCGTTTCCTTTTTTTCTTTTCTTTCTCCCTTCTGTGCTTTCCTTTCTCTTCTGTTTCACCTTCCCTTTCCATTCTTCCTTTCTACCTCTGTTTTTTTTTTCTTTTTTTTATCGTCCCCTCTGTTTGTCTCTGCTTCTTTCCCCTAAAATTTCTCTGCCTCTCATTCGTTCCCTCCTTTGTTTTTCAACTCTCAAAATAATCGTTCTTTTTTGTTTTCTGCCCCCTTTTTTATTCTTTTCGTTGCCCTCCTATTTATAGGCAGGAGGAGAGTGAGTCCCCCCTGCCTTGTCCCATCATGGCATAAGGGGGAATGAGGCTATCTTACCCCTATCCATGTGCAGGGTAAGGTGGTCGGTCGTCTGCATGGCATGACTTGCCATTCTTTCTTATTATGGTGGCAGGGTAAGGTGGTCGGTCGTCTGCAGGGCATGGCTTGCCTTTCTTTCTCATTATGGTGGCAGGGTAAGGTGGTCGGCCGTTCGTAGGGCATGACTTGCCTTTCTTTCTGATTATGGTGGTAGGGTAAAGGGGTATCACTTGTGTCAAGGAAGAGAAAGAGAAAGCGGGAACCTTCTTCTTCCTACCTCTACGCACGCAGGGGAAGAAGAAGAACAATGTTGTTCAAAATGACACTATTTCGGGTTTTTTTATTTTGGAAGAAAAGGAAATGAATTTGAAAATAACTCAAAAATGGGTTATGACAGTTGCCCTCTCTTTACAACACTTACGGAGCAAAGACTTTGCGCAGTAAGTTTTGTAAAGATAAACAAAACTGAACTTCCGATACTGATTTTCTCAAAACTTGGTTAATCTGAAGCTCTGTCTTTTCAATAATGCTCTTCAACCAGGAACTAACAATCAAAATTGTGTATAACTTGGTCATTCTAAGATCCTGATCTAGCGATCCTCTAAATTCTATCTTTGGTTGGGTTAACCTAAAATCCCATCTAATGATTCCTTTTAACCAAAACCTAAAACTATTCCTCCTGATGACGGGGTTTGAACTTTCTTTTTTTTTTTTATTTCTTTTGAGAATTTTCTAATGGTAGGATTTTTCTCATTTTTCTTCCAATGTTAAGAAAATGTTAATGGTTTGGTCAACCTGAAATCCCATCTGGCGATCTCCTTTAACCAGGACCAAAATTTTGTATGTAGCTTAGTCAACTTGAGATCCAATCTAGCGACTCCTTTAACCAAAGGTAAAATTTTATGTGTGGTTGGGTTAACTTGAGATCCCGTCTGGGGACTTTCTTTAACTAGAACCAAAGTTTCCCAAAATCTGTTTGTGTATAGCTTGGTCAATAGTTGTGATGTCGTGGTCGCAAAAATTAATTACCCTAGCTTAAAACACAACACACAAGATAGTATAGAGTAAACAAGGGGTCCATCTCACGAGGAAGGTTCAAGTCAGATTTTTATGCTTTATGATATGCAATTTGGGGGGGGTTCGGAAGTTATCTAGGCTAAAGCAAAAGAAAATAGAAAACTATCAAGCAGAAGTAAATAAAATTAGAAAATTATCAAGAGAACAAACATTGGTCGCAAGCAAACATCCACCTACGGAAATCAGAACTGATCATAGAAATGAGACATCAATTTATACTCTGAATATCTGTCTTTTCTTATGTTGAATAGTTAACAGATCCTCTGTATAACTAATCCTAACCATCAAATAACCACAATGTCTGCACTATTAATTTAATTTAATTGCAGTCTTAAGAACTAGATGAGTTGATTCATCTAAACAACATAATTGTCCACAATCTATGTTTGATTAAATCTATTGAATGTTCTCCCTAATATTACTAATTTGGATCCACCACAATTATTAATCTCAGTTGTTTCACAAGTTTATATACCACAACTCCGGTTTTGATAGCAAACTTAGCAACAGATTGTTCACAATAATAACTTAGAGTCCGCTCTAGCAATTAAAATAAAAAATCATATGAAATAAAAATAGGAGAACAAACATATTTATTCATCATATAAACTAAAAAGAAAAGGTAAAATAGATCTTATAGTTCTTGAAATCCGAAGGTTTCTGTGTCCTTACAACCAAGAAAAAGAGTTTAGTCTTACTTGTCTATTGAACAACTAATAAAAAAGAAAGAAGAATGCATGAACTCGGGTTTGTGGGAAAAAGGGTTTGTGTTCCTCTCTTCTAGCTGTCTCCCCCTCTTTTTCTCTTTTCCTTCTCTCTTTCTTTTTATACCCTAGGAAACCCTAGTCTCTATTTTACAAAATAGTCCTCCCTTAAGTAGACAGTTTATATTTAAGTACTTCAATAACTATTTTCCTAAAAATTAAGAAATAGCCTTGCATAAAATCTTCAAGCTTTGACTTAGAGGACCTAAATTGCTAAAATAAAAACTTGGATGTTAGTTTGGATGCTTCGGGACGTAATTTGAACTCGTTTCTTCATAAAACCTGTTTGTTTTCAAAATTCATTTGTCATCTTAGAAAAATCATATCTCCCTCATATGAGATATTTTTTGGCTGAAATGTGGTACATTAATAGTTCTTTGAGTTAGGAATCCAAAAATATTTAGTGTGCATAAAATGGAGTTCTGTAGCTCAAGATATTCAAGTCCAAATGGCCGAAGGTCAACACTGGCGATTGTGAGATTTGACTTTGAAAGCTGTGATTTCCATGCTCTTTTTTTTCATTTTTCTTGAATTAGATTTCCAGAAAGGTATGGATGTTAACTTTTTAATGCTACTATAATCACTTCATTTCGACCTCTAGAACTTATGCTCTGCACAAAACATCGACTGAAGGTCAAATCTGCTAATTACCTCCAATTTACTCCTTTTTGCATCTTTCATCCAAAAATGCCTTCAAAACATAAAACAAAGAATATCAAGGCATTATGTATATAAAACATAGGCAAAACACTAGTTAAATATGGGTGAAACTATTGAATAATATGGTTGCATCATCAATCTGAAATTCCATCTGGCGACTTCTTTTAACAAAAACTAAATTCTATGTGTAGTTGGATTAACCTGAGATCCCATCTGGTGATCTCTTTTAACCAAAATCAAGGAAAACAACTGTGTGGTCTCATTGTAATGGGTGATCTACCCAAGTGAAAAGAATGTGAAAGGTGGTCTCATTGTTATGGGTGACCTAGACAGACGGAAGAAAAATGATCTCATTGTAATGGGTGACCTACCCAAGTGGAAAGAATATAAAGAAAGGTCTCATTGTAATTGGTGACCTACCCAAGATAAAAAATACAATAAATGGTTTCATTATAATGGGTGACCTGCCCAGATGGAAAATAAAAGGCGGTGATATGATAGGGCTCGAAGGGAGATGAGGGCTCAACGATGCATTTGAAGGGAGGTAGGGTTAGGAAATGCACTACCTGAAAGAATAAGGGCTCAAAGGCGCACTCGAAATGAGATAAGGATAGAAAACGCATTACCTGAGCGATGAGGCTCAAAGGTGCACTCGAAAAGAGGTAGAGTTAGAAAAAGCACTACCCAAGAGGTGAGAACTCAAAGGCGCACTCGAAAAGAGATAATGGTGAAACATCAATTTGTCAAGAATGAAAGCAAAGCGTTATGATCAATATGCATGTATAACCTGAGAAATATAGGTCCCCTTTTCTTCATGGAGTCTTCTTTTTCTCAAAAGTTTGAGTCTTGTAAACTTCAATGGCATTTTCTCTTTTGCTTACTTGAGTCATATCTTGTGATCTTGACCTCTCGAAAGAGCTTGATATCATCATACTTCTTTGTCCTCTAACCTTTATCTTAAGGGTTGTCAGCTCTACCCTATATTTTGTTTTCTTACAAAGGGATGGAGCCAACCCTATTATGTATTTTTGGATTGCCACAGCTTAATCATGCCTCCTAAGTGTTCGATTTGGGTTTTTTTTTTGGATGAGGTTATGTGATTGAAGGTTTGGTTATTTACAAGGAATTATTTTCATGCAGAAATTTTGGAATTCAAAACTATTCCAAACATAGAAATCATTTTGACATCGGTTTAAAGCAAACTCGTTCTGAAGAAATTCAAGTGATTCCTATTGACAGATTTTCGGAAGTGATGAAAGAATCTTTGTTTTGCTTTTGCTTAAAATACATAGTGATGTTTTATTGGTAAAAAAATGGTTTAAGATTCAATCTGAGGGCTTCAAAGAAACAGTCTTCAAAGCATTAATTTTACTTATATGAAAAATGACTTGATTCATATAAGAAAGCACTGCCTACCGATCCAGATTGCTTGCCTTTGATTAGAAAGGGATTGATTGGGCACATAATATAGGTTTGGGCTCTTGGTTATGAAGAAAAATGATATTTATAAGTTTAAAATGTGTTTTAAGGATTTCAAGACTAAGGATCATTAGTGCTTATTTCTTGACCTTCTTTTTTTGTTTATAGATTTTTTGGACCTTGGAACTTATTTGCAAAATGGTCCATGGTGCCCCCCAATGTCAGGCTTGGGGTTTTTCTCTTTGTTTTTTTTTCATTTTTTTCATTTGGTTTGGAGCATTGTTATGATATCGCGATCGCACAAATGAATTACCCTAGCTTAAATAAACAAGATAGTATAAAGCAAGTAAGGACTCGATCCCACGAGAAAGTTTTAGTTCAGATTTCTATGCTAGATATTACACAATTTGGGAGGGTTTTGAGATTATCTAGACTATAACAGAATTAAACAATCAAGCAAAATTAAATAAATCAAAAAACTATCAAGAGAACAAACCTTAGTTTCAAGTAAACATCTACTTACGAAAATCAGAATCGATCATTGAAACAAAACATTAATTTATATTTTAAATCCTTCTTTTCTTAACATTGGTTAGTTAACATACCCGTTGTATAACTAACCCTAACCATCAAACAATCATAGTGTCCGCACTAGTAATTAAAATTCAATGGTAGCCTTTAGAACTAGATAAGTTGATTAATCTAGACAACATAATTGTCTGCGGTTCATGTTTGATTTGATTAAATGTTTTTCCTAAGATTAATAACATAGATCCGCTACGATTATTAAACTTAGTTGCTTCAAAAGTTTATATATCACAACTCCAGTTTTGATAGCAAACTTAGCAATAGATTGTTCACAATAATAACTTAGAGTCCGCTCTGGCAATTAAAATAAACAATCCTAAGAAATAGACATAGGAAAACAAACATATTCATTCATCATATAAACTGAAAAGAAAAGGTAAAATAAATCTTACAATTCTTGAAATTCAAAGGTTTTCGTGTCCTTGCAACCAAGAAAAAGATTTGTCTTGCATGTCTATTGAACAACTAATCAAAAAGAAAGAAGAATGCATGATTTTGGGTTTTTTTAAAGGAAGGTGTGTTCTTTTCTCTTGGCTGGCCTCCCCCTCATCCTTTCTCTCTTTATTTTTATTTGATAGGTGACACGACCAAAAGATTGATGTCTTCTCCCAAGTGTAGGAGTGTCGAAGTAATAAATAACCCGGCAAGACTAAGGTCGAACCACAGGGAGGTTAACTATATAAATTATAAATAACAATAATACAACAACAACAACGATAATAATAATAATAATAATAATAATAATAATAATAATAATAATAATAATAAAACTAGTAATAGTAATACTAGTAGTAGTAGTAGTAGTAGTAGTAATAGTAATAATAATAATAATAAAGAGAGCTTTGAGATGTGATATTGATATAAGGATTAAAAATGATAAAAATAATTGTCAAGGTTAGAGGATCCACTAATGGTATTTCAAACAAGTATAGTATAAACTCTTTTTATTACTCAACTGGAAACCACACACAAATGAGGTTCCAATCAGATTATAAATTGTTAACATGATTACATTAGTTAACTCATTCGAATAATACTAATACTTGTAAATGTTGCCAGGCATTCATGATTATAACTTATGTTAACAACAAATCAAGTTCCTTTCATAGCACAGATGTCGGTTATATTATACGGTTTGGGCTATGAAAGTGCCAAGTATTTATTGTACCAAGGGTTAAACAACATAAATCTAGATTAATCATTTAACAAGCAAAGTATTAAAAGTAAACAAGATAACAAATATAAAATATGTTAGTATTGAACATTAAAGTCCATGTTGTGTTTACACTATACTTATTCTTACACCATTAGTGTAACCTTTTCACCTTGACATAATATACTTAGCTAAACATAATGAAGAAGAGAAACATAAATACACAAGATAAAAACATAAATAAGATATAAGTTAACTAAGTAAAGGAAAGGAAATAAAAAGCATAAACAAGAAATTAATATAAACAAAACTTCAGCATTACAAAAATATAAAGAGAGAGAGTAAGAACATGATCTTGATCTGAAAACCAAGATGCCTAAATGCATGGCAAATGCCTTCTTTTATAGTCCAATGGAACTATTGATTTGATGACTAATTATTGAGTGGGTGGCCACATCTTGACTTGGTGACAATCCTTATCTTCTTGTCTGACCAAAACGTCATTGATAACGTCAGAATTTGAATAGATTTTTGTCATGAAAGTTCTAGGAAATTGTCTCAGCTTTCCAACAAAAAAAGAATAAGGTGTATTTGGACTTTTAGAACTCGAGATATGGGCTGAACACTGAACAGTGTTTGGGCTGCAGGACAGATTCTGACTTCTCCGTTGTTGCAAAGATTTGGACTTCCAAACAGCAGAATTGAGTCTTGTATTCCTTATAAATGTTTTGGGCCTATGTCTTAGCTTTCTAGCCATATAAACTTGAAATCCAAGATCTATAGCTCCAGATATGACCCAATGATTAAATAGTGTTCCAGTTTGGATTGAACCAGCATCTCTTTTCTAAGCTTAACCCTCTCTTTGTCTTCTCAATTCCAGTAATTAAACTCGTCAATCAATTCTTTGATTTATGTGATAGGCTTGCATTTAAGATGAGTATTTACCATAAATTAAAGGTATCTTATAGTATCATACTTGTTATTATAAAACATGTTGTAGTTAAGGAGTTATTGATACTTCAAGTGCAAAATGATGATATAAAACCTTGATAAAAATATACTTTTATGTACTAATCAATAAGAAACCCTAATATCTCTTTCCTACAAAATAGTCCTTACCTAAATAGATAATTTGCATTTAAGTAGTTTAATAATTATTTTTCTAAAAAAAGGAGAAATAGCCTTGTATAAAATTCTCAAACTTTGACTTTGGACTTATAAGAGTTAAATTGCCGTAATAAAGACATGAATGTCGGTTTAGATGCTTTGGGAAGTAATTTGAACTTGTTTCTTCACAAAACAAGTCTGTTGGCAGAATTCATATGGCATCTTAGAAAACTCATATCTCTCTTATATAAGCTCCTTTTCTACTGAACTTCGGTATGATAATAGGTCTTTGAATCAGGAATCCAAAAAAATTAAGTTTGCATCCAATGGACTTTTGTAGCTCAAGATATTCAATTCGGAATGATCGAAGGTCAACACTGGTAAAATATAAGATTTATCTTTAAAGGCTGCGATTTCCATTCTCTTTCTCTTTTTATTTTTCTTGTCATATATGTATAGAACAGTATGGATGTTAGCTCTCTAATGCCACCAGAATCACTTCGTTTTGACCTCTAGAGCTTAAGCTTTGTATAAAACATTGATTGGAGGTCAAATCTGTCAATTATCTCCAATTTACTTCTTTTTGAATCCTATATCCAAAAGTGCCTTCAAAACATTAAAAAAAAAAGAGAATATCAAGGTATTTTATATATAAAACATAGGCAAAATGCTAGGTAAATGTGGGTAAAACTATTGAATAATATGGTTGCATCAAACATCATCATATCAGTTGGTTTTGTGGAAAGCTCAAATCTTTTGGATCCTTTGAATTTTTCTTCATGCCCCTCAACTTTGTTTGGACACCTTTGATCATTGAGAAATTTCTTTCATGCCCCCTAGTGTTGTTTGAGGCACTTTTATTTATTGAGGATTTTTATATATCCCTCGCACTTGCCCTTAAGTGTAGTGTGTGATCCTAGCCAAGCTTATTTCCAAAAAAGCTACTGGGCTCAAAAGGGGACTGCAAATGATATATTTTAGCATTGTGAAAGGATTATCAAAGATGATCTTTCCTCATGTCAAACGCATGCACTTAGGATCTTTGATTGTCATCACTACACAAAACATAAAAAGTTAAAGCTTGTTGTCATTGAGTTTACAGATTATGCACTAATATATAGGATCAACTTGTTTTGAGCATGAGGAGGAATTGTGAAACGCCTATTGAGTCATGGAATGACATGAAGGCTATAATGAGAAAATAATTTGTTCCTAACTTTTATTGCAAAGAGCTCTTTTAGAAATTGTAGAATTTACATCAAGGTTCAAAAAGTACGAAAGATTACTACAAAGAGATAGAGATTGTAATGATCAGGGTTAATGTGATTGAAGATAGGAAAGCTACTATGGTTAGGTTTCTTAATAGGTTGAATAGAGAGATAACTAATGTTGTTAAGTTATAACACTATATAAACGTAGAAGACATGGTTCATACGGCTACGAAAATGGAGAGACAACTCAGAAGGAAAGGACATGTTCGACCAACATTCAATTCGGGTTCTTCATCATTTTGAAAGCTAAATTTAAGGAGAGAGGGGGCAATTCAACCAAAACTTTTTTTCCCTACCAAAGTTGAATAACCTAAAGCTAAGGTTGGAACCTTTATAATTTTCAAAGGTAAATCTGAAGCTCAACCTAAATGTACTCGTGATGTTAAATATTTCAAGTGTTGGGGGCTTGTATGTTATGCTTTAAAGTGTCCAAATAAGAGGATAATGGTGATGAAAGGCAATGGTGACGTGGAATCTAAGAGTGACAAATCAGATTGTGAAGACATGCCACCATTGGAAGATTGTTCTAAGGATGAATTGGCATTACTTGTTGAGGAGTCCTTGGTTACAAGGCACACACTTTAGGTTTAGGTAAAGAAAAATGACAGTGACCAGCAAAGGGAAAACATATGTTATGTACAAAACAAGGTGTATAGTTTAATTATAGATAGTGGTAGTTATACTAATATGGCTACCACTATCCTTTTTAGTAAACTAAATTTATGTATTGTTAAGCATATTAGACCTTATAGATAATGGTGAAGTGAAAATGACTAAACAGGTTGTGGTTCTGTTTTCGATTGGGAAGTATATTGATAAAGTTTTGTGTGATGTGGTACAAATACAAAAGAGTCATATCTTATTAGGGAAGACCATGGCAGTATGATATGGAGGCAATTCATGATGGGGTTAAAAATAGTAAAACAATCATTATTGTACCTCTTACACCTAAACAGGTGTATAAAGATCAAATAAAGCTAAAAGGTGAGCATGAGGCTATGGGGAGAGAAAATCAAGGTGAGGAGTAGGGGGGAGAAGACAATTAGAGTTGGCTAGAATCCAGAACACTACTGCAACCTATTCAGTCACCCATTCAAACACAAACAAACATTCGACCAACACCCCCAACAAATCATACCATTCATCCACTACCTAAAAATACCTAAATCTATCCGAGAGTGGAGGTAAGACAAGAGGAGTAAAGAAACATAATAAATATGATGAGATTTGTGTGGAAAAACAAAAGAAACAACCTAATTTTTATGTTAGAGAGGGTGAGGTCAGATCTGTATTTTTCACTAATAAGCCAATGATTATACTTGTGTACAATGAGGCTTACTTTAATACTAATGATCTTTCATGTTATGCCTAGTGTTGTTGTTCTTTGTTGCAAGAGTTTGAAGATATATTTCATGAAGATATTCCTAACGAATTACCACGCTTAAGAAAAATAGAACATTAGATTGATCTTGTACATGGAGCTATAATTCCTAATCAACCCGTCTATAGATGCAATCCCTAGGAGAGAAAGGAGCCTCAAGTTAATGAACTGATGGAGAAGAGATGCATTCATAAAAGTATGAGTCTGTGTGTTATGCCACTGTTACTTGTGCCTAAAAAGGATGAAATATGAAGGATGAGTGTTGATTATTGAGCCATCAATAATATAACGATAAAGTATAGACATCTTATTCTTAGGCTTGATGACATGCTAGATGAGTTACATGGATCATGCATTTTCTCTAATATTGATATGAAAAGTGGATATCATTAGATTAGGTTGAAGAAGATGATGAGTGGAAAATTGCATTTAAGATTAAGTATGGTTTGTATGAATGGTTTGTCTTTTTGTTTGGATTTAGAAATGCACCTAGTATATTTATACATTTAAAGAATCATGTATTGCGTGTGTTTATAAATAAGCTTGTAGTTATGTATTTTGATGACATTCTAATCTGTAACAAGAGTTTAAATAAGCATCTTGATCATTTGCATAATATACTTAGTGTATTGCGTGGTGAGAAATTGTTTGCTAATCTTAAAAAGTATACTTTCTAAATGGAGAAAATTGTGTTTCTACGTTATATTGTAACTGTATAGGGTATCAAGATAGATGAGAAGAAAGCTAAGGCCATCTGAGATTGGCCTACACCAAAATTAGTAAATGAGGTAATGAGTTTTCAAAAGTTAGCTAGTTTTTGTAGGCATTTTATGAAAGATTTTAGTACATTAGCTACACCCTTTAATGAAGTTGTTAAAAAGTCAGTTGGGTTTAAATAAGGGGAGAAATAAGAATTGGTTTTTTTTTATCTTTTGAAAGAAAAGTTATGTTCTGCACCTGTTTTAGTTTGACATGACTATATGAAAGCATTTGAAATTTAATGTGATGCATCTGGAATAGGAGCTGTGTCAATACAGGATCGAAGACTCATTGCTTATTTTAGTGAGAAGTTAAGTTGAGTGACTTTGAACTATCTCACTTATGACAGAATTATATGCTTTGGTAAAAACAACTTGAGATATGGCAGCATTATTTGTGGCCAAAAGAGTTAGTAATCCATTCAGATAATGAGTCCTTGAAACATCTGAAATGACAAGGTAAGTTGAATAAGAGACATGTAAAATGGGTTGAATTCATTGAGACTTTTCCTTACGTAATCAAGTATAAGTAAGGCAAAGAGAATATAATGGCTGATGTACTTTCATGCAAGTATGTTCTTCTAAACACTATGAGTATTAGATTGCTAAGCTTTAAATATTTAAAGGTATTGTATGCTAATGATTCTA
>Ga0325401_1004242_pt1 | contig 13468 bp, 7 predicted proteins | sample PopdelMetagenome_FD_205666 | JGI IMG/M metagenome (GOLD analysis project Ga0325401, IMG submission 205666) | Populus deltoides microbial communities from Bellville, Georgia, United States - Xylem-PdKOR-R2 | ecosystem: Host-associated > Plants > Phyllosphere > Stem > Wood/Secondary xylem | place...
TTTTTTTTTTGTTTTTGGGTGAAGCTCTCCTGGTCCAAGAAAATGGTCAGAAAGTGGTTCAACATCAAGAGCAAAAATGAGGAATTTCAAGCTGATGATGTTCACGGTAGGCATTTTCTTTTCCTGGTCTTCTGCGTGACGACTACCTTTAATCAAACTTGGGGTTTTTAATCCAATGGAATCAAAGAATCAGCTTTCTTTATACTACAGTTTCTCATAATCTGGTTGGTTGCTGAGAAAAACAGAAAAAAGGAGGAATATCCTCGTGAACTTGGTGCTTGATGGTATTGTGATCCTCAAATATCACCAACTTTATTCACCTCTGCTAAATGCTCTTTTCCTTCTTGTATTCCAAGGAGTGAAAGAAATAAAAGATTGTCCATATTTCCATCTTCTTTTAATCCTAAAGTTTCTCTGCAACCAAATTGATACTGTATCTGCTAGTGACAATTTTAAGTTATAATCTCGTTTTGTTTTTGTTATCAATTCAACTTCTCCACATTCATCTCTGGTTTACCCTTTCTTTAAAAATAGGATCGCTTTACAAGTGTTTTTTTTTTTTCATCAGGGGGTGAAGTTGAGTACAGGACGAGCTTCTCAGAGAGGGAGCCGTGTACAATAAAAAAGAGCAAAACAGGTGCATTACAATCAGAATCTAAAGATTTCTCATGGTGAATATGTCTCAGTTGGGTTTAAATTCCTGTTAGTGCTGTAATTCTTAATTATTTTTTCATCTCTTCGATGCAGAGAAATTTAGCAAGAATCCAGAGCAGGTCCGGCGGAACAGGATGAATCTTGACCATCCTCGTATCATAGACGTGCAAAACTACAGGTATCGTGTCTTAGATTTCCCTTCGTCTCACATTTTTCTTCCTTAATTATGTGCGTATTTTTAATGTTTAAGTACCAACTGCTTTTCTGTTTCCATTTTGGGGCAGCATTTTTGTAGCTTCTTGGAATGTGGCTGGAAGATCCCCTCTAAGTAATTTAAGTCTTGATGACTGGCTTCATGCTTCACCTCCAGCAGATATTTACGTTCTTGGGTATGATTTGGTGGTTATTATCTTCACATTTCCTGTCACTAAATCCTGTGATTGCCCATTAGTGATGGAAACATCTCTACTTATCTTTGTGTATCAGATTTCAAGAGATAGTTCCTTTGAATGCTGGTAATGTTCTGGGTGCAGAAGATAATGGCCCTGCCAAAAAATGGCTGGCTCTCATCAGAAAGACTCTAAACAATCTTCCTGGAACTAGTGGAAGTGGTGGGTGCTATACACCGTCTCCAATTCCTGAGCCAATTGTAGAAATAGATGCAGATTTCGAGGGATCATCTAGACAAAAGAATGCTTCTTTCTTTCATCGCCGGTCATTCCAGACAACCAATAGCTGGAGAATGGACAATGATCCTTCAATTCCTCAGCCACGACTTGATCGGCGATTCAGTGTATGTGATCGGGTAATATTCGGCCACAGGCCAAGTGACTATGATCCTAGCAATAGATGGGGTCACAGACCTAGTGATTATTCCAGGCCCAGTGATTATTCCAGGCCTAGTGATTACTCCAGATGGGGTTCCTCAGATGATGATAATGGGCCTGGGGAATCACCAAGTACTGTTTTATACTCACCAATGTCAAATGGAAATTCCTATTCTGCGTCTACCGAAGAAGGATATAGGAGGCCAGGGCATTCAAGGTACTGCTTAGTGGCAAGCAAGCAAATGGTTGGCATATTCCTGACAATATGGGTGAGGAGTGATCTGAGGGAGCACGTCAAAAACATGAAAGTTTCTTGTGTTGGTAGAGGATTGATGGGTTACCTAGGAAATAAGGTATTGCTTAAGTAAATCATAGTGTCATTTTTTTGCTTCATTACTTGGATTTTCCAACGTAATCAGAACTGCTGACTATTAAGAAAAATAGAGATTTAATAATCTGCTTGACGTCGCAGGGATCTATTTCAGTCAGCATGTCCTTGCACCAAACAAGCTTTTGCTTCATATGCAGCCATTTAACCTCTGGGCAGAAAGAAGGTGATGAGTTAAGAAGGAATGCAGATGTCATGGAGATTCTTAAGAAGACAAGATTTCCGCGGGTTCATAACTCGGGTGATGAAAAGTCTCCAGAAACAATCCTTGAGCATGAGTAAGACCAACCTTGCTGATCAGCTATCAAGTAAACTATACATTGTTTTGAAAAAGGATTAAAATAAATGAAAAGATTATGAGGATTTAACGATAAGGTGAAAAGGAGATGCATTTCACTTTTCTTGGCAATCAGATGTGTACTATTATAGTTTAGGAAACAGTTCCAATGAATTATTTGTGTTTTTGACAATCACAAGGTGTTAAGTCCTAACAAAAACCTATCCTATGAGAATTTTGAGCTTTTACAATAAAATTTACAAGCATGTCTCAGTAAATGATTTATATTGTCCACTCCCTCTTTTTCTTCATTATTCAACATTCGTTTTCAAAGTTCTAATTCTGAATAATATTTGTTGCAGTCGAGTTATTTGGCTTGGGGATTTGAATTATCGTATTGCCCTGTCATATCGAGCTGCCAAGGCACTAGTTGAGATGCAAAACTGGAGAGCATTGTTAGAGAATGACCAGGCACGCTTTACATATGTTCTCCATATTTTCTGTTGTCAGTTTCCTTCCTCTTATTTCGAAAATATCAATCAATTTTATGAGATATAAGTCAGCTTCCATCTGATATGCTGATGGTTATGTTGCAGTTAAGGATAGAGCAGAGGCGAGGTCGTGTTTTTAGGGGATGGAGTGAGGGGAAAATTTATTTTCCACCAACCTACAAGTATTCAACCAATTCAGACAGATATGCAGGGGACGATATGCATCCCAAGGAGAAACGTCGAACACCAGCTTGGTAAGAACAGCCCTTCCTACCAGACTATACAAGAAAGTATGCGACTGAAAGAAAAAGACGTTTTCTTAACTGCAAAATTTGAATTACAAAATGCTTATAGAAATTAGAAAAAAGTGAAGGTTACAATATCGATACACATCGTTGAAGTTCTTAATTCTAATCACTTGTGTTGCTGATTAAATAATTTTATGCTGAAGGTGCGATAGAATTTTGTGGCATGGAGAAGGCCTCCAACAATCATCTTATGTACGTGGGGAATCTCGGTTCTCAGATCATAGGCCTGTATATGGCATATTTTGGGCAGAGGTTGAGTCGAGTCATGGTCCATTGAGGAAAAGCACTAGTTATTCTAGTTCCAGAATTGAGGTAGAGGAGCTTTTGCCGTACTCACATGGGTACACGGAACTAAACTTCTTTTGAAGGTTGATCAGATTGGTATGTCTTTCTCCCTTTCCATCTCTCACCAGTGTGCATGTGCATAGAGAAACACACGCATGTGATTGCACAAACTCTCTTTTTAATGAACTAAATAGTTGAGCTCCAAGATGCTTCATGGAATCCCTTATTTCATTCTTTGCATCTTCCTTGAGCTTATGAATATATGGTGATGGAATTCATTTTCTTTTCCATGTTTGAGTGTTTCTCTTGGGGTATAACCAGGCAATAAAAATGTTTACAAGAATCACATTTTTTTCTGCATATGAAGTATGGTTTGGCATCCTCAATCACTCAAGCAAAACTTCCATGCTGCTTTTTATTACTGTAAAATGTTTTTCCCTTTTCACCATCTTTTCCATTGTAATGGATTTGGATTGGATGGGATAGAAAAGGGTGCAAGCATCCATTATTACGGTGGTCTGCAGATAAACACCTTTAATCTTTAGATTTTGAGCCCAACGAATACCTTTGGCACATCTCACAAGAAACTAATTATCGTTGCCTTAGGCTATTGAGCTCATGGACTTTTGTGAATCTAATGAAAATGAAGGTAAAAAACAGAATATATACTTAGCATATTGAAGTATTCCATACAATAAAATCCCTTGCCTTTTAAGTTTTCTTGAGAAAATCTTTTGGTTGTTCCTATTCTTATGTAGCATCTGGTCCCCTTTTGCAGCGGGAATCGCTTTGAACAAATTTTGCCTTGAAGGGTGATGGAGACAATCCGTTGCCCACTGACTGAAAAAGGTTGGTTCTCCTCTCTTTTACTTTTCTGGTCTTGATGTACATTTTTGTTTCCTTGCCTGACCTTATATCTGCTTTCATTTTTTTTCCAGGTGTAAATATTTGTAATTTTGCCAGCAAATTAACTCCACACATCATCAACTCAGTGTAACTTTTGATCATCATAACGTTCCAGTTTCTGTTTGGCACATAATTGAGTTACCAGATTAAAAACTCCTACCTTTATTGCAAAGTTTTGTGCAAGCACTATCAGTCCTTCATCATGATTCGGTACAATCTCTTATTTGTTATCATGGTTGCATTTATACTTCAGTTTAGTTTAAGATAAATAGGGCCAAGTAACAATGGCGGGTTTTTTTTTGGCAGGATGAACTCAATCACTCAACCCATCAGGAGCTGCGAAGTAGTTGACTAAAAGATTGATTTATTCATGATTTTTTTTTGTTTTAGTTTAGGAAACACTTTTGATGACTGAAAGAAGATGATACGATCATTTTGGCCACTTCTTTTGTTTTAAATGTAGAAGCAAGCAGAGATCTGATGGATATTCGTTACCAAAGCTACAGGAAAAATTTATATAATATCGAAATTTATGTCAGACTTGGGAATACCTCTTGCTCCTGTTGTTGCTAATGATTTACTGAAAAGGATGGTTTCTTGATAATCGACATATACACTGCCGTTAGCAGGTCTGTGAGGACTTAGGAGGAGCCATGATTTATTAGATAACACTCCGGAGTGCCAAACGTCGTGAATTACTCCTCCCAACCCTTTCCCACTCCCAGTCCTCAATGTTGTGACATTTCAAAAGGTTCTGCACATAGAGCCGTCCAAATACAGATCAAAAAGCAAGAAACATGGAAAATGAACATGGAGGTGCCCAAAAGTATACAGAATGTATAGGCAATTAATTGCACTGGAGTAATGATTCTTCCCTTCAGATTGTAGTTATAGATCTTACGCCGGCAACATAGCCCATGTCAAATTCTCGTCAGGACTCGGGAACACCAATTAAAGAAAGATTCTTTGTCAAATATGGTGTTCTTAACCAAGAACCTCTTCCCCGGTTTATAATGGACAATTTTGTTGTTAGAAGAGGGGGGAACAAATAAAAATCAAGGGCTGTCCAGTTTCCTCTAGAACTCGGACTTTTAATTCAAGGATCTCTGGTTAAACATGGGAATAATCAATCATATGCATAGGGGGGATTTTCTTACATGTTTTGAGCAACTGTTTTCATCACATTACAGGACACTTCCTTCTCTTAAATATCACCTTGATATCTTAACCTATCTTCGCTTCTAGCTTTCACCTTCCATGTCAGAATTTGTCTCGCCTTCTGCTTTGCCTGGTTTATCTTAATGCTGGAGTGCTGAACAGTGGAGGCCCAGCTAGACAATTACCACCTCGCTGTGATTAGCTTTAATTATACACTCCACATGTTTAACTTTCTATTTTGGTTGGTTAAGTTAGTTACGAACCATAACATCAACCAAAATTGGATGGGCTAATTATCATTACTGCAACAGCTTCGTATATTTTCTGCCTCTCCTTTCAGTACAAAATTGATGCCTTGACATCCTAGAAGGAGAGACAAATTCTCAGATAGAGGAAGGGCGTTTTGCTTATAGATCTGATCAACAAATATAAGATTTCAGGAGAAAGTTAGCAAAGTGAACCAAATTCAAATCCAAATCAACCATTTTGAATCTTAAGAAAAAGAATGGCAACTGCACGCCTGAAATTAACAAATACTTAATGTTACAAATCACAGAACTAATTAAGCACTAAAAAAGACAGGAAAAAAAAGGAAGAACGCAACTGAATCTATTTCATTATCTCGTGCAATAACTTCTGCAGGTCCTTTGCTTGCTCCCCCCTTTTGTTGTTCCCAACTGGTCCCCAGTTGAAAGGAAGCAGTGTGACGTTCCTATCATGCACCAACTGATAAAAGGGCAGCTCCTCTTGTTTGTTTCTTTCTTTTTTTATGCTTTTCATAGCACGTGATGTAAATTATTTATTACAGATTGCCAATATCTTAGATCGTCATCTGTTAATGTCTACTTAGCAATCCTCTAATTAATTTCTACACTCAACAGCTAATGAGTTGAGAGTAGCGCAGCAATAAAATTTTCTAAATTTTTTTCTTGTGCTAGTTTATAAATTTATTTTCTTTTTTTCCTGGTTGCGCATTTTTTTTCTAAAAAAAAACTCTTTATGCACAGATTAAAGTATCATGCTTGCTTTTTCTCCGCGCATGATTCACTGAAAAAGACAACATTAATTATTCTTGGCTCTTCTTTATCTGCATGGCGAACAGAACACATGCCGCACATTGAGCTACTTGAAAATGATGATTTCTGCTACTCCACCTTCATTGTTATTTGCGTTCTTATCTATCTGTTAAATTTCACAGATGTAAGAAAATAAAGTAAAACAAACAACTCAGCCACCAACCTGTGCGCTTTGTTTTGGTGATCTGACTAATTTTTAAAGTGTTTTCAGGACAAGTAACTGCCTAGAAAAAATCAGGGGTTCCTACATTGTCATCCGTCAGTAAACTTTTAGCTAGTGGGAGATGAAAGCAACATCAGCTAAACAAATAGCAGTGAAGGCAAAAGCATGTCTCTCTTTTGTCTTTGAAATGCAGAACATTCCAAGGGATTACTCTCGCTACTCTGTTTCTTAAATCAGCAACAGCCTTACTCTGTCCTCTGATATTTGGAGAGTGAAAACCCCAGCAAGATTCTCGGTTTTCTATAGTTTATTCAAAATCAAGTTACATATAAGTAGACAATAATCTCTCTAATTCTCTTTCCTTCGTTTCTTAAAATTTACCTCTAAAGCTAAATGATTGTGCGCACATGTAAGCAAGGGGTTCAGCTGGAAGGATGTCAGAAACGACCATATGATCTGAACAAGTGCACAGACGCATGCCTGGTATCAAAAGAGCAGAAAATGTAATTGATTGAGAAAATATGCTTGTTAATTGAGTATAAACCTAATCAAAACAAGATTTCTCTACCGCTGCAATTTAAACTGTACAACATTCACATGAAAAATTAGCATGAAATTGCATCTTTTATAAAATATTAATGTGCAAGTTGTATGCACAATCCTTTCAGCTTTGCCCTGTAAAAACCCAAACTTAATTAAAACATTATAACATTGAAGCATCTAAGATATCAAATCAAAAATTAAAAAAAAAACTTTACGGAACAAATAAGACATACCAACTAAAATTAAAGAAGCAAGAACACCCAACAACGTCCACTTGCTAATAAAAATTAACAACATGAAATGATGTTAAAAAAAAATAATTGGAGTGGTGAATTCAACCAATTCAATGAGAGAATAACATTTAACATACATTTTATATATTAATAGTTTGCAAGTCGATATATCTTAGTATAAATATACATACCAAGCATATTATTGTAAAATAGTGGAATACACGTCAAAGATCATATAATACCCAAAAGTGATTAGATAAAACTCGAAGGTGACTGCTATGAGAGGATCAGTTGTCACATGTTGATGTTTTTCTCACCAGCTAGGTATACAAAATATTATGTGCAAATAGACAAACTACTCTCTATTAGTATGACGTTATAGACAAGTATATCATTATCAAGACATAATAGATATTCGCAATATTTATTAAAGCAATGTATATCATATCAAATATAATTTAATTCAACAGAATACAAGTGAGAAATTAAATTCAAAAAAAAGATGAGTACTTATATAATAAAACAACATATATAAATATCAAAGAATTAATCAATTGTACTAATTATATAATCAAAATACATATATTATTTATATTACATGCATATTAAAGATTATCTCACTCACCTGGAAAACAAAAACAAAAGAAAAACAGATACAAAACTAGAGACTACTTAAAATTGTTAGGAGGAACATCAATATAACTTATAATGATACGGAAAATACTCCAAATCGATTCGAAACAAAGTATCATAAAAACTGAAAACTCTAAATTTAAAGATTAAAAAATTAATATAAAGTCAAATTGTTTTACCTGATCAATCCAGAACATAATTTAAATTAATCAAACCTAACATATTTGATAAAACTCTATTGTCGAGTCAACCAATCGACCAGAATAACCAATCGGTTGATCATTATCACAGGCCAATCAATCGGCTAGTTTAGACCAACCGATCGATCTGTAACAACAAGTAAATCGGTCGATCGTTTGATCGGGATTCCTAAAATCTCGATTTGTTAGCTTTCAAAATTGTAGATTACACAAAAAACAAAATTTGTTCTTCAACAACCCATAATCACAATCATTTAATCAGCTCGTTTTAAACCAACTAACACCGTAATACTTCAATCAAAACTCCTATATTATTCAATCATCAAAATCATAACAAAACTGTAAGTTCTTCTTTAATCGTTCCATAATTAAATTTCTAATTGAAAATAACATAAGAGAAACTAGCTTTTTCCACTTTTCTTCAATCAAAACTCACGCTAAAACTGAAAACCTTGGTGTATACGAGTGTAAGTCAACGCAAGGAGGAAAAAAAAGGAGAGAGGAAAAGCAAATCCTCTTGCAACCTTTTCTCTGTATACTTGGGTTAATTTGGGTTGGGCTGGGTTGGGCTGAAACTTGAGCTTAGATTGGGCAAGACTACTAGTCTTGCAACAATGCTGTTTCCATGTTGGGTAAGATTAACAATGGCCGAAAAGAATGTACCCCTTCCTTCAATCTGTCACCGCTGATTAACAACAGTTCGGAAATTTCATTTACAGGACAAAGTCTTTTAGCTGTCATTGTAAATTCAGGGATAGCAAGAGCTTAATACCCTCCTCTAGGCTTCTTCATACTGGACAACTGGGCATGCGTCATCTCCCTCCCAGGCGACCCAATTGCGAACACAACAACTCGGCGAGGTTGGTTCTTCTATTCCGATGCTGATACCTTAAAGTCATTGACTGGGACCGCACGCTTTCTTTCCGAGCAGCTATACGGTGGAGTTGGACTGGCATCATTGGACACACCAATTTCTCCCTGGCTCAATGACCGAACAATGAGAGTCCGTTTCGAAGACATTGGAGACACAAACACAACAGGTTTTAGGGTAAATTAATTAAGTGATAATAATAAAAAAAATGAAATTAAGAATGCATGTTTTAGGGTATTTTGTGGAATCTAAAACAAAGAGAGAGCTAGCTTGGGATTTTGTCCTTGTATTAATTTGCGAAATAGGCACGTTTTAGTTTTCTGAATGCTGAAGAAAGCACTGGAGTTAAGAATTAAGAAATGAATAGGGAAGATGGTGAAGTTACTTGGGCAATTGATGATCTATTACGATAATTAACGATTCGAGGAAAAGAGATGGATTAGTGCATGTATTCTATACAAGAATTTCGGTTCATGCATGGTTTTCAATAGTTTATAGTTTTTTGAATAGGTCTTTGGAGTTTTTCAATCGAGACCATATAACCATTATTTTTTTAGGGATTTTGTTTTTGAAAATTACAGCAAAATTGTTTTCTGAAAATCAAGCCAGATTGATCATCTTTTGAGATTGGAGAGCTAATCTCTAACTTTGAAGGGTTAAACTTGTCAAGAAAATAATTCTTTCAAGCTAAAAATGATTAATGTTTACATTTTTAGTGTTAAATTGAGAGATTTGAATAAAAAAGGATCAAAAGGGTTATATTGACAAGGAGGAGGGGGCAAAAGTTTTTAGCCTTGAGGGCCAGGGCCGCCCCTTCGCATCGTCCCTGATTGTGAGCATACCTCAAGTAAAAGGATTTGACTAAAACTTTTTTTTTTCTTTCATGCAAGAGACCATTTCCGAGTAACGGATGGACAGGATCTCAAAATAACATGGTGCTTCAGTAGATGATTATAAACTATGCATACATCCTTTTTTTTTTCCTTTTCAATCTCCTGCAATTGGATCTTGTCTTGCAGTTAGGAGTTCTTAATTCGGGATATATGCATACCCTCAGTGTTTTACGTTTTCTCAATCCAATCATGAATCTTGATCGATCTACACACGCATGCGAGGAAAGAGCAGTAAATAAGAGGGGGGGAGAAGGCAATTGCAGGCTTATTGTAAGATATAATATAAAACTTGGTAGATTTATAGATTTATTTCAAATGAGAGTAACCAAATCGTTACTGAATTCCTCCATCATTTGATACAATCCTGTCTTTTACAGGGAGAAAGGGTGCTTCCATTGATTCACCAAGTTTACACATTGGTGCTGCTCAAGGAGCCGTGAAATGCAGTTTGGCTGCACAAACACGTACAAGAACAGTTAAAAAGATGTTAAATCAACGAGACATATCACATTCTATGAGGACAGAAAAAAAAAAAAGAAAAACGTGATGGCCTCAATTTTGTTACAAGGGCGTGTTCATCTTACCTCCGACGTCCTTGTTGAAGCAGTCAGTGTCGCACTTCATTTCACAGAAGGTTTGGCCTTGGCCACCAATTCGGCATTCCTGCTCGCAGGTGTTGAAGCAGGAGCCGTACGCATCAGCCGCAGCTTTAGGAAGCTCAACTGCAGCAACAAGAACAAGGCACAAGACCAACAGTGCAGCAACTTTGTTTGTCATTTTCCAAGATCTTCTTAATTTGCACTGCTGATGTTTTTTAATTTACTCCCTTGATTGACATAAGGGAAGAGAATCAGTTTTTATAGAGGCTTCAAGGGAATCCAGCCAGTGGTGAGCCTCAAAAGACGGAGACATACATGAACTTTTTGCATCACGTTTTGTCGACATCTCTATTTTTGGAGTTGGGTTTGTGGATCTTGATGAGAATATGGCAAATACAGGCTTACGTAAAAAAAAAAAAAAAATGGTTTGACGAAACTAGCTCCTCTTCTCAAGGACGGAATTAGTGACCCTTGTTAAAATTTACTTCTAAAAATAGTGGATTTTTATATTCTACTCCCCGGTCTCATAAATAATTATTGTCCTAAAAGTTTTTGAACAAACTTTTAGAAATATAAAAAATTAATTAAGAGTTTGTTTTTTAAAATGTTATTTCACTTTTACTACTAACTATATTTATATGATTTTAAAGTTTGTTTTGAGTAAATTTAAAAAATAGTAAATGGAAATAAAGAAAGTGAATGAAAATGTGTATTCATTATATTTTGACTTTTAGAACGAACATTTAAATTGAGATTCTAAAAAATTGAAAATAGGAAGTAATGAGTACATTAAGCTATGTGAATGTTTTATACATTTTACTACACCATTGGCGCAAGCTATGCCATGAATCAAAGTAGAATTTTTTTTTAAAATATAAAAATATTTAGATATTACTAACATGTTTTATAAAAATAAATTTTAATCATGAATTTAAAATTAGTGGTATATTGAACAATATTTTTATCTAATATTAAGATAAAAACATATTAAATCTATTTGGGTCAATTCGGGTTGATATGCAAATCTGTAAGGGATAATCTTAAGAAAAATAATATTGAAGGATGAAATTGGCAAAAACTAGCACTCAATTAAAAAAATAAACTTGAGTCAACCAATCAAACTCACGACACAAGTCATGTACAAGTCATGTACGTCATCAAATTTTATAATTTTTTTATCCCGAAAATTATTTTTTATTTAATTATACGACAATAAAGCGTATGAGAATTTTTTTTTATGAGATATTTAAAAAATAACATTACAGGTGCATGAGACTAAGATAGTAAAGTAGATCATTAATAATAAATGATAAAATTATATTTTTTTAGTTTTATGTTAAATAAAAAAAATAGATCATCAATATCAAAGGATGAAATTGCATTTTTTTTTAAATTGAGGGATAAAAAATGCATTAAACAACACAAATTAATAAAATAATTATAGCCTGGATAATTTGGTTAAACCTGTCAAACATGTGATCCGGATCATGGACCCAACCAAGTTCAATATTGTTTTTTCATAAATCCATGCTTAACTTAAATTAAAAATAAAAATTTTAAAAAACAAATACGTGGGCCTTTGACCCAGTGCTGTAAGGGATGCGCTTGAGCCTGTTTTTATTTTTTTTTTCTTTTAAAAGAATGGAGGACATGTTTTTTTGCCACTATTTTTATTTTTTTTAACACCATCATAGTGGTGGCTAGAAAATTAAAGTAGTGGATTTTTTTGCCTAAAAAATCATTTACAACCCCTTTCAACCCATAACAAAAATTTCCTACAAGAACATCTAGAAACAAATTTATTAATCTAATACACCCAAAAAAGTTTCACATTACAAAATCAAACCAAATAAAATTTTGTATCCTCAACTTGGATATGTTTTTTAAGGCAATATTAAGGCTCTAAACAATTATCATAACACTCTCCTCATTAAATGAATTCGTTGACACTAACTTTAACTATTTTGGTGGTCGGAATAGATATCAACAATGACTTTCTCTTTCTACGTCAAAACCCAACAATTATCTCTATCATCAAATAAACCAGGGGACTAAAAAAATGAGTAAAACAAAGTTTTGTGCTAAAATATAATTTTCAACAATTAAAGGGACCAATTAACCTACTACCTAGAAAAAAAGTGATTGAAATGAACTTTTCATATAAAATTTAAAGTTGCCATTTATTTCACTTTTTTTTTATTCTAGTCTTTTATTTTTCAATTTAACCATTTATTAAAAAAAATCATTTGGGTGTTAATTTGGGGTGCAATTGAGTAAATAAAAGTTTGAAGATAAATTGAAAATTTTAAAAAATGTAGTTTCAATACACAATAATTCGTGAGGAGAGTAGACAATGTAAAATGCACACTAAAAACACCCCACAACTTAGTTTTTTTAATATATAATATTAAATGAGAGCACAAGCCTTACAAGGCTTAACACATTTTGTACCAAAAGAAAAGGCTTTAAGGCAACATCTAGTTAATGTCTTAGAACATAAAAGAGGAAATACTGCAGTAAGAAATATATTTGGGTAAAGAGATAAAAGTGATATAAAAATCAGTTTGTTTTTGTGATAATTTTAAAATAAATTTATATATTTTTAAAATAAAAAGTAGGATATATCTTTAAAGATAACATTTATTATTTTTTATTCATAAAATATCATTATAAAAAAACTTTTAATTTTAAAATTATCCAACCAAAATATCTCAAATATGATACAAAGATAATTATTTTATCTTGTACATTACTATAAAACATATATTTTGTTTTTATTTATTTATTTTAATCTTTTTTATTTCTATTTTTTTTATTTTTTTTATCCCGAGATAGAAACCAAATATTATTTAAATGCTCCATTAAAAATGTGATGATTTTATACGAAGCTTTGGTCCAAGAAAGTGTTGTTATTAACTCTTATATTGGATGGAATCTTAGGAAAAAAATCAATACCCTATATT
>Ga0325401_1004243_pt1 | contig 13468 bp, 12 predicted proteins | sample PopdelMetagenome_FD_205666 | JGI IMG/M metagenome (GOLD analysis project Ga0325401, IMG submission 205666) | Populus deltoides microbial communities from Bellville, Georgia, United States - Xylem-PdKOR-R2 | ecosystem: Host-associated > Plants > Phyllosphere > Stem > Wood/Secondary xylem | place...
ATTAAAGCTATCTTATATTATCAGATCTGTTATTATAAAACATGCTCTAGTTAAGGAGTTATTGATACTTCAAGTGCAAAATAATGATATAAAACCTTGATAAAAATACACTTTTAAGTACTAATCAGTAGCACAATTGGAGACTATGACACGTGTGCTGGAAAGAAGTAATGAGGCTTTAGTAACCAATAATGAAGTACTAATCATTGATAATACTTAGTTCCATGACAAAATAAGATAAATGACAAAGCAGATTGGCTAAATAGCCCATCATGTTGAAAGGTTGAAACAACAGGACATCCAAATTGGAAATGATGTTGTGAAGTACCGAGAACATATGAGTACATCACTTCTTTCGTTAGAAACATAGCTAATAGAGGAGATGCTTTTATGAGTAGTGATGTATAAGGCTTTTGAATTTTAAAAATTTTCAAACGATGTACAGACTCTTTTATTTATGAAAAGGTCACAACCCATCTTTTTTTCTTATGTGTTTTGGGATTCAAACTTGATAAGAGCTTGGCAAATACTCCTTTATAACAACAAATTAGGCTAAAAAATCTTGCCTAAGGAATTATGAAAGTCATGAATCAATTCGGAAAGGTTAATCCATATCTAATATACATTGATACATGCTTCATGGTCATGCATTTAATCACACATTTACTCATAAATTGTCATATACATTACAGATTGTGAAACATAGATCCCGTACCCAACTAAAAAAAAAGAATAATAAGGAGAGAACTCTTCTGAAATTACATAATCAAAATAAGTTAGAGTCCATAAAGAATGAAGTTGCTTGAATAACCAATCTACCCAAGCAATTTTTAAGATCCAAGAATGGGGAGGGAACGTCTACACAACCTCTTATAGAAACACCAACAACTCACGTCTCTTATACATCTTAGAACTTGGAGGCAAATTTAGCAACTAAGCAACATTTTATCCCCTTTCCCCCCGTCCAGCTTGCTCAAGCTCCAGTCGTTATGAATTTAACAACTGAAGAACCCTATGATGATAAATCTACTGGTCCTATGAAATATAACAAGTTGTCTGCTATAGAAGAGAGATTAAGAGCATGTGAGGGAAATGATTTGTTTGACCCTATACGAGGAGGTAAAATATGCTTGGTGCCAAACATTATGGTGCCAAAGGATTTTAGAGTGTCGGACTTCATCAAGTACACTAGACTAGAATTTATGAACACCCATCTCTAATCATACTACAACAAGATGACTGAAGTGATACAAATTGGTATGTAAGACTAGACAATACCAGGATCAAGAAGTGGAAAGACTTGGTCGATGCCTTCCTAAAGCAATACAAATTTAACCAGTAAATTGCCCCTAACAGAACTAACCTTATGACAATAGAAAAGGGAAACCAAGAGTTTGTGAGGGCGTATACATAAAAGTGGTAGGATGAGGCCACGTATATCCAACCTCCTTTGATAGCAACCAAGATAGTGACTTTGTTCTCCAATAACTTCATGTCCCCTTATTATGAACATTTAATGGGTAACTCGTCTTAGCATTTCTACGATGTTATATGTATTGTTGAAAAAATAAAGTATGGGATTAAGTCTGGACGTATAAATAAGACGGTGGAAAAGAAAAGGTTTTGCCGAGAAGAAAAAGGAGAGTGATGTGAACAATCTGGAAGGCTGGTATAAGGGCAAAAAAGCAAACTACCATAACCCTCAAACATCTACCTCTTAAGTTACTAGCATTAACTTAGCCAAGCCTTTTGCCCAAAATAAAACCAATCAATCAAATAACTAGAATAACTGCCAAAAACCAAACACAAGAAATATCCTAGAAGAACTACCACTATTACCTATGCCCTAGAAAGATTTGTATACCAAATTGTTTAGTATTAGACATATATCTCCTATCCTTATACCACCACTACAACCACCTTTTCTTGTCTGGTACAAGCCAAATTTAACTTGTGAATATCATGCTGGCAATCCCGGATAAGGTATTGAAACCTATTATGCTTTTAATAAAAGATCGTTGGAACCCATCAAGATAGGATGGGTAACTTTCGAGGATTCACCCAATGTTAATTCAAATATGTTACCTACCTATATTGCAGATAACAGTGGCATATGTATGGTGGAAGTTGGGAGTAAAAACGAGGTGCTGAAGGTGTCTATAAAAAGATTGTATGACATATTGGTACAATCAGAAATTTTAAAAAAGGATGTTTAATATCATCTATAGAGAGGTGACCATTGTGAATTTCATGAAAGGAAGGGACATCACATTGAGGAGTGCATTGAGTTTTGCCAAAAGGTTACAAGAATGCTAACCCTAGAAGAGTTAAGGATTGAGGCCATGAAAGGTAGTAATGAGGTAAGAATAATGGAAAGTCAAGAGAAACAGTTAGATGTATATAGGGTCCAACCAACCAAAAATTAATGGACCATCCAAACTGATCTTGACTAAACCTTCTTGTGCAAATAAAGAAGATCATAATGTGATGCCTTACAATTATGGTTGTACCTCCAACATAAAAAAATCTTATTCCCTTGTTCTAAAATGAGATCAGTGGGCTAACCCGGAGTGGTCGTTACTTCACGCTTAAAGATCTAAGAAAACCTAAAGGCAAGGAAGTGAAAAATCTTGACAAGAGACTTGAAGTTAATAAACCTGTGACTGGAAAAAAAATTGAATGAATACCTAGAGTTGATAAAACATAGTGAATAATGCATAATAGATTAACTAAAGAAAACCCGGTCAACATCGCCCTTATGTCATTGATACTCAGCCCTAAACCACACCAAAATGCTTTACAAAAGGTGCTGAACGAGGCTAATACACCTATATTTCATAAAAGATGAGCTGGACATAACAAACCTATTATACATCATTATCAAATGTAAAGATTGCCTTATAGGCAAAATGCTCATTGACAATGTCTCAACTTTTAATGTGCTTCCAAAAACATATGCTAAAAGAGATTCCTAGTACCATGATGGTGAGAGCATATGATGGCTCACCTAGACAGATAATTGGGACCCTAGAAATAGAATTATATGTGAGGCCATAAGTGTTCTTGGTGACACTACAACTGATCGATATCCACCCTTCCTATAGTATGTTATTGTGAAGGCTTTGAATTCACACAGTTGGGGTAGTAAATTCGTCATTGCACCAATGCTTGAAGGATAACATAAATGGGATATTGATGACTGTCAAGGTTGAAGAAACATTTTCTATGGTAAAGAACATGGTTATACCATTCATTGAGGCAGAAGAATGCAAGGACAAGAACATCCATAATTTTAAAATTATAAACATTGAGTGGGTTTCTAAGGTCATAATGCTGAAAAGGCCAAAGATTTTAAAAGCATCGAGGATAGCAGTTAAATGCTTTTTGGAACATGAAATTCCATTTTAATATAACCTTGACACTAGGATGCCAAAAAGGTTTAATCTGATGAAGGTAAAAAATGTTGATTAGATATTCAGGCTTAGATATAAGCCCAAAAAAAAAAGGATTATCGTTGGGCTACTGGTATGAAAAGAAAAAAAGAGAATGACCAAAATTGATGGAAGAGAGCTTGAAGAAGAAGATTTGGTCACTTGTGATCGAGATTCCTACTCCGATTAGGGTTTCATTTTAAAAAGCTACATATGTGATGCAATTTGACAAAAGAATGGAAAGCCTTGGTTAGAAATTATCTACAATCGACATGAATACCTTGGAGAAAGATAATGTGAAAGGAGATGATCAAAAGATAGAGCTTAGAAATAAGGATAAGGTGCTGCCGTAGTTAACCATCCATACTCTAGAAGAAATCTCCGGTAAGACCTTCATGTGAAAGCTGGCTAAGGGTGAGAAGTTTCAAAACTAGGTGACATGGAAAGCTCCAATGGTTTTTAAAATGTAAACCAGCATTGCTTTCTTAAAATGCTTTTATCATTGCTTTTATTTGCCTTTTCTTTTTCTGGTTGACAATCGAGGCTCAAGATATCAATTAGGTTTTATCTTTATTATTGAGCCCACCTTTTCTGAATAATGAGATCCTGTATTTTTCTAAAATTATCTCTTTATTTTACTTGTGCATTTACATCAAACATTTTCTACTTTTAAGAATCCTAAAAATAGATCTTCCACAACATCACATACACTTAACATCGAGAATGAATGGCCAAACTATAATGAATATGTGGTAACTATGGAAGAAGAAGAATAGGATGAAAATAATATCAAGGATTTCACAAAATTAATAGAGCAGCATGAACAGGCTTGGAAACTCGCAACAAAAGAACTTGAAACCATAAACATATGTGATGACCAAGTTAAGAAAGAGCTGAAAATAAGAGCCTTGATTATTCATGAGGAAAGAGTATAAATAATTGTCATGTTATAATAATATACAGAAGTTTTTACCTGGTCCTACAAGGATATGCCTAGTTTTGATATAAATATCATAGTACACAGGGTATTACTGGTAGAAGGACACAAACCATTTAAATAAAAGTTAAGGAGAACTTATTCAGACATTCTGATCAAAGTCAAGACATAAATTAAGAAGCAATAAAACACTGATTTTTTAGAAGCAATTAAATATCCACAATGGATATCTAATATAATTATTGTACCAAAAAAGAAGAGGAAGATCAGAGTCTGTATGGATTTTAAGGATCTAAACAGGGCTAGCCTTAAAGATGACTTTTCTTTTCCACACACACACACACACACACACACACACACACATATATATGTTTTGGTTGACAACATTGTACGCAGTTCCTTGTATTCCTTTATAGATGGCTTTTTGGGGTAGAATGAGATAAAAATGGCTTTAGAAGATAAGGAGAAAATGACCTTTATCATGTTATGAGGAACATTATGCTACAAGGTTATGCCATTTGTGTTTAAAAATACAGGGGCCACCTACTAGAGGGATATGGTGACTCTATTTCATGATATAATACACATAGAAATTGGGGTGTGAGTGGATAATATGATTGCTAAGTCCAAGAAAGAAGAGATTCATCTCCAAGTTTTAAGGAAATTATTCGAGAGATTAAGGAAGTACAAAATGAGGCTCAACCCTATAAAATGATCACTTGGAGTTAAGTCTAGGAAGTTAATGGGATTCGTGGTAAGTGACATATGGATAAAGGTGGATGCTAATAAAGTGAAAGTCATTCAATCTATGCCTTCTCCTAAGATAAAAAATGAGGTCAGAGGATTCTTAGGTAGGTTGAAATATATTGCCTGGTTCATAACCCAACTAACAACAACATGTGAACCTATCTTTCAGCTATTAAGGAAAAAATATCCTAGAACTTGGAATGAGGAGTATAAAGAAGCCTTCAATAAAATCAAGTAGTACTTATAGAACCCGCATCTGCCTGTTCCTCTAGTATCAGGAAGACGTTTGATACTATATCTGATAGTGACTAAAGTACCTATGGGATGTGTACTAAGCCAACATAATGAAACCAGAAAGAAAAAAAGAGTCATTTATTATCTGAGTAAGAAGTTCATAGAATGCGAGTCTAGATACACAATGATAGAAAAAATATTTTACGCACTAGTATGGGTGGGAAAAAAATTACGACATTATATTTTTATAATACTACATGGTTGATTTCAAATGTGTATCCCTTGAGGCATATCTATGAGAAGCCATATCTATCAATTTGAATTACAAGATGATAAATTATGTTAGCAGAATACGACATAGTGTATGTGATGAGAAAAGTCTTGAAAGGGAGCGCAATCGATAACCATCTGGTTCAAAATGCCATTGAAGATTATGAGCCATTGGATTTTGACTTTCCTGATGAAAATATGTTGTTAATCGAGGAAGAAGAAAACAAGAAAAATTGATGGACCATCTAATTAGATGGGGCAGTAAATGTATATGGTAATGGAGCTGACACAATAATAATCTCTTCTGATAAGAAGTAGTATCCAGTTTTGGTTAATCTACATTTTGAATGCATCAACAATACAGCTGAGAATAAGGCTTGCATCATTGGTTTAAAAGCTACATTAAAGCTAAAAATAAAAAAGATAGATGTGTATGGTGATTCAATGTTGATTATCTGTCAAGTGAAAGGACAAATAAAGAAAAAAAAGTTGAGATGCTACCAACAATATTTGTCCAAAGTGGTAAAAACGTTTGAAGATATAGAGTTCACCCATCTAGGAAGAAAAGAGAACTGGTTTGCTGATGCTTTGGTCATATTAGTTGTCACGACTAGAATTGACTTCGGGTATAAGGTACAACCAATACACATTGATATCCAAAATTTCCCAGTTTGTTGTTGCTCAGTTGAAGGAGAGATAGATGGAAACCCTTGGTACTATGATATCAAGAATTTTGTGCGAAACCAGGAATATCTCATGGGAGCATCTAAAATAGATATGAAAATCTTGAGAATATTGGGTATGGATTTCTACTTAGATAGGGAGGTCTTGTATAAAAGATCATCCGACGGAACCTTGCTAAGGTGTTTGAATGAGGCTAAGGCCAGAAATACATTGCGAGAAGTCCATGAAGGGATTTGATCAACTCATGCTAGTGGGCACGTGACGATAGGAAAAATACAAAGAGCTAGTTCTTTCATGATAACATTAGAAAGAGACTGCATTGACTATGTGAGAAAATGTTATAAGTGTCAAGTATATAACGATAAGATCAATACACCTCCAGCTCCTCTATATAATCCAACATCTCCATGGCCATTCACGATATGGGGAATTAATGTGATTGTGCATGTCAACCCAAAAGCCAACAACAAGCATAGGTTTATCCTTGTGTCTATCGACTAGTTCATAAAATGGGTAGAAGCTAGTTCATATGCTCATGTAACACAAAAAAATGGTGAAAATGTTTATAGAAAATGACTTAATCTGCCGATATGGTCCATTAGAAAAAATAGTGACTGATAATGCTCAGAATTTCAACGACAAGATTATAGTAGAGTTCTGTGCCAAATGGAAAATCAAGCATTCCAATTCCTCATCATACAAGCCAAGGATGAATGGTGTTGTAGAAGACTCCAACAAAAATGTCAAGAAGACTATTCAGAACATGGTGGTCACATACAAAGATTGGCATGAGATGTTGTCATTCATCCTTCACACATATCGAACTATAGTTAGAACTTTAATGGGAGTTACCTTGTACTCTTTGGTAGATTGAGGCTTAGTGGACCAAAATGAGATATAAACAGTTAAACTTGATTAGTGAGAAAGGGATAACTGTGATTTGTCATCACCAACATTACCAGAAAAGAATGGTCAAGGTGTATGACAAGAAGGTTCGAATGTTCTGGAAAAGAGATCTTGTGCTGCACAAAAATAATATCCTTACTAGGAAAAGATTAAAGCAAAGGGGCGCCTAATTACAAGGGTCCCTATGTATTGAATAAGGTTTTCTTAAGATACTATGTATGATGTATTCATTTTCTTACAAATCAACAAAGTGAAGTTTGACAACGAACTCTTCATATAAAGAACCTTTATTTATAAATTGCTTGATCTCACAACATTTGAAATCCTTTTTCTAAAAGAAAAATCTTGAAATAACTAGTTTTGTGCATAATCACGAGAAATGAATCATAAAAAAAGGCTCAAGATGGAGTTTAAGCAATTCTCGAATAAAAGGTAACCAAACCAAACAAACTAAAGCTAACTATGAGATAAAACCTATCTCTGAATTACACGGGTAAATGGTTAGTAACGAATCTGTAATCACCCATAAGTTTTTTTGGAAAAGGAAAAAGTTTATTGATACTAATGATTTGTGTTTGAAATGAGGAAAGGACATCTTTGTTATCCCCTTACTTTCTAAGAATAGATCCCTTGTTGTCCCTATTTGAGCCTGAATAAGTTTTTCTTCAAAAAAACCCTAACTAGAATCACACTCCACACTAGGGGTAAGAAAGAAATGTAAGCAAACTACCAAAATATATATATATGGATATATGAAATTCAGAACCTGACACTAGGAGGCATCATTATATATAAAAAAAAAGGACAAGAAACAAGAAGCAAAAAAAATAAAAATAAAAGGAAGAAGAAAAAAAAGTAAAAAAAGAAAAAGAAATGATGATTTGATGATGTTTCAAGACTTAGACAAAGATCTCAAAGCAAGACATTTCATTAAGAAAGAGATTTTATCCAAACAAAGTCCATAAGTCGACTTCATAAAAGAAAAGAGGTAGAAAAAAGTGATTATAAGGCTTTGAACCCTTAAACATTTTTTAAGCCTTAAAAGCATATATTTCTTCAATCCATTATGTGCATTTGAAAATCATTTCTAATCAAGCATACACAACATGAGTTGATAAATAATGATCTTATCGTTCACGCAAAGTGATAAATGAGTAGCGACCTGCTTTTTTTCATATAAGAAAAATATAAATTCTAACTTGAGGCAAAAATTTGATTCTATACAGATTTTTAATGAGAAAAGGATTGATGACATTTAATTATAGGGTTTCCGTTTTGAACCGAAACCCATTTTGATAAAATTGTGTTTATTATTTGATAATTGAAGTAAATGGATGCTAAATTATTGATCTTTGTATGTTTTCTAACATGTATGTGCCTTTTGTTTGACCGTATCTAGTATAATTAGGACTTCATGTTGTTGGGTTGGGTTTGGGCATGTTCTTCTTGTTCTTGAGAAGAACATTGTCTTAAACCCTTGATTCGGGCTAATTATGATTCATTTCTTTGCACATAACGCTTCTTTATGCTTGATTGGTAAATAATCTAGAGTTTATTTGCATCAATAACAAGTTTTTAATCCTAGAGTTTTGGTTTTAAAATCAAAACCTATTTTGACAAAATTATGATGTTTAAGTGATAATTATAGTCAATAGATGCTAGATTGTTGATCCTTGCATGATTTCTAGCATGTATGTGCCTTTGTTTCGACAATATCTGGTCTGATTTGGGTTTCACGTTACTAGGTTTGGGTTTCAGTGTTCTTGGTGTTCTTTATTTTTTTTTTGTTTAATCCATTGCGTTCAAGAATTTTTGTGTTTAATCTATTTTTTTACTTTGATTTTGTTTTTGGGTTGTTCTTTGGTCAAACCAAAATCTTTGATTCGATTTATGGTCAAACAAAAAATTCCAGTTCAACCCGGTTGGGTTGGCCTAGTTAGGTCAAAATTGAGTCAAGGGCTTAAGACCCCGTTTGGTTTGCCAAGTTTTTGTTAAAGGTTTTTTTTTTTTAAGGGTATGTTTGACAAGCACTCTTTAGATCTATTTTAGTAGTTTTATTACAAGGAAAAATGAGTTATTTTTTTTGCCAAATAAAACCTTAAAAATATATTTTATTTTTTTCTTAGCCAAATTCTAAAAAGTTTATGCATATTTTTTTTATATTAAAAATCAAATTTTTATCACGTTTTGAAGAAAAAGAATTAGTTAAAGGGTATCATAATGAGTTTATTATTATCCGTTAGAACTTGGGCTACATTTCAAAAACACAAAAAAAAAATATTTTGTTTCTTTTAATATAGGAGATTATGAACTTATACGTAAAATGTATTCCTGATATTAATTAAAAAAATATAGCTCATTTTATTTTTTATATTTTTGCATCAGAATGGTTAGGTTTTAATGTGATAAGATAAATATCTTTTTATTAAGAAAGACTTTTCTTAAACCCTAGATACATCAATGATTAGAAAACACAACATTATCTTAGTAGATCAGACAAATAGATAATGTAGCTTACTTTAGGTAAGGCGTACTAGGGGTGCTAATATATTATTTTTATGTAATTAGTCCCCTTACCTAGACTTTGAGATCATTTAGGGTTTCTATTGACCAAAATACTAGGTGACGACTCTCATTTCCTTTCTTTTACTGATAAAAGATAAGAATTCATTGTCTTTTCCATCTATATTATTCTCGATAATCCCAATCTGGAAAGATGATAGTTGCGATGTACACATGCAATATCTATCATGAAATTGTTTTCTTTTCCCTTATATTTGAATTTTAACTCCACACTTGATTATTAGGATAATATATACAAATGTATAATATTTTCTTATCCAGATCATATAGTAACTTTTGATTATCATCGTAAAAATAATTTTACAAAAGAAAATATTTTTTAAAAAAAATTATATATTAAATTAGTTAAAAATAAGTCATTTTCAATATTTTAAGTGAAACTATTATCACAACTCACCAATATATCTAATAAAAAATATCATGAAAAAACATTAAAGAAAAAAAATTAGTAGAGTAAATATTGAAATTCTTCACTAGAATTGCAATTCATCCATATCAAGTAAATAATAATATGAAAAATTTAATATACAAGCCACAATACTTTCACATAATTAAGAAATTGGTAAAAATAATTACAATTGACATATTTCAAGTTAAAATTTTCCCATTACTTCTATACGTGTGTGTGTTGGAGTTTTCATCAATTTTATTAACTATGATTTTTACAATTCAGTAATATAAAGTTGAAGTAGAAAAAAAGAAAAAAATTAATCCTTAGATCATTTCTTTTTTTGTTTGGGTAAAGAACTAGAGGTTTTTAATTATTTTCAAGGAGTAATGTTATAAAAAATTATTTTTTGTATATATGTGATAATTATTTTTTTTATGAGATCAATCATTTTTCATTTATGAGATCATGTTTTTTCATTTATCAATTGATATATCTATTTTTATGAAATTTCAGTATGAAAAATTTATTTGTATATCATTCTAAAGTTTATTAGAGATGTTGGGAAAAAAGGAACCAATACAATTAGATTTACAATCTACAAGTCTTAATTCTTTTTATGATTATTATTATTGCACAATTAAAAATATTGTTAACCAATCAACAAACTAGACAAACCATCACAAAAAAAATCAACACCAAGATTTTTACATGAAAAGCTCCAATATGGGGAAAAAATCACGAGATCGTAGCCCACCTAATAACTTTCACTATTAATAACAATAATAGATACACAAAGTGTTTTTTCTTAGTTAAAGGACAAGGGTTACAACATAAATCTTCAAGAACAACATATTATTGGAATATATCAACATTTAAGAGAAAGATTTGAGAAAAATCTTACAAATTAACAGGTATACTTTTATTAAGAACATACCAACTTAGACGCCTCTAACCTTTAATTCAACCATACTAAATGAAGAGTTATTTGTGCAAAACTTGTGAAAATTACAGCTTGATCCAATAGTGAATCAGCTGCGTATCCTAGTTTGAACATAGACTGCTTAAGCTGCTATCTTTTCTCCTTTTCTCTTAATATATGTTGGCCACGAACTTGAAAATAAGTCAAAATTAGCCTTTTATACCTACTCATCTATATGACATAAGAGACTTTAAGTATTTTTCCCTCTTTTTCTTAATTTATATGGGTTATAGTTCAAAAGAGAAGGACCATATCCAACAAAAGATCTGCACCTCAACAATAACTTTAGTATTGTGGGTAGTTATGATAATGAAAATCCTATTTGTATACAAATATGTACATTATATGTAACAATATTTATTGAAACAAAATATACTCCTCACAATAATTACTTAGTTTTCAATATACACCAAATATCAAGAAATATTTTTCAACTTTTAGTATGAAAGCAATTCAATTGCTTAGATTAAACTTTTTATGGATTTTGTTTCCAAAAATAATTTACTTTTTGACACACAAACAAGTTAAAATTAAAATTGAAGGTTCATGTTAAAAAATGGACTTTTTGGGTTTTTAGAATATCATACACGTAATGAAAACTATGAAATAAAATTATTTGGGAGTCTCTAGGATCTCATTAGACAGATTTAAAGTTGTTTAGGAATTTATTATATGAAGATATGATCGTTTTTTGCTTTAAATAATTCCTTAAGGGGTAATTTATCGCAAACCAAAGTCGTCTAATTGTCCAGCCTTCAACGATAATCTACACGAACTATTCATGAGAAATCTCATAAATCCCTATTTAGTAGATAAGGTTTGTTATGCCTAAAGTGCTAACTCTAATTCTGTTTTTTTTTTTGTTTTAGTTGTTTTATCTAACAGACAACAACTCTAATTGTCTAATGATAGCTCCACCACTATTGTTGATTATTATACCATCAAAATTGAATATTTCTTCTCCTTAAAGCTTGTATTGTAGATTTGTACATTGCTTTTCTTTCTCTTAAAGATCCACTGAGATCCATTGACTTTTATTCTTTCTGGTGGATCAACCAAGTTGTAAACTTGGTTAGTATATGAAGTCCATAGCTTTAAGTTATTTCTTGGAATAAATATCATATATTACTTCAAAGCAATTGACAGACTCATCAATTAGGAGCAACATGTTATTCATAGCTTCTATGAGAGATCCTTATCTCATTGATGAATGACTTGTCCTACTAAACATCCAATGTTTTAGCCTTAAAAATATATTTCATCTAGATGTAGTGTTCTAAGAAGTGTAGAAAATCTCATTCTCTTTTAGATAATCCTTGAAATATTTGGTCAAATATTAACCACTTCGATCCAATCAAAGTTCCTTAATACTTATTTCAATATGTATTACAATTTATATTGAACCTAGATATTTTAAATTCAAGTATATACAAATCATTCATATAATTACTGGATCCATAAAAACATCAATATTATAAAAGAACAACATTTGTCCTCAATGATAAATTTAAATCCATTTAATACTAAATAAAATGAAAACAATGTCATAAAATACTAGAATGAAATAAAAATTATAAATTTCTAGTATCAGCCCATTAGATAATAAGAAAAATAACTAGTTCCTACAGCTAATGCAGTAACCCTTGCTTCATTACTGAGTCATAGGTTCACTTTGCCTTCAACTAATCTTCTACTCTTTTTTTTTTTTGTTCCTGAAGTATAAGTTTGATTAAGCTTCTTTGCCTTCATGGTTGCAAGATATTCCTTGCAATTCCTCCTCCAATGTCCTTCCTTACCACAATAATGAAAAATGCCCTTGTGTTTCTTGATACCCCTAGTAGGTTTGTTTACTTGAGAGACAACGCCCTTATTCTTCTTAGATATTCTAGATGACCAAACTAGAAGAACTAGGCCTTTTTCCTTCTTAAGGCCCTTTTCAACAGTCTTAAGCATATTAAGCAATTCTGGTAATGTACTATCCAACTTATTTATGGGATAGTTCATAATGAATTGCAAAACGATTTGGGTAATGACTGCAAGACCAAGTCAACATTTAACTCAAAACAAATTGACTAGACCAAATTTCCTGGATTGACACTAAAATGTGAGAATTGTTATCAAGCAAGAAAAGAGGTTGTATGTTCTTAAAAAATCAATTCCAAATACCCATGTTAAGAATGTTGAAGAAGAAGTTAGGAATAAATATCAATGTGATTTCATAATGATGAATAGGCTGCATGTGTGATGTTAACCAGTATGTCACTTGAACTTCAAAGGCAACATGAGAATATGGATGCTCATACTAT
>Ga0325401_1004245_pt1 | contig 13463 bp, 10 predicted proteins | sample PopdelMetagenome_FD_205666 | JGI IMG/M metagenome (GOLD analysis project Ga0325401, IMG submission 205666) | Populus deltoides microbial communities from Bellville, Georgia, United States - Xylem-PdKOR-R2 | ecosystem: Host-associated > Plants > Phyllosphere > Stem > Wood/Secondary xylem | place...
AAAAAAATACTGTTTGGAACAATTTTAAATCATGTACAAACTGAGCTATATTTTCGCAAAGATATTAGTAGCACTTGATGTGAGGGTGATTAATTGGAATATATTCAGCCAACTGTTTCTTGAAGCCATGTTTAGCCCAACTGAACTTCAAAAAATCAACTTCACACACACACAGATGAATAACGCTAAATGCAATATTGTTGGGAAATCTTTAAACCTCCATTTCTTATCTTCACCATAGACAGAGATATGAATGGCAGCTGGTTAATTTTTGAAACGTGTCTGTTGGCCATTTTTTGAAAGGATTCTTGTTGGATATCTTGAAAACACGATGAGATCTACCTAGTTGGCCATGTATATACTGACAAGATTGCAAAGAATAAGCTGGCTGATACGTGTTGATGATGCGGGTGGGGGGGGGGGGGGGTGTGGGGGGGTGGGGGGTGAAGAAAGATTCATGACGATCGTTCAGGTAATTAATTAACAAAAGAAATGACAGTGAGATCAGTACTGATAATGAGTCGCCGAGGTTTTATATATGTAGATATCTGGGCATGAGGATTCAAATAAAGAACACAAGGAGTGCTCGGCGTGCATATCGCAGCACATGAGCTTGATCGAACAGACAGCAAGGACTGTGTTCGAAGTCACGAGGTTCCCCCATTTCTTTAAATTCTTTCACATCCAGAGGGCTGTTTTTCTTCCTCTTTTTTAAAGACGAGTCCAAGTTGACAGTGTCCAATAAAGATATATATCTCGAGATCTAATTGTATCAGATATATTTCCCTCTCAAGCTGTAAGTCAAAAGATTCTTGGCTTAATCACTTGTGATGGAATCTAACACCGACCATGTTTGATCTTATGCTTTGTTAAATCAAAGGTACGTGCGAAGTAGTAATGCAGACAGACTCGCTCAACTTTGTATATAATTTTGGTCAATGGACAACACCAACTCTCTGCTATATGTCGTCACTTGAGAATTTTGTAACGCAGGAATATGCATCCGCGAAGCTCTGACTTTCTGTCCAGGAGCCGAAATAAATTTTTAACTAGTTTATATGACTTTTGGGACCAAAATTGTTTTGAATATTAAAAAAAAAAATTCACCATCTGGGAGAATTCTTTGTCTTTGTTATTATTAAATCATTGAAGAATAAGATTAATTCAATAAATATATCAAGATTTATATGCATTAATAAATTATAATAAATTTATTGATCTAAATAAAAAATAAAATTAGAAAGCTGAAATAAAAATACATATTAAGATATCTAATATCATGCCGAATGTAGCTTTAGAAAAAACAATTATCTAATTATAGAAAAATTAATAATTGTTTTGAAAAAAATATAAATCATTTTAAATAATCTCAAAATGTATATTTCTCAAGTATAAAATCAATTTTCTTATTAACATCTTTCTTATAATGTAAGGCTTTAAACAAAAATCATTGTTTCTGTTAAAAAAAATATAATTATTAGAACAAGTTAAAAAAAATTAAAATATTATGTTCATATTTCATGTGTGATTGAATGCTACAAGAAGTCATAAATATGTTAAAATCATGTTTAAAATCTATTTAAATTTGTTATAAAAAAAAAGATTTGAATCAATTTTTCCTAAACAATTTATTATTGGTATTATTATTTTCATACTAGATACATAATAATTGAAAAATAAATTAATAAAATTCAAATAAGAATTTATAATATTATTTAAGAACCAAGTCAAAATAAAGAGTAAGTGACCAAGTATGGTAATTTTATTTTTTTTAAGTCTCTAAAAAAACACAAAGAAAAAAAAATAGAAAAGTCAAGCCCATCTCCTAGCCCTCTACTAGCAGGCTAGGTGCACGCAGGCCTAGAGGTTAGGCCCACGCATTTGGCTTTGTTTTTTTATTTTTTTTAATTAAAAAAATGAACGACATGTCATCCACCTATTATTTTAAAAAGATAAATAACTAAATTGAACGACTTGTTGTCCTCTTGCCTAGTTTCCAGCAGTCCAACTTAATAAAATCTGGGTAGAAATTGTTGTTTCATTTTTAGGACTAGATAACTTGCTTTTCCACCTGTTTTTGACATGAAAAACAACAAACATAACTCAATAAACCCAATTGTTCCTTTAAAGTTTCGAAAAATCAATCAAAAAAATAAAAAATCAACCTGAGATCCAAAGTCTTCTCAAGCTCTGATCTACTTTTTCGGCCAATTTGAATGTCACCTAAATTGGCCGCTGACAATTGTTAATTTAATCCAAGGATATTTAAATTACATTTCAAAATAGAGTCTTCAAAATTATAATCCACAAGTTTGATAATATAACTTAATAATCCATAATTTCCTAAATCAACATAAAAATAACAACTACTAATCACTCCTGGCAAACCTATGAGTACCTGTAACAAAATCAATAATATTTATTAAGTCACGAGTTAATATTTCATTTAACACTTAAAGGAAATTAGCAATTTTTCATATAAATAATATTTAATTCATTCTTTATAATCATCCAATTTCTCTTTACATAATTTCATTCACACCTAAACAAATCTCACAATATTTATAACTTGAATAATTGTTCCAACATTTCTATAACTAAGCCAACATTTCAATACTCTATCTTAAGTGTTTATTATCTCAGCATACTCATCTTATTTACCAATCAATTCAGCATTCACATTTGAAAAACCAATAATCTAGTATTTCTTCATGAATATCAATAAACCCGATCAACCGTCTTGGTTGCCAATTAATCTGGCATTCCTATTTAGAAGCCAATATTATAGTATTCCTTAATGAATACCAATCAATTTGGCTAACTCATCTCGGTTGTCAATCAATCTGGCATTGCCATTTGGAAGTCCTTAACAAAATACCCATCATCAATCCAATCAACCCATCTTAGTTGCCAATCAATCTGGCATTTCCTATTCGTAAGCCAATATTCTAGTATTTTATAATGAATACTCATCAATTTGGTCAACTCATCTTGGTTGTTAATCAATTCTCTTAACTTACATATCTTTCTTTTCATATAAACTATTAATATCACTATCTGTATTTTCATGGATTAACTAATTCACAAATAAAATTTGTGGAAAATTATAAAAAAAACATTACCATAAGGTACGAAGTACCTACTTACTTTTTTACTAGGAGCGGCTTTACTAGCTCGCTGAATCACCCTAACAGTATCCCTGCATCAATAGGTTTTTAAATCAATTATTATTGTATTCAAAAATATTCCTTATTCATCGTAACATCTATTTTAACTCCACTCAGTTACTCGTCCACAACAAAATTCATTTTTTTTCCAACTTATTTGATACAATTCTGATTTTCATATAATTATTCAATATCTAACTCTTTCTTATAAAGTTAATTATATCATTCTTTGAAAAATGGTATATGTCCCTTTTTAATCATCATCAATATATCCTAAATCATTAATTAAACGAAAATCAATTTAATTACAAGCTAATTCACATTTTCTTTAATTCTCCATTCACTTTCTACAGTATCCTCATTTAATTCACATAAAAGTTCTTATTACATCTAATAAACACGAACTCCATTTCATCTTGCCTCAATCTCAAACACAACCAAAACTAATTATTAATTCAACAATTCCTTAAAGTCATTAAATTCATAAAACATCAAAAATTTATATTTGTCACGTAGAATTAGAATCATTCATCAAAATTGTTATCCATATATTATATTATCAAAATTACAATAAAACTTATAAGAATAACACGATTGCATTAAATCCTTCTTTTTGCCTCTTAATGGTCAGCCCCTAGGGCTTCCCTACGAACCCAAAGTATTTTTTGTTATTTTAACATAAATTCACTCCTACAACAACCTACAAAGGTCTTAGAAACTCAATTTCTAATAAATTTACTTTCTCCCAATTTCATCTCTAGAACCCTAATTCAATTTGGGTAAATTTTGTTCAAAATCAACTAACTATTATTCAAATTGATATAGAAGGGTTCCAAATATCTTACCTAGTTACAAAATGTATTTTGAAAATCAACCAGTTGAAATTTTCCAAGGCTTCCCCTTTTTTTCCTTTTATTTCTTCATTTTCTCTCTCTAACTTAATTTTTTTTCCTCTCGTTGATCTTTCTTGATTTTTAGTGTAAATGTGTTTTTCTGTTTCAAAATCCTCTATTTTCACTCCTACCCCTTACTATCTAGCCCTTCAATGTGAAATGAAGGAAGAAGAAGTGAAAATGCTCTTTTTTTTTCTTGCTGCACTATCGGGTTATAATAAAAATAGGAGCCAAAACGGTCTAACCATTTAGAGAAATGGTTCATCTATTTAATTAAATCAATCTGGTGATTTCTCAAAACAGCTAAATCATTTTTCTATTCTGAAAAAATGGATATTTTTAACCATAAACCTTTCTTCTTTTACCTTTTTAACTCCTTTTCTTTTCTTTTTCTTATTTAATTTCATTACACCTTAATTTCTATTATATTATTATTTTTAATTTATCTTGAGGTTTACATTCTTCCCTCCTACAAAAATTTCATCCTCAAAATTTAATTCATACTTGTATCTGGAAATAACTTTAGATACTTTTTCTTCATTTCTGACTCTCGTTCCCATGTTATCTTTTTTATTTATGAACTTTTTTGAAGTATCTTTGCCATGGGGATTCTTCTATTTTTGAGTTCCTTCTCACCTTTATCTAATATATGGATTGGATGTACTTCTAAAGTCAAATCCTCATTTATTTCCAGTGGAACTTCTGGCAACACTTGAATGGGATCCATCTCAACCTTTCGAAGTAACATACATGAAATACATCATGTATATTTGACAAGTGTAGTGGTAAGGCCAATCTATATGCAACTGGGCTTATCCTTTAGACTATCTCAAAAGGACCAATTTTCCTTTCATCCTAAACCGCATAATATGCTTCCATGATGCAGTTTTTCGGAACACTTAATCTTGTACCTCAAACTCAAAGGACCTTCTTCTTTTATCTGCATAGTTTTTCTGTTTATCCTAAGTTGCTTTCATTTTATCATTTATGATTTTCACCTTCTCCGTGGTAATTTATACCAATTTCGAGTCAATTAACTTCATATCATCTACTTCTTCCTAATAGACTGGAGTTCAACACCTTCTTCCTAACAGACTGGAGTTCAACACCTTCTTCCATACAAAACTTCATAGGAAGTCATTCACACGGCAGATTGATAGCTATTACTATAAACCATTCAACACTTCTCATTATGTCCACAACATGCAAATCATTTACCTTAACATACTTATAACATAGATTATAAGATTAAGACTAATATTTAATTCACAATATATTTTTCACATATTTATTTCAAATTAACACACAATTTCACCAACTTTCCATTAAATTATCATTTTCCCTTACACATTCAACATGGTTAGCCATAAGATTTATTTTCATCCCTTTATTTTTCTTCAATTTTAACTCTAGCTAACATGTATTCCATGTCACTATAACAATTCTACAGTAAAACACACTTTTCTCCAAATTTTGTTCAATAACCCTAACTTTTATAAAGTTAGGGTTTTCACCCAAAATTACCCCAAATTCAAAACAACAAGAAATAATTGGTTAAGAACACATTACCAAGTTGTTTTGCACTTAATTTATGGTTTCCTTTGCAAGTTTATCCTTCTCCACATATTCTCTCTTCCAATTCCTTCGATTCTATCTCAAGCTTCCAACCTTTTTTCTCTCAAACTCTCCACTAAATTCTTATATTAATGGTGTTTCTTCTTTAGAATTCACCCTTCACGCCCTAAACATACTAATTTTAGAGAAAATAAATCACTTAAGTTGTAAAGAAGATAAAATCTCAAACTCTCTTTAAGAGCAAAACTGTATATTAGCACATGATGGAAGGTCGGGTCTTTTAAGCCTAAAAAGCCTCCTAATAAGGAATGGCATAAAAATCAACCACAACAAAAATCATCCAAACTCATTAATAAGAATGGAAAATTGGCTAACATCATCAATATCTCTTAAACCTGAAAAACAAGGTGACCAACCATAACTTAAAGAAGTATAGGTATTGGCTAAAACACCTAAGTAATCCAAATATCGACAATATAGTGACCACAAACCAAAGAGATGAGCAAAGGAGTGTAGGATCTATGATTGAGAACACACAAAACAAAGAAAATAAAATTGTTATTGAGATCCTCTGCTCAAGTAGAGGATTTCAATAAAATAAGTGTTCTTGATCCAAAGAAACATTGGAGAGAAGAGATCAATACGTATTTGCAGAACTCTTCACATATAATTTTAAGATGTTTCAAGTCATTCTCTAGTTTTTTAAAGAAACTACTCTAGAATTGTATTGTTTGTATTTAAGGTATGATATTTAGGCTATTATTGATTTATGACTTAAGTTTGTTGTTGTTGTTGTTGATTCTCAATAATAGTAAACAAAAATTGATTTTTTATTAAGCAAAAATAGTAAATAAAATTGTTCGAGAAAAAACAAAGCACATTTTGATTGAAATTGTATAATTGGTTGACATGTTAGATACATATAAGAGTATGATCGGCATTTTTTTGGATAAACAATGTTATTTATCATATCATATCATATTTAGACAATTCAATTTATTGATTTTAGTGTAAATATGATAGGAAAATATTTCTTCATTTGAGAAATAAGAAAAATATGGAGACATTGTTTACATCAAAAATAAATATCCATTGTCAAGCACATGAAAACAATAATTATTCACTATTGTACATGAAAGCATAAGCTTAAATCAATCAATAATAATATAAGTAGCCAAGAATTTCATGATCAAGGGCAGGGAAGACAAGAGAGTAATCAACTAAGAGGAAATGATTAACCACAGGAAAAGAGTCCACATAATCGATCAAAATGAAGAGATCAATCATAAAGAAAAGGTTTTCATGATCGACTAAAGTATCCAAGCCTATAAAAGAAACCCTACATAAAAAGTTCATATGTTTATCACAAAATGAGTTATGTTTTAGTCGGATTAAATTTTGTATTAGGATTCAACATATAAATTTCTTATTTGTTATGGATAATTTATACACCAAGATTAGGTTTAAGAGAGGTTAAGAATGACTCTAATAACTTGTAACAACACAAATAGAGCCATCCTACTACTTTAAATGATTGTCACGTGATTTCAATGCAATTTATCTTCTTTGTGGTTTTTATTATTTTTCTTTACATCTTTGTTTGAGATTTTATTTCTTCTTCTTAAGCACCTATCATCTTTCACGTGTGGTGGATGGAAAGAATTACTTTTTTTAGGGTTCAAGATATGATATCCTTGCACTCTATTTTATTTTACAAGGCTTCTATATTTCTCAAATCATAATTTAGTTCCTGGTTATAATCTCTTTTTATTGGAAGGAAGAAACGAAAAAAGTGCAATTAACCCAAAATTATTTGTCAAGGTCAACAAATAGAGACATAATTAATATAATATATGCTCAAAATCTTCTATAACCGCTATAGCACAAGTATAGTCTAGTGATTGTATATTTAATAATTTCCTCCACTAAAGAAAGGTTTAAGTCTCAATTATTACAATTTCTCAGACAGCACTTCTGTAACAGTCCGGCTACACAGCATGAACCGTTCTCAAATTGAAGTCAGGGAGAAAAGAGGGAGGCGTGTTGGAGAAGACTTACCTGCAGCAAAGGGATAAGGTGAGCACGTGCATGGTCAAAGATTGGACAAGAAGTACTTACATGGAAGGTTGAGATAATGAAGCCCCTACGGCTGACAGATGGTAAGGGATTAAGTTCAAAGGCAACGACACCATTTTGAGAGAAGAGATAGAGTCCAAATACAATTTAGATTAATAACACAGCTGGCAAGCCTATCAGATTAATCTAAAAATCTTAACTAACAGAGAATTAGAATAAAAGGTGGAGGAAGGGCTGTCGAGAGGCAGGAAATTGCTTTGAAGCAAATCTCATTCACCTAGGAAGCCCGGGTTACCTCGAAGCTGCCTAAAAAATTAGTTAGGGTTTATCAACATTGCATTGTTCTTTCAATTCAGTTTCTTTAAGATATTTATCTTTAATTGTTATTTCAATTTTCCCAACTTTTACCTGTAAGCTCAGGTTTAACAAAAGCTATAATAAAATTCCAGTATCTTTCCCTTAAATTACAAAGTCCATTACAAGTAATATCAGAGCCACGATTCTCGGATGGCTGAAGGAACAAGAGTTTCACAGTTGATAGAAACTGTGTCAGGGATGAAACAACAACAGGAGACACAACAACAAAACCAGCAGAATCAGCAGCAAATATTGGAAGACATAGTGCAGCAATTGAGAAATATGTCTGCTAGGATGGACCAAATGACTAAGGCCCAAGGGAAAAGGCCCCTAGGCTACCCTTCTAATTCTCCCACCAGGTCAATTAATGGAAATCCAAGGCATGAAGTAGTACCACAGGAAGGAATTCAATAGGTTCAGCTCAAGTCAATCCGGTTAGAGTTTCCCCAGTTTAATGGAGATGATCCTATTGGTTAGGTATACAAGGCCAACCAATTCTTTAACTTTCACAACACTCTAGCTCAACACAGGCTGTTTATAGCCAGTTTTCACATGGAAGGAAAGGCCATAACATGGTATCAAGAACTAGAAGAGACCGGAATTCTCACCAGTTGGGAGGCCTTCGTTAAGGCCCTTCAAATTCATTTCGGAACATCATCTTATGATGACCCCATGGAAGCCCTCATAAGTATCAAACAAACATCAATAGTAGAGCTCTACAAAACCCAATTCGAGATGCTTTCAAATCGGGTCAGAGGGTTGTCTGACTCTCACAGGCTCAGCTGTTTCCTAGGAGGATTGAAGGAGGAGATAAAAATGGGAGTCAGGATGCTAAACCTCTAGAATTTAGTGGCTGCTTATGGATTAGCAAAGATGCAGGAGGAAAATCTGACAATTATGAGGAAATCCTGGAGGCTTAGTGCTATAGGGTTTCAAGGCCGAAACCCAACACCAACTCAGCCTAGGGTTGAAAATAAACTAGTTTTGATACAGAGACTCACTTCAGCAAAGGAAAAAAGAGACAAGGGGCTTTGCTTTAAATGTGACAGTAAGTGGGGACCTGGTCATAGGTGTGGAGGACCAAAGATATTCTTAATAGAGGAAGTAGAGGAGGAGATGGAGGAAAAAAATTATGTCCCTGAAGATCTGATTGATTTGGGCGAACCTTAGGAAGAAGGCAAGGAAGGAATCAGCATATCCCTTCATGCAATCATAGGGAGTCCCAATCCTAAAACTATGAGGGTGAAAGTTAAACTGAATGGCCATAATTTCATGGCCTTAATTGATACACGAAGTACACATAATTTCATACATCTCAGGGTAGCAAGAAAGGTAGGGATGAAAGTTTTAAAACACAAGCCTATTAGGGTGAATATTGCATATGGTTCCAGGCTGTGGAGTGAGGGGAGCTGCTCAGATATCAAACTGATGATTCAAGGAGATCAGTTTGTCACTTGGGATTATATCATTCAGTTAGGAGGATGCGATATGGTGTTAGGAATTCAGTGGCTCAAAAGTCTAGGGCCCATTCTTTGGGACTTCTCGGCCTTAAAAATGGAATTCCAAAAGGAGGGGAAGAGGGTCCTGATCTGTGGAATGAGAGTGGAGAAATCAGAAGTAGACTGTAGCCCAATCTTTTTACAAGAATTGAGAAGAGTTGAGGAAAGCCTGATTTTGCAAATCTGGGAGCTGGGATTAGTCCAGAATGAAATTCCAGAACAGATTGAGAATTTGTTGCTAGAATTCGTCAAAGTTTTTCAAGAGCCAAAAGAAATTCCACCTAGCAGATCGCATGATCACTCTATAGTATTGAAGGAAGGTACCTCCCCAATAAGTGTACGTCCTTACAGGTACCCCTATTACCAAAAATCTGAGATAGAAAAACTTATTAAGGAGATGTTGGCAATGGGTACCATAAAACCCAGTCAAAGCCCCTTTTCATCGCCAGTCTTACTAGTTAGGAAGGCTAATGGGTCATAGAGAATGTGTGTTGACTATCCTACCCTCAACAAAAAAACTGTGAAAGACAAGTTTCCCATACCAGTTGTGGAAGAACTACTAGATGAGCTTCATAGTTCTCAGATTTTTTTCCAAGCTAGACCTTCAGTCAGGCTTTCACCAGATCAAAATGAAGGAAAAAGATGTCCCCAAAACAGCCTTTAGGACTCATGAAGGGCACTATGAATTTTTGGTGATGCCTTTCAGCCTCACAAATGCCCCTTCCACTTTTTAAGGTTTGATGAATGACATTTTTCGACCCTATCTCAGAAAATTTGTGTTGGTTTTCTTCAACAACATTCTAGTCTACAGTCATAATGTGGAAGAGCATGAGACACATCTAAGGATGGTATTTGAGACTTTGGTACAACATAAGTTATTTGCCAAACAGTCCAAATGTAAATTTACAAGAAGTGAAATTGAATATTTGGGGCATATCGTATCAGGTCAGGGAGTGCATGCTGACCCCAGCAAAGTGGAGTTAATGATCAAGTGGCCTAAACCAAACACACTCAAATCACTAAGGGGTTTTTTAGGGTTAACAGGCTACTACCACAGACTCGTCAGAGGTTATGGGGAGATTGTTAGTCCATTGACTAGACTATTGAAAAATAGGGCTTTCAAATGGGATTCGAAAGTAGAACAAACCTTTGAACAATTAAAACAGGCCGTATCAACCCCCCCAGTCCTAGCACTACCAAATTTCAACCAAAGTTTTATAGTGGAGTGTGATGCCTCAGGTATAGGACTCGGTGTTGTGCTAATGCAATGAGACAAACTCATTTCTTATTTCAACAAGAGTCTAAAGGGGAGGGAACTATCACTATCCACTTATGAGAAGGAATTATTGGCACTAGTCACTATTGTTCAGAAGTGGAGGCCTTACCTTTTAGGCCAAGCCTTTAAGGTTAAGACAAATCAACAGAGCCTCAAGTATTTATTGGAGCAGCGGGTTGGAACACCCACACGGCAAAAATGGTTATCCAAACTGATTGGATATGACTTTGTGATTGAGTTTCGAGTAAGAAAGGAGAACCTAATAGCTGATGTACTCTCTAGACAAGAGGACACCACAGAAAAAGGTACACTATAGGCTATCTCTACCCCAATTATCAACTAGGCTGATCAATTAAAAGATAGTTATAAAACTGATCCGGAAAATTCAAGCTATCATGCAACAACTAGACCAAGAAATCATAGGTTCTTTGAAATATCATCTTAGGGGAGGGATACTATACTACAAATAGAGAGTCTACATAAGTCAATCCAGCCCTCTAAAAACTGCCATCCTGAATTATATTCATGATAGCCCATCCTCAGGGCACACAGGTTTTGAGAGAATACTAAAAAGGGTAAAGAGAGATTTCTTTTGGATAGGGATGAAATCAGATATACAAACCTATATAAAACAGTGTGAAGTTTGTCAAAGAGCAAAAGGAGAAAACACAAAACCCTCAGGACTCTTACAGCCTTTACCTATAACCACCAGACCATGGTCATCCATATCTATAGATTTTATATAGGAGCTACCAAAATCTAATCAATACTCAGTAATTATGGTAGTTGTGGATAAGTTTAGTAAATATGCCCATTTTATTCCTGTATCCCACCCCTACAGCGTGACAAAAATCGCCAATCTGTTCTTACAAAATGTAATGAAACTACATGGACTCCCAGACAACATAGTATCAGACAGGGATCCTACCTTCACTAGCAAGTTTTGGGGAGAGTTATTCCAAATTCAAGGGATTAAGCTGCTGATGTCAACAGCATACCACCCCCAAACCGACGATCAGACAGAGGCAACCAACAAAACATTGGAAGGGTATTTGAGATGCTATGTAGGTGATAACCCGAAGAGCTGGTCTAATTGGCTGACAATGGTCGAATATTGTTACAATACCAGTTACCACACATCCCTCAAATCTGCCCCGTTTGAAGCAACCTACGGCTACCCACCCCCAAGCCTCACAGATTATATTCTTGGGTCAATAAAAAATCAAGCAGTAGAGGAACAATTACAACACAAGACAGAACAGATTGCAGAAATTAAACACAACTTAGCTCGAGCTCAGGAGAGACAAAAGAAACAAGCAGATAAAGGCAGAAAAGAGACCTAGTTCAAAGAAGGGGAATGGGTTTACCTCCAGCTCCAGCCATTCAGACAGTCCAGCATGCCAAGAAATAAAAATGGGAAGTTAGCATATAAATACTTCGGGTAGTTCAAAATCTTAAAAAAGGTAGGAGAAGTGGCTTACCAGTTAGATCTTCCCAAGGAAGCCCGAATCCACAGCACGTTCCACGTCTCGCTACTGAAGAAATGAGTTGGAAAAGGAACCATTCCTAAACCGAAGCTACCCACTCTCGAACCCAAGATGAATTCACAGCCAGAACCGGCAGAGATACTGGACCGAAGAAGTCAAATCTCAAGGAGGAAGACGAGGGAAGAAGTGTTGTTAAAATGGGAAGGACAACCTAAAGAAGACATCGTGTAGGTCAAAGAAGAATCGTTAAAAGGTTCTTACCCTCACCTTGAGGGCAAGGTTTTTTAAGGGGGAGGGAGTTGTAACAGTCCGGCAGCACAGCATGAACCATTCTCAAACTGAAGCCGGGGAGAAAAGAGGGAGGCGTGTTGGAGAAGACTTACCTGCAGCAAAGGGATAAGGTGAGCACATGTATGGTCAAAGATTTGACAAAAAGTACTTACGTGGAAGGCTGAGATAATGAAGCCCCTGCGGCTGACAGCCGGCAAGGGATTAAGTTCAAAGGCAACGGCACCGTTTTGAGAGAGGAGATAAAGTCCAAGTACAATTTAGATTAATAACACAGCTGGCAAGCCTATCAGATTAATCTAAAATCTCAACTAACCGAGAATTAGAATAAAAGGTGGAGGAAGGGCTTTAAAGAGGCAGGAAATTGCTTTGAAGCAAATCTCATTCATCTACGAGGCCCGGACTACCTCGAAGCTGCCCAGAAAATTAATTAGAGTTTATCAACATTGCATTGTTCTTTCAATTCAGTTTCTTTAAGATATTTATCTTTAATTATTATTTTAATTTTCCTAACTTTTACCTGTAAGCTCATGTTCAAGAAAAACTATAATAAAATTCCAGAATCTTTTCCTTAAATTACAAATTCCATTACAACTTCCACGTTAGACACTCAAAAATATTGAAACTGGGAAACAAAACCAAATATTATTTATGCTCAAAACTTATGTCATATCTACTCACAAATACAGTAGGGCATTACATCTAAAAATAAATCAACTATATGGAAATAGCATGAAAAAATTTAAACAATCAACATGACCATCTAATCATGTAAGCGTGTGGAAATGCTGGGCTGAGTTTGCGACCTTGATGAAGACATCTTCTAAGGTGGTGTCCGACAGACC
>Ga0325401_1004248_pt1 | contig 13460 bp, 12 predicted proteins | sample PopdelMetagenome_FD_205666 | JGI IMG/M metagenome (GOLD analysis project Ga0325401, IMG submission 205666) | Populus deltoides microbial communities from Bellville, Georgia, United States - Xylem-PdKOR-R2 | ecosystem: Host-associated > Plants > Phyllosphere > Stem > Wood/Secondary xylem | place...
CAGACAACGTGGCTCAGGGCGGTGGCGTCCGAGGACGGCAGCCCGAGCCACCGGGCCAGCTGCTGGTTGACGCCCTGGTAGCTGATCGACCACTGGTGCAGGCCCTGCACCACCTCGATCTGCCACGGCTGCCACGACCGGGTCAGCGGGTTCGGTGCGTCCTGCGGGGCCAACGCGACTCCTGGGTGTCGAGGGTGGTCACATCATGGTCGGTGCCCGGGGCCACGTCTCGTCGTGGTCCCCCGGGTCGGCCGCCGCTCACCCCGACTGGCCGAGCGCTGCGACGGCCCTCTCGAGGCGGGCCACCACCTGCTGGACCCCGACCCGTGCGAACGCCTCGGGTCGCGCGAGCAGGTCGATGCGCCGCACCGGCGCGGGACCCACCTCGGACGGCACCGGCAGCAGCCGGACCTCAGGGTCGTCGCCCCGCCCGAGGTGGCGCGGCAGCAGGCCCACGTGGTCGGTGCGCGCCAGGACCAGCGCCACCGTGGCGAAGTCGTTGATGCGGTGGGCGATGACGGCGTCACGCCCCGACGCGCCGACCAGCCGCAGCACGGCGTCCTCGAGGGGGAACCCGCGGTGCACCGCGATCCACGACTCGTCCGCCAGGTCGTCCGCGGTGAGGCGCTCGAGCGAGGCCAGCCGGTGCCCGGCGCGTACGGCGAGGTCGAGCGGCTCGACCATGAGCGGACGCACGGCCACCGTCGTCGGCCAGGGGGCGGAGCCCTCCAGCCGGTGCGCCACGACCAGGTCGTACGACGCCACGAGGGACGGGAAGTCGGCGGCGGCGACGTCCTGGTCCGTCAGCTCCACCGCCGGGCCGTCCGCGCGGTCGAGGAGCGCCGGCCCGAAGGTCGCGACGGCGCTGGTGAACGCGCAGACCGAGACCGTCGGCTGCTGCGCGGCGTGGTCGGCGACGGCCGACTGGGCCCGGGCCAGCGCCTCCTCGACCTCCACCGCGGCGGCGGCCAGCGCCAGGCCCGCGGGCGTGAGGACCGTCCGGCGGCCCTCGCGCTGGGTGAGCGGCACGCCGACCCGGCGCTGCAGCGCCGCCAGCTGCTGCGAGACCGAGGACGGCGTGACCCGCATCACGGCGGCCACCGCCGCGATCGACCCGCGGTCGCGCAGGTCCCGCAGCGCACGCAGCTGGCCGAGTTCCACAAGGTCAGACTAATGGGTCACCGCATCAGACAGCATCTGGTGCTGATGTCCTGCACGGTCCAGGCTGACCATGTGACCGAGCTCGCCGACACTCCCGTCCGGCCCACCACCCGCACCCCGCGGACCGCCCCCGCCTGGGGGGTCGATGCCGCCCTGCTCGGCGTCGCCGTGGTCTGGGGGTCGAGCTACCTCGCCGCCAAGACCGTGGCCACCCCGGCCACGGTGCCGGGGTTCCTGTCGCTGCGCTTCGCCGTCGCGGTGGCGTGCCTGGCCCTGCCGCTGCTGCCCCGCCTGCGCCGGACCACCGCCCTCGAGCTCCGCCTCGGCGCGACGTACGGCGCGGTCCTGAGCGCGATCTTCGCGCTCGAGACCTACGGCGTCATCGGCACCACCGCCTCCAACGCCGGCCTGATCATCTCGCTCACGATGCTGATGACGCCGTGGCTCGAGGGCCGGCTGCGGGGCCGGCGCCTGCCTGCGGGCTTCTACCGCGCCGCCGTCGTGGCGCTCGTCGGGGTGGCGCTGCTGACCCAGGCCGGCGGCTTCGCCCCGCCGAGCTGGGGTGACGGGCTGATCCTGGTGGCGGCCGCCGTACGCGCCGTCCACGTCACCGTCATCGACCGGACCACCGCCGGGCGCGACCTCGACTCGGCCCGGCTCACCGTGGTCCAGTTCGCGGTGGTTGCCGCGGTCATGACCCTCGTGAGCGGCCTGAGCGGCACCGGCCCGGTGGCCGTCGCCCGCACCTTCGACGGGACCGACTGGCTGCTGACCCTCTACCTCGCGCTCGCGTGCACGGTGTTCGCGTTCTTCGTGCAGGTGTGGGCCGTGCGCCGCACCTCGCCGTCACGGGTGAGCCTGCTGCTCGGGACCGAGCCGCTGTGGGCCGCGGGCCTCGGCATCAGCCTGGCCGGCGACCCGCTGACCGCCGCGACGCTGCTCGGCGGTGCACTGGTGCTGCTCGGGACCTCGCTCGGCCGGCGGCAGCTCGGCTGAGCGGGAGGGCCGCAAATGCCGACCGCCGCCGAGCGGACGCTGCGGCGGCGGTGTGCGGTGCTCCCCCGGTTGGACTCGAACCAACAACCCTCCGGTTAACAGCCGAATGCTCTGCCAGTTGAGCTACAGGGGATCGTGTTGCAGTCGGGAACACTAGCAACAGCCGCGCCCGGGCGGGAAATCCGGGGTCGTCGTCCCGGTCGTCAGTCGCCGACCTCGGCCCGGGCGGCGGCGAGCGCCTCCTGGGTGGCCAGCTCGACGAGCGGGTCGCCGGGGTCGATGCCCGCGTCGTACTCCAGCAGCCAGGTCAGCTCTCGCGGGCCGGACGGCGCCCGCCGGGCCACGATGCGCACGCCCCGCTTGCCGTCGACGGCGACGTGACGCTGCAGCAGGACCGTCGAGGTGACCCGCTCACGCACCAGCTGCAGCAGCCGGACGGGGTCCTCGAGCCGCACGGCGTGGGTCGGTCGTGGCTGGCCCCAGGTGCCGACCTCGCGCACGGTGAGGGTCGCGGACTCCAGGTCCCAGTCGGCGGCCTCGACCTGCTGCCACGGGACCCGGGTGCCACCGGGGAGGTAGAGCGCGTCGTGGGTGCCCGCGACGGGACCCTCGTCGGACGGCGCCCAGGCCAGGACCTTCTCCCCCGCTCCGACCTCGACGTCGGGCTGCGAGCGCCGCAGGCCCCTCACCGCGACGAGCCCACGATCAGGTCGCGCAGCTGACGGCGGTAGGCCTCCAGCGCGGCGATGTCACCGAACATCCGGTTGAACGTCTCGGCCTGCTCGATGGGGTTGGTCCGCTGGAGCTTGGACTTGATCTCCGCGATCCGACGCAGCGCGGTCAGCTCGAGGAGCCCGAACACGTGCGCCGCGACGTACGACGCCTCCGGCTCCTTCAGCGTGCGCAGCGGCTCGACGCTCAGCTCGGTGATCGCCGAGGCCACCTCCGGGCTGCCCGCCGCGTCGAGCACCTTGCCGGACCAGCCGGCGTCGGCGCTGCCCGCGGCGACGCCGCCGGAGGCCTCGACGGCCGACCACACCCCGGCGTACGTCGGGTGCGTGAAGTCGTCGACGGCGAGGTCGCTGGTGGTGCGACCGATCACCATCGGGTGCTGGAGGACGAGCTTGAGGGTCTCGCGCTCGAGGGTGTACCTCGGGTCCCGCAGGTCGGGCAGCTGGCGCCGCGCGGGCGCCGGCTCGTCGGATGGCGGCTCCTGCTGAGCCGGACCGCGGTCCTGCTGCGCGGACCCGGAGCCGCGGCCACCCGGTGCGGGCCGGCCGGCGGCGCGACGCACCTCGGCGAGGGCCTCCTCGACCTCGACGCCGACCATCCCGGCGATCTCGCGGGCGAACGCCGAGACCTTCGACCGGTCGCGCACGCTCGAGACCAGCCGGGCGGCCTCGCGCAGCGCGTCGACGCGGCCGTCGGCGCGGTCGAGGTCGAACTTCGAGACCGTGTCGGCCAGCACGAACCGGTACAGCGGCTGGCGGCGCGCCACCAGCTCGCGCACGGCGGCGTCGCCCTGCGCGATGCGCAGGTCGCACGGGTCGAGACCGTCCGGCTCGACGGCGACGTAGGTCTGGGAGACGAAGTTCTGGTCGCCGCCGAACGCCTTGATCGCCGCGGCCTGACCCGCGGCGTCGCCGTCGAAGGTGAAGATCACCTCGCCGCGGAACTCCTCGTGGTCGGCCATGTAGCGGCGCAGCACCTTGGCGTGGTCGTCGCCGAACGCCGTGCCGCACGAGGCCACCGCGGTCCTCACCCCCGCCAGGTGGCAGGCCATCACGTCGGTGTAGCCCTCCACGACCACGGCCTGCGACGCGAGCCCCATCTCCTTGCGGGCGAGGTCGATGCCGTAGAGGACCTTCGACTTCTTGTAGATGGGGGTCTCGGAGGTGTTGAGGTACTTCGCCGCGATGCGGTCGTCGTCGAAGATGCGTCGCGCGCCGAAGCCGATCGTCTCGCCGCTGGCCTCCCGGATCGGCCACAGCAGCCGCCCGCGGAAGCGGTCGTACGGCGAGCGCCCGACGGCGACCAGGCCGGCCGTGACGACCTCGTCCTGGGAGAAGCCGCGGGCGCGCAGGTGGCGGAAGAGGTCCTCGCCGCCGCGCGGGGCGAAGCCGAGACCGAACAGTTCCGCGGCGTCCTGGTCGAAGCCGCGCTCCTTGAGGAACTGCCGGGCCGCCTGGGCCTCCGGCGTGAGCAGCTGCTCGGCGTAGAACTCCTGCGCGACGCGGTGGGCCTCGACGAGCTTGCCGCGCCCGGGGCCGCGGGGCCGGTCGTCGACCCCGTCACCGTCCTCACGCTTGAGCTCGACGGAGAACCGCTCGGCCAGCCGCTCGACGGTCTCGACGAAGCTGAGCGCGTCCTGCTTCATCACGAACGAGATGACGTCGCCGCCCTCGCCGCACCCGAAGCAGTGGTAGGTGCCGTGGCTGGGTCGCACGTTGAACGACGGCGACTTCTCGTCGTGGAAGGGGCACAGCCCCTTGAAGTTGCCACCGCCCGCGCTCTTGAGGGTGACGTACTGACCGACGACCTCGTCGATGGGCGACCGCTCGCGCACCTCCTGGATGCTCTCCTCGCGGATCCGCCCTGCCACGCCCTCAGCCTACGGGCGCATCAGTACGAGCCGGTCATCACGTTCACAGGCTCGTCGCCGGCCGCGATGCGGTGCAGCTGGTCGCGGACCAGGCGGTGGGCGCGCGGCCACATCGCGCTGCTGGCCCCGCCCACGTGGGGCGAGACGAGGAGGCCGGGCGCCCGCCACAGCGGGTGGTCCTCGGGCAGCGGCTCGGGGTCGGTGACGTCGAGCGCGGCACGCAGCCGCCCGCTGGTCAGCTCGGCGAGCAGGGCGTCGGTCTCGACGACGGCGCCGCGCGCGACGTTGACGAGCAGGGCGCCGTCGGGAAGCGCGGCGAGGAACTCCGCGTCGACGAGGCCGCGGGTCTCGTCGGTCAGCGGCACGACCAGGATGACCACGTCGGCCGACGGCAGCAGGTCAGGCAGGGCCGAGATCGGGTGCACGCCGTCGCGGGCCGAGCGGGCGACCCGGGTGACCGAGCACTCGAACGGCAGCAGCCGGGCCTCGATCGCCTCGCCGATCGCGCCGTAGCCGACCAGCAGGACCTCGCGGTCGGCGAGCGAGTCGCCCCACGCGGGCTGCCAGGAGCCGCTGTCCTGGCCGCGCACCCACCCCGGGGCGCCGCGCAGGCTGGCCAGGGTCAGCGTCAGCGCGAGCTCGGCGGTCGAGGTGTCGTGGATGCCCCGGCCGTTGCACAGCAGCACTCCGTCGGGCACGACGTCGCGGAGGTTGTCGACCCCCGCGGTCAGGGTCTGCAGGATGCGCAGCGACCGCATCCGCGGGATCAGCTCGCGCACCTGCGGCCCCACGGAGTACGGCGGCACGAACACCTCGACCTCGTCGACCGAGGCCGGGAGCGCGTCGAGGTCGTCGAGGTCGCTCACGACCTCGTAGTCCAGGGACGTGGGCGCGTCGCCCAGCTCGGACGGGTCGAAGGGCAGCCAGACCAGGGTCACGCCGACCATCCTCCCCGGCCGGTCCCGGGCGCCCCCTGGCGCACCAGGCGCTCGTGCCAGGCGAGCGCGCTCGCGTCGGTCAGCGAGGCGACCTGGTCGACGACGACCCGCAGCCGGGCCGCGTCGTCGGACGCCGCTCGCCAGTCCGCGGCACAGGAGGCGTCGAGGGCCGCAGGCGCGTGCGCGAGGAGAACCTCGACCAGCTCGGCCACGATCTCGCGCTGGCGCGCCATCAGCGCGACCCGGTCGTCGGCCTCCATCACGTAGTGCGCGGCGATCCCCTTGAGCACCGCCATCTCCAGCACCGTCGCCTGCGGCACGACCAGGTCGGAGCGGTAGCGCACGAACGGACCCGAGCCCGCCGCGAAGGTCGCCTCCTGCACCGCCCCGCAGAACAGCCCGATCAGGTCGCTGGTGAGGTTCTTCAGTGCGGCGAGGCTGCGCCGCGTGCCGTCGTACGCCGTGGCGGGCCAGCCGGCCACGGAGCGCAGGCGGTCGAGGGCGGCGCCGAGCTCGTCGTCGTCGGCGCCGGGGAGGTAGGAGCGGCGCACGCTCGCCCAGACGGCGTCGCGGTCGAGCCGGTCGAGGTCGACCCGGCCCGCGACCACGCCGTCCTCGACGTCGTGCACGGAGTAGGCGACGTCGTCGGCGAGGTCCATGATCTGCGCCTCGACGCAGCGCCGCTGCCCGGGTGCGCCGTCGCGCAGCCAGGCGAAGACGTCGTGGTCGTCGTCGTAGACGCCGAACTTCGCCGTGCCGTGGGCGCGGCCGTGGTCGCGGGTCCAGGGGTACTTCGTGCAGGCGTCGAGGGTCGCGCGGGTGAGGTTGAGACCGACGCTGCGTCCTGAGCGCTGGTCGACGGTCTTCGCCTCGAGCCGCGTCAGCAGCCGCAGGGTCTGCGCGTTGCCCTCGAACCCGCCGCAGCCGGCGGCCAGGGCGTCGAGCGCGTGCTCGCCGTTGTGGCCGAACGGCGGGTGGCCGAGGTCGTGGGCCAGCGCCGCGGTCTCGGCGATGTCGGGCTGCGAGCCGAGCGCGCGGGAGAGGTCACGGGCCACCTGGGCGACCTCGAGGCTGTGGGTGAGCCGGTTGCGCACGAAGTCGTCGGCCTGGGGACCGTGCACCTGCGTCTTGGCCGCCAGCCGACGGAAGGCCGCGGCGTGCACCACTCGCGCCCGGTCGCGCTCGTACGCCGTCCGCTCGGGGGCGTCGACCCGCTTCGGCGGCTCGGCCACCCAGCGCTCGGCGTCGCGGGCGTCGTAGCGCCGGCTGCTGTCGTCCATGTCGGGCACGACCCTAGGGCCTCCGGCTGGTCGAGCAGCGAGCGCCAGCGAGCGTCGTCGAGACCGCCGGTGGGGTCAGCGCGACCTCAGTAGACCGAGACGTGCACGTGGTCGAAGTGGTTGGCCGTGATCGAGCCGCGGTTCTCCATGCCCCGCCAGCCCTCGCCGGAGCGCTCGACCGACCAGATCTTCTGCGAGTAGATGACGTAGCTGACGCCGAGGGCGGCGTAGTTGGCACGCACGAACTCCGCGACCTGCCAGCCCTCCGAGCCGCTCACCATGATGTCGACGGCCTTGCCGAGCGGGTGGTCGCCGCCGCCGCCGCGCAGGGTGCCGTAGACGGAGATGTCGGGGAAGTTGGAGCAGACGGCCTCGTGCACCGCGACGATGCTCGAGCTCACGCCGCTGGCCACGCTCGTGCCGTTGGTGCAGTCGCCGCCGAGCTTGGGCGGCTCGTCGTGGGAGAGGTAGCCGTCGGTCACCCAGCGCGACTCGCCCTCGACGACGACCTCGGTGCGGCCCCAGATCTCGCGGCCGGTGATGAGGACCTTGGTGCCCTGGTCGAGCAGACCGATCTGCTTGGCCTTGGCGCCCGGCTGGGTCCACAGGTTGAGGTCGCTGGTCGTCCACCGCTTCTGGCTGGCGGCCTCGACCGCGGCCTGGGTCGCGGCCCTGGACATGAAGCGGGGCGCGTAGGTCTGCGGCGTGCGCACCTTCATGCGGCTCTCGGCGCGGGTGACGGGGTCGTCGGTGCGGGCCGCGAGGGCGGCCGCCTCCTCCGAGGACAGCGCGGTCGGCCCGGCACCCGGCTCGGTCGGCGTGGCGGTGGCACCGGCGTCGGCCGCCCCCGCGACGCTGCCGACGGCGGCCGGGGCAGCGCTGAGCGGGACGAGGTCGCGACCGGTCGGGTCGACGGCGACGACGCCGACGGTCACGGCGGCCGCGGTGGCCAGGACGGCCAGCGGCGCGATGACGGCCATGGCCTGGGGCTTGCGGCGGGCTTCGGTGTCCCGCTTGTGGCGATGTTCGCCCACAGCGCTGAGTCCTCTGCTTGATCGGTGGTGGACCGGTGGTGGATCGGTGGTGGAGACGGTGCTGAACGAGGGGGTCGGGCGCTCTGCGTCACCGACTGGTCCAAGACTGAACCACACGACTTCCGCGTCGAACCAATCGCCTGTCCACCCCTCGAGTGGTGCAGGTCACCCCTGACGGGCGGTTCCCGCGGTTACCGAGCGGTCACGTGCGGCCCGCGCCACCCCGCCGGTGAGAGCGGGATCACCCGCCGGAGGTCTCCCCGGCGTCCTCCCGCGCAGCCCCGGACAGCGCCCACGCGGTGCCGTCGGTGTCCTCGAGCCACCCCTCCGGCAGCGCGACCTTGGCGCGCGGCGAGCCCTGCCGACCGCGCGGCGACCCGAGCTCGGAGACCGGGAACGGCTCGTCCGGGTCGAGGCGCCCGAGCAGCTCGTCGAGCTCGGCCAGCGAGCTGGCCATGGCCAGCGCCCGGCGCAGCTCGCCGCCCGCGGCGAAGCCCTTGAGGTACCACGACACGTGCTTGCGGAACTCCACGCAGCCGCGCTCCTCGCCGAGGTGCGTGGCCAGCAGCTCGGCGTGGCGGCGCATCATCGCGGCCACCTCGCCCAGTCGTGGCAACGTCGCCGCCTGCTCCCCCGCGAACGCCGCCGCGAGGTCGCGGAAGAGCCACGGCCGTCCCAGGCAGCCGCGCCCGACGACGACCCCGGCCGCACCGGTCTGCTCGACCATCCGCAGCGCGTCGGCGGCCTCCCAGACGTCGCCGTTGCCGAGCACCGGGATGTCGACGTGCTCGACGAGCCGGGCGATCGAGTCCCAGTCGGCGTCACCGGAGTAGGCCTGCTGGACCGTGCGCCCGTGCAACGCGATCGCCGCGCACCCCGACTCCTGCGCGATCCGCCCGGCGTCGAGGTAGGTGAGGTGGTCCTCGTCGAGGCCCTTGCGGGTCTTCATCGTCACCGGCACGTCGTACGGCGCGGCCGCGGCCACGGCCTGCTCGAGGATGGCGCCGAGCAGGCGCCGCTTCCACGGCAGCGCTCCCCCGCCGCCCTTGCGGGTCACCTTGGGCACCGGGCAGCCGAAGTTGAGGTCGACGTGCGCCACGCCGTACTCCGCGCAGAGGATCTCGGTGGCCTTGCCGACGTAGACGGGATCGGTGCCGTAGAGCTGCACCGAGCGCACGGTCTCCAGCTCGTCGAAGACCAGCATGTCCAGGGTGTGGCGGTCGCGCTCCACGATGCCGCGGCTCGTGATCATCTCGCAGACGTAGAGCCCCGCGCCCTGCTCGGCGCACAGCCGCCGGTAGGCGGCGTTGGTGATGCCGGCCATCGGGGCGAGCACCACGGGCGTCGGCACGTGGAGCGGGCCGAGGGTGAGTCCGCTCATGGGTCCATCGTCCCCGCTCGGCGCGGACGGGCCGAAATCGTGGTCGCGGCCGATGGTCGAGCACAGAAGCCCGCTAGGGCTGAACGTCGTCGAGACCACCGCAGCCCGGGCAGGGTCTGAGCCACAGCGTGCGAGGTCTCGACGACGCTCGCCAGCGCTCGCTGCTCGACCACCGGGCACGACGACCACCCAGAGCGGCTCAGCCGCGGTTGCGCTTGACCTTCTTGACCGCGCCGGTCCAGGTGATCGGGTCGTACTCCTGCGAGGGCCGGAAGCTCACCGCGGTGAGCTGGCCGCCGGCGGGCACGAGGTAGACCGCGCAGACGTCGACGCTCTTGCCGGGCTGGAACCGCTTCGGGAAGGACCCCGGCTCGCAGGCGCTGAAGGCGCTGGCGAACGTCGTCGACTCGACCAGGGTGTTGGCCGCGTCGACGGCGTAGAGCGGCACCCGGCGTCCGCCGAGGTCGCTCTCGCCACGGTTGGTCACCGTGGCCCGCACGAAGTACGGCGTCGAGCCCGACTGCTCCTCGGTGAGCTGCCAGCCGGCGAAGGACTTCTTGATCGTGGTCTGCTCGATGCGCGTGACCGTGATGTCGAGGACGCCGACGAGGTCCTGGCGCGGCTGGTAGGCCACGGTCGCCGCGGCGCCCACGGTGAGCTGGCTGCCCTGGGCGGTCAGCTCGACGCCGGCGGGCACCGGCAGCGTCGGGACGCTCGGGGCGGCGCTGGTCGGCGCGGCGCTGCTGCTGGCGGTGGTGGGGGCGGCCGGCGGCGACGAGGTGTCGATGTCGGGCCCGGCGCTGTCGCTCGAGCAGCCGCTCAGCAGCAGCACACCCGCCGCGAGGAGGGCCCCCGCCGCGCTCAGACGGCTCGACGCTGCAGCTGGCACCGGGTCATTGTGCAGGCGCGCCACGCTCAGCAGCCGACGAAACGCTCGGCGAAGTACGACGTGATCTGACCGAGGCCGACCCGCTCCTGGGTCATCGTGTCGCGCGAGCGCACCGTGACGGCGTCGTCCTCCAGGGTCTCGAAGTCGACGGTCACGCAGTACGGCGTGCCGACCTCGTCCTGGCGGCGGTAGCGGCGGCCGATGGCACCGGAGTCGTCGAAGTCGACGTACCAGTTGCGGCGCAGCTCGGTGGCGAGGCCCTTGGCCTTGGGCGAGAGGTCGGCGTTGCGCGAGAGCGGCAGGACGGCGACCTTGACCGGCGCGAGGCGCGGGTCGAGCTTGAGCACGACGCGCTTGTCGACGCCGCCCTTGGTGTTGGGCGCCTCGTCCTCGTGGTAGGCGTCGACGAGGAAGGTCATCAGGCTGCGCGAGAGACCGGCGGCCGGCTCGATGACGTAGGGGACGTAGCGCTCGTTGGCGGCCTGGTCGAAGTAGGACAGGTCGGTGCCGGAGTGCTCGGCGTGGGTCTTGAGGTCGAAGTCGGTGCGGTTGGCGATGCCCTCGAGCTCACCCCACTCCGAGCCGGCGAAGCCGAAGCGGTACTCGATGTCGACGGTGCGCGTGGAGTAGTGCGAGAGCTTCTCCTGCGCGTGCTCGTAGTGGCGCAGGTTCTCCGGCTTGATGCCGAGGTCGGTGTACCACCGGGTGCGCTCGTCGATCCAGTACTGGTGCCACTCGGCGTCCTCGCCGGGCTTGACGAAGAACTCCATCTCCATCTGCTCGAACTCGCGGGTGCGGAAGATGAAGTTGCCGGGCGTGATCTCGTTGCGGAAGCTCTTGCCGATCTGGGCGATGCCGAACGGCGGCTTCTGCCGCGAGCTGGTCACGACGTTGGCGAAGTTGATGAAGATGCCCTGGGCGGTCTCGGGGCGCAGGTAGTGCAGCCCCGACTCGTCCTCGACGACGCCGAGGTAGGTCTTGAGCAGGCCGGAGAACTGGCGCGGCTCGGTCCACGCGCCGCGGGTGCCGCAGTTGGGGCAGGCGAGGGTCGCCAGGTCGACCTCGTCGGGGTCGTCGAGGCCCTTGCGCTCGGCGTACTCCTCCTGGAGGTGGTCGGCGCGGAACCGCTTGTGGCAGCTCTGGCACTCGGTCAGCGGGTCGGAGAACGTCGCGACGTGACCGCTGGCCTCCCAGACCTGGCGCGGCAGGATCACCGAGGAGTCGAGCCCGACCATGTCGTCGCGCTGCTGCACCATGGTCTTCCACCACTGGCGCTTGATGTTCTCCTTCAGCTCCACGCCGAGCGGGCCGTAGTCCCAGGCCGAGCGGGTGCCGCCGTAGATCTCGCCGCACGGGTAGACGAAGCCGCGGCGCTTGGCCAGGGAGACGACGAGATCGACGGTGGATGCGGGCGCTTTGGCCACGGGGGCTCCCTGGGTTGGTCACGGCCGGCTGGCTGCCGGTCTGGCGTTTGTGCTGACGGGTGGTGCGGAGCGCTCAGCCTACCGAGCGGGCGTCGTGGTCGTTGAGCACGGTGCCGGGCTCGACGACCTCGTAGGCGCTGGGCTCGTCGAGGGCGCGGCTCAGCAGCGGGACGGCGTGCAGCTTGACGTCGTACGACGACAGCGCGCGCCGGTAGGCGCCCACGTGCTCCCACCGGGTGGTGAGCACCCACAGCTCCGGGTCGTCGAGGTTGCGCCCGACCTGCCCGTCGAGGTAGCCGGGCCGCTCGGCGAGCGCCGCGTGGGCGGTCGCGATCCCCTCGCGGAACGACGGCCCGTCGGCCTCGGGGACGCGGAACCGACTGACGACCAGCACCCCGTCAGCCTAGGCGCTCGTCGAGTTGACAACGGTTCTCAAGTGCTCTGAGAATCGTTCTCATGCGCCGCTCGACCGTCACCGCCCTGCTGCTCACCGTCCCGCTGACCCTGGCCGCGACCGGGTGCGCGGCGTTCTCGGACGACCCGCGCAGCGCGGGCGACGGCGTGTCCGGCGACGGGCCGGTGAAGGTCGCCGCGGCCTTCTACCCCCTCGCCTTCATCGCCGAGCGCGTCGGCGGCGACGACGTCACCGTCACCAACCTCACCTCCCCCGGCGCCGAGCCGCACGACCTCGAGCTGAGCGTGAAGGAGACCGCCGAGATCGAGGCCGCCGACCTCCTGCTGGTCGAGCGCGGCCTGCAGCCCCAGGTCGACGACGCGGCAGGTCAGCTCGGCGGCGACCGCGTCCTCGACGCCGCCGAGGTGGTCGACCTGATCCCCGCCTCGGCCGACGTGGTCGCCGAGGAGCACGCCGAGGAGGGCCTCTCCGACGAGGGCCACTCCGACGAGGAGCACTCCGACGAGGAGCACTCGGAGGAGCACTCGGAGGAGCACAGCGAGGGCGACGGCCACGACCACGGCGACCTCGACCCGCACTTCTGGCAGGACCCGACCCGGATGGCGACGCTCGCGACCGCCGTCGCGGACCGGCTGGCGGAGATCGACCCGGAGGACGCCGACACCTACCGCGCCAACGGCGAGGCCCTGGTGAGCGACCTCGAGGCCCTCGACGCGGCGTACACCCAGGGACTGGCGAGCTGCGAGCGCGACACGATCGTCGTCTCCCACGACGCCTTCAGCTACCTCGGCCGCTACGGCCTGCAGGTCGAGGGCATCGCCGGCCTCTCCCCCGACGCCGAGCCCACGCCGAGCGACCTGCAGCGGCTGCAGCAGCTCATCACGAGCGACGGCATCACCACGGTCTTCTCCGAGCGGCTGGTCAGCCCCCGGCTGGCGCAGAGCCTCGCCGACGACCTCGGCATCACGACCGCCGTGCTCGACCCGATCGAGGGGCTGAGCGACGACACGGCGGACCAGGACTACCTTTCCCTGATGCAGGAGAACCTCGCGGCGCTCGAGAAGGCCAACGGCTGCTCGTGAGCACCCCACCCGTCTCGCTCGAGGACGGCGCGGTCGCCCTCGCCGGCCGCCCCGTCCTGCGCGGCGTCGACCTCACCGTGCACAGCGGCGACTTCCTGGCGCTCATGGGCGCCAACGGCTCCGGCAAGTCGACGCTCGTGCGCGCCCTCACCGGCCTGCTGCCGCTGACCCGCGGCCGCCTCGAGCTGTTCGGTACGCCGATCCGCGAGTTCGCGCAGTGGCGCCGCCTCGGCTTCGTGCCGCAGCGGGCGGGTGCCG
>Ga0325401_1004256_pt1 | contig 13451 bp, 5 predicted proteins | sample PopdelMetagenome_FD_205666 | JGI IMG/M metagenome (GOLD analysis project Ga0325401, IMG submission 205666) | Populus deltoides microbial communities from Bellville, Georgia, United States - Xylem-PdKOR-R2 | ecosystem: Host-associated > Plants > Phyllosphere > Stem > Wood/Secondary xylem | place...
CTCACCAGCGGATAGTACTCGCGTGAGTTGCCATACTCCTGGTAGCTTACTAGACCCTTATCGATCATACGCTTGAGCAGCGTGGCCACTGTCGTAGGGGCCGGCTTGGGCTCGGGGTAGGCCTCGAGCAAGTCCTTCATAAAGGCCCGCTCCCGGGTCCAGAGGTACTGCATCAAGATTTCTTCGGTAGTGGATAGCTTCATTCTACGTCTATAGATTTGTTTCTACAAACGTAGAATAATACCTACTTATTTACAAACTATTGCTACTCTTTTTATTGACGCTGACTTGTTTAGCTCTTCTGGACAGGGCCAATCTAAGCTTGGCAATTCAGCTTGATAGCATGCTTATAGGGTCCTAACCGCCTAGGGTGCTTCCTATCGTCTTTCAAACAGGAGTCAATGGCCAAGCCTTGTCGGCTACCTTTGTACCATGCTTTTTTCTAAAAACAGCGTGTACACGCCTGGTTTCTGGCTGATGTGCCTGAGCTCTTTTCTGTTCTTTGCTAGCTTCAATATGCTCCTGCCCGAGCTACCCGATTATCTCACGCGGCTAGGTGGAGCGGATTATAAAGGATTTATTATTGCGCTTTTCACCCTTACGGCGGGTCTCTCACGGCCTTTCAGCGGCAAGCTAGCCGACACCGTAGGGCGTATTCCAGTCATGGTATTTGGCTCCTTGGTGTGCTTCGTATGCGGCTTCTTCTATCCTTGGACGGCTACCGTTGCGGGTTTTCTATTCCTGCGCTTGGTGCATGGCTTTAGCACAGGCTTCAAGCCAACTGGCACTGCTGCATTCGTGGCCGATATCGTTCCCGTGGCGCGGCGCGGCGAGGCCATGGGCCTCTTGGGTGTGACGGGTTCATTAGGCATGGCGGCTGGTCCCTCCATCGGTGGTTGGCTAGCTACGCACTTCTCCCTCAACACCATGTTTTATTGTTCCTCAGCCGCGGCTCTGTTGTCGCTGATTGTGCAGGGTACCATGACCGAAACACTGCCCGTGGCCCAACGGCAACGCTTCAGCTGGCAACTCTTGAAGCTCAAATGGGATGAAATTATAGAGCCACGTGTGCTTGCGCCCTCCCTCGTAACGCTGCTCTGCCTGTTTTCCTACGGGGCAGTACTCACCGTTATACCCGACCAAAGCGGTCTGCTAGGTATTCGCAATAAAGGCTTGTTCTTTACGTGCTATACCATAGCGTCGCTGGTAATTCGCTTGCTGGCTGGGCGGGCCTCCGACCGCTATGGGCGTGTGCCGGTGCTCATTATCTCATCGGCCATCTTGGCGGCTTCCATGGCACTCCTAGCTTTTGCACGTTCCGCCGAGGTGTTTCTGGCCGCCGCTGTGCTATTTGGCATTGGAGCCGGGCTCAACTCGCCTACCCTCTACGCCTGGACTATTGATTTGAGCCCTGAAGAACGCCGGGGGCGGGGCGTGGCCACCATGTATATTGCATTGGAGGCCGGTATAGGTCTAGGAGCACTCTTAGCTGGCTGGATTTACGATAACGCAGCCAGCCGTTTATCCTATGTACACGCACTGAGTGCCTTGTTGGCGACAGTAGCTTTGGTATACTTACTATGGAGTACGAGGAAGCATGCAGCACAAATAAATTAGAGTATTGTTATTTTAAATTTTTCTCGCATTTTTAAACTCAATATTGCGCGCAGCCTGCTCTCGTAAGCGCACTAGCTCTATCCTACTTTTATTCATTACTAGGCTTAACGCAGCCTAGCTTTCGTTTCCTCTACTATGTTCCGCTATTTAGGCAGCGCATGGCTGCTACTTATCGCTCTTACCACCAGTAATTTCGCAAAAGCTCAAAAGTTAAAAGACCCGATTCAGTTCGGGGATGTCAGCGCCGCTGACTTTGCAGCTACTGCTCCCGTTTCACCAGCCGATAGTGCCGCCCCCGCTGAAATCCTGTGCGATTTTGGCAAGTCGCGGATCGAAGGAGCGCGGGAGAAATTTCAGGTAGTACTTGAGCGTACTACCCGCATCCGCATATTGCGCAAAGCCGGCTACGACTGGGCCACGGTGCAGGTGCCGCTCTATGTAAAGGATAACGAGGCGGAAGAGCTCCAAAAGTTGAAAGGCATGACCTACAATCTAGTAGGTAATAACGTGGTAAAGGATAAGCTCGACATAAGCACAGCAGGCTTTAAAGAGGTAATTGATAAGAACCACCGTCTTTACTCTTTCACCCTTCCCAACGTACGCGAAGGCTCCATCATCGAGTTTAGCTACACCATCAAGTCAGATTTTCTATTCAACCTCCAAGACTGGCAATTCCAGCACGACATTCCAGTGCGCTGGAGCGAGTATCGCGTAGTTATTCCGCCCTTCTACCGCTACAAGCAAACGGTGCGTGGGTACGTCCCCTTTGCGGTGGAGGAAAGCCAAGTGGTTCATTACAGTACCGCTTACAGCGAGGATGCGCGCGATTCTTTTGGTGGTGCTATTGGTGGCTCCGCACGGAGTGCCTCTATTTCGGGGCAAGCGCTGCAAGTACGCTGGGCCGTGAAGAATGCGCCTGCCTTCCACGAAGAACCCTTTATGACGAGCGCCAATAACTACCGGCGTAGCGTTGATTTTGAATTAGCTGGGTATGATTTCTCCCACAACGGCAATGATTATCACGACCTAACGGGCACCTGGGACAAGATAACAACGGCCTTGCAAGAGGAGGAAATGTTTGGTCAATTGCTCAAGCAGCATGCCCCGCTTGCCACCGAAGCGCAATTGGCCCAAAAGACTATAGTTAGTCCCGCCGAGCGCGCCGCGGCCATGCTAGCGTTGGTACAACAACGGGCGAAGTACAACGGCCAAGAACGCATTTACGCTTCGCAACCGTTACGCAAAACCTGCGAACAACACTTAGGCAACTCTTCCGACCTAAACTTGCTGCTCGTGCAAACACTACGGGCGGCTGGTCTTGAGGCCAACCCAGTGTTGCTGAGCACGCGGCGGCACGGGTTGATTCAAACAGATTTACCAGCACTTAGCCAATTTAATTACGTGGTAGCCCACGTGGCCCTGCCCGACAAATCAGATTTATTACTCGATGCCACAGAGCCGCTTGCTCCCGCGGGAGTATTGCCAGAACGATGCCTCAACGGACAGGGGCGCTTATTAGCCAATGCGGGTCGTTGGGTGGCCCTGGCTCCTGCCAAGCGCTATGTGCAGTACACCACGGCGCAGTTTACGCTGAACGATAAGGGTGCCTTGCAAGGCAAAATGCACCTAGAGTATGATGGTTATGCAGGTCTAGAAACCCGCAAGCAAATAGTAGAGCTAGGTGAGCAAGGCTACCAAAACCAGCTTACCCGCCGCTGGTCCGACTGGCAATTTAATGGCCCTTTGGTGATGAAGGCGCTGCAAGACCCGGCTAAAATTCTGCAAGCTGACGTAGCCTTGACGCTTCCGGGACCCGAAACGCCTGCTTCATTACTCTACCTTCCTTTAACTCAAACTCTAGGACAGCTTAATAATCCCTTTGTGCATGAGGGCCGACAGTTCCCGGTAGATTTCAGCACAACCCACGAGTATATGCAGTCAGTAACACTGACGCTGCCCACTAGCTATTCCGTGCAAGAACAGCCCGCTAGCTTGGTACTAGCCTTGCCTAATAATGGGGGCAAGTTTACTTGTAGTGTTACGCAACCAACGCCTGGTACGGTACAAATTATTTCTCGCCTGCAACTGCTCAAATCTGTCTATGGGCCAGAAGAGTACACTGCTCTGCGCGAGTTTTATGGTCGCGCCATTGCCAAGCACGGTGAAATGCTCGTGCTCCAGCGTAAGTAGCTGCCAGCATTTGCTTTTCATGTGTCAGCAAATGCAATCCTTTCTTATTTATTAAACATAATTAATATTATATTTATACACATTTTAGCAGCCTGACCTAGGTCTGCCTTCTTGTTCACTCCTGCTCTGCTCCTTTACTTTTATCCACTCTATATGCATTTACGTTTATCCCGTGGCCTAATGGCTTTTGCCCTGTGCAGCGGTGCCACACTTACGGCCTACGGCCAAGCCGATCCTATTAAATTCGGCAAACCCGATCTACAAGATTTTGAGGCCAAGAATTTTGTGGCCGATAGCGCCGCTGAGGCTGTTATTCTCTGCGACTTTGGCCGCTCCCGCATTACCATGGTCGACAACGATTTCAAAATTGTGTTCGACCGTGTGTTGCGCATCAAAGTTTTGAAGAAGTCGGGCTACGACTGGGCGACGCTGAAAGTACCGCTATACAAGAAAGACAAGCAGGAAGAAAAGCTGAGTAGCCTGCGCGGCTACACCTACAACATGGTGAACGGCCAGCTTACCAAGGATAAGCTCGAGTCGTCGGCCGTTTTCAATGAGCAAAGCACCCCAAACACGTCCATTCGCAAGTTTACACTTCCGAATGTGCGCGTAGGTTCGGTGATAGAAGTGGCGTACACTGTCAGTTCTGACTTCCTATTTAACTTTCAGGACTGGCAATTTCAGCACTCTATTCCGGTGCGTTGGAGCGAGTACCGCGCTAGCATCCCAGAGTACTTCGATTACAAGATGCTGATGCAGGGCTACGAAGCGCTGGCTGAGCAGAACCGCACACAAGGCACTACCCAATTCACTATTCGCTATGCGGGCGGCTTTACCGAAGGCGGCAGCGCCCTTTCCGGCGGCAGCGGACGGCAGGCTGCTAGCAGCGAAACCCAAACCGCCACGGTTACCGACTATCGGTGGGCGATGAAAAACGTTCCGGCTTTCCGCGACGAGCCCTTCATGACTACGTCCGACGACTACGTTTCAAGAATTGATTTTGAGTTAGCGGGATTCCGTTGGCCCAACGAACCTTACAGGAGTGTAGCCGGCTCGTGGGAAAAAATCAACTCTAGCCTGCTCGAACATGAAAACTTTGGTACCCAACTCAAGCGCGGCGGCTTTTTAAAAGAGAAGTTAGCTGCCATTGTGGCTCAACATACCGACCTAAATGCACGCGTAGCGGCCATTCACCATCTAGTGCGCGAATCGGTGAAGCACAACGGTAAAAACGGTTTCTATACGACCGGCACTTTACGCCACGCTTACGATCAGCACACCGGAAACGCAGCCGACGTTAACTTGTTACTCATCGCGCTGTTGCGCGACGCTGGTTTGGAGACGCACCCTGTGCTACTTAGCACTCGCGAGAATGGTATGGTAAACCAGAGTTTGCCGTTGCTTTCCAAATTCAACTATGTAGTAGCCCACGTGACGCTTCCCGAAAAGCAGGAAGTACTGTTGGATGCCACTGAGCAGTTGTTGCCCTGTGGCACGTTGCCCACGCGCTGCCTGAACGGACAAGGCCGCTTGATCATGCCTAGCGCCCAACAATCGCGCTGGATTGATTTGCAACCTACTCAACGCTATGTTGAATACCGGAAGGTGGATCTAAAGCTGGATGAGCATGGTGCCCTGAAAGGTAGTGTACACCAAGAGCACGGCGGCTACGATGCCTACCATGAGCGCGAGCGGCTACACGCCCAGGGCGAGAAAAAATACATGGAAGAGCTAGCTAAGCACCATGAGAGTTGGAGCCTTGGAAAGTACACTTTCCGCCAGCAGGAAGATTTATTGAAGCCTCTAAGTGTAGATTATGAATTTGCCGTAGCGGGCGCCGATGCACCGGTTACTACTTTATACCTGAATCCATTGCGCGACTTCGACAATGCCAAGAATCCGTTTTTGCACGAAGACCGCCGTTTTCCCGTGGATTTTGGAGCGGGCTTGGAAGAAACAACCCTGCTTACGCTCACGCTGCCCACTGGCTACGAACCTGAAGAGCTACCAAAACAAGCCATTTTAGATTTGCCCAATAATGGGGGCCGCTTCATGTATAGTGCCACTAACGTGAACGGCACCGTGCAAGTAATGAGCCGCCTAAATCTGCGCAAGCCCGTGTATTCGGCCGAAGAGTATGCTAGCTTACGGGAGTTCTATACACGCATGCTAGCTAAGCATGCCGAGCAAATTGTTATCAAGAAGAAATCGTAAGTTGTCGATGCGCTTTTCCCGCTTACTCTTACTCCACGGCCTCAACTTAGGTATGATCCTTACGGCCACGGCTGGGGCAAAAGAACCACACTTCCCTGTAGCAGCTTTGACGCCTGCTTTGCGTGAAAACGCCCACGCGGTGGTGCGCTTGGCCGAGGAAACATTGCTTGTAAAATCGGCGGAGCGCACGGTGCGGACGGTGCACCGCGTCGTGACGGTACTCGACGATGCAGGCGCTCAGTGGGCTACTCAACTGGTATACTACGATCAACTCAATAGCGTCAGCTACCTACGCGGCACCGTGTACGACGCTGAGGGCCAAGTAGTACGGCAGCTCCGTGCCGCTGATGTGAAAGACTATAGCCTGACGGATGGTTCGAGCTTGGCTACCGACGACCGAGGCCGCTTGGCCGATTTGCGCCAACCCAACTACCCCTACACGGTTAGTTTTGAGTACGAAGTTGTTTCGGATAACTCATTGTTTTACAGCACTTGGCAACCGCAGGCTGATGAGCAGCTTGCCGTAGAAAAAGCTAGCTTCCGAGTGCTCACGCCGGCCAGCTTACCGCTTCGCTTCCAAGAGCGCCATTTACCAAAGGGTGTGGCGGTAGCACGCAGCCAGCAAGGCGACTTGCAAGTGTATCAATGGGAGCTAGCCGCCTTGTCCGCGCAGGAGGAAGAGCCGTATGGCCCGCCCTTGTCGGAGATGGTCCCCTCAGTGGCGACGGCACCTACTACGTTTGAGGTGCAAGGTCACCGCGGCGATTTAACTTCCTGGCAGGGCCTAGGTCAGTGGAACTACGAGCTCAACACAGGCCGCGACGTACTACCCGAAGCAGTGCAGGCTCGCGTAGCAGCTTTGGTAAAGGATGCACCTGATGAGCGCACGCGTATTAGCCGGGTATATGATATGCTGCAATCTTCTACGCGCTACGTCTCGGTGCAGCTCGGCTTGGGTGGGTGGCAAACTATTCCGGCGACTAACGTGAGTAGCACCGGGTACGGCGATTGCAAAGCGTTATCAAACTACTGCATGGCACTGTTGAAAGCTGCCGGTGTGCAAAGTTACTGCGCCCTGGTACGCGCCGATGCCCCCGATATTCACACGGATTTTCCAAGCAACCAGTTCAACCACATGGTGTTGTGCGTGCCGCTGAAGAAAGCTGCTAAAACTGATACTGTATGGTTAGAGTGCACCAGCCAGAACAATGCTCTCGGCTACATGGGTGGTTTTACGGGCAATCGGCATGCGCTGCTGCTCACTCCCACAGGCGGCCAACTAGTGCGGACTCCCCGCTACGGCGCCGCCGAAAACCGACGCGAGCGAAGCGCTGATGTGTACTTAGATGCCCAAGGAAGTGCTACTGCAATGCTTAAGACCCGCCGCACGGGTTTAGAGCAAGACCACTTCAGCGCCCTAATGCACGGCCTCGACCCAGTGCAGCAGAAAAAGAAGATTGCAGAGTCATTGCCGCTCACTAGTTTCAATATCACCAAGTTTACGTTGACCAACGATGCGAAGGCAACTATTCCTACTATCAACGAAACCTTGGGGCTAGCTTTGCCACAGTTTGGGACGCCCAGTGGGCGACGCGTATTTCTGCTCCCCAATCTACTGAGCCGATTAGCCGCCGTATCGGCACCGGTGGGCGAACGGCAAACAGACGTTTGGTTAGCCAATGCTTATTCTCACGCTGATACTATTCGAATTCATGTGCCTGCGGGCTTCCAGGTAGAGAGCTTACCTGCTCCAGTGCAGCTTACCACCGCTTTCGGGAACTACTCAGCACAGGTACAAAAGCTAGCTGATGGCACTTTACAATACGTGCGTACGCTGCGAGTGCCGCGCACCCGTTTTCCGCGCACCGACTATTCAGCTTACGTAGAATTCCGGCGTAAAATTAACACTGCCGACAAGGCCCAACTTGTACTAGTAAAAACAGAAAGCTAGCCTAACCCTCAACGTAGTTTGCCTTTGAGAAGCCCATTTGCATCCAGCAAATGGGCTTTTTGCTATTAAATATTGTCCTGTTGCTCAACTATGATTAAAACAAATCGGAGCATAGCTTAAAGGATCAAAACGGCGATGCAGCAATATTAAATACAAAATATCATCACCCAATTACACAATAAAATATCGGCATCCCCCTATAATATTTTAGTTTTCAATGAATTACCCTATATCTTGATGACATCTGATACCTCATTACCAATTCATCTTACTCTATTATGAAAACAACCTCTACCCTATTTACTGCGTGGCGAACCGCCGCACTGGCAGGGTTACTGGGCGTAGGACTCGCCCTTCCGCAACGAGCAGCAGCTCAACGCGTGCTATGGGCTGACGACCAGCAGGTGCCAACCCAGGCCCAAAGCGTCACGGCTGCGTTGCGGCAGTACCGCTCGGTAGCTTTTCAGCTTGATGCTGTGCGTGATGCTCTTCGCTCAGCGCCGGCACCAGCTACTGACGCAGTGCGGAAATCAACTACGATCATCTCACTACCATTACCAGATGGTTCTTCGGGGCGCTTCCGGGTAGCCGAGTCAATGGTGATGCACCCGTCATTAGCGGCGCATTACCCCATGATCAAGACGTATATAGCCGAAGGCATCGACGATCCTAACGCGACGGCGCGGCTTGATGTGACGCCTGCTGGCTTCCACGCCATGATTCGGTCGTTCAATAAAATCGTTTTTATTGACCCAGCCGCGAAGGGCGACGACGTACACCACTTGGTGTTCGACCGTGGCGCCATGGATTTTGCCAGCCAGCAGCGCACTTGCTACACCACTGAGACGTCGACGGCCGCGGCGCTGAAACCTAGCTCGCTGAACGCCCCGAACGGTGATATTTTGCGGACTTACCGCCTTGCCCTGTCGTGCACAGGCGAATACGCTATTAACAAGTCGGTGAATGCTAGCGCACCTACCAAGGCCGAAGCACTAGCGGGCATCGTGGCTTCGGTAAACCGGGTAACGGGCGTGTACGAGCAAGAGCTAGCTATCCGCTTGGTGCTTATTCCTACTACCGATCAGGTTATCTACCTCGATCCGGCTACCGACCCGTTCACCAACCTGAGCAACGGCGCCACACTTACTACCAATCAATCAGTAATCGATAATGCCATTGGCACGGCCAATTACGACATTGGTCACATTTTCAATACGGCCGATGGGGGCATTGCGGGCCTAGGCGTAGTATGCCGGGCCGGCCAAAAGGCACGTGGCTCCACGGGCCTGCCTAACCCTACCGGGGATGCCTTCGATATTGACTACGTAGCGCACGAAATGGGTCACCAATTTGGTGGCAACCACACGTTCAACGGCAGCGTGGGTTCGTGCGCCGGCGGCAACCGCTCGGCAAACAACGCTTACGAGCCCGGCAGCGGCACTACCATCATGGCGTATGCGGGTATTTGCGGCGCGCAGAACACCCAGTCGAACAGCGACCCCTATTTCCACTCGCGTAGCTTCGACGAAATTACGACCTACGTACGGGGTAACGGAGCTTGCAGCGTGAATACACCTACGGGCAACAAGCCCCCCGTGGTAAATGCTGGCGCGAGCTACAGCATTCCGTTGAATACGCCTTTCACCCTCACGGGCTCGGCTACCGACCCCGATGGCGACCAACTGACGTACTCTTGGGAACAGTTTGACCTAGGTCCAGCCGGCGCCCCTAACACGCCTACGGGCAATGCGCCGCTTTTCCGCTTCTTCCCGCCTACTCCGAGCCCTTCGCGTACATTCCCATCAGCTGTTCGCCCTGGCGGTCAGCCCGGTGCACTGCTTACCAACGTGCCCGTCATCGGGGAGATTCTTCCCACATACGCTCGCACCATGAACTTCCGTCTGGTAGCCCGCGACAACCGCGTAACGGGCGGTGCTGCTGACTACGCCGCTACAACCGTTACGGCGGTAGCTAACACGGGCCCGTTTGTGGTAACTGCCCCAAATGCGGCTAACCTGACCTGGACGGCTGGTATCCCGCAGCAAGTAACCTGGGACGTAGCTAATACAACGGCTGCTCCTATCAACGCTGCTAACGTGAACATTATGCTGTCGGTAGACGGCGGCCGTACGTTCACCATCAACCTACTAGCTGGCACTCCCAACGACGGCTGCGAGAACGTAACCATTCCGCCGATTTACGGCAACATCGCAGCGGCTCGCATCAAGGTAGAAGCCGCTGGCAATATCTTCTTCGACATCTCGAACTTTGATTTTGCTGTGCAGGTGTCTACCACGCCTACGTTCTACCTAGCCCCCGGCTGCGCACCTGCGGGTGGATTGGCCGTGTGCCCTGGTAGCGCCGTAACGTTACCAATCGCTGTTGGGCAGTTTCAAAATTTTAAAGGCCAGGTAGCTCTGACGGCAACTGGCTTGCCCGCGGGCGTTACTGCTACATTCGCTCCTAGCACCCTACTCGCCGGCAACAACACCCAACTACAGCTCAGCACTACGGCTGCCGTAACGCCTGGCACTTACCCCATTACGGTAACAGGCACCAGCGGTACAATCACGCAGAGCAAGGTCATTAACCTACTTGTTTCGACGGCCGCTTGCCCACTGGCTGCCATCACGCCGGGCGTGCTGAAGGGCGTAGAGGTATTCCCGAACCCTAGCACAGGCGTGTTCCAGTTGCAAATCAACAACGCGCAACGAGGCGCTGTGCAGCTGCACATAACCGATGCCCTTGGCCGCACGATGCTCACGCAGAAACTCACCAAGAATGGTGCTGCTCTGCAACACACCGTCGACCTAAGCCAGCTAGCGAACGGCGTGTACCAGCTCCACCTAGCCCTCCCCGACGGCTCCACGGTAACGCGCTTGCTCAAGCAATAAGCATCAGCGCCACCTAGGCTTAACTCAAAAGCGGCTCCTGCGCAGGAGCCGCTTTTTTTATGTTCCTTGCATTTTGGACGCCACCAGGAACCTAGCTCGTTGTTTTATCCAGTTAAATGGCAAGCCGTTCGTTATTTTTGGTTACGCGAAGCATCTTACTTGCTGAAGCCTTTCTGCTATGTCGTTTGTTTGCCTCCCCCGCTTGTCTTTTTCTTGGATGCGGCTGTTCTTATTGGGTCTAGTAGGCATCTTTCTGATAAACCCGCAACGCGCAGCGGCTCAACAAGCCCTCTGGACGGACATCGCGCAGGCCTCCACGGCCTCACCTGTGGTGACCCATCGCCTCGCTCGTTATCGTACTGTGCGCTTCCAGTGGGCGTTGCTGCAGCAGCTTTTGCACACTACTTCTACCACTGGCTCTGCGAAGAAAACGGCATTGGTACTCACGTTGCCGTTGCCAGATAGGTCCTCGGTGCGGCTGCGTGCTTGGGAAGTGCCTGTACTGGCGCCCGAATTGGCCGCTCGTTACCCTAGTATTAAAACCTACACAGCCCAGGGCATCGATGATCCTAGCCTGATGGCCCGCTTGGAACTGACGCCCACGGGCTTTCACGCCATGCTCCGGCTGCGCGACAAGACGGTGTTCATTGAGCCGGCCAGCCCCGATGACACCACGCGCCACGTGGTGTTTGCGCGTGCTGCCGTGCAACAACGCGCCAGCTGGACGTGCCAGAGCACCCAAACGGCAAACCTAGGTACCTCCTCCGACACGCTACCACATCGGCTGCCCAACAATAACCAGCTTCGCACCTACCGTCTAGCGTTGGCATGCACGGGCGAATATGCCAACGCAGTAGCCGGGGCTAGCCCAACAAAAACGGCCGTGCTGGCGAAGATGGCTACGTCAATTAACCGCGTGAATGGCATCTACGAGCAGGAGCTTGCGGTACGCTTAGTGCTTATCCCCACCACCGACCAACTTATTTTCCTCGACCGCACCACCGACCCGTACTCCAACCTCAGCAACAACGCGACGCTCGCCACCAATCAGACTGCCACCGACAGCATCATTGGCTCCACTAATTATGACATTGGCCACGTTTTTAATACTGCCGATGGAGGTATCGCGGGGTTTGGAGTAGTGTGCCGGGCCGGCCAAAAGGCGCGCGGCTCCACGGGCTTACCCAACCCCACTGGGGATGCCTTCGATATTGACTACGTAGCCCATGAAATGGGGCATCAGTTTGGCGCAGAGCATACGTTCAACAGCCTCTTGGGCAACTGTGGTGGCGGCAACCGGGTAGCCAACTCTGCTTACGAACCGGGCAGTGGCTCTACCATTATGGCGTATGCCGGCATCTGCGGTACCGACAACTTGCAAGCGAACAGTGACCCCTATTTCCACTCGCATAGCCTCGATCAAATAACGAATTATCTTACGAATACCGCCACTTGCGGCCCCACTACGCCTACCGGCAATTTGCCTCCCGTGGTAAATGCGGGCAGCAATTACATCATCCCGATCAGCACTCCGTTCACGCTTACGGGTTCAGCCACGGACCCCGATGGTGACCCGCTCACCTACTCCTGGGAGCAATTCAACCTAGGCGTTGCGGGCTCACCGACTATGCCGTTGGGCAACGCACCTATTTTTCGGGTGTTTGCTCCTACTAATAGTCCGTCGCGTACTTTTCCGCAACTCACAGATATACTAAATAACACTATGACGCTCGGTGAGCAGTTGCCGACGTACGACCGGCGCCTAATCTTCCGTTTGGTGGCTCGCGACAACCGGCCAGCCGGTGGGGCCATCGATTATGACTCGATGCAAGTAGTAGTTGCCCCAAACACCCGCCCTTTTTTGGTGACCTCGCCTAGCGCTGCCGGTGCAACGTGGTACAAAGGCATTGCCCAGCCCGTAACCTGGGATGTAGCTAATACTAGCACGGCTCCCATTAATGCTGCTAACGTGCGTATTTCCTTATCTACCGATGGGGGACTAACTTTTCCGACGGTACTTCTCGCTAGCACCCCCAACGACGGTAGCGAATCAATTCTGCTCCCAAACAGCCTCGGTAACACGACCACCGCCCGCATTAAGGTAGAGGCCATTGGCAACATTTTCTTTGCTGTATCGCGGCAAAACTTCGCCATTCAAACCCCAACGGCACCTAGCTTCATCATTAGCAGCACGGCCCCGGCTACTACAGTTTGCTCGAGCAGTGCGGCGGCGGTTGCTACTATCACGGCTACGCCCGTACAGAACTTCACCAACCCTATCACACTAGCAGTAAGCAACCTACCAGCGGGCGTTGCAGCTTCCTTTACGAATAACCTTCTCGCGCCGGGGAGCAGTACCCAGCTTCAACTGACAGCTACTACGGCTGCGGTAGCGGGCACTTATCAGCTGACCTTAACGGGCGCCAGCGGTACTTTTAGCCAATCGCAGCTGATCAGCTTTAGCGTATGCGCTCAGCCCACGACGCCGCTCGCCCCCATGAGCCTAACCGCCATTCTGAACAATGCCACTGTAAGCCTAAGCTGGATCGACAACTCTAAGAATGAGAACGGCTTCGAAGTCGAAC
>Ga0325401_1004260_pt1 | contig 13443 bp, 18 predicted proteins | sample PopdelMetagenome_FD_205666 | JGI IMG/M metagenome (GOLD analysis project Ga0325401, IMG submission 205666) | Populus deltoides microbial communities from Bellville, Georgia, United States - Xylem-PdKOR-R2 | ecosystem: Host-associated > Plants > Phyllosphere > Stem > Wood/Secondary xylem | place...
ATTGCCGGCCGCCACGGATCACCCGTCGCGACGAAATCGGACAATGGGCGGTCGGGACCGTCGGCGGCCGCCCGGGCCGCCGTTTCCCAGCGATCCCAGGCGCTGCCGAACGCTTCCTGATCCGCCGCCGGGAACCCCAGGTCGCGCCATTGCGCGTCCCAGTTCGGCGATCGCCGATCCACGGCGATGCCCGCCGTCTCCGCGATCCGGGTCCAGGGATTGCGTCGCGCCGAATGTAGCCAGCCGCACCCCTCGTCCAACGTCCAGGCCCCGCCATCCGGCCCCGCCAGCCGCGTGCTTCTCGCGCGGCCGCCCAGCCGGTCGCGGGCTTCCAGAAGAAGGACGTCGGCTCCTGCGTCGGCCAGCGTGCGCGCGGCGGCAATGCCGGCGGCCCCGCCGCCGACGATCGCGGTCAGGCCGGTCATGCGCGCGTCAAGCCGGCGCCAGCAACCTCTTCTCGCCCGCCAGCCGCATCATCGCCTTTTGCAGCTTCTCGAACGCGCGCACCTCGATCTGGCGGACGCGCTCGCGGCTGACGCCGTACACCTGGCTCAGTTCTTCCAGCGTCTTGGGATCGTCGGTCAGGCGGCGCTCGGTCAGGATGTGCTTCTCGCGATCGTTCAGGTCGTCCATCGCCGAAACCAGCATCCCGTGGCGGACGTCGGCCTCCTGCGCCTCCGCCACCGTCTGGTCCTGAAGCGGGGCGTCGTCCTGGAGCCAGTCCTGCCACTGGCCCTCGCCGTCCTCGTTGACGGACACGTTGAGCGACGTGTCGCCGCCCATCGCCATGCGACGGTTCATGCTGACCACGTCCGCCTCGGCTACCCCCAGGTCAGTGGCGATCTTGGTGACGTCCTCGGGGCGCAGGTCGCCGTCCTCGAACGCATCCAGCTTGGACTTCATGCGCCGCAGGTTGAAGAACAACTTCTTCTGCGCGGCGGTGGTGCCCATTTTCACCAACGACCATGACCGCAGGATATATTCCTGGATCGACGCCCTGATCCACCACATCGCGTAGGTCGCCAGGCGAAAACCCCGATCGGGCTCGAACTTCTTCACGCCCTGCATCAGGCCGATATTGCCCTCGGAGATCAGCTCGGATGTGGGCAGGCCGTAGCCGCGATAGCCCATGGCGATCTTGGCGACGAGGCGCAGGTGGCTGGTGACGAGCCGCGCCGCCGCCTCCGGGTCGCCATGCTCCTGGAAACGCTTGGCCAGCATATATTCCTCCTCCGGTTGCAGGAGGGGAAATTTGCGGATCTCGGACAGGTAGCGGTTCAGACCCTGCTCGCCGCCGAGCGCCGGAATGGTCGCGGGCACGTTGCTGCGGCTGGCCATGATGGTGTTTCCCTTTCGCTGACGGGGTCCGCTCGCCCGTTCCGGCCTGTCCGGCCCTTCGGGGGTTGGCGGACGTTTTCTATACGTGAAGACGGCTGAACAGTTCCTGCATATCAGCCGGGATCGGACTTTCGAAACGCTGAACAACACGGGTTACCGGGTGAACGAAGCCCAGCACGGCGGCGTGCAGCGCCTGCCGCGCGAAGCCCAGTTCGTCCAGCAGCGAGCGGGTAACCCCTCGCGACCGCCCGTACACCGGGTCGCCCAGCAGCGCGTGACCGATCGACGCCATGTGAACGCGCACCTGATGCGTCCGCCCCGTCTCCAGCCGACATTCCACCAACGCCGCGTCGCGCAACGGCGTCACCGTGCGGTAATGCGTCACCGCGCGCTTGCCGCCGGTCACGATCGCCACCTTCTTCCGGTTCGTCGCCGACCGCGCCAGCGGAGCGTCGATGATGCCGTCCCCCGGGCGCGGCCGTCCGTTGGCGATCGCCAGGTATCGCCGCTCGATCGAATGGTCTGCGAACTGCCGCGCCAGCCCCTCGTGCGCGCGGTCGGTCTTGGCGGCCACCATCAGGCCGGTCGTGTCCTTGTCGATGCGATGGACGATGCCAGGCCGCGCCACCCCGCCGATCCCCGACAGCGAGCCCCCGCAATGGTGCAGCAGCGCGTTGACCAGCGTGCCGTCCAAGTTGCCCGCCGCCGGGTGGACGACCAGCCCCGCCGGCTTGTCGACGACGATCAGGTGTTCGTCCTCGAACGCGATGGAAAGCGGTATGTCCTGCGCTTCGTTGTGCGCGGGCACGGGATCGGGCACCGCCACCGCGAAATGCTCGCCGCCCTTCAGCTTGGCGGCCGGGTCGCGCATCGTCAGGCCGTCGCGTTCGACCGAGCCGCTGGAGATCAACGCCTTCAACCGCTCGCGCGACAAGGTGGGCACGGCGTCCGCCAGCGCCCGGTCCAGCCGCCATCCGGCCGCGTCGTCGCGCACGCGCGCTTGAATGATAGAGACCCCCCGGTCCATGTCTTCGAAATGGTGACGACCGTCCGGATTGCAACCGCGGCGCTGGCCGCCGCCCGCGCCCACGCCGTCGCCGATCCGGCGCGCGAGGCGTGCGGCCTGTTGCTCGGCGGTGAGGGGGGAGTCGAGCAGGCGCTGCCCGCCGCGAACGTCGCCGCCGACCCCGCCCGGTTCTTCGAGGTCGACCCCGTCGTGCTGCTGGCCGCGCACCGCGCCGCGCGATCCGGGGGCCCCGCCATCCTAGGCTGCTACCATTCGCACCCCCATGGTCCGCCGAGCCCGTCGCCCCGCGACGCGGCCGCCGCGGCCCCGGACGGCTGGCTGTGGCTGATCCTCGGTATGGCTGGGGAGGGGATGTGGCGGGCGGTCGCGAACGGCACCGTCCACGGCCGCTTCGACCCCGTCGCTTGCGAACGGGTGGCGGACGGGGCAGGATCAGACCCATGCCCATGACCTCCGTCGACCTAGCCAGCCTGCTTTGCTCGCGGTTGTGCCACGACCTGCTGTCGCCGGTGGGCGCGATGGGCAACGGGCTGGAGCTGTTGGCGGACGAGACGGACCCCGCTATGCGCGATCGCTGCATGGAACTGCTCGCCGACAGCGCGCGCGCGTCGGCCGGCAAGCTGAAATTCTTTCGCCTGGCCTTCGGGGCGGCGGGCGGCTTCGGCGACATGGTCGACACGGTCGAAGCGCGCGCGGCGTTGGAAGGGCTGCTGGTGCCGTCGCGCCGCATCGCGCTCGACTGGCAGGTGGAGGACGCGGTTCTGCCCAAGCCCGCAGTCAAGGCGCTGCTCAACCTCGCCTTGATCGCCGCCGACGCGCTTCCCCGCGGCGGCGCGCTGACGCTGGGGGCGGAGCGGCACGAGGGCGCGACCGAGATCGTCGCCCGCATCGAAGGACCGCGCGTCCTGCTCGACGCCGAGCTTCGCCGCACGCTGACGGAAGGGGAGGGGGCGGAGCCCGTCGCCCCCCGCGCGGCGGGCGCCTATCTGGTCCACCTGCTGGCGTCGGACGCCGGCGGTGCCGTCCAGGTGTCGGAGCCCAGCGGCGGCGCGTTGTTGTTCGGCGCGACCCTGCCCGACCGGCCGGCCGAGTAAACCCCGCCTTTACCCGCCGGCCCCCATGGCCGGCGCCATGGACGACCTGCTCCCCGAGTTCATCGCCGAGACGCGCGAAACGCTGGAAGCGCTGTCGGGCGAGATCGTCGCCTGGGAAGCCGACCCCGCCGACCGCGCCCGCCTGGATGCGATCTTTCGCTTCGTCCACACGGTGAAGGGCAGCTGCGGCTTTCTCGACCTGCCGCGCCTATCGCGCCTGTCCCACGCCGCGGAGGACGCGCTGGACGCCGTGCGATCGGGCACGCGCCCGCCCGACGCGGCCCTGGTCAACGCCGTGCTGGGCGTGGTCGACCGCATCGGCGAGCTGGTGGAGGCGATCGACGCCGGCATCGCGTTGGACAGCGCGGCGGACGACCTGCTGGTGGCGGCGTTGGCGCCCGACGCGGCACCGGCGGCCGTGGTTCCCGAGATCGCCGCCGCCCCCGCCACCCCGTTCGCGCCGCCGCGCGTCGGCAATCGCAGCGTCCGGCTCGGCGTGGAACTGCTCGACCGGATGATGAGCGGCATGAGCGACATGGTGCTCGCCCGCAACGAACTGGCCCGCCGCCTGCGCGAGACGCCGGCCGACCCGCGCGCGGAGGCGGCGCTGGAACGCTTGTCCACCACCGTGGCCGAGATGCGCGACACGGTGACGCGCACGCGGATGCAGCGCATCGACGCGCTGTTCTCCGCTTTGCCCCGCATGGTCCGCGATACCGCAGCCCAGCTGGGCAAGCAGGTCCAGCTGACGGTCGACGGTGCCGACGTCGAGCTGGACCGCGAGATGGTGGAGGTGATGCGCGACCCCCTGGTCCACATCATCCGCAACGCGATCGACCACGGGATCGAGGCTCCCGCCGCCAGGCGGGCCGCGAACAAGCGGGGGGCGGGCCGCATCGCGGTGCGCGCCCGCCAGTCCGGCAATCGCATCCTGGTGGAGATCGCCGACGACGGCGCGGGCATCGACGCGTCCCGCCTGTGCGCGCGCGCCCAGGCGAGCGGGCTGCACGACGCGTCCGCGCTGGCGGCGATGACGGAGGCGCAGCGGCTGAACCTCATCTTCGCGCCCGGCCTGTCCAGCCGCGACCAGGTGACCGAGGTGTCGGGCCGCGGCGTCGGCATGGACGTGGTCCGCGCCAACGTGGAGGCGATCGGCGGCCGCGTCACGCTGGACAACCGCCCCGGCCGCGGCCTGGCGGTGGTGATGGAGGTGCCGCTGACGCTGTCCATCCTGTCCACCATCGTGGTGGGCGTCGAGGGCCAGCGCTACGCCGTCGCGCGCCAGTCGGTGGACGAGATCGTGTCGCTGCGCGGCGGTGCCGCCCGCATCGACCGGTTGGGCGACGCCAACGTGGTGTCCGTTCGCGGTCAGCGGCTGCCGCTGCTGTGGCTGCACGAAGTCCTGGAACTGCGCCGCCCCTATCGTATGTCGTCGGCCGCGCGCGTGCTGGTGATCGTGTCCACCCGCGACGGCTCCTACGCGCTGGGGGTCGACGAGGTGATCGACTCGGAGGAACTGGTCATCAAGCCCGCCGCCCCCGCGGTGATGGCGTCGGGCCTGTTCGCCGGCCAGACGCTGCCCGATTCGGGCAGCCCCATGTTGCTGCTCGACGGGGCCGGTATCGCGGCGTCGGCCGCTCTGCGTTTCGATACGGTCGTCGAGGCCGAGGCGGACGCGTCCGCCGCCGAGGCGACCGAGCCGGGCACCCCCGCGCTGCTGTTCGTCGACCTGGACGGGCGGCGGCGCGCCGTGCCGCTGGGTGCCGTGGATCGGGTCGAATCGGTCCCGGCGGCGGCGATCGCGGTTTCGGCGGGCCGCGCACGCGTCGCCGCCGACGGCCGCTTGGTGCCGTTGATCGCCGTGGCCCCCGTTTCCCCCGACCGCGACCTGACGCTGTTGCGGCTGACGGACGGCGCGTCCGACGTCGCCTACGCCGTCGCCGAACCCGCCGACATCGTCGAGCTTCCGCGTCGTCTGGCCGCGCCGGCCCCGGACAGTCCCTACGCCGGCGTCGCGATGGTCGCCGGACAGCCCGTGGAGGTGCTGGACCTGGTCCGCCTGTTCGCCGACGATCGGGGCGTCGCCGACGCCGAACCGCCGCTCTGTCTGCTCGGCCCCGATCCGGCCGGCTGGATGGACCTGTTCCTGCGCCAGTTGCTGGAGGGTGCGGGGTATCGCTGCGTCACCGGCCTGGCGCCGGGCGAGGTTCCGGCGGTGGCATTGATGCTGGACGGCGATGCCGACGCGCCGGCCATCGTTCCTCACGTCCCCGTGGTCCGGCTGCGACGCGACAGGACGGCGGGCGAGGGGGTCTGGCGCTACGATCGCGCCGCCCTGCTCGCCGCCGTCGCCGCCCACGCGGGCGCCTCGTCCCCGGCCTTTCCGTCCCCCGCCTTCCCGTCCCTCGCCGCTGCGGAGCTGGCCGCGTGACCGAATTGTTTCTCCTCGCCCGCGTTGCCGACCGCGGGATCGCCGTCGCCGCCGACCAGGTCGATTCGGTCGTCGACATCGGCGAAACCACGGTCGTCCCCCGCGCCGCGCCCTGGGTCCGCGGCCTGTCCGCGTTGCGCAGTCGGGTGGTGACGGTGATCGACACCGCTCGCGCGCTCGACCTGCCCGTCGCATCGGGTGAGGCGGGCGGCGGCCGCGCGATCATCAGCCGCGTGGACGGGCATTTCTACGCTTTCCTGATGGACGAGCTGGAGGACGTCGGCCCCTTTGAACGCCGCCCGCTGGCGGCGGGGCTGACGCTGGCGGGCCGCTGGGGCGGGGCCGCGGCCGGCTGCGTTGAACGCGGCGGCGAACCGCTGCTGGTGCTCGATCCCGCCGCCCTGCTGGCCGCGGCGGGCGGGGCTTAACCGAACGGTAGGCGGGGCGGGCTATCAACCTCGGAACGGGACCGCGAAAGGCGTGAACATGAAGACCTGTCTGGTGGTGGACGACTCAAAGGTGATCCGAAAGGTCGCCCGCCATATTCTCGAAACGCTCGATTTCACCGTTTCCGAGGCCGGAGACGGCCGCGAGGCCATGGATTTCTGTCGAACGACCAGCCCCGACGTGATCCTGCTGGACTGGAACATGCCGGTGATGAGCGGCATGGACTTCCTGCGCGAGCTTCGCGGCACGGACCTGCCCGGCCGCCCCAAGGTGGTGTTCTGCACCACGGAGAACGGCATGGCCCATATCCGCGCCGCGATCGAGGCGGGGGCGGACGAGTATGTGATGAAGCCGTTCGACCGCGACACGCTGGAAAGCAAGCTCCAGATCGTGGGGGTCGCCTGATCCCGTGACGGCCGCCGCCGCCCAGCCCGCGCCCGGCCCGGACGCCCTTTCCGCCGCGGCGGCCCGCGTCGACGCGGGCCGCGTGCTGGTGGTGGACGACTCCGCGGTGGCGCGCGCCTTTCTGTCGCGCGCGATCGAGGCGTCGGGAACGCTGTCCGTGTCGGGCGCGGTCGGCACCGCGGCAGCCGCGCTCGATTTTCTTCGCCGTTCCACCGTCGACCTGGTGGTGCTGGACGTGCAGATGCCGGGCGTCGACGGATTGACCGCGTTGCCCGACCTGCTGGCGGCGGGCGCCGCCGCCCAGGTACTGGTCGTGTCGGCCGCCGGGGCCGCCAATGCCTTCACCGCGGTGCGTGCCCTCGCGCTCGGCGCGGCCGATACGCTGGTCAAGCCCATCCCCGGTGCCCGCTCGCGCGATTTCGAGGTGGAGCTCCGCTCAAAGCTGGAACGGATGCTGGGTGCCGGCGCGGCGCCGCCGCCGGTGCGCACCGATCAGCTCTCGCCGACCGAGCCCCTGGCCCTGTCTCCCCAGACGGACGCCTTCGACGTCGTCGCGATCGGCGCGTCCACCGGCGGCATTCACGCCCTGTCGCAGCTGCTGCGCGAGGTGCCGACGAGCATGACCACGCCCATCCTGGTGACCCAGCATCTGCCCGCCTCCTTTTCCCCCTTCTTCGCCGCCCAGCTGTCCATCCTTGCCGACCGACCGTGCGACGTGGCGGAGGACCGGATGCGGTTGACCCCCGGCCGCGTGCTGGTGGCGCCGGGCACCGCGCACATGCGTTGCGTGCCGCTGCCGGGCGGGGCCGCGGTGCGCTTGTCGTCCGAACGCGTGTCCAGCGGTTGCATGCCGTCCGTCGACCCGATGCTCGAGTCGATGGCGGACTGCTTCGGGGAACGCGGGCTCGGCGTCGTGCTCAGCGGCATGGGCCGCGATGGTGCGCGCGGGGCCGCGCGGCTGGCGGGGGCCGGGGGCTGCGTCGTGGCGCAGGACCGGGCCAGCTCGGTCGTCTGGGGGATGCCGGGCGCCGCGGCGGCGGTGGCCGCGGCGGTGCTGCCGCCCGACCGGATCGGTCGGCTCGTCGCTTCGGGACGTCGGCCGCTATGATGCACACCCGTCTGCCGATCCCCGCCGACGCGCGGGACGACACCGCCGCCCAGGACGCCGCCGAACAGGTGCTGGCCGGCTTGCTGGAAGCGCGAACCGGCCAGCACCTCGCCAATCGCACGTGGCGCGTCGACGCCATGCTCAAGCCGCTTCTGCGCGAACGCGATCTGTCGGGCATCGATGCCTTGGTGGGTCAGCTGCTCCACGGGCGCGACCCGGGGTTGGCCGACCGTATCCTCGACATGCTGCTGAACCAGGAAACCTCGTTCTTCCGCGACGCCCCCGTGTTCGACGCGGCCGCCGACGCGATGGCGGCGGTCGTCCAGCCCGGCCGCCGCCCGCGCGTCTGGAGCGCCGCCTGCTCGGCTGGCCAGGAACCGCTGTCGCTGGCGATGATCCTGGCCGAACGCGGGATCAAGGCCGACATTGTCGCGTCCGACGTGTCGGACGGCGCGCTGGCCCGCGCGCGCGCCGGTCGCTACTCGCAGTTCGAGATCCAGCGCGGATTGTCCGTCCACCGCATGGTGCGCTGGTTCGTCCCTGCCGAGGCGAACTGGGCTGCCCGGCCCGAATTGCTGGCCCAGATCGCGTTCCGCCGCGTCAACCTGGTCGCGGACCCGGCCCCCGCCGGCCGATACGACCTGATCCTGTGCCGTAACGTGCTCATGTACCTGACGCCCGGTGCCCGTGCCCGCGCCTATGCGACGCTGGCCAGCGCGCTGCGGCCCGGCGGCCTCCTGGTGCTGGGGGCGGGGGAGACGGTGATCGGTCAGACCGACGCCTTCGTGCCTTCACGCGACGTGCGCGGCTATTATCAGCTGGCCTGACTGTTCACGGGCGCGGCCGGGCGGCTAAGCGCCCGGCCATGCCTTCCTCGCCACCCCATGGCCATCTGGGCGCGCGCGACTTCGCGGTCGCGGCGGTGATGAACCTGTTCTGGGGCCTGAACATGATCGCCGCCAAGATGGCGGTCACCGAACTGGCCCCGTTGACCGCCGCTTTCCTGCGCCAGGCGATCGTGTTCGCGGTCTGCGCCACGTGGCTGCGCGTCGTGCCGGGGCGGATGGCGGCGCTGCTGACCTTGGGTGCGTTGTCGGGCGGCCTGTTCTACGTTCTCATCAACCTGTCGCTCGCGGTGTCGGGCAACGTCAGCGCGCTGGCCATCGCCGGCCAGCTGGGCGTGCCGTTCAGCCTGATCCTGGCGGTGCTGGTGTTCCGCGAGAGCGTGGGCCCGCGCCGGGTGGCCGGCGTGATCCTGTCCTTCGCCGGGGTCGCGGCCCTCCTGTTCGACCCGGCCATCGTCGGCGAGGCGTGGGGGCTGGCGCTGTCGGCGGCCGCCAGTTTCGTCTGGGCGGCCTGTTCGCTGATCCAGCGGCGGCTGGTGGGCGTACCGGTGCTGACCATCTACGCCTGGATCGGCTTGTCGGGGGCGCTGGTGCTGGGCACGCTCGCCTGGGTGTTCGAGCCCGAAACGATGGCGGGCCTGCCGGCCGTGCCGCTGGGGGCGATGGGCTGGGTGGTGTTCTCGGCGATCGGGTCGACCATCATCGGCCACGGCTCGATGGCGTGGCTGCTCCAGCGGCATCCGGTGTCGTCCGTGGTGCCGCTGACGCTGGCGGCGCCGGTGGTGTCCGTGTTCGCCGCCGCCTATTACTTCGCGACGCCGCTGACGCTAGGGATGCTGCTGGGCGGCGGTGTTGCGATGCTGGGCGTCGCCATCGTTTCCGTCCGCACCGCGCGCGCGGGCGAGGGGGCGTGAGGACATGGTACTGCGGATCGTTGCATGAGACTCGTTGACCGACCTTCCCCCAACCACGACGAACGCGCCGCCGACGTCAGCATGATCGTGCTGCATTATACGGGCATGGAAACCGCCGAGGCCGCGCTGGATCGCCTGACCGATCCTGCCGCCCGCGTATCGGCGCATTACCTGATCCACGAGGACGGCCAGACCGTGCGCCTGGTGGCGGAGGACCGTCGTGCCTGGCATGCCGGCGCCTCGCACTGGCGGGGCATGACCGACGTCAACTCGGCCAGCATCGGCATAGAGGTGGTCAATCCAGGTCACGAATGGGGCTATCGCGCCTTTCCCGACGCGCAGATGGACGCCGTGGTCCGCCTGGTGGGGCAAGTGAAGGACCGGTACGAGATCACGCGGGGCAACGTGGTCGGTCATTCGGACGTCGCCCCGACCCGCAAGCGCGATCCGGGCGAGCTGTTCCCCTGGGCCCGGCTGTCCCGCCTGCGCCTGGCGCTGCCGCGGCCGACGCGCGGGCTGATGGACCCCGACTGGACGGGGGCTGGTTTCCTGCTGGCGCTGGAGCGGTTCGGCTACGACGTCACCGATCCCCTGGCCGCGACCGTCGCGTTCCAGCGCCGCTTCCGCCCCGAGATGATCGACGGCGAGGTTGATGCCGAATGCCGCATGATCCTGCTGGCGCTGCTGCTTCCCAAACCTACCGGCGACGATTAAGGCGGCGCCCGTCAGAGGGCCGGGCGGCCGCGTCGCGGAAACGCGTCGAGGAAAGTCCGGGCTCCGCGGAACAACGGTGGCGGGTAACGCCCGCCGGGGGCGACCAGCGATGGTGGCCCCTAGGGAAAGTGCAACAGAGAGCAGACGGCCAGGGCCTAGGCCCGGTCAAGGTGAAAGGGTGCGGCAAGAGCGCACCGCGCGTCCGGTAACGGGGGCGGCACGGCAAACCCCACCGGGAGCAAGACCGAATAGGGGCGGCATGGCGCAGCGATGCGCCGGGGCGTGTTCCCGCCCGCTGCCCGGGTTGGTCGCTAGAGGCGGCGCGCGAGCGTCGTCCGAGAGGAATGGTCGCCCATCCTGCACCCGCAGGTGGACAGAACCCGGCTTACAGGCCCTCTGACGCTTTCGCGAGGCGCGTGAGCTTCGGATACGCGCCGGTGCGCACTGCGCGCACACGCGAAAGCCCGGCCGGCGTCGAGCGCAGCGTCGACGACCGACGAAGCGCGGGACTTGCTCCCGCGCCACCTCCGCCATTCACATCCGAAAGGGTGACGCCGCCCCTGCCACCCCCTATCTGGTCCCCATGCCGCGCGCGAGACGATCCGACGACTGGGGTTTTCCCCGCTGGCGTTCCTACGGCTCCGAGCGCGGCGCGGCGCGCGTCCGGCCCTGCGACCGCGCCGGCTGCGACCGTCCGGGCGACTGCCCCGCGCCCAAGGCCCCCAACAGCCCCGACCGCTGGTATTTCTGCCAGGAGCACGCGGCCGAATACAACCGCGGGTGGAACTATTTCGAGGGCCTGTCCGCAGAGGAAGCCGCCGCGCGCGAGGCGGGTGAACGCCGCTCGGCCAACGGCTACGCGTCCGCGGGCCATTATGCCTGGGGCGGGGCGGGCGACGGCACCCGGTCACGCGACGAGATGGCGGCGCTGGCCGTGCTGGAACTGGAACCGGACGCCACCGCGGAGGATGCGCGCGCCGCGTGGCGCCGCCTCGCCAAGGCGAACCACCCCGACGTCAATCCCGGTGACGACGCCGCGGCCGAGCGGTTCCGTCGCGTCCAGGCCGCCTACGACGTGCTGCGCGCCGCCGAGGATCGCCGGGCACCCGTTCGTTGAAGGCTCATATCCGCAGCGACTGGGCGGGCGTGCTGCTGGCGTGCGGCAAATGCTCGCGCAAGCTTCGCGGCGGCTTCGGTCCCGACGATCGCGACACGCTGGCGGACGCGTTGCGACGCGCGTCCGGCGGCGGGCGAAAGCGCCGCGCGCCGCTGGGGGTGGTGGAGGTGAAGTGCCTGGGCGTCTGTCCCAGGCGCGCCGTCGTGCTGGTCGACGCCGCGCGGCCCGATCGCTGGCATCTGGTCCAGCCGGGCCGCGACGTTTCCGGCCTGTTGGCGGAACTGGGCTACCCCGCCGACGACGCCTGACCCCCCCCGTCGCCCGCCCGGCGCGCCGCCGTCTCGCGGATCAGCGCGATCATGTTGGGTATGCCCTGCGTCCGGTTGGAGCTCAGCTGGTTCGACAGGTCGAACGGCGCCAGCGCGGCCGCCACGTCCGTCGCCAGTATCTCGTCCGCCCGGCGGTCCTGCACCGCCAGCAGCACCAGGGCGATGATCCCCTTTGTCACCGCAGCGTTCGAGTCCGCCAGGAAATGCAGCCGCCCGGCCCTGCCCTCGGTCGGATAAACCCAGACGGAGGCGGAGCATCCCCGCACCAGCGTCGCCTCGGTCTTGAGCGCCGCGGGCATCAGCTCCAGCGCCCGGCCCAGGTCGATCAGCAGGCGATAGCGGTCGTCGCCCTCCAGGAACTCATACTCGTCGCGGACGTCGTCCAGCGTGCGGGTGGGAGAGGCGGGGGGTAGGGGGTCGGCCATCGAAGCGACCTAGGAGCGCCCCGCACGCCCGGCAACCAAGTCCTACAGCTCGACGCCCGCGGCGATCGCTTCCAGCTTGCGTACCCGCTCGCGCAGGTCGGCGATCTCGATGCGGCCGGCGGTGCCCGTTCCCTCCGCCAGCACCTCCCCGTGACGGGCGGCCAGCTCCTGCGACCGCAGCCGCAGCCACCCGCGCCAGCCCGTCAGCCCGGCACCCAGCGTCATTCCCAGCCCGGCCAGCCCCGACAAGGCCAGCGTCGCGTACAGATTCGCGTCCATCGTCTCGCTCCTCACGCCTGTTCGCGGCGGTCGGCCAGGCCGCGGGGCTCGGGCCGATCGCGCAGCCGCTCGATCTCGCGGTCCAGGTCCATGCCCGGCCGGCCGTCGGTGATGACGCGTTCCAGCACCGCCACCCGCTCGCTCAGCCGACGCACCTCGTCGCGCGCAGCACCCCCTTCGGACCCGGCATCCGACCGGGCCAGGTGGCCGCGTTCCATCGCGCGGTATCGCGCGCTCAGCACGCTGGTGATCGCGCCGATCAGCACGATCAGCACCACCATCGAGAAAAAGCCCATCGTCCTCGCTCCCCCTCTTTCGTCAGTTGGTCCGCACGGCCGGCGTCGGCAGCGCGTCCGGCGCGTCGCGCAGCCGGTCGATCTCGCCCGCCAGATCCTGGCCGCGGTCGGTGACGATGCGTTCCAGCACCCGCACCCGCGCTTCCAGCCGCTCGGTCTGCGCCGCGTATTGCGCCGCCTTCTCGGCCGTCTGACTGACGCCCATCTCCATCTGGCGGTGCTTCAGTTCCAGCCAGGGGCGGAACACGGTCTTCGCCAGGATCGCCACGATGGGGATCAGCAGGGCGATTATCGGTATCAGGGCCTTCATGGTCACTCCCCTCAGTTGCTGCGCGGACGCAGCGCCTCGATCTCGCGGGTCAACTGGTGGCTGCCGTCCGTCACGATTCGCTCGACGTTGTTCAGCCGGTCCTTGATCGACCCCAGTTCGGCGCGAAGCTGAGCGTTTTCCTGCGTCAACAGGCTGACCCGCTCGGCCGTCTCGGCGTTCTGCTGCGGGTGGATCGGCTTGCCCCTGCTGGTTTCCAGCGGATACCCGTTGCGGATGCGCAGCCAGGTGGTCAGCACCTGGCCCCCGACCCCGATCGACACCACGATGGCGATGAACGGGAACAGCATCTGCATGAATTGCAGCTTCTCCGGCGTCATCTGTTTTCTCCCCTTTCGGTATCAGC
>Ga0325401_1004261_pt1 | contig 13441 bp, 9 predicted proteins | sample PopdelMetagenome_FD_205666 | JGI IMG/M metagenome (GOLD analysis project Ga0325401, IMG submission 205666) | Populus deltoides microbial communities from Bellville, Georgia, United States - Xylem-PdKOR-R2 | ecosystem: Host-associated > Plants > Phyllosphere > Stem > Wood/Secondary xylem | place...
ACAATGTATTGAATTTTGTCGATGGTATTAACCAGCTGAAGAAAATTGCTGGCCGTCCTAGGAGAACCTATCAAATTTTATCTTTAGCAGAAAGAGTCTAAATCAGTAAACTTTGTGTTTGACTAGCAGAAGGACAATCAGAGGAAGGGGTTGAGCTACAATTATTTCCCATCCTTGCATGTTCGATTTTTCTTTTGTTCTGATGTGGACAATTGGCTTGTTTTGATAATGAATGAATAATTATTTCCTATCTCATGCATTTGGCTGGTAATGGATCCTTAATTTCAATTTGAATGAATAACCCATTCTCACATGATATGCAACTGTAGCAAATGTTAATTTTAGACAGAGATGCTGCCATCTCAGATGCTTTGACAAATCTTAGTAGTTAAGATTTGAACTGGTTCACTTGATTTGAACTGGTTCACTTGACAGCTCTTTGAGTTTGATATGCATGGTTTTTCTTTAATGAACTTATGCGATACATGAAGCTTTATACCAATCTCATAGTAGTTTCCATGTGCTTCATGAAATCATGAGACACCTTATTACTTTTGTAGTTTTTGTAACATTTTAACAATTACTCTGGCTGACCTTGTGTGTGCATTACAAGTTGCTTTTACCTTTAACTTAGAAACATCATGTTTCTGATTCATCATTCTATTGATGTCCATATGTTTACTTGCATTTATTTTCACTAAATCCTTGCTAATTTAACGTGGGTTATATCTTTATTTGTAACTTAGATCTGCATATGAGGATTCCCTTTTCTGTGATACTTTCCACTCTGAGGAACCTGGATGGAGGGAATGCAATATATGCACCAAGGTAAGTTAATGGTCTGGTGGCTTTTACTTTTTCCAAATCCTTCCTTTTGTTTGTTGTTATGTTATATCAACTTATGGCCCTCCTCCAAAAAGAAGAAGAACAGAAGAGAAAAATGTCTAATTGAAAATTGTTTCGCAGCGTCTCCATTGTGGATGCATAGCCTCTAAATTTTTGCTTGAACTCTTGGATTATGGGGGTGTTGAGTGTAGTAGCTGTGCAAGGAGTTCTCGACTTCATTCAGTAAGATGAATTGCTTCTAGCATTTCTAATTTGCTGTATGCAGTATGCTTGAATATTAGTTTGATTGGTTTAAACAACTGCTTTTGCTTTTTTACCTTTTCTGGTCATTCCGTCAAAAGTATGAATTATACATAGTTATAGAGGCTCAATAAATTACATGCTACACATGTTTATGGCTTTGAAGACTTTGGTTGTCTTGATGATTCTTCAGAAATAGTTTCAGGATTGCTGACTGTTTGTCACATACAATTTGGTGACAGAAATGATTAATGTGTTCTTGTGAAAAAGCTAGATAGTTGTGGAAGCTTATCCTTAAGCATTTCTAGCTAATAATGTTTGCACGTCCCTATAGATTCTCATGCTCACATTTTATTTTCATGACTTAAATTTATGGTTATGGTAGTCGTATAAAGGATAATGTATTTTCTTGGCATTTATTTGGTAGCAAGACAGTGTGCTTTTAGTGGTTCTAATCATGTGCTCATTCATTTGTTTTTCTATTTGTTCATGCAGATGCAAAGTGATGATATTCCTAATGGGTATGGCTCATTGACAAGAAATAATGCTGGTGATTTGGAGTCCATTCCTGTTGAAAGCACAGTGGCTGCTAATGACTATGATGAGGGAGGACTTGCTCAGTTGTGCAGGCTTATAGAGGCTAGTGAACCCAGCCTATTGCATCCTTCCGAGAGAGCCAACGCTAATGGATGTCTTGGGCAATTCAGACAAGAGGAGATCAGGCATGCAATGGGGGATATTGGCACAGGCTTCTCAAACATGACTCTACCATCAGTTGGATCATCTAAATTCACCAACCCAGACAATATGAGTTCATTGTTAGACATGAGAGATATGCACTGTTCACTTTCTGAGCCATCTCTGAGTATGGCTTTGGGAGCTCCATCCGGGACTACAAATTTTGCACCCTTTCCTGGTGGGGCTGTTGAAGGAAGGGAACAAGGCAAAACACCTTCTTCCTTTCAGCAGGGACAAAGATCTCGACCAATATTGCCTAAACCCTCAAAACCGGGCCTTTTGTCAAGTTCAGAAAATAATAAAGGTGCAGCTTCTGAGCTACGGATTGCAAGGCCACCTGCTGAGGGGCGTGGAAAGAATCAGTTACTTCCTCGGTATTGGCCAAGGATCACTGACCAAGAGCTGCAGCAACTATCTGGAGAGTATCCTTTATTTTAAAGTCTAATTCGTTGGATAAATTTGCATTTGTGATTTGTTTTTTCATCATAAATGGATTCAGAATTAGTGGTTTCCTTAAGTATGTTATCTTAAAGTTTGAACTCCAATATTGTGCCATTGTTTGAGAAGATTCTCAGTGCCAGTGATGCTGGTCGAATTGGTCGTTTGGTTCTCCCAAAAGCATGTGCAGAAGTAATACAGCCTGTGCCTTTCTCTTCGTTTCATTTTTTGTTCCCGCTTCCTTCTTTGCTTTTGTAGTTGCATAAACTTTAAAATATTGCAGGCATATTTTCCTCCTATTTCTCAATCTGAAGGCATTCCCTTAAAGATTCAAGATATAAAAGGGAGAGAATGGACGTTTCAGTTCAGATTTTGGCCCAACAACAACAGTAGGATGTATGTGTTGGAGGGTGTAACCCCTTGCATACAATCTATGCAATTAAAAGCGGGAGATACAAGTATGCTCGGTTACATTCTTGCTTAAAGTAGATATTAATGTCTGAGTTCTAACAACATTTTTTGCACATTGAATCATATTCTGTGATGCTTTATTGTAAAATTCATGCTATTCCTAGCCAGGGGTGGTTGTGTGCTTGATTTTTTATTTCTATTCTTGATTAAAGGAAGATGTTAATACATAGCTATTAGGATATTTATTGCTTCATTCAAATATAAGCCGTGTAACAATGGTTTGGTTTATGTAGAAACCAATATGGACTAAGATGGCAGTACAGCTGTTTAAATTAATGGAACACAATATAACTAGTTTTGGCATGAAAGGAGAGGTTCTCAGCTGCATTACCTTTTTAAATCTTATCTATCTGTATGAAATTTGAGTTCTTTCAAACAGAACTAAAGCACATTGATGTTGCCTTGTTTGATTATTGTATGTTCTATTATGCTTGTCATATTTTTGCATCCTTTAACCTATTGGAATTTGGAGGTAATTATCACTTTCATTTCAAGTGTTTCTCTTTCTCTCTAATGTTATCTTATGAATGCTATTTTTTTTTCCTATTCCAGTAACATTTAGCCGTATAGATCCTGGAGGCAAACTTGTCATGGGATTTCGCAAATCAACAAACAACAATGAAGATATACAGGTTGAGCCTTATTGGCATTTTCACTTCATTCTGAATCCTCTTACTTTCAGATGCCATATCTCTTTTTTAATGTGTGGGCGGATTTACATGTACTTTGTACATGCTTGTTGAATGAACAGGACGCCCAGGCATCTGGTCTTCCTGATGGCACTGCTTCAGGGGAAACTTCTTTATCTGGTACTGTTGAGACTCTCCTTGCAGTAAGTGGTTAATCTGTCCTTTTTAGATCATTAAAGGCAGCAGGGATCCTGACCTAAGTTCTCTGTCTGAACATTTGAAATTAGCTGATGGATATATTGGCTGGAACAATAGTGAGAACCATGGGGGCGGGATAAATGGGGATCTACTGCAGCAAACAACAGCACCAACAGAAAAGAAAAGGACTCGAAATATTGGACCTAAAAGTAAGAGGTTACTCATGCATAGTGAAGATGCTATGGAGCTAAGACTAACATGGGAGGAAGCGCAGGACTTGCTTCGTCCACCCCCAAGTGTGAAACCAACCATTGTCACTATCGAGGACCATGAATTTGAAGAATACGATGTAGGTTTCTCTTATTTGATGTTCTTTCTTGCCTATGCATTGCAAGTTATATATGCAGTGATGCTTTAAAGGATTCAGTGCATTGAAGCTCTAAATTCGACCATTTTTTTCTAGATAAACTATTTGATAAAATTTCTTTATTTCATTTAGGAGCCTCCAGTTTTTGGGAAGAGGACCATATTTACTTCTCGATCACCTGGGTAAGGATTCTTGTATATGCATAGTGTTAAGAAAAGAAACATACCATAATGGGTTGGTGAAGGATATTTTGGAGTTCTTTCAGCATTTGTCCAATGTATTATTTATATGTTGTCAACGTTTCCCTACAGTACATTGAACACAAATTTTGAATAAGGCTCTGGTAGTTTTTAATAGAAAGGGCATGTTGTGATCCCATAGCCCTTGATATGGATGATGGCACAGTTTTTTCTGCTTGCTTGCTCCCTCCTCCTTACTACCTTTAATTAAGGGAAGCAAGAGAGATCAAGTAGCTCTATGGTTATGCAGCATGTTTGGGGTAATGTAGGTTCTTGGTAGAAACTCTTAACCTGCATGAATGGGCTTTTGTAGTAAAGTCCTCCATGTCAGTTCTTTTAATGCTCAATAACTGAATCTTTCAGGAGACAAGAACAGTGGGCTCAATGTGATGATTGTTCCAAATGGCGAAAGCTTCCTGTGGATGCTCTTCTCCCCCCGAAATGGACGTGTTCAGAGAATGCTTGGGATTCAAGCAGGTTGCTCATTTTTTGCTTATGAAATATTGTTTTTCGTTCTTTAGGGTATTTCATTAAAAATCATTCATGATTGATATTTGGTTTCACAATTCATATTTTTATGGTCAACTTTACTAGGTGTGCATGTTCTGTACCCGAAGAGATGACTCCAAAGGATTTGGATAATCTTCTGAGAGGGAGCAAAGGTATGATAGACCCTTTCTGCTTTCTGCATAAGCTTTTATACATTGGAGAGTTTTTATCGGTGTCATTAGATTTAGTTTCTAATACAAGTGGGTGAAATCACCATGACTAGACAACTTAAAATTTCATATTAATGCAGGTCGGTTGATAACACACACACACACACATGCAGGAAAACACAGGATTTGAATTGTTGTTGATAGTTTTTTAGTGAAGATTTTAATTTAAAATGTAAGCTTAATAACCTGATACATACATCACTAATTCAGTTACTATCAAGTAGAAGATAGGGTTGAATAATCATGGTGATATTATATTATTGAGATTTTCCTTTGAAGTGCAAGATTTTTATTATTGATGAATCTCAAAACATCTCCTTGATTTGAAAACCCACCTGTAAATCTTTGTAAAAGCAGATTTCAAGAAGCGAAGGATTTTAGAAAGCCAAAAGCGGTTCCAAAACTGTGAGCCTTCTGGCTTAGATGCTCTGGCTAGCGCTGCAGTTTTAGGAGACAATCTAGATGATTCAGGTGAGCCATCAGTTGGAGCCACCACAAAGCATCCCCGTCACCGCCCTGGTTGCACTTGCATCGTTTGCATTCAACCACCAAGCGGGAAAGGCAAGCACAAGCCCACATGCACATGTAATGTCTGCATGACTGTAAAGCGCCGTTTTAAAACCCTCATGCTGCGCAAGAAGAAGCGCCAATCAGAACGCGAAGCAGAAACTTCTCAGAAGGACAACATGGATCGTAAGGAATCAGAAGTGAATGGCGCAATGAGTCATGAAGTGTTGCCTATAAACAATCCGGAGACTGAAGTCGGTCAAAGCAAAACGCAAACTGAGAAGCCAGAAACTAGTGCTGGACAAATAGACCTAAATTGTCATCCTAACAGGGAGGACATGCCGCTGGACATGCCAGGATTGAGCACGATGAACCTTGTTGACTTGGCCAACACACCGTTGGATAATTATATCAAGCAAAACGGTCTTTCAAGCTTGGTGTGGGACCAAGAGGGAGGTCAAGCTCAACATAGTGGAGAGAGTCTAAGGCGCCTGTCCGATGAAGCATTTCTTGCATCAATAGGATGGGCTCATGAGAGCAGACGCGATTGACGGTGCTGTCTATTCGATTTATATCGGCTTGATATGGTAGTTCACGAGTTCGATTTTCTTCACTCGAATAGTGTAATTTATTTTCGTTTTTTTTTAATGTCCCCTCCAAAGGGGTGGTGCTATACATATCTCCACAGTCATAGAAAATGCAATTTTGCTGTATGTTTAATTTTCCATTCACACAACATCTTCCCCTTGATATTACTCTGTTAGAATCTGTGGTTGCTCCATTCGAAGTCCTGCCTGCCACTGCGATCGTAATGGGAGGTTCATATCCCTGGTTTTTTGTACTTGTTATATTTGATCAATTCATCTCAAACCCTACACTTTAATTTGGCTCAAGTTAACCCCGCTATTTCCTACTGACATTGAATATTTGATGCCCTTTATCCACCTGAATTATAAGTTAAATAGCCACATCAATACTGTGTGATACAAAATAATTGAACAAGATGATCTTAAATTCCCTTCTAACAAGAAGCAATTAGGTTAGGTTTAGGGTTTGTTTATTAACAAGAAGCAGGTATTTTATGCTCTTTGCCCTTGTTTGGTATTGCGTTAACGAACAAAACAGAACAGGGGTGGGATAAATTTTGATTTTTTTTTATGTTTTCGTTTTGATTTGTTGATATTAAAAATAATTTTTTAAAAATAAAAATATATATTATTTTGATGTATTTCTTAATAAAATAACACTTTAAAAATTAAATAGCCGCTTCCCTGCGTCAGGGCATAAAGAAATGGGGTTCTTTCTGATCAAATTAATTTAAAGTGGAGAGACCACTTATGAATTTAAGCCTTGGACTAATCAACCTTTGGTTAATTTAAATTAAATAGCTAGGGTTCAATTAATATTCTCATTTATGGTTAGCTAGGTGTAAATAATAAAATCCTGCGAAACCCGTGAACCCTTGGACACTACTTACAATCTCAAAATGTCAACCATCTCCATTAATACTTCGATTCACTTATAATTATACAGCTCGCCCGTGCTTTGTTACGTTGATTTTTTTTATTTAAAAAACCGATATTCAAGCACTGTAAACATGTTTTAAATTAAAAACAAAATATAATCTCGAGTTATTACTCTTACTAGATCCAATAAGATTGCTTGATTTAATTATATAATAAAAAAAAAAACGTTTGTGCCCGGTCCTCCCGAAGGTCCAACCGGCCCAATCCATTTCTTGGCCATATTGATGATTGATCTTTTCGTGTTCAGTATGCGTAGAGCATGCTCTACTGTTTTGTTGGTTCAGTACTGCGTCTCGAAAACCTCTCCATCAACATTTTCCAGAAAAGGTTTTGGATATATATATATATATATAGAGAGAGAGAGAGAGAGAGAGAGAGAGCTGCTTAATTAATTAGAACTTATAAATCAAAATCCATATGTCAAGGATGGATCAAATGATCAGTAGCTGGATCAAGTCTTTTTTAGTCGGCAACTGTACGTCTTTTGTTGCGTGGAACTGTTCAAATGATATCAGTAGCTGGATCAAGTCTTTCTTAGTAGTGGAAGAAGAAGAAGAAGAAGAAGAGCTACAAGGCATCCATTGTGGTCAATTACGCGTTGATATTCTAGCTAGCTAACATGGGAGATCAGTTATCTTAATTACCATTTCTTAATTAAGTTAGCTAGCATTCTTGTACCAACCCAAGTGAGACAAAATATATTTGACCCACACCACCAAAATCGTGTCATTAGTGTGCTAATTAATAATTAGTCCGGCCTCGTATTTGTCTCTTTTCATGCTAGGGTTGATCAATCCACGTAGAGAGTGATTCAATCCACGTAGAGAGTCACGCATCACGGGTTGATATAAATTACCCTGAAAAGATCATATCGTTTGAAATTTTTTAAAATATTAAAATGATATTTTAAAAAAATATATATTTTATCTTCAAATCAGGTTTTGTTTTAATCAAATGGATGGTTGTAGTGTGATCAAGTTAACTTGTACCTGCTTTTTTAAAAAAAAAAAAAACTTGGCCTGGCCTAAATTCCAAGTTGATTTTCCGAGCAGCTTAATTAATGTCCGGCCTAGCTAGATGTTAGCCATTTATGTATAAAATCACCGACATTTCCTATGAAACTTAATGAACTCATTCCACCTCTATTTCAACCAATTTCCACAGCTCTCACAATTTCTCTCCGAGGAAAAAAAAAAAGGCTTGATAAGCTAAAAAATGGGGGACTTGAAAACGTTGGCAAATGCAAGAATGAAGCTTGAAGAATTGTATTCAGGAATCCCAGATGATTCAGTCAATCTCACTTTTCAAGACCTAGCAATACATGTAAAACAAAGCAAAAATAGTACACCAGAGAAGATAAACACCACCACCAATAAAGAATCAATTCAAGAAGCCAAAACCCCTAAACAAGTTTCTCCTCTAACCAAGTTGCCTAGCCTTGATTTCAACAGAGGTTTACAGGCTTCCAAAAATCATCAACAACCTCGTCATCTTGCTGAAGGGCACCCACTTGGTCAATCCCATAAACATAACCTGCAGCATGATGATACTCATAGTCCGTGTGGCACTATTGGATCAGATCATCATGATCAAAGCAATCATGGTCATGCAAATATAGGTAGAAAAGGTCCTTCAAAATCAAGGTTTGCACCAGAGAGGAGCAGGGAATTTGATGATGTGAGTGTTATGAGCATGGATTCTATGTACCAAGAAAGAAGTGGAAGACCTCGTCGCCCTGGAATCCCTCACTCCAATATTTGCACCGTTTGCTCTACTTACATCTATATTTTTCGGCATCGTTGCTTGGTGAGTATACTAACCAATCCTCTTTCTTAATTTCTTTCTTTCTTTCTTTCTTTTAAAAAAACTAAGCCCCAGATTCGATAAAGAGAGATGCTTTCGATAGTGGTTTATAAGTTATGTTTGAGGTGATTTAATACTTGTATTGTAGATTTATATTCTTGTATTGATGGCTAAGAAATGATGATTTTGTCTACAGGTTTGTGGAAGAGTCCATTGCCGAAATTGTGTAAGCATAGGAATGGGAGAGATGACAGAAGGAAGAAAGTGCATCGACTGTTTAGGGAGAAGGTTCAGTCAAAGGTAACATCTCTAAGCATATTTCCTTCAAATTAATTTATCTTATATATTTTCATGCATGGTTGATTAATTAACAAGTATTGAATATGAAAAATTAACTTAATTTAAATTAAATTTATTTGTCATTAAATCTGTAGATGACCTTGCATTGAAAGGGACTCTGAAATTTCTCCGATCCATAAACTTGGATTAAATTCTAATCTTTCACCATTAACCTTAATTTATTTGATTGTCCTTGCTTAAAGCGTAGTCATGATGCTATATTGACTTAATTTATGGGCCAGATTTTCATCATTAATGATGGACAGCTCTAAATAATTTACTGTGGCAACCAAATATCAAATTAACTCTAACAATTTGTCTGATTTTTTTATAAAGATACATTAGTAGAGCAGGAATGGTAGGGTGTTGTTCGGGGTATCCTAGTGATGTAAAGCAGGCAGAGCTCAGGTGGGCTGAGAAGGGGCCGAGAAGGGCAGGGGAGAGAGCATTCGGCCATGGCAACATGACCTCAAGATCAAGAAACCCTATGTCGACTCCTCCAAGGCCCTCCAATAAGGCAGGTGTTAGCATGAGTCAAGATCTTCCTTCTTTTGTTACAAGCTCGCCTTATTCTCCTTACAGTACTCCTAAACATCACCAGCTGCCCTTGTAGGAAGGGCCCTTAATGAATCGGGATGCTTTATGTTTGTTTGTTCTTGTACTTGATCATTTGTTTTTATTTGCTAATATTCTGTGGTTTAATTAAATGTGGGATGATTTAATTTTCTATAATTAGTGAACTTGGTAATGAAAAACTGGTCACATAAAATAAACACTATTAAGCATATATATAGTCCATATGCAATATATATAGTGTTTAATTTTTATGTTTAGAATTTTTGTGTATTTAATTTGTATTAGAACCAATATAAAAAAAGTTTGGAAACATTTCAAAACCTATTTGAATTAAAATTCAGAAGTCAAAAGCCATGAAATAAGAGTTTTTAAATAAATATGCTATATATAATATCATATTTAACACTTACAATATATATATATATATATATATATTGTTATTTATCTCTTCTATTTTAGAACATTAATTAAACACAACCTTAAGCATAGAAAAGAAATTATATGTACATTAATGAAATAAAGGGTCGTACTGTTTGTCCTCCATTCTACAATAACAGAATGTTCCATAGAAACAAGCCTTGACCTCCTCGCAGGAAATTTGGTGCCGGCAACCAACTCCCTTATTGAGTTTCGCCACCTACATGTGTATTGTGCTAAGTTATCCGCCGGTTCCATTTTCCAGGACCGGGATTCTCACATTCAGCTCATCTACATCTCAATTATTTGCTGACTGATCAAGTGCTAATGTTTGTCGGCATAAGGGACATGATGAATGTAACAATAACCATTTGTCTATGCATTTAACATGGAAACCATGTCTACATTTTGGTAGCACTCTTACCTTTTCGCCTTCCGAAAACTCTCCAAGGCATATTGTACAATCAGTGACCTGAATATTTAGTCCTGATTCATAAGTTACCACCGGAATCTGCCCCAGTGCACTTTTCATTAGTCCTGTATTAGTGGCCGCAGCTAGGCGTGAAGCAGCTTGCTGCGGAGTCTCAAAGCCAATTCTATAGCCACATCTTATAGCACAACGTCCTATGGACTTTATTCCAAGAGAACATAAGAATGCAAACAGCAAAGCTACCAAAACTATCACCATGTTGCTGTTTTCATCACTGTTGAGGATACTCGAATTCCCGCATCCATGGCTATCAGGTGGCATACCAGAATCCATGCCCAAGAGCAAGCGGTGCGGGCGGTATACTACCGAAGTTTGCATGGCTTGTTTGATTTGATCCGTCAGGTCGCAGCTTCCTTTGAAAGATCATGCAGCATGGTAGGGTTCAATTTTGTAGAAAATATGTGCTTTAGCTATGGTAGATATTTTATGTTTTTGGTTCAAGGTAACTATAGATATGGACCTAGCTAGCTAGGTATGTTGCATATATTCCATCCGATAAAAGACTCCAAGCAAAGCATCAACTTGATCAGAAGGATAAGAGAAAGTCAAGTAGTTATCCAAAATTGGGACCATAGAATGCTATAATACACCAAATTGATCAGAACTATGGTCCTCCTACCCACATCCAATGCTTTGCGTGAAGATAGATAGCAGAGGAGTAGAGAGTTTGTCTTCCATAAGTGGTCACTGAAATACATGTGAAGAGATATTTCAAGGATAGATATTTTTGAGTTGGGGTGTAAGTGGTTGTGGATGCTTTAAGTTCACTATAATTTTGGCCGTATTTCATATAAAGGATCATAGTATGATTCCATATCGAGTAGTTGAAATTTTATTCTGAACAGGTCTCAAGGAACATGAATCCTGACTTGAATAATTAGTTAGTTAATTAATTAATTATAATAATATTATTTATTTATTTTAGTAAAGTAATTGATAGTTTATACTTGATGTTTGGTAGCTTAAGGTGACTTATGACTAGTATTTATAAAATGTCATTTTTTATGGAGCTATGGACTTTCCGATACTTGAATAAATATTTTTTTAGAGAGATAAAATACAATAATATTCTAGAGAAAGATACTCTTAAAATATATATACAATAAAAAATAAAAATTGTGAATCTTTGTTTTGAAAGTTTCACGGTATATTTGTAACTCATGAGTTTTGTCTTTTTATAGAGAAAAGATGCTGAAGCGTAACTTTATTTGTATGATATTTTGAGTTATATTGTGAGTTGTATTCCACTCATTTAATCAAGCTAAAAGATAAAGAAATGATTGACTATGAAAGACTTTAATACATCTAATGGTCTTGGTGGAGTATAGACCTGTTTAATTAAGTTTAATTGTTGAGAAATAATTCATCTACGATTTTATATAAAAATCTATAAAATTGATGGTGTTAAACTTAATCATCTCTTAAGTCTAGCTAGTATTACACTCAACGTGTTTGGGCTAGGCACACCGTCGAGCTCATCTATGACTAGATCTGGTTAGCATCAAACCCAACGCACCTTTATTGAATTTCTTAATCCAATATATTTTTATGAAAATATATCAATAAAATCTTCTTTCATCGCATTCCCTCTCTTGAAGATGGGATGGGTTTCTTGACATTGTTATTTTTGCTTTAGCTTCATATCTTTTCAGAATCAATCCTTTTTTTTTAATTAGGAAGTATATCTAATCTCTATTTTAGCTAATCATTAGCACTTTAATTTTTGTAGACTTGTGTTAGACTATGATAACTTCTAAGTATTGTCATTTATCAGCTTTGGCAACTCTTTTTTTTTATAAAAAAAATTGAATCCACATCAATAGTTAACTTAATCATAGTTTTTAAATACAAGTTTGGAATAAACTTAGAGGAAGTGTTAAGTCATTGATTAGTAGCTCATCTGGATCCATTAATTTATTTTTATATATATAAATAAAAATAATATTATTTAAAAAAATTAATGGTTTTGATTTGATCACAAGCTAACCTAGTTTTTAAATGGGTTATATATGATTAATTTGGTTAGGTTTAAACTAGAGGTGTTCAAAATAACCGATTAACCGAGAAAACCGATAAAACCGAAGAAAAATTAATTGAAAAAACCAAACCAAAATAAAAAACCGATTAAACCAATTGTCAAAACCATAAATTTTAACATATCCAGTTCGGTTTCGGTTTTGAACCAAAAACCGGAACAAACCAAACCGGACCCATTAAAAACCAAAAGTTACACAAATCTCTGAGGTATAAATAGTTAAATTGTAACCTAACCCTAACAGTTAATATAACTTTCTTGTCTCTCACAAAAAAGCCGCCGCCCCCCCCCCAATTAATTTATAATCTTCCTCTCAATTAATTTCTAATCTTCCTTTCCCGTTTCTCAATCTTCCTTTCCAGTGGGTTTGTTGAATGAGCTTTCAATGCAAAGGTCATATTTTTCAACTTCACATACGAAAATTGATATCCAGTGATCTTCAGCGAAAACATAGTAAAGAAAATAGGAGTTAACAATTGTTTCTCTTCCTTGCTTATGTATATTTATAAGCCTTCTGTAACTTGAAAATTTATAGTAGCTTGTACTTGCTATATATACTCCACAGGAAAAGAACAAAGCTACCACAAAGGCAATATCTTTGTGCATCTTTGTCACTTCTTGTATCTTTTTCTTGTTTTTATCTTTCCTCCCTTTTCATTCTTAGCTATCTTTCTTGTGGTAAGTATTGGTGGTAATGGTTGAGATCGATGGGACTAATGGCAATGGAAACCATGGGGGAGTTGTTTTGGATATTAAAGATAATTATCCTTCATCTAGCTCCATCAAGAAAGTTTCTGTCTTGAATTTATGTGCCTTTCATGCAAAAGGTGCTGTAAAATCCATCTTCTTTCTGTGCCTGTGTT
>Ga0325401_1004262_pt1 | contig 13441 bp, 7 predicted proteins | sample PopdelMetagenome_FD_205666 | JGI IMG/M metagenome (GOLD analysis project Ga0325401, IMG submission 205666) | Populus deltoides microbial communities from Bellville, Georgia, United States - Xylem-PdKOR-R2 | ecosystem: Host-associated > Plants > Phyllosphere > Stem > Wood/Secondary xylem | place...
GATGGGTTTGAGATAAGCTAACCCGAGCCCATCATACCCAGGAGAGGGCTCAAGCTTGTGCCTTAGAGGTCCCCACACTAGAGTTTATCTGGCTTAGATTTAGGCCCGGGCTTGGACCTAGAGGGTCCCACCACCTTGAGCCAATCACCAGGTAAGGTCTCGAGGATGGCTTTGGAGGTCCTATCTTAGGCCTAAGTGGCCCAATCTGCCACTATCCAAATTGGGTTCATGATAACCATTCTTGAACCTAACTCTACCATAGTACCCTAAAATTAGGATTAGGTTGCCCATGCCTGAACCCAATTGTTGGGTTTACTTGTGCTAACCAACCTTATGTGTGGTTGGTACTTAACATTTAATATTAACATGACTTCTTTATCATCATGGATCCTACATAAACAATGTTAAGGTATGCTTATTGACACGATCAAAGAGTTGATGTCTTATTCCAAGTACAGGAGTGTCAAAGTAATAAATAACCCAGCAAGACCAGGGTCGATCCATAGGGATGTCAACTATATAAATTATAAATAATATATATATTTTAACAAAGAGTTAAAGAGATCTTTAAGATGTGAGATTAATGTGAGGATTAAACAATAATAAAAACAGATGTTAAGGTTAGAGGGTCCACTAATGATATTAGAAATAAGTATAGTGTAAACTCTTTTTATTACTCAATTGGAAACCACACACAAATGAGGTTCCAATCAGATGATTTATCCTTTATAGTTCATTATAAATTTTTAACATGATCATATTAATTATCTTATTTTAGTAACATCATACTCTTAAATATTGTCAGGAATTCATGATGCTAACTTATGTTAATAACAAATCAAGGTCATAACAACGATGTCGGCCGAAGACTATGAAGGATCAAGCATTTATTATACCAAGTGTTATACAACACAAATCTAGATTAATCATTTAACAAGCAAGGTATTAAGAATTAGTAAGATAAAAAGATAAGACATATTAATAACTAACTTTCTTGGATATAAACATTGAAGTTCATGTTGAGTTTATATTATACATATTTTAACACAATTAGTGAAACCTTTTCACCTTGACAATATTAACTTAGCTAGACATAATGAAGAAGAAGAACATAATTAAACAAGATAAGAACATAATTATGATATAAGTTAACGAAGAGTAGTAAAGGAAATGAAAAGCATAAACAAGAGATTAATACAACATGAAAGAAAACTTGAACGTTACAAAGAGAGAAAGCAAGAAAATGATCTTGATATGAAAACCAAGATTCCTAAATGAATGACAAATGCTTCCTTTTATAGGTTAAAATTCAGAACTATTCATTTGGTAATTGATTATTGATGTAGTGGTCAACTATTGATTTAGTGGACTTGGTGGATAGCAGCACTCAAGCATTTTGGCTGGATGAAATGACATTGAGGCAATCAGAATTTGACAAAGTGTTTTTCATGAAAGTTGTTGGAAATCATCTCCTCTTTCCACCCACAACGTTTCATAACATTTGGATCACTACAACTTGAGATATGGATAAAATACTGAGTAGTGCTTCTGGTGGACATGATGGATAGCCCTCAAGTTATTGTTTGGATGAAATGTCATTGCTAATATCAGAATTGGAGTACGTGGTCCCTATGAAAGTTATTGTAAATTGTCTTATATTTTCACCCATAAAATATGATGTCATTTGGCTTTCTATAACTTCATCTATGGGTAAACTTCTGAGCAGTGTTTAGGTTGGATTACAGGACAAATTCTGACTTCTCTTTTGTGGCCAAGCTTTGAATTTGAAAACGGCAGATTTGGGTCTTCCACTCTTCATGCAAGTTGTAGGCCTATGTCTGAACTTTCCAAAACAATAAACCAAACATCAATCTAAGGTCCACAGCTCTAGATATGATCAAATGACTTGATGTTCCAGTTTGATCTAACATCTCTTCTCTAATCTTATCCCTTTCTTTGTCCTTTTATTTTCAATAGTTAATCACATCAATTAATCCTTTGAATTGTGAGATTTGCCTGCATTTAAAATGAGCATTTACCATAAATTAAAGCTATCTTATATTATCAGACTTGTTATTATAAAACAGGATTAAGTTAGGGAATTTAATGATACTAAAAGTACAATATGATGATATAAAGCCTTAATAATAATGCAATTTTAAGTACTAATCACTTATGCTAGAGCATGCCCACATGTCCATATCAATTCACACTCAACAACGTAACAACTCATTATTAGTAGCTACTATCTCACATAATTACTTTTTAAATATATTGCATATCCCATATTTTCTCTTTTTTTTATGCAAGTTGATATGATTCAAAGGTATATAAATGTCTATGAATCACAAGGTAAAGAATTCAACTCATTATTTCATATATAAACATAAAAACATTCCTTTTTTTTCCTCCACATCTTTTACCTTTTTTTATCTTCATTTACTACCTATGTAAAATGTAACACCCAACTTTTAAGGTTATACTTTTCATGTATACTTATTGATTTAAGTGTGTACGTGTTTTATTATTAATAAGAGACTTATTTTGTAGGATTTCATGGACCATGAGCCAAGCTTCTCATCTAGAATCTTCAAAGCCAAATAATCAACCCTAAAAAAGCTTGAAATTTGCTCCACTTTGTCACATATCATGCTCTAATGGCCAATTCACCCTTTGCGAATAAATAAGTGTTTTGGTCCAAAACAACCATGCTTCAAAGCCAACGAGTAGGTGTGGTCGAACATCTTTGAATCCATATTCTTAAAAAATTTATATATAGGAATTAAAAAGAAAAAGAAAAAGAAAAAGAAAAGCCAGACACAAATTTTATTGTAGCATTTTATGAGGTCGAAAATAAAACTTGCTCTGGGCCGGCACATCATTCCAATACGCCATTTGAAAGAAGAAAGTTCAATCTTTCATTTTCTGCCATTAATTAATCACGTTTGTTTCGACAGTGATAGCAGATTCATTTTCAATGTGGACTGAGAAAACTGCTTTTGGAGTTTTGAAACCGCTGCTACCTCCTCAACCTTTGAAGATCAAGCTAAAGCAATGGTCAAGAAATAGAATAATACTTTATTTTTTTATTAATAAAAAACTACAGTTAAAAAGAAAACAAAGGATTTCTTTAATTGTAAAACATCATTTTTTTTTATTTTCTATATCTAGTTTTCATATTTTACGTAAGAGAATGTAGAAAACATGAACATTTGATGAATTTGAAAAATTGTTTCCACTTTGAAAATTAAAAAACAAATTCAAATAAAAATCTTTTCTAATTAGATTTTAAGGTTTTACTTATATATGCTTATTTATTTCAATGATTTTTTTTATAATATCATAATATTGTTATCATTTTTTCATGATTAAAACATTAAAAAAATGTTTTTCTAAACTATTTATAAATTAAAGAATTGATAAAGGTATTTTCTAATTCTATAAAAAACAAATCAGAACACAAAATCCTATTTTTCATTTTATGTGAACATAGTTTTCTAGAAATCAAAGCTATTTTTTATACCAGAAATTTTATGTTCAAATATAATATTTTTTTATTCAAAAAAATTATTTTTTTAGTTTTTAAAATTTGTATTGAGTTTTGAAAACATATTTTTTAAATTCTCCAAACTCTTGTTTTTATAAAATTTTCACTATTTTCAAATTAATGAATTATATAATTTTTTTTATAAACAAACACTTTTTGGCAACAATGTCAAATATTAATGTTTTTCTTCTTACATTTTTATATTTAGTTAATATCATAAATTTATCAATTTTACTTTAAATACAATGTAAAATATTTTTTATTAATTAACAAGTATAACTTTTTCATGATAATTTTTAATTTGATTACTAGATTACTATTTTATAAAATAATAGTATTTTATAAATAAAATTAATATTTTATAATTAGAAAAAAAATTATTAGCAACCAGCCCCAATGTTCCTTTTATTTCTTCAAAACTTTTGCCGAGGAAGCTCTTACAATCTTCTCCAAAGCAGTATTATAAATTGAAGTTTGAGAATTAGGTTTTCTCCATCATCAGGGAGAAAAGGGTTGACTTTTCATGCTGCACATAGTTTTTATTTTTTATTTTTTATTTCTATTTACAAAAAGAGAGGTCCTGGATATATTAAGAAAAACTAAAGCAGCTAGGGAATTCATTGTTGCAATTGTTGTGCTGCAAGCTCAATTGCACTATGTGCGAAAGTGCTTTTTTTTTATTTTTTATTTTTTGTTTTTGCCATGTTATTTTTTTTATTTGATCTTTTATGTTGATCTATTTTGCTGATATTTTGTTTTTATTTTCTTGTTGTGACCTTCTTGCATAAATAGAGAAACATCTTGCAAAAAATTGTTTGAATTTTCTGTTTTCAAAGAGATTAAAACTAGAGGAATTTGATAATTAGGTAAAAAGACAACCCTTAAGGGAATAACAGAAAATTCAATGGCAGAAAGCAAGGGAAGGGGAGAGAGAAAAAAAAAACAAAGAGAGAGAAAGAAGAAATAATGGTCTTCAACATCATATCATGGCAAGGTAAACACCACGCGTTATCTTATGAAGAATGGCCTCCCGAGAAAATTCCAGTGACATTAAAAAAGTTTGTCTTTAAAGATCGAAGAAACCTATATATGACACTTACACTCAACACCTCTCCTTACACATTAGCACATGCATTATATGCACCAAATATTTTTTGTTCCTTTTATTTAGTTAATCCTTGATTTTATCATAACCTTCCAATTAAGTCCTGAAACTCATCCCACTCAAACTCAAACCCTCTCCTTTTAATTTAGTATGTGAATCTCTAATAACTTTTTAATTTAATACCTAAATTCATCTAACACAAACTCAAAGAAGGCCCAACTATGGAGAGAATAAGAGAAGAGAAAAAGAAAGACAGTTATTGAATTGAGTCTCAAATCTTATCTCACCTTAACCCAAGCTCTCTCCTTTCAATTTAGTTTGTGAATCTCTAATAACTTTTCAATTTAATATCGATTTTAATCAAACACAAGCCTAAAAAAAGCCCAACCGAGAAGACTATAAGATAAGAAAAAAAAAAAAAGAAGAGATAACTACTCAACTAGGTTAGTGCATTATGGTTATGTTTATGCTCTAAATCATGAATTTAACTAGTAATTTAAGTAGATCTAGAATGATCTAGTATGTTATCTCATTATTAAAATAAAAAATTTCATTATTTTTTTAGACGGACTCATGTTTTGATTAATTATTCAGGTTATGTTTGAACATATCATAACAACTAATTATATATTGAGAAGTCTAATATACTTTAATTTAAAAGTCAAGTTAGGAAAGTAACTAACCCAAAAGGTATAAAAATCAACACGCTAAACCAAGTTTAGAGATATTGTACAAGAATTCTTCATGGTCTGCCCATTTTTCACATTCAAGAAAACATCGCTTATAATTTATTTAAAAAAAAATGGAGTTCGGACAACATTGTTTCCATCGTGTCAATTTGATATATTATAAGTTTATGTTCAGTATCCGCAACAAAGCATGAGTTTTTATAGTCAGATTAGGTTTTCACCAGGTAAATTACAAGTTACATTACAAGTTTACGTCGATTTTGTGTGTGTGTGTGTGTGTGTGTGTGTGTAAACCTCATAAATATTGACTCCTTGGGTCCGTCTCCGCAACGGAACTATTGATTTTCTACAGGATATATGTGACTACTGAGCTATAATTGAATGGAATTATGCTACACGTGGTTACCAGGTCTCAACTTAGTTCAGTCCTGATTGGCAACTATGACTCGCTGAAAGCTTTTGAAAGGCCTCGTACGTTCATTGAAATGTGTGTGCAGCTGACCTTTATAAGCAATGCTTTCCTTTTCCAACTTGTCGGTGTTTCACAAAAACACGGCTATATGGTATACAGACCAAACTAAGCGAAATGGTACAGACAAGAAAACAGGGATGCTCTCAGGTTCTCTGTTTCTAAATCAATGTTCATTGGAGAAGTTGAGGTACCAAAGAACATAGGAAACCTTGGACTTCCACTTGTTGACTTCTGTGCTCAACAAACAGTGCCATAATTCCATTTAATCTTGTAGCATCTTTCATTATAAGCAACTTCAGCAGTTGCAACATCAATTCATTCTCTAATGTCCTTCGTTTAATTCTTAATATTGCTTCGAATCCCAGTGATCTAGCCGTGCACTCAAATTGTCTTGCAAGGCAAGCAACTGAGCACCGCAACATGGTTGCACTACATATTCCCACGTAACCTCTGATTTCCAACTGAACTCTAATGCCCAAAAGGCTTTCTTGTCCTCACCCACGGGAGAAGATGAAGGAAGCATATGAACAAGGTCAACTCATCAACACATTTCACCTTTAATCCTAAAACAAACTTGCCTGTGGATCATAAGAGTTTCCAGTATTGATTTAATACATGCAGACAACAACAGAATTGCCTTCACAAGAATCCACACTCTCTTTTCTTATGATCTGAAACACTCTGTAAGGTCAATTAGGAAGCAGTCCTGATTTTGAGATATTTTATGACAAAGAAACGGGTTCTTCAAGTTGCTGTAAGAAAATTAATGCCAACGCAATCACTAATGCCTCCATAATCTATAGCCGCAAACAAAATCTAACAGCATATTTCAATATGTTAATTTTAACAACTTAATGTTCTAGTCAATAAATTGAACAATTTTACCATTAGATTTACAGAAATGCATATTTACTAACAAGAGTGCGCAAGATCTTAAACATGAACTCAAGCCTGCACATGCAATCTGCTAATGTGAATACAAGAACAAAAAACACAGAGAAATCCTTGGTTGGTGTATCCTTCAATCAGAAAGATACAATTTTTCTAACTTGCCACCAGCTATAATGTTGACACGCAATCCTATTTGTAGCATTCAAAGCACTTGCTGCAATCATAGAATATTAAATGCAAAACATAGACCTGGTGCTCGTTCTGATACAAACATCTAAGTAACAATCACATGGTCAATTAGAATGCAATCATGATTTTGAGACAGCAATGGTCGATCACTATCACAAAGAAATCGGTTGCTTTGAGCATTGTAAGAGCATCAATAATTAGGCACTCACCTAGTGCCTTTCTAGTCTATGACCACAACCAATACCTGCCAAAATATTTTCGGACTTTAAATTCATAAAATAATTATTCAGTGAACCAGTTTAACAAGTATCACATTCCAATTTTAAAATATTCCAGAAGAATAAAACTTTACCATCTTCTCTGAATATCTTTTAATTTGATATGTTGGAAGTCAATTATGGCAGTGAAAAACATATTTACCAAGTGCGAGCTCTTAAACCTGGCCTAAAGCCTGAATATGTAATCTTTTGAGATGAAGACAAGCACATGTAGCAGAGATGGCATAGAAGTTGTGGAAGTTAACAGCTAACCTTGGGTTGATTTGGGTTTCCACCGAAAAAGAAAGAATCATTTATATTGACAAGCAGTTAAGGCAGTGGCCACAATTAGAAGACAATCGAAGTAAAACATAAACCTGGTTCCTATTGTGCATCAAATATGCAAACTCATAGAATAAGAAAGGCAGACAACCATGCTACAAAAATACAGATTCATTAATTTTTTTATGCTAGATTCCTCTCTTAAATCTGCAGCTCATAATAATGAAAAAAAGTAGGAGCCAAGTGATCATGTAACCGAACATGAATCAACAATCACAAGGATCAACACTAATACAGTTGCCCTCTGCGCCACCACATCACATAATAACTCACAACCAGGCTTCTTTAAACAATTGTTGATATCGTCTTGCAAAAGAATCAACCCAGCCCACTATAACTTCGTCATTGAAATGACATTCATATAATTTATGAAGGATTGGGCAAAAGAACAGTTGATGGAAAAGATACAGACCCATTATTGGGAGCACCCTGGATATTGAGAATTGAAGTAACCAAGTTGTATATCTGAACATTCTCGAAAGATGGCACTTTTCGTCCCCTTGCAAACTGAGGACCATGGCCAATGAAAATTGTCCTCATGGAGAAAAGTGCATTGTCATAACCATGTGCTCCTCCACATTCTTGCCTATTAGTTCTCTTCTGCTCCACCTTAAAACCCTCGTCAATCATCCCTATTATTGGTGGAATTCTATCACTTGCTGCATAATGAAGCCTACTAGGCAGCTCCTCCTTAAGATACATTTTCAAATTCTTTCCATTTTGAACCTTCCCCGATTGCAACCCTTCATTCATCTTTGCAACAACAGCCGACGGTGCAAAACCAGGTGGCGGACGGATTGCAAGCAAAGGAGTATAGGACTGAACCCATTCGGGTGAAATATCAATCCAAGGAGCCAAATCATCCAAAAATATCAATTTTTTATCACATGTACCAACCATTCCATGATCACCAACCATAATTATAGTAACATCCTCAAAAACCCCTCTTTCCTCTAATCCATCAATCAACTTCCCAATCATCCTATCAATTCCAGCAACAGCCTCAGTAATCTCCGGATCATCCGGTCCCACCTTATGACCCTGATGATCAGGATCCTCAAAATACAAGGTCATAAACACAGGAATCTCACTATCCGGCAAATCAAAATAACTCAAAACGGTATCAACACGTTCATCAAAAGGAACAGAACCATTATAAAACATACAAAACCTTTGAGGGCAAGTCCAAGAACCTTTATGCACCTCAGAACCAGGCCAAAAATAAGTAGAAGCCTTTAACCCTTGTTTAGCCACTGTCTCCCAAATTGGCTCACCAAGCCACCACTTGGGCTCATGACTTGCCATTGTGAAAACTTCTCCAGTTTTTGGATCAACAAAATGATTGTTAATAATACCATGATAAGCAGGGTAAAGGCCAGTAACAATAGAGTAATGATTAGGGAATGTAAGAGAAGGGAAAACAGGAATCAAACCCGTTTCAGCTTCAGTCCCATTAGCAATCAAACGATGAATATTTGGTGTAGGGGTCTTGAACTGGTAGCCAAACCTGAACCCATCAGAAGAAATCAAGAGAACGACCGAGTGGTTGAGCTTGGTCAACGGACGCGTCGTCGCTTGTAGAGAAGCTGAGGGGATTTCTGTAGGAGTAGCAGAGGGAGATGAGGAGGAGGAGGAAAAGAAGAGAAAGGCAAAAGCAGAAGCAGCGGAGAGAGCGATGCAAGTGACAAGTACAAGAGAGATGAAGATTATGGAGTTGGTCGTGTTTTTGTGGTGTGGATTGGAAGGATCAGTAGCGGAGTCTGTGTTGAAAGAAAGAAGAGAAGTGGATGGGCTTGGTGGGTCTTCTTGAGTTGGTATTGGTGTTGGCTTCGTTGATGTTAAAACTGAATCAGAACCCATGTTTAGTTTTCACTTTCTGTTTCTGGGTTCTTTCTATGTGGATTTCTGGAAAGAAGATGAAGAAGGGAATATGTAGTGAGATGCAAGCGAAACAAAGGGTGGATTGGGACTTGGAAGGTAGCTATCACCTGCAAGAGAGAGGACTTGTCTTGTCAATAGGGTTGGTGGAGCTGGAGCTGGTTTTGGTGCTGGTGCTGGTGCTGGTGCTGGTGACCTGGTTTTGGAGTCGAGATGAAGGATAAATTGGGCAACTAGAATATAAAATGCAAATAAATGGTGAATTAACACGGTAGAGAAAAGATTCCGTGAAATTACATAATCTGAGAATATTATATTTTAGAAATGTGATATTCATTAATGTTATAATTTATAATTTTTATATTCTTAAACTGTATAATTTTATTTTTAAAAATAATATACATGATATTTGATTACATATCATGATTGAGTAACCGCAATAAAAATTATAATTAATATTAATATTCTGAATTACAATATTTTATTAAAATCACGGTTATAAATTGTAATATTAATTTTAATTTTGTCATAATTTTAAACTATAACATTTAATTAAATATTACAGTTTAGAATCACGATATCAATTATAATTCAAAATTAATTTAAGAAAACGGTCGGATTATTTCTAAAAACAGTTAGATCATTTTGGCTATCGTCTAATTTTAAAGAAAAAAAATGTTTTCAGCCTAAAAAGAAAAGATGATAACCATACTCACACAACCATACTATCGTTACTTATTTCAAGCCATGGTTTCTAGTTTTGAAAAACCTTTACACCCATCATTGCTAATATCCAAATAAAAATAGAAAGATATTCGTATGAATTTTGTAACAAAATTGCCTAAGGAAAAGAAGGGAAACAATGCAAAATGGGTCATTATAGATTGTCCGACAAAATCTATACTTTTTTTACCCAAGAAAATGATAAACTCGCTTGATAAATTGGCTACATTATATATGATATGAGCTTATTTTATTCAAATAATGCTAATCATGAATTAGAGAGTTAAAATTTTTATAATTTTAACAAAATTTGAATAGAGTTTCCTATATAGAAACTATAACTACAATTGTCTTTCTTAAAAAAACCAGTAAAAAATCACAATAAGCAAACTCAACAAATTCTCATATTTTGTAATTACAAGTAGCCTTAGGAATGCAATATATATAAATAAAAATAATTCAATAATGCAATATTCAAGTAATTGAAATAAAAAAAAATATATAAATATAACTCATCTATCTATCTACGTCGCCTATTGGATGATTCAAGCTCATCAGTAGTAGAATTGGATCCAGCTCTTGCACCTATTTAAATGGTCATATCCTCTACCACAACATCATCAAGAGTTAACATCTCTCCAAATGTATCAATTCCAGTGCAGCAAATATTTAACCATCGGGATACAACAGTGTGAACTTCAATTTCTTCATTAGTATTACGAAGATAACATGCGGCATTTCGACCTTCTTGTAGCATGAAGTCAACCTAATATTAATAAAACCATTAATATTTAATTAAAACATCAATACATAAAACCCAACGTTTAACATGTATTAATTATGAAAAAAATTGATTACTTACAAGATTTTGAATCAAGGGCATATTGCTTGTACTATATGTATCTAGGTTGAAGAACCTGCTCGAGATCTGGAGTAATGACCTGATGTGTGATACTCATGTACCAAATCATATACTCCTCATTTGTAATCACATTATGCATATCTGTAAATATATCATTCCTCCATGCATCTCACTGTGCTACATGAGCTCCATGTCGACTTAACCAGTCATAATCATCATTTTTACCTCGATGAGTTATGGCGTGCAATGCATCATTCGTACCGATATTGACTTGAATTTGATGTCTATAATCAAACTTTTGCATTACCTAATATAGGCAATGTAGCTTGACCATCTCAAAAAATATTAGTGGGACCACTGTTATCCATTTATCCATCCTAATAGTATAAATAGCTGGAGCAACCACCAATCTTTCATCCAAATAAGGTATCCATATGACTTGTAGAATATAAGTTTTTTAAATAGAATCAACAATAATTGGATGAAGTATAATGATTTTTATTAAACAAATGATTAAAAAAAAATACATGGATAGCAAGTTATCTATCTAGCTCACTTCGATAAAATGTCAACACATGTATTGGATTATGCACCACCTAGAATTAAAAATATGTCAGTTTAATTGTATTTTTTAAAGTTACAATTACACAATATAAATACATATACTTACAAAACAACATCGCAATATATGTGTCTGAGTGGGAGATGAAGCGTAACCCCCATAGTCTGGACAATCATAGACGACAATCTAGGTATCTAGGGTCTACCCACATGAAGATGTTCTCATGACCATAATTGTTATTAAATAAAAACATTTTGTTTATTTAATGTTAACAACAAACATTTAAAGTCTAAATAGTTAGTTTACATTTCTCGCTTCATATTTATAGAAGTAACAAACATTTTCCAACCTGTTTGAACCCCTTTATGTATGCAAGTCATAGATGTCTGTACAAGCATGTCAAAACAACAAATCCTCATCTATTTGTGGGGATGGTGTCAAAATCACCCAGGAGCGTCAGATAAATTAAAGACATAAATCTCTATCTTAGGTCTATGAATAATATACTGCCAAATGAATAGAGTATATATGATCTGACATACCTCCATAACACATTAAAATTATCATAATAATTCACACAAACTTAACAAATAATCAACATGTTAGATTTATAATTTATTTTGTACCACTGCAAGACCTTCTCATTAGCATTAACTAGTGGTGTTGTAAATACATCATTAATTCACTTAAGACGTATGCTTCCACCCTTCAATTCAGAAGAAGGGGTGTTAATCCAAATAATTGCTCGTATAATGCAATCCTAGTATGAACACCAGAGGATGCAACTATCTGTCCATCAATGGGCAGTCTAAGTAAAATTATTACTTCCTATAATGTTGATGTCACTTTTCCATACCTAAGATATAACGTGTGTGTCTCACATCTCCATTTCTCAATCAGTGCATGGATCAAGTCGTGGTCAAGGTTGATATGGTCTAGACAACTGACATACAAAAAACCTGCCTAAAACACATATGGTTGACTTGCTCATCTAGTCTCATTCGCCTATTTGTACGACAATAAATAGTTGTCTCATCAACAATTTAAATTATAAGTACATGCATATATAATATCTTTAATGATAAGTAAATTAAACATAAATTAAAAAATATGTTAAAATTAAAAATTCATACATTGCCGGTGAATACATCCTCCGATCGATGTCAATCTTATAGCCGTAGGACTGAAATGTCAACGGGTCTGGTAGGCATGTACTGTGAGTGATGCTCTTCATTATCATACTCATGATCTCCCAACTCATAGTCCTGCTTTCTACACTCAAACTCATACCCTCCCTAATCATTGTCCAAATATGGACGCTTAACATAAATAGGCGACCTGCCACCTTGAGTGCGCGACATCTTATATAATAATACATGTGATTGATGTGAAACTAGATAAGTTTAATATGCATAAAAATTTAATAATATACCATAACATGATAAATAAATAATATATAGTTTGTATACAATTAAATTGTTATACATACTTTATTGATTAGGACATGTTTTCCTATTATAGCATATGTCATTGCATATGCTACACCTATAATGTGCATAACCTTCTCTTGCATCCATCTCGTTATGCAAATGAGTTGCCATTTGTCAACCACGCCTGAATTTTCATCTACATAAGTTTGTTTAAACTCGAGGTCTAGTGTAATCGGTCTATTCTAACTCATCTGGTAATAGACGAAATGGTATGTCATATAATGATATGTAGCTCTGAATCATGTAATGATCATCAACAAATTATGTAAAGTCTGTGATTCTTGACATAACATGTAACAACATATGAACCTTGAGTGCGCGACATCTTATATAATAATACATGTGATTGATGTGAAACTAGATAAGTTTAATATGCATAAAAATTTAATAATATACCATAACATGATAAATAAATAATATATAGTTTGTATACA
>Ga0325401_1004269_pt1 | contig 13435 bp, 10 predicted proteins | sample PopdelMetagenome_FD_205666 | JGI IMG/M metagenome (GOLD analysis project Ga0325401, IMG submission 205666) | Populus deltoides microbial communities from Bellville, Georgia, United States - Xylem-PdKOR-R2 | ecosystem: Host-associated > Plants > Phyllosphere > Stem > Wood/Secondary xylem | place...
ACGCCAGAAACACTAATCCATCCCAAAAAGATTGTCTAAAATGTATTAATCTCCATTGAATATCAGCAGTCTAAATACCCCAGCACAAGTAGAGCACGCCAGAAACACTAATCCATCCCAAAAAGATTGTCTAAAATGTATTAATCCAGGAAAAAAAAGAAGAAGAAGAAGACAGTATTAACCATGATGCATTTCATGTTTTCATCAACTGCAAAGTGTTGGACAGCTAAGAATCAACTTAGCAAGCCCAGATGAAATAATACAACTTACATGGCATTTATTTCTTTATTTTTTTAATAGACAACGCACTAACCCTGACCGAACTAAATGCTTGACCTTGAGGTAAGTTATAAAATGTTCTTACTAACTCAATGCACTAGAATGCCTTTGGGGTGAAGGGAACGAAAGCATTCGTTTTCCAGTTCTGCATGCTCTTAAATTTCAACTCAAGTGATCACGATATTGTAGTTAGTTAGGCGTAACTTTTCGAAACGAAGATTCACCCCATACTCATATTAGCTGGGCAGTTCTAAACAAAAAAAAAAAAAAAAAAAAAAAAAAAAACACTAGTTGGCTATTTAAGAAACCTATTAAATTCTCAAATTAGGAAGGACACATCATGGAGGTTATCAAGGCATATTATTATTATTATTATTATTATTATTATTATTATTATTATTATTATTATTATTATTATTATTATTTTCAGTAGCATGAGCACTGTATAAAATTTTATTTTCTTCCTTTTTTTTCATTTGCGAAAATAAAAGGAATTATTTTCAGTTTTCCACTAAAAAGAAAAACTAAAAAGAAAAAATTAGGGTTCCAAAATTGAGAGCTTAATTATTATAATAATCATAATAAAGGTGACAAAAAGCTGATCAGTTCATGTGGATTTAGCTAACACATCGAAAAGAAAACATTCGAATTGGTCGATTGTATCTTTCTTCGAATTGCGTTCAAGACCGATTATTTATTTATTAAAATCGAATTCTCTCTTAGAATAATACCGATAATTAAATAAATAAAATAGCACAGAATAAAAATAACAGAGAAGTAAGCACCTGGAGGATATATGAAGCCCTTATTGGTGTTGGTGGTGTTTTACGGTGAGGCGGAGACAGGCGGGGGAGGAGAGGAGAGAGAGAGGAGAGAGAGAGGTGAGGTCGGCTCAAGCGAGGCGTGTTGGACACCAGAGAACAGAACCAGATACACATGACTTTCATCTTTTCCAGATTCCTTACAAACTGCGTATTTATTTACAAGCGTTTCATGCATATTATTGTAAAAATTTAAGTTAATTATCAGAACCTAGTCTCTGTATTTTTATAAAGCTAACAAATTAATCTCTCAAGTTTTCAGAATAATTAACTGATCCTCTAATCACATTTCACTGTCAAAAACTAACGAACTATTGGTGACACCTCAGCATTTCTCTAAAGAAAAATTAATGGAGGGACCAAGTTACTAGGTATGTGAAACTATAGGGACTGGTCTATTATATTTGTAACTAGAGAACCCATATTATTTGTTTCTTGAGAATATAAAGATCAGTTGTAATAACAAATATTCTAAAAAAATACATGCACGAATCACCGTCGCCATAGACGCACATCATTATCCACTGCAATAATGGAGTGGCGGCTTTGGTAAAAAAAAATTTACATGTATTTGATTAAGGAGTATTTTAGTATTTTCATGTAATTTATTCGTTATTAGTGATTTGTATAAAGGTATTTTTGTGTATTTCATAAGCAGTAGAATAATTAAAATACTCCTAAGAGGAAAAAGATCAATTATTTGATGCAGGGGTATAAAGATATTTTTGGTTTTTACATACAGTAAAAAACAAAAGTACAAAAGTATTATTGTATCTAAGAGATTTAATGAATTGGGGTAAGTGATATTGAAGTTTTTTTATTCTGTTTTTTTTTAATTGCTAGTTTGCATCGGGGGTAGTGTTGTGATTTACCATTAAAATAATATTTTTAATTAGAAACAGTTGTTAGCGTGTTGTGTATGCACTAATGAGTCGGAGACACTGTGTTTTTTTAGCGGCGCGTGCGATGTTTCCTGGTGGTTAAAAATAGTATCTTGTCACATAATCTAAAGAGCATGTTGCTCTTTTATCTCAAAGCCCCAATCACATGTTTTTATCTCTAATTAGAATATTATCACGCGTTCTATAGCGGGTTAAAAATAATTTATTTTTTAAATGTAAAAATTAATTAAAAGTATAAACAATATTCTAAATATTTTGGATCTCGAGACATGATAGATTCAAGAAACTTAGGTGTAGTGGCTATGTTAAACCCAAGATAATTGGGTTTGACAGTCAATCCACACCTAAGTCTCTTGAGTCTGATGATCATGTCAGACCCAATGATCTTGGGTCTAGTTTGGGCGCTAGACCCAAGGATTTACGTCTAGCATGGCCGCCAGACCCGAGGGTTTTGGCTAATGCTCTTGGGTCTGACATTACCGCAAGACCTAATGTTTTTAGGTATAGTTTGGTCGCCATAGCAAAGGCTCTTAGATCTGGCTTGGCCGCAAGACCTAAGGCTCTTGAATCTGGTTTGGGCGCTAAAGCCAATAATAGTTTAAATGTTTTTATATAAAAAAATTAATTATAATTTTTATTTAAGATACTTCAAAGATAGTTTAAATGTTTTTTTAAAATAAAAAACAGTTATAAAAAAGATTAATTATCATTTTTGTTTAGAATAATTCAATGGTAGTTTAAATTATTTTTTATACAAAATAAAAAAAATTATAATTTCTGTTTAGGATATTTCAAGAATAGTTTAAATGATTTTTTTATAACAAATATATATAAAAAAATTAATTAGTATTTCGGTTTAGGATACTTCAAGGGTAGTTTAATTTAAAAAAATAAAACAAAATTTAATAAAAATTAATTAGAATTCATGATTATGATATTTCAATGATAGTTTAAATCTTTTTTTTATAAAAAAAATAAAAACAATTAATTAGCATTTTAATTTATGATACTTCAACGATAGTTTAAATATTTTTTTTATAAGAAATAAAAAAATTAATTAGGCATGGCCAAGCGTACCCAATGCGGCTATGCCAGACCCATGAGACTTGAGTCAGGTAGTCATGCTTTGACCCAACATGCGCTTGCAGCTTTTGGAATAAAAAATAATAAAAACAACGTCCCTCATGGTCATCTGTTATTATTGATTTCTGTGAAGGTATTTTTATTAGTAGAATAATCAAAATACTCCTAAGAGTTAAAAAAAATCAATTGTTTCATGTAGGGATATAAAGGTATTTTTGGTTTTTACATGCAGTTGAATTACAAATGTACCGATCTAAGAAATTTAATGCATTTGGGTAAGGGAAATTGAAGTTTTTTCATTCTGTTTTTTTTTTTTTTTTGTAATTGTTGGTTTGCATGGGGATAGTGTTGTGATTTACCATTGAAATAATATTTTTAATTAAAAGCAGTTGCTAGCATGTCGTGCATGCACCAACAAGTTGGAGACGCCGTGTTTTTTTAGCAGCGCGTGCATTGTCTCCCAGTGGTCAAAAATAGTATCCTGTCGCATAATCTAATTCCTTGTCATCTCCTCTTCCATCATAGGTGGTGCGTGCAATCTAAATATTCTTGATTTATCGTCGATGATCATTTCTTTTTTTTCCCTTTAATTTCTCTCTCCTATCCCGATAAATACATTATGGTCCTTAAATGTTATTGGTATTTCAGATTCAGTTCTTTTATTTTTATTTTTATATTTTTATCATTTTCCTTTTTGTTAAAGTTTTATGTGTTTTTAATTTAACCATTTTTTTTAATTTGTATATATAATGATTTTCGATTCGGCCTTTTTGGTTTTATGAGTCTTCTAGCTTCATATGCGCTTGGTCTTTTTTCAAATATCTCTTTATATTTTTTCTCTTTGAGTTTTTTTTTAAAAAAAATTAACAAAAAATCTTTTTAAAATAATTTATTAAAATAATATTTTAGTGATAATCCAATCATGCCATTGTTTTTAAGAATATTAGATATTTTTTAAGATGATATTATTAATTTCTTTATGAGTGATTACGCATTAGCTTAAGACAAGATGCATGCCCGCGCGCTGCCGCGGGCTTATAGAACAAATTATTTGATAATATTATAATTATAAACCAGCGTTATATAAGTAATAGAAACTAAAGATATGATAGAGCCAATATTTCATGATTTGTAGTAATCCACAGTGTTTTGGGAGGAAAGATACAATACTTTCGCCACATGATTTAGCTTTTCTGTTAATAAAAAGAAGAAAAAATTACAAAGCTAAATTCTCTACCAACTTAATATTAAAAAAAATAACAACAAAGATAATTTTGGAAAAAAAAAACCCATGAGGAAAAACATTGTAGCAATTGACAATGTTTTGTGAGGAAAACTACAATGCTTTCCCCAATAAAATAAAATAACCATTTAGAGAAATACTGTAGTAATCCATAATGTTGTGTGAGAAAAACTACAATACTTTCCGCATATGATTTAGCTTTATTGTAATTATAATTCTTAACCACTTCTTTATTAAAAAAATCGACAAAGATAATTTTGGAAAAAATCATAAAAAAATAATATGGGAAAACAATGCAACAATTCACAGTGTTTTAAAGAAAAAAATTACAAAATTAAATTCTTAATCAACTCAATAAAAAAAACGACAGAAATAATTTTAGAAAAAAATAACAAAAAAAAACACAAAAAAAGGGAAAATCATGTTGAAAACACTGTAGCAATTCACAATGTTTTGTGATGAAAGGTACAATGCTTCCCCACATGATTTAACCTTATTTGTAATGATTTTTAATTGTAGTTATCAACAATGTTTTGTGATGAAAGTTACAATGTTTTCCCCACATGATTAAGCTTTATTACAAAGTTAAATTCTCACCAACTCAATATTAAAAAAATAAAATCGAGGAAAGATAATTTTAGAAAAAAATATTACAAAAAAAGAAAACACAAAAGAAACTGGAAAAAAAACCATGTGAGGAAAAACTGTATCAATCCATAGTGTTTTGTGAGGAAAAACTTGTATTTACTTGTAATTGCAATTTTTAACCAGCTTAATATTTATTTAAAAAAATTGACAAAGACAATTTTAGGAAAAACATAAAAAAATAGAAAAAAACCATATGGAAAAAAATATTGTAGCAATCCATAGTAATTTATGAGGAAAGTTACAGTGTTTTTCTCACATATTATAACTGTAATATTTAACCAGCTCAATATTAAAAAATAAAATAAAAAAGATAATTTCGAAGAAAATCATAAAAAAACAAAACAAAAAAAAAACCATGCGGAGAAACACTGTAACAATCAACAATGTTTTAAAGAAAAAAAACATTACAAAACTAAATCTCAATCAGCTCAATATAAAAAAAATAAAATCAACAAATATAATTTTGAAAAATAAAAAAATAAAATAGAAAAACTAAGTGGGAAAACACCGTAGCAATCCACAGTATTTTAAAGAAAAAAATTACAAAGTAAAATTTTTAATCAGCTTAATATTTAAAAAGTAAAATAAACAAAGATAATTTTGAAAAAAAAAAAAAGGGGAAAGTTGAAAAAACAAAAGGAAAGTAATTTTGGAAAAAAAATAAAAAAAGGGAAAGTTGGAAAAAAATGAAAAGGTGCAAAAAAAAGTGAAAAAAGAGGAATGCACTGTAGATTACTATTGTACTCACAGTGCATTGGGTGTGGGGGAACAGTGATTTCCCCACACCCTTTAGTTTTATGTTAAAAAAATAAAATCGATAAATATAATTTTGAAAAATAAAAAAATAAAATAGAAAAACTATATGGAAAAACACCGCATAAATTCACAATATTTTAACGAAAAAAATTACAGAGCGAAATTTTTAACTGGCTCAATATTTAAAAAGTAAAATCAACAAAGATAATTTTGGGAAACAAAAAGAAAAAATAAATGGAAAAAAAAAAGAAAAAAGAGGGAAGTTGGAAAAAAAAGGAAAGTAATTATGGAAAAAAAATAAAAAAATGGAAAGTTGGAAAAAAAATGAAAAAGTGCAAAAAAAAAGTGAAAAAAAAAAAGGAATGCACTGTAGATTACTATTGTACTCACAGTGCATTGGGTGTGGGGGAACAATGATTTCCCCACACCTTTTAGTTTTATGTTAAAAAAAATAAAATCGATAAATATAATTTTAAAAAATAAAAAAATAAAATAGAAAAATTATGTGGGAAAACACCGCAGGAATCCACAATATGTTAAGGAAAAAAATTACAGAGCGAAATTTTTAACTGGTTTAATATTTAAAAAGTAAAATCAACAAAGATAATTTTGGAAAACAAAAGGAAAAAATAAATGAAAAAAAATGAAAAAAGAGGGAAGTTGGAAAAAAAAAAAAAGGAAAGTAATTTTGGAAAAAATAGAAAAATAAACAAAAAAAAAGAAGGAAAGTTAGAAAAGAGAAAAAGTGAAAAAAGAGAGAAAGGAATGCACAGTTGATTACTGTTGTAATCCACAGTGCATTTGGAAAACAAATGCACTTGATAGTGTTATAATTGTGAACCAGCGTTAGATAAGTAATAAAAACTAAAGGTATGATGGAGAAAATATTTCATGACGGAAAAAGAAGTTACAGTACTTCCCCACATGATTTAGCATTATTTGTAATAACTTTTAATTGTAATTCTCAACAATATTTTGTGAAGAGAGCTGAATTGTTTTCCCCACATGATTAAGTTTTATTACAAAGTTAAATTCTCACCAACTCAATATTAAAAAAATAAAATCAAGGAAAGATAATTTTAGAAAAAAATATTACAAAAAAAACACATAAAAAAAACTGGAAAAAAACCATACGAGGAAAAACTGTATCAATCCATATTGTTTTGTGAGGAAAAACTTGTATTTACTTGTAATTGCAATTTTTAACCAACTTAATATTTTTTTAAAAAAAAATTGATAAAGACAATTTTAGGGAAAAACTTAACAAAATATAAAAAAAACCATGTGGAAAAAAAATATTGTAGCAATCCATAGTAATTTTCGAGGAAAGTTACAGTGCTTTCCTCACATATTATAAATGTAATTTTTAACCAGCTCAATATTAAAAAATAAAATAAAAAAAGATAATTTCAAAGAAAATCATGAAAAAACAAGAACAAAAAACAAACTATGTGGAGAAACACTGTAGCAATCAACAATGTTTTAAAGAAAAAAAATTACAAAACTAAATCTCAATCAACTCAATATACAAAAAATAAAATCAATAAATATAATTTTAAAAAATAAAATAGAAAAATTATGTGGGAAAATACCGTAGCAATCCAAAGTATTTTAAAGAAAAAATTACAAAGAAAATCTTTTATCCAACTCAATATTTAAAAAGTAAAATTAACAAAGATAATTTTAGAAAAAAATAAATAAATAAAGGAAAGGAGGAAAGTTGAAAAAAATAAGAAAGTAATTTTGGAAAAAAATAAAAAAAAGGGAAAGTTAGAAAAAAAAATGAAAAAGTGCAAAAAAAAATGAAAAAAAAAAGAGGAAAGCACTATAGATTACTATTGTACTCACAGTGCATTGAGTGTGAGGGAACAATGATTTCCCCGCACCCTTTAATTTTATATTAAAAAAATAAAATCGACAAATATAATTTTTAAAAATAAAAAAAATAAAATAGAAAAACTATGTGGGAAATCACCGTAGCAATTTACTGTATTTTAAAGATAAAAAATTACAAAGCAAAATTTTTAACTAGCTAAATATTTAAAAGTATAATCAACAAAAAATTTTTTAGGGAAAAATAAATAAATGAAAAAAAAGAGGGAAGTTAAAAATAAAAGTGAAAAAAAAAAAGAAAACGTGAAAACAAAAAAAAGGAATGCCTTGTGGATTACTGTTGCATCCACAATGCATTTGGGTGTGGGGAAACAGTGATTTCCCACACCGTTTAGACGTATGTATAATGTAAAGTTTTAAAATTAATTTTGTCATTAATATTTCATGAAAATAAAACATCTATTTTTAATTTTATATATAATTTTATCACATTTATTTTTTTTAATATTTTTCATATAAGTGTGTGAAAATGATTGATTCATCATTTTAAAAAAAAAATTTAACTCAAACTTGCTTTCATGATGATAATAAGTTTTTGCTTTAAAAACAATATTTCTCATGAAAAGCATTTTTGTTTTTCAAAAATAAATGCATGAATAAAAAAAATAGGTTTTTAATTTTTTTTTTCATTTTAGTTCAAATCTTTATAGTTTTTGTGAATATTGTACCATTGTTGCTTTTTTTCAATCAACTATACTACTAATTAAAAAAAATTATTTTTATTGTCAAAAAAATTACATGAATTAGAAAAGACAATTTTGATAATGAAAATATTTCCTTCATAATTTTATTTGTTATATTTAATGTGAGCGTTAGTTTTTGTTATTGTATAATCAAATAAAAAATAAACTTCAAAATATAGAGTTATTAAAACTAGCTACGCCCATGACTTGGGTTAACATGAATAAATTTAAAATATCATTATTTAAATAAAAAAATTAAAAAAATTCACTTAAAAAAAATCAAATTAAAATTTCACCACTGAAGTTAGATTAGAGAGTTAGAAGGTGACTGGTCAGGCTAGGTTGAAAACATTATTAAAAAGTTCATCGAAATAACACTCATGCACCTAAGCCAATGCTATCTATTTTTTTTTACCAATGTGTTTCAATTTAATCGGTCTGTAATTAATTATTTAATCGCGACATCGCGCAAGGTTGTTTTGAAATTTGTTTTTATCTAGTTTTTTTTATAATTAAAATAGATATTTAAAAGAGAGAATATGATTTAAATTCTTTAAAAAAATACATCTTTTATCAAACAAATTATTTTTTTATTCATGTATCTTCTTACAAAAATATTGTTTTATTAGAAGCAGGTTTTTTAAATTAAAAATGACGGTAATTAAAAATACTTATAAAAAACATTAAATAATTAAAAATAAGTAGGATAAAAATCTAAACTACAGTTTCTTATCAAGGAATTCCCGTTTTTTTTTTTATATAACAAAACAACTCTTTTTTATCATAACCTTTCATATAAAAAGTAATTTTGAAATAAGAAACATTTAAAATCATGTCTTGATATTTTTTATGCAATTAAGAAATAAGAATAATTAATCTAAGAAAATTTTGGAAAAAGTTTAAAATATAAATAATAAAATATAAATTTTAGTTTTATTGAATATTCATGATTATAAATTTATTTTCAATTTATTTTATTAAATGCATATATAAAATTTTTAATTTAAAAAAAAAAATTAACATTGCCCCACACTTTCTTTCTTTTTTCGCATTCAGTAAAAAGAACACTTCATAGCAAGAATTTATGTGATGATTTTCTTAAGAAAAATAGAAAATCTCATTGATGAAAGCTGTATAAAAAGTAGGGTTCATAGCCTCACATGGATTAATACAAGAGGATTTCATCTACAGAAAAAAGAAAAAAAATTGAAGCAAACAAAATCTTTATTACTTAGATAAAAGAGTAATCGGTTTAATCTTAAATCTAGTAGTAACCAGTAATCTGATAAATCATTTATATGGGAAGTAAATCATTTATATAATACCATATTAGAAAATAATATAAATTATATTCTGAGATCTCATTTAATAGCTTAACCTATTGGATTGAAATAGTTCTTTGACATGGTATCAGAACCTTGATGACCAAGCGATCACGAGTTCGAATCTCACCATCCTTATTTTTTTTTATAAAAATTAAGCACAAGGTAATGTGAACTTGTGCAAATTTCAAGCTCAAAGGGCTTTCACTTGAGGGGGTGTGTTAGAGAATAATATAAATCATATCCTGAAACCTCACCTAACAGCTTAATCTATTGGGTTTGGATGGTTCTTTGACATACCATTCATCATTTGCACACAAATTCTTTACATGATTTTTTAATATATCATTAGTAGACAAGGGGGAGTTTGCTGTGAATTATATTTTCATTTTATTTTCAAATTTTTGGAAACAAAAATAGAAAACTTGTTTGTATTGATTTTTTACTTCTTGAAAAAAATAATTCTAAACCAACAAATTATATTAATTTGATTGCATTTGAATTTTGACAAAAAATTATCAAAAAGAAAAGCCCCACATGAAAATCTTAGTACTATAAAAAAATAATTTATACAAATAAAAAAGTCCCACATGAAAATCTTATTAATATAAAAAAATTATTTTGTAAATTACTTATATATCATTATTATGTAAGATTTTTTTATCAGTATAGAGATTTCCAAACATAGGCACTCTAATGTATTTCCACTCTAACGTTCCAGAGGTCTCATGGCGTGGGATTATAGAGACACGCGTATAAAGGTTACTGTTAGAAAATGGTTTTTATAGCATAAAATATGCATAATGTAGTGCAATGGAAAAAAAGGTCTTGCACATTAATGTCTCAAACATTCTTGTAAAAAAGAAAACCCATGTTCTCTAGGTTGATGCGGAAGGCGTGGGTTTTTTTGTATGATGCTCAAAAGCATAAAAAACAGAGGAGTTGCAGGAGGGATATGGAGGGGGAAAAAGAGGAGCTTTGCCATGACCAGGGAGGGATGAACTGACAATGACTAATAGAGAGATGAGGAGAAAGTTGGAAACTTGGTTAGAGATAAAGGGGTGATAGTATCCGATTTGAAGACACAGAGAGCGAGATAGAGGCAAGGATAAAAAAGGGTGTCTATGAAAGATTGATGTAGGGAGCTGGTATAGATTAAATCTTCATGATTTCTCTACCTTAAATTGTGTTATTGATTTTGAGCTTTTCTTTCACCTCTCCATCCTTATTATTTCTGTGTGGAACAGATTGTCGAATGAAGAGGAAGAAGATGGAAGGACACCCATTCAACAAAAGTTTTGCGAATTTGCTTCATTTGCTTTGAGTTTAGGATGTTCGGTTTGCTTTATCATATCTAAAAGTGGGAGCTTTTGTTATAGAACTTCTTTCTAGGTTCATATTCTGTGCTTTTTAGGAATGTTATTGTCAATTGGATTAAGATAATCTTGATTTATAGAATCAATAATGTTGAAAAGCATACCAATTGCATGGGTTGCAGCTTCATTACTCCCTTGATGTCTCGGGGTTTTAGGTCATCTTTTTAGGGCTGTTTCTAGCTTTGTTCTCTTTCCACATAGCCTTGTTTGGCCTGTGATGTTGTGTTTTTATTGGTTTTCAACGGTTCTATTCTCAGTTTTCCACTACCATGGTGGTTGTGTGTCTTCGGCTGCTATTTTTTTTAGAATATGGTTGCTACAATGATGTTTATTTCAGGAACTTCCCAGGTTCGTGCCAAACAGTAGATTACTTTTGTGTTTAGTAGCTTCTAAGGTTGCAACAGGGACTTTGGTAAAGCTACTAAAGTTGTAATAGGGAATTTTGTAAACTTTTTATGTATTATAATTTTGAAAATACCTTTTGATGTGCATCTAAATTTCAAAATTTGAAAACATGTAACATTTTAGTCTTGTAATCCTTTAGTAATATCATTTCATAATTAGTATTTTCATTTAAAAGAAAAACACTACTTTTCTTTTTACTACCTCTCTTATACGTTATTTATATTTATATTGTTATGGTTAAGCGTTAGTTTTCTTATTGATGTTATGGTTGAGTTGTGAAGTCTAATATGTTGGGAGGAGCTTTGTGGTCATTATCAGCAGGTTGAGAAATTTTTGAGTCGATAACTTGGTAATGAAAATATAAAGGAGACTTTGCTGATTTTTTTTTTAAATTGCACCGAATAAAAATTGACACGTATTTTTTTTAGAGGGATGTTATAGGGAACAGTTCTCATGGTCTCTGAAATATACTGACAGACATATTTCGTTGGTTTACCTATATGTAATGAACACCGTGAATAGTGCTAGGGTAAAGGGAACAAATCTCATGGTTTTTGTAATATACCGATGGATACACCTGTATGTAATGTATAGTTTGTCGGTATTTATATCGATGTAAAACAAAGTCTGATGCCAAATTGTATATGTATTCCTTATCTATCCATCCTGCAAATATTTAAATTCAGAGTTGCACACACAACATAATAACACCAGTTCACATCACAATAATAAAATAAATATTTCCTTGTCATTCAATAATAAATTAACATCATTATCATTACATTGAAGTGAATTTCATCCATAAATATTACATTATAGTTTATGACATTACACATTTTTGTTGTGCAAATTAATTAAAATTCTCTTCTTATTCGTCAATTGACTCGTCCTCATCTCTATCACAATCTTGTACGTTGATTTCATCGTTGTCATCTTCATCGACTTGTGTATATCCGCCGCTCAAAACATCATTCAACTCCTTAGCGTCAACATTAATAATAATATTCTCGGTGGTGCAAAAAATTGAATTTTGTTCTAAGTCATTAGACGGAGCAACTCAATATGGATCAACTAACTCATCAAGTTGAAAGACATCATCTCTCATAGTTAATTCATTGTTGTTATCCTAAATAACATTGACATGACCACTGGATTTGGTTTTCACTATGGATAATCAATAAGCTCTTGAACGATTATTTTTAAAGGAAAACATGTTTTTGTAATAAACTTGCTAGCATTGCTTGGTGAAAATAAAGACATCGTCGAAATTGTAGAGTCTAACCTTTGAATTAATTTCAATCAGATCATGATGAAGATTTACTCTGATTCCTATGTCAGTGGTGTCATACCAATAACATTTGAATAAAAATACTATATTCTACTTACTATGATATTGCAATTCAATAACCTCTTCTAACTTCTCATAATAGTCAACTTCAAACTTATTAGAAGTTGATTCCTTAACATAACCCTAACTGTTATTTGTCTTCCTACCGTGTTTATATTCTTCAGCATGAAACACATGTCTATCGATAAAATACTTGTAATACTTCACCTTTCATAAATTAAATATCACCAACGACATTACTGATGGAATTGCTCTATCGGTAAAATATTGCGTCACCGTAAGATTTGTCCTTTTGAATCCCACTATAATACCCTCTATCATTCCCTTAATATATACCGAGAAAATGTATTCGTCGGCATATTTACGGATGTAATTTACCGTTGGGTTAATTCTGTCAATAATGTCATCTGTAAAAGTTACACGTCATCGTACTATTTCACTTTTTTTCTTCATTCCTTATTTTTTTTCACCGCAGTTCTCTTGATATATACTGAGGGAATCTTTCTGTTGGTGTTTATCGATGGATACAAGGAATCTATCGGTAAAAATATTACGTCACCGTAAGATTTGTCCTTTTGAATCCCACTATAATACCCTCTATCATTCCCTTAATATATACTGAGAAAATGTACTCGTCGGCGTATTTCTAGGTTCATATTCTGTGCTTTTTGGCAAT
>Ga0325401_1004270_pt1 | contig 13435 bp, 11 predicted proteins | sample PopdelMetagenome_FD_205666 | JGI IMG/M metagenome (GOLD analysis project Ga0325401, IMG submission 205666) | Populus deltoides microbial communities from Bellville, Georgia, United States - Xylem-PdKOR-R2 | ecosystem: Host-associated > Plants > Phyllosphere > Stem > Wood/Secondary xylem | place...
TACTTGTCCTTATAAACAGACTCTAATATGCACACCACTTATGCCTAAAACTATAGACTACCCACGGACTAGCTACACAGGAGCCTGGGAAGTAGCTGAAGTAGTAGATGATACAGGAGGAAAATGCGCTATTGATACCTGTGCGCGCAAACTAAACCGTAAAGTTAGCGGCTCTTTCAAAGCCATTATTGGCTCGGCTGTTAAGTTCGGTTTGGTAACTAGCAAGCGTGAACTACTTACTACTACTAATCTTTTCCGACGTATCAAGCACGCTTATGACAAGCAAGAAGAAAAGATCTATCATCGGGAAGCTTTCCTAAATCCGCCTTTATTCACACAGATATGCCGAAAGTTCCGCAATCGGGAACTACCCGTTCATATGTTTGATGTGATTTTGATTCGGGAATTTGGAGTTGAAGAGATAAACGCGCAGAACGTATCAAAGGCCTTTGTAGATGGCGCACGGATGGTAGGCGTCCTGGATGAACGCAACATCATGGCTGACATCGACCAACTAGCACAGCAAACGCCGCGGCGGGAGCTAGCTAGTACCGAGATGCCATTGAATGCCTTTAGACCACCATTAACTGGGGCAGGCACAAGCCCATTACTTAACGGCAGTACTACAAATCAACCTAGCACAAATGCATCAGGTGCGCAGCAACCTCCAATACCTGCGAATGGTTCTACTACAACCGCTGGTTTTATACCGCCACTACGAGGGCGAGATGCTGTATCCAGCTTGTTTGGCCTAGACACTGACGATCTTGAGGAAGAAGAATCACTACCTGATGCGGAAGTAACTATTCAACAACCGCAGCCAGCACGCGAAGAGTATACTACTGCTGCTCCAGTAACATCTGCTAGTACTACCAATACGGCTTCACCAAAGCCTATAGAGAGCACAAACACTGGACCCAGTGCTCTGCGTAACGATAACCTAGGTGTAAAGCCAGGTTCCTTTTTCGTTCATATTACAGGGCCTGGTATTGACTCTAACTTAATGATTCAGGATACCGACGATTTAGATATCGTGAACATCTTGCTGGAGAAGATTCGCAAACAACTGAAGCATTGAACTAGCTTTTCTACGTACATACACTCCTAAAAGAAAAAGTGGTCACTCCTACCCGAATGACCACTTTTTCTTTTGCTCTATTTATACATTATGTTAAGTAATGATTTCACCGGTGTCGCATAACCGAAACATACCACTGTCCATCCTTTCGCTCACGCCCCAGGTAAAAGCTATCTACTAGTTCTGTTTCGACTTGCTCTTCCCAGCGCGCTGGCAGCTCCTCTATTTTACGCTTGTCGGAGAAGACAGCGACGGGCAAACGCTGTAGCGGCAACGAATCAGTAGGTATATGCCACAGCGGTACGGCCTGCCCAGCAGCCCACACTTGTTTCACGTGCATTTCCTGCAAACTATACCAGGGCATTCGCGCAATGATGGGGAGTTGCCGGGTCTGCTGCAACCGTCGTAAGCCAGGCTCGGCCCGGCGTGCCTCCCACAGCGGATACGCCGGCAATAGCAACGTAATCAGTGCCGCCGCCAGCGTCAACGACCCTGCGACCAGTATTCCGGGTTGGTGCCCTCCCCTACGAATGACTAGCACGGCCAATCCGCCGCACAACACCGTACCTAGGGCGAAGCGTAGTGTGGCGGGCCCGAAACCAGGCAGCTTAGCAAGCACCATAGCCGCGGGCGCGGCTAAACAAACTAGCGCGAATACACCAACCCAAAACCGCAGCAGACGGCGGTCGGTGCGCGTGGCTTGCTCACGTGCGAAGGCCGTCTCCCAATACCGCAGAACTCCGGTGACCAGCAACGCAAGCGGCGGCAACAAAGGAAGCATGTAGCGTTCTTTTTTCTCAGGCACTAAGCTCAGCAGCACCAGCGCGGCCGCCAGCCAGCCTAGCACAAAAACGTAGGGCACGAACGGCGTGAGACGTCGGCGGGCGTAGGGTACGGCCAGGGCTGCGAGGGCCGCGACCACCCACACCCCACTAAAAGCAAAGAAATTCCAGTAGTACCACGGGGGCTGCACGTGTCGCTCCCGCCAAGCTGTTACTTCTGTTTGGGCAACGGCTAGCGCGGCGGGTTGCACGTGATAAAGAATATACAGCGGCCAGGCACACCCCACGGCCAAGGCCACTACCGCTGCTAACAAGGCCCCACGACCATGCTGGCGCATGCCGGCGCGCTCTTCGTTCAGACGCGAGGCATAACAGCCCAGAAACGGCAGCAGCCCCCCGTAGAGGGCCACTGGACCTTTACTTAAGATAGACAAACCGAGCAGCAGGCCAGCCCCGGCAAAGCTAGCATAAGCCGGGTCGGCGCGGCGCCAACCACGTACCAGCAACCAAAGAGCCCCCACCAGAAAGCTGTTGGCAAAAATATCCCACTGCCCTTCTCTGCCAGTCGTAATGATCAGCAAGCTGCTAGCTAGTACCAGGGCGCTAAACCACGCCGTGCGGCCAGGCTCTTCTAACTCGGCGGGTCGCGTGGCCGTTAGCTCCCGCACCAGCCCCCAAAAGAACAACACCAGCAACGTGGCCATTATGGCCGCGGGCAAGCGCAACCAAGCCAGGTTTTCGGTGGGACCCACCACCAATTGCACGGCAGCTACGGCCCAAGTAGGCAAGGGCGGTTTGGCCAGGCGCAGTTCCTGGTTCATGGTAGGAATGAGCCAAGAACCGCCCGCTACCATCTCACGAGCCGCCACAAAGTTGCGCGATTCCATCAGGCTGACATCCGGCGCCGAGCCGTGCACAAAAAAGCTGAAGCCGCACACGACCAGCACCGACGCTAGCCGGCTGAACGCTCCCTTTCGGGTCAGTAGTTGTTTAAAGGACACAAGTAAAAAGTTAAATACGAACAAAAAACGTCAGGAGCTCCGCCAGAACTCTTACTCCTGCCCTACGCGGCGACCTAGCTGCTTTAGCAGTTCGGGCACGTTATCTACCTCAATGGCATCAGGCTGGCAACCCACCAAGCGCGCAACCGCCTTGGCCGAACGCCCGCCGAAAAGGACCACTTGCAAGCCAGCGGCATGGGCCTGCTTCGACCGCTCCGGGGTAATCGCATCTTTCCCGACCACAACGGCTTGTACCTTATCGCGCACGGCCGTTTGCAGTCCCTGGTCGAAGTCATTGGTAATTTCTAATCCGAGCGGCATACTCGGTAGCTGTTGGCGCAAGACGGCGAGGGTTTCGCTGTGCAGCGACAAAATCAAGGTGCGCTCGGGTGGCAACGGGTAGGTACGCAGCAAACGCCCCAGCGCCCGAGCCAGCGCCGGCGACCGGGACGGAGCGCCTTCCCCCGCACAAACATCATCCTCGTGCAAATCTAGGTGTATAATGGGCGCGTTGGTTCCATGCGGCAGGGAATCCAGCACCGTTTGCAGGCGCATTAATTGCTCGTCGTGAAATAAGTCGTAGACAAAGCCCCCGCGGTAGGCTAGCTTCTCCAGCTCAGCGGCTGTATACTGGCTCACGCAACCTTCACCGCTCGACATAGAGTTCAGCGTTGGGTCGTGATACACAAAAGGCACACTGTCGCGACTTAGGCGCACGTCAATCTCTACTCCGTCGGCACCCCGGGCTAATGCCCGCCGCAAACCCGCCAGGCTACTCGGCGGCAACGGGTTGAAGGGATTGAGGGGAGTGAAGAAGCCCGAGCCAGCGTGCCCAATTACGGCCATGTTATCTTGGTTACTCTTGGTCAATGCGGCCCCCGGGCTACCCGAGAAAAACAAATACCCCCCCCATCCGCCTGCTACAAGCAGACCCGCTGCCCAAAGCGTACTCTTTTTGTTCATTATTCCCCGGTTTTGCGTTGACCTTGTCCAGTTATCGCCGGGCAAGTTGTGCGCTAAACTAGTTATAACGTTCGTTGGTTATTTCCATTACCTTTGGCGCCCCGCCCCTGGCGGGCTTTTTTTTCAGTGCATCTCGTTTGATTATGCCTTCTATTCTGGTCACTGGCTGCGCGGGCTTTATCGGCTCCCACGTCTGCGAACGGCTCCTGGCGGATGGGTACCGCGTTGTAGGGCTGGATAATTTCGATCCGTTTTACGACCGCGCCCTCAAGCTGGCCAACATGGCTAGCTTTGCGCACCACCCCTTGTTTAGCTTTCACGAGGTAGAGCTCCAACGCGGGGCGGAAGCGCTGGCCGACGCCCTGCCCGCCGACCCCATTGACCTGGTGGTGCACCTGGCCGCTAAGGCCGGCGTGGGGCCCTCGGTGCGCCAGCCCATTGCCTATCTAGAAAACAACGTGGTGGGCACCACCCATTTGCTGGAGTGGATGCGGCAGCGCGGCATTGAGAAATTATTCTTTGCTTCGTCCTCGTCGGTGTACGGCAACACGCCCGAACGCCCCTTCCGCGAGGATATGAACCTACTGGCTTCGTGCATTTCGCCCTACGCGGCCTCCAAGCTCGCCGGCGAACAACTCACGGCCACCTACCACCACCTCTACCAGCTCGACGTTCTTAACGCCCGCTTCTTCACGGTGTACGGCCCGCGCCAGCGCCCCGACCTAGCTATTCATAAGTTTGTGCGCCTGCTGCGCGCGGGGCAGCCGATTCCAGTGTTCGGCGACGGCACCACCGCCCGCGACTACACCTACGTGGCCGATACCGTGGACGGTATTGCGCGGGGCGTGCACTACTTGCTCACGCACACCGACGTGTACCAGACCATCAACCTAGGTAATAACAACCCCGTCACGCTGCTCGACCTAATTCAGGCCATCGGAACGGCCGTGGGCGTTACGCCAGAATTACAGTTTCAGCCCATGCAAGCCGGCGACGTCGACGTGACCTACGCCGATATCAGCAAGGCCCACCAACTGCTCGGCTACGCCCCCCAAACGTCGCTGGCCGACGGCCTCGCCCAGTTTGTAGCTTGGGAACGGACCCATGCGGCGGTAGCCGACTAGCAGAGTAACAGCGAGAATCGTAAAAGCAAGGGCCCCGACTTTTATCGGGGCCCTTGCTTTTAGTGCTTTACTTCTTCGTTTTCAATTTCTTCAATCTTGAGCCGCTTAATCTCGCGCCGGAGCAGCACCACGTTGCGAGCGTACACCACCAGCCCCGGCACGTTGCCTAAGATCAAGACGATATCGACCGGACGGCGCAGCAGGGCATACGACAAAATCAGCGCGGAACCGATTAAACTCACCACCCAAAAGCCCAGCGGCAGCACCGATTCGCCCTTGCGCTCAGAATACAGCCATTGATAGACAAAACGCAAGAGAAAGATGGTTTGTCCGACGGCCCCTAGCACCAGCACGCCCCGCGGAATGCGGTTGTTGAGCATGTTTTGCAGGCTAAAAAAGGACGTTCCCGTTACAAACCACGCAAGCGTCGCCAGCGGAAACAGGTAGGCCCCGGCCCGGAAGAAGCCATTGAGCTTGCGCCACTCCCCTAGTAGTTGCAGATTGCGAATGTAGATACCGTAGCTGATGAGCTGCGCCCCTAGGATGATGGGGTCGTGGCGCAGCATGCCGTACACAATCATCAGAAACGACGACACTAGGCTGATCTGCCAAAACAAGGTGGGCACCAGCACACGCTTGGCCCGTTCGCTCTGAATCCATTGCAGAATGATGCGGCTGGAAAACAGCAGCTGCGAGGTGAGGCCAATGGCGTTGGCCACCCAGGTACTATCGAGCTTCATTGGTAGCAGCCCCTCTCCTTACGCGGCCGGCGTGGCATTGCCTCCGCGTTGCTGCTCCCCAATTTCGTAGTTTTTCCAGCGCGAGCGAATCCAGCGGAACCCGAACGTATCCACCAGCGGCTTCCAGGCCCGGTTCCAGAGGTTGTACTTAGCGGTGCCGGCGAAGCGCGGAAAGTGCTGCACCGGAATCTGCTTAACCTTACCGCCCTGCAACTGCACTAGCGCCCCCAGGAAGCGGTGCATGCCGTGAAAAAGCGGAATGCGGCGCGCGTACTCAATTTTGATGATCTTCAACGGGCAGCCCGTATCCTGAATGCCGTCGTTGATGAGGGTGCGGCGCACGGTGTTGGCAATCTTCGAGGAGAGTTTCTTTACCACCGTATCCTGACGCTTGGCCCGGATGCCATTGACCATGTCATACTGCGGAAAGAACTCGAAGAAACGCAGAAAATCGAGCGGTGTGGTCTGGATATCGGAGTCGATGTAGCCCAACAGTGTAGAGCGGCAATGGTCGATGCCCGCTTTGATGGCCGTGCTCAGCCCGCTGTTTTTAGCCAGGGAAATGAACTCGTAGCGGCTATCCTGCCGGCAGATATCGCGCAACAAGGGCAGGGAGTTATCCGTGGAGCCATCGTTGACGAATAGCACCGTCGTCGTGACGGGCGTCTGCGCCAGAAACTTGTTCATTTCCACCACAAACTGCGGCAGGCTTTCTTCCTCGTTATACACGGGAACTAGCACGGTGAGGGATTGAGTGGCCAGGTAAGCAGTGGCGGTGGTTGGCGTGGGCATAGCAGCGAGGCAAATCGGGGCGCAAGGTAGCGAGAAAAGCCGCACCCAACGCCAGACTTTGCTCGGCTACCACACGAGTTTCGTCGCGGGACCTAGCTCTTTTGGGTCTACGGCGCCGTATGCGGCCAAATCCGCCAACAGCATTCGCCGCACCTCGTGCGGATTTATATAGCCAGGGTTCACGCTGTGATAATGCTCATGTACTAGTCTCGTCGCCAAAGCCCCGAGCGTGGTAACGGGTAAGCAAACCTGCACAAAAGGCCAATGGTAAGCGACAATGGCAAAACACAGCCCAACTAAGCCAGCTAGCCATCCTGTAGGGGCCGCTGTCCATACTCCTACAGTAGCAACCGCCCACAACCCAAAAAACAAGCTGAACGGCGCACCTAATTCAGGCAACGGCAGCCTACTCGCTGCTTGCATTTGCTTCCAGATCTTGCGTCGATTTTTGAGAGGTAACAACTCCTGTAGCTGCGTATCCGGCGTCAGCGCATCCGGCGAAAAACCTAGGTCTGCCAACATCCGTCGCAACCAGTAGAACACCCGCTGACTGGAGCAACCTAGGTTTTCATCCTGGACCCGGCAGGCCGCCAAGCGTCGTTCCACGGCCCAGACCATCTCACCAACGGTAGACACCTGGGCAAAATCGGACTGATTGAACGTCAGCGAGAAGCTACGTTCCCACTGAGGAATCAAGTCCATTAGAATCTCCTCGCTGTCCAGCGTAATAGTCGAACGTGTCGTCATCTGCAAGAAGGGCTTACAAAGCGTTACACCTGCATACTACTTAAAAACTTTATGGCTCGCTAGCAGTCCACTCGCCTCCTTCTTCAACGCCGCTTGGCTGGCCCACTCCTGCAACTTAGCTTCTACCGGAGCCGGGATTTCTCTACGCGTGCGGGCCGCTAGGTCAGCGTAAGCTTCGAGCAGTTTGCGAGTGTTGCGCGGCGGCTGAGCACCTAGCTCGGGCAGCAATGCATTGAGGATTTGATGCAGGGCATCGTCGGTAGCGGCATTGATGGCGCGGGCTTGGGCTAATTGCTCCGTCAGGCGAGGTACGGGCACGAAGGTAGCAGCTAGCAACCGCCCCAGCGTGTGCCCCAGCAAGGTAGGCACCAGTCGACGTTCGGTTACGGCCCGCAACAGCACCTCCAGCGCCAGCGCCCGACACACCGGCACGTGGTGCGTCAGGCCCACGGCTAGCAGCAGCGTGGCCGCTTCGTCGAAGGCCGGCACGGCAACCAGCATGGTTCGCAGGGCTTGGCTGATTACGCCTCGCTCGGACGCTTCCAATTTATCGGCCCAGCCGGCACTTCGTATCACGTGCCAGTACAAGGGCGCCGGATAATTTGGTAATAGCGCTACCAGGAAAGCAAAGTCCAGCGGCAAGACAAAGTGGGCGCTTTTCATACCCGCAAAGCGATAGTGCTGCGAGTAGAGCAGTAGCTTGGAGGGTGGCTTTTGACTGGTATAGCTGCCCGCAAACCGCAAGTGCGTTGCGCGTACGGTGACGGTTGGTTTCCCAGGCTTCCATTTCTCCACGTACGTATCGATTTTTTGCTCCAGTTCCCAGACCGGCTTCCAGGGCTCCGCTACGCCCGCGTAATCGGACACGCTAGCTAGCTCGGGGAAATAACCTTCGGGATATTTGGTGCGGGTCGCTACGGCCCAAATCCAGGGCAGCTCCGTCTCCAGCGTATCAGGTGCAGCGCGCAAGCTAGGCAGGAGTTTGCTCAGGTGATGGGCCAGCGTATCGGTCAGCGACTTCTTGGCCGTTTCCATAGCGGGCAAGGCTTGCTTATTGCCCAGTAACCACGCCACCACCTCCCGCAAGCCACGCTGCAGCAAGCCGGGTAGCAGGGCCCGGGCCGTTTCTGCCTCCACCACGTTTGCCCACGCCGTCCGGCTTAAAGCTACCACCACATCAGCGGGGTCCGGCTCGTAGCCGGCTGCTTCATAAGCCAGGAGTTTTTGTACCAACACACTAGGCGCAACCCAATAGGGCGCGTGAGTGGGAGTACTTAGTAAGGGCAGGGCTATTCCGTCGCGCAAACGCTCTTCAACGATAATAAGCCGTTGCTGCTGCACGCTGACCAGCGGATCAGCTACCTGAAACTCGCCCAGCGGCACTTTTGCTACCCTGGAAGTCGCTACCGGATACGCCCAACTCAGCACCAGCGCTTCACTCAACCCAGCGTGACCATGCCGATTCGTGTAGTTTGGTAGTACGCCTGCTAGCTTACCGGTGGGTGTATGCTTCAAGAAAGGCAACAGCTGCACCAGATACGGTTGAAGCTGCGTGGCGTAGTCAGCGGGAAATTGTGCTTGCAACCCCAGCAGGCCATCTAGCCAGCGTTCCAGCGTGGCGGGGTTGTCATGCTGCAAAACCTGCCCGGTCAGGAATAGCAGTTCGTGCCAGTCGCGCACGGGGACAATGGCTGTGGCAGGGGAAAGATCCGGAATGAACTCTTGACGCGGGGTGTACGTATCAACGGCTTCGGTTGTCTTAGGTGCAAGCGCCGGAACTAACCAGGGTTCCAGCAGCGTGCGAGCAGCAGCGTTCAGCAGTTCCGCGTATAGGACGAGAGTAGAAACCAGTCCCTCTCTTTCAGCTTCTGTTACTAGGGGCTTTTTAGCTCCTAGAATGCTCACCAGCACTTTCGCGGCACGTTCCTGGACGGCCGTATCCGCGTTGGTCAGTGCCGTCGCACTCAAGCGACCTAGCTCTACGGCTAGCGTTGGCTCGTGCTTCAGCAGTTTCTCAAAGCCACTCAGTAGCGTACGCAGACCCGTTTTTAGGTCCTGGCGTGTCACCAACCCCTCGATAGCGTACGCAGACCCGTTTTTAGGTCCTGGCGTGTCACCAACCCCTCGACGTAGCGCAACAACGGCGCGGGTTCGAAACCTGATTCCGTCCAAAGCGCTTTGAGTTGATCGAGGGCGAAATGGACCACCAGCGGCGACGCATGGGCCAGCAGTTCTACTAATTCGCTTTGACGTGCTAGCTTTTCGGCGGTAGTAGGTTGCAGAGCTAGGTAAAGATTTTTGAACCAACGGGAAACATCACCTCGCAAGGCAAGCAGGCAGCGCGTAAGCAAATCGGCACGGGAAAGATGGCCGGAAGCAGCAAGGCGCACTATAATATCTTGCCATCCTATGTACCCAACGCCCGTGTAGGCACTAGCAGAATCAATCGTGGTAGCATAGTCGAAGCAGGCTATTAAATCCCGCCTCATAAAAGCTATGTTCTGTTCAATGCTTTGCAGAATAACCGCATCGTAATTTTTTACAGAACGCGTTTCATTCTTTGTATAGCTGAATGTATGGAGTGATTGAGCTACTGTTCGCGCGAAAAAGGCCGGTTCGTATTCAACCGCACCCCGAGCTTCCATCTCGCGCAGAAAATTATAACTCGGGAGCCCCCAAGGGCTGCCACCGCTTTGCCTTTGCAACCACTCACTCAGCCAGATAGGTCGTGCCTGCGCGGCTACTTGCAAGAAGTATTTTCGTTGCTTAGTAGAGCTAGCTTCACTGCCCAACGTAATTCTGAGCGTATCAACTAATCGTAGGGCCTCTTTGCGGGAGTATGTAGCTACCGCTGCCAGAAAAAGCATTCCGACTTGTTCATTCGTCCCTACTCGGCCCCACGTAATTATTCCTAATTGTCGTTGTTGCTCTAGCTCCTTCCTTAGATCTTTCGTTTTATTCCGCACCGGCACCACCTCCGCCTTGCTCAACTGCAACAAAAAGGGGAGTAACTCCTCCACGCTCTGGTGGCGGATAATATCTTCGAAGCTTTCAACCACCGACATAGAACAACAGATAGCCCGCAGCTAGGTAGCCACGCGTAAGCATACAACAATAGAATCTTGGTTCGAAAGCTAGCTTTTGGTCTTCAAACCTACCCTAGGTTTGGCTAGAAAAACGACTTTAATAAGGGCAGAATGTGCTTGCCCAAAACGACGAACGCGCCTGCGGCGCGTTCTGTACTTTCTACCGTTAATTCAAGCCTACTTGCCGAAGGTCGACTGCGTGCCACTTGGCAAACAATTGCCACTGCTGCCGCCAGTAGGTATAATCACCCAGCACGCAAATCACCTTATCACCCTTGAAGTAGATGCGGGTTTTGGCGTCTGAGTTTTTCCATTCGATCGGGCCGGCCTCGTCTGGCTCCATGTCTTCCACGTTTTCCCAGAGAAAGGAACGGGGCGTTTCGTGTTGTTGGCCTAGCATATCTTGCCAGAACCGCATAGCATGAGCAACAGGAGAAGGAAACATAAAGGCCAAAAAGAAGAATGAATGGAAAAAGCCGACAGGAAGTTAGTTCAGCTGTAAGCAATATAATTACACTCATTCAAAAAGCCAACCAATTATAAATCACTATATCGTTGAAGCTTTTATTTTGTCAATTCAACAAAATTTAGAGCATATTAACAGAAAAAAATCAGCATAAACCCCATTATATCATACTGTTCACAATGCTTTTTCTTGGTTATACCAACTGTTAATAACAGAAAAATACCACGTATATAGATTACACACGGTTGACATTTTGTTCTGGCAATAGCTAGGTTTCTGCTTATTACCTCAGCTGTCTTCGCGTCGTACGCCAGCCGAGATGGTGGTGTGGCGCTGGCGCAGCACGGCCACAATATCCTCCAGCGTAAGTCCCGAACCAGCCAGCAATACCAGCAGGTGGTAGAGTAAGTCGGCGGCTTCGCCTTTTAAGCCTTCCACATTACCCGCCACGGCGTCAATCACCGTTTCGACGGCTTCCTCCCCTACTTTCTGGGCAATTTTGGGCATGCCTTTGCGAAACAGCGAAGCTGTGTACGACTTGGGGTCTTCCTCGGGAAAGTCGCGGCGACGCTGCACCAGGCGCTCTAGCTCAGCTAGGAAGCCCACGGGAGCCGTTGGCAGGGCAGTCTGCGCGGGCTGCTCGAAGCAACTGGTGGTGCCGCGGTGGCAGGTAGGTCCGTCGGGAATAGCGCGAATAAGCACGGCGTCGCCGTCGCAGTCCTCATGCGTGCTTACCACATGCAGGAAGTTGCCAGAGGTTTCTCCCTTGGTCCAGAGGCGGTTTTTGGAGCGCGAGAAAAATGTAACCCGGCCTTCGCGCTGGGTTTTCTCCCAGGCTTCTTCGTTTACGTAGCCCACCATTAGCACCTGCCCGGTGGCGGCATCCTGCACCACAGCCGGCAGTAGGCCATTCATTTTTTCAAAATCGAGTGTCATCGAGGTTCATTTATGGGATGTAACGGTCATACTGCGCTTAGCGCAACATGACGTTCTTACTTAGGGGGCTTACCTTACTACAGGCGCACCGGAATACCATCAGCGCGCAAGTGCTGCTTGAGCTCGGCAATGCCAATTTCGCCGAAGTGAAAAATGCTAGCGGCTAGGCCGGCGTCGGCGTTGGCTTGCTGAAAAACGGCGGTAAAATCTTGCTTGCTGCCGGCGCCACCGGAGGCCACCACGGGCACCGATACCGCCCGGGATACTGCGCCGGTCAGGTCCAGTGCGAAGCCGTCTTTGGTGCCGTCGTTGCTCATAGAGGTAAGCAGAATCTCGCCGGCGCCCCGCTCGGCCGCTTCGCGCGACCACGCCACGGCGTCGTGGCCGGTGTTGTGCGTACCAGCGCGGGTGTACACCTGCCAGCCGCTTTCGGTGGTGTAGCGCGCATCCACGGCCACCACAATGCACTGCGAGCCAAAGCGACGAGCTAGCTCATCGATCAGCTCGGGGCGGTGCAGGGCGGCGGAATTGATGCTTACCTTATCGGCGCCGTTGAGCAGCAAGGCCTCTACGTCGGCCACCGTGCCGATGCCGCCGCCCACGGTGAAGGGAATATCCAGCTCGCGGGCCACATCGCGCACCAGGGCCACCAGCGTTTGCCGCTTCTGGTTCGTGGCCGTGATGTCGAGGAAGACGAGTTCGTCGGCGCCTTCGCGGGCGTAGCGCGAAGCCAGCGCCACCGGGTCGCCGGCGTCGCGCAAGCCCTCGAAGCGCACTCCTTTCACGGTGCGGCCGTCTTTCACGTCGAGGCAGGGAATAATGCGTTTGGTTAGCATGCGGTTGTTCGTTGATTATTTCTATTTAAACACACCAGACTTTTTTATCGGTTTACCGGCTCAGCTCCGCCAAAAACCAGGCGCGGGTAGCAGCGCCTGCTACTTGCTCTACCACCGCCAGCAAGCCCTCCGTGGTGCTTACCTGTTTGCCGGCCACGGCGGCCAGCAGATCGAAGTACTTTTCAGTTCCCAAACGGGCGTGCAAGGCGGCCAACGCCACCGTGCCTTTGTTGTAGACAACCCGCCGGTACATCGCCGGTTCATACTGGTAACGATTGAAGCCGATGATAGCCGGAGCCCCTGCCGCCGATTGCGCGAGTTGGGCCAGCCGCGTCCGGTAAGCGGCCGTATCGCCACGGGCCTGCAAATAGAGCAGGCTAGAATGAGTGGCAAAGGCCTCGTTGAGCCAGTCATTTTCGTCGTGCACCGAACCCCGGCTCCACCATTTATGGCTGATTTCGTGGGCTAAGATGAGCAAGTCGCCGGGTTTATTGACGTCAAAGTCAGTGTAGGTGATGACCGTGGCATTGTCCAGCAGCCCGAAGGCATCGGCGTTGGTACCGGGCAAGAAGACCGTGAAGCGCGCAATGGGGTCCTGCCGACCTAGGGTCCGGTTGTAGAACGCCAGAATACTTTCGGCCTGTTGCAGCAGTTCCGCCTCCGGCTTGCCGGTTGCGCCACCGGCTTTCACAACTTTGATAACTGGCGGCGTAGCGGACATCAGCTGCGTAAACTGCGGGGCCACCAACGCCGTGATTTCAATGGCGCTGGTTTTGCCGCGAAAGGTCCACTGCCCGCGGCGGTGACGGGTAGCCGCCGTAGTGCTGCGGACCTCATATTCGGCCGGTACCCGCACCCGTAAGGTGTACGCTACCTCGTCGTAC
>Ga0325401_1004271_pt1 | contig 13435 bp, 15 predicted proteins | sample PopdelMetagenome_FD_205666 | JGI IMG/M metagenome (GOLD analysis project Ga0325401, IMG submission 205666) | Populus deltoides microbial communities from Bellville, Georgia, United States - Xylem-PdKOR-R2 | ecosystem: Host-associated > Plants > Phyllosphere > Stem > Wood/Secondary xylem | place...
AGGTTGCTATAAATAAAATAATAAACTTAAAATTTCAAGAACAATGGTGTTTTGTTCTTGTCTTAGTATGGTAAATGATATTACATTTAAAAGTATAGATATTTAAAGAATATAGTTTATGAACTCTTTACTGAGATGATTTAAATTGTATTTATAACTCATGAATCTTGTCATTTTACTAGAGTTGAGATGTTGAAGAGTCATTTTCTTCTGATAGTACTAATAAATGATAAATATCTTTTATACAACATTAAATGAAGAACAAATATCTTTTATGAAATACTAATGACAACAAAAATTTGGTAAGTTCTTAGAAGATTTTTATACACCTAGAGGTGTAGGTAGACGAATACTCTCAACATTAACATTTTATGTTAAAAGTCATAAGAATAATTAAATGAAGCCTTATGGCCCAACATTAGATCTATAATAATCATTATATCCATTTTTGCTTGGGCTCAGAACATAGTTGAACCCAAGTATATTGGGTTTAGTAGCTTGTTAAATCTCATGTTTACTTGAGCTAAGCATATTGCTAAATTCAAGAATATCGTATCTAACAACTCCCTAGGCTCATGTCCGCTAGTGCTTAATGCATAGTTGATTTTAAAGTCATTGGGTGTGGCAACTTGTTAAATCCAGGTTAGCTTGAGCTCAATATATAACTGAACACAAGGATATTAAGTTTAGCAGTTCGTCAGATTCATGTTCGATTGGACTCAACACGTAGCTGAATTCAAAAACATTAGATCTAACAACTTGTCAGACTTATGTCTGGTTAGGTTAAATAAATAACTAAATCTAAGAATATTAAGTTTGATCACACTGCATAACTAAACCTAAAAATACTGAATCTTGCAACCCGTCCTCCTATAACTCCCTAAACCCATGACTGCTAGGTCGGAAAAACATTAGTCCTAACAAATCTTTAAATTTATATCCACTTTGGGCTCTGCAAATGAGCATGTTTGGCTTGAAACAAGCTAGATCTTTAAATACAAGGATGTGGAGTATGAACGTGAAATCCATCCATCTGTTATTGGGTTATCACTATGCCTTCTCAATAAAACTCTGGCTCAAAATTAATTTTTAAAAATCCACGTGTCCATCACATTCAAACATCCATTAAAGTTGGGATTTGGCAAACACAAGTGACAAAGATAATCCCATCTCCTATCAAAATTCTAAACAAAATTAAGGGGAAAAAACCCAACACACCACACATTTTACGGAAAGAAGAAAACAACTAAAAGCATCAATTATTATTTTCCAATTAAAAAAAAATTGTTTTTCTCACTCACTCCAGTACTTGTCATCACCATCTTTACCATCCTCCGCCTCGTCATCAGACCCTTGAATCAAACTCATTTTGAACTTCCTCACATCATCAACAGCAGCACTTCTAAATAGCCCCACATCAACTGTTCCAGACACCATATGATATCCACGTGCCTTAAGATCAATGGGTCCATCATGTGGCATAGCAAAACCACCCAAATAGGCCCCGCCTTTCAAAACTCCCTTCTCGGACACCCCCATCATCTCTCTAACCTTCTTGTGCCCAGGGTCCCACAAATACCCCATGCTAGCACTCAAATCCAACGGTCCCATTTGCACACAATCAACCCCATCCACGGCTGAGATTTCCTCTGCCTTTTTCACACCCTCCTCGCTCTCTACCTGACACATGATCAATAACTCCTCCGCGTAATTACTCAAATACCCTTCATCGATTCCATAATCAGATGCCCTCACTACCGTATGAGCCGATCCGCGAATACCCTCAGGTGGAAATCTGCAATACGACACCGCTTTCTTAGCCATTTTAGGGCTTTCAATCATCGGAAACATAATCCCTTGCGGGCCTAGATCGAGGGCTTTTTTGGCCCAAGTTGGAGAACTCTCCGGCAACCGTAGGATCGCCGGGGTTCGAGTCGCGGCGAGGGCACGGAGGCAGTGGAGAGCGTCGGTGATGCCACCAGGACCGTGTTCCATGTCCACGACGGCGAAGTCATAGCCGGCGAGGCCAGCGATCTCGGCAATGGTTGAGGAGAAGCTGAGGAGGAAAATTCCATAGAGAGTTTCGCAGTTTTGGAGGCGTGATTTTAGGGAATCGGGCGCGGAGGAGGCAGAGGCGCCATTGGAGGGATTGGAAGAGGAGGAGGATTTAGCTTTGATTGAGAGTTTAGGGGGTTTTTGGGTTTTGAAATTGAGGGAGTATTTGATTAAATTAGAGTGGGGAATTAGGGATTTTGTTGTGGGTTTTTGGTTATTTAAAAATGCGAGGGAAGAGGTGGCGGAGGTGGCGAGGTGGGTGAGGGTTGGCATGGCGGTGGTGATTTTGAGGTTAGCGAAATTAGATAGGATTGAACTTTGAAGTCTGGATTGTGACTGTGGTGAGTGTGATATTTATGGGGTTTTGTTTGTTGGTGGAATTACGGGAGGGGAGAGAGAAGATTAGACTAATTTTCATGTTATTTGCTTTTTTTATTGACTAATAGATTAATTGTCATGCGATTAAAATTAGTTAATTGTGTTTTTTTTTAATTATTTGGATATGAATAGAACTCTGCTGTTATTATATGATTAAAAGATTATTTAATTAATAACGTAAAAACCAAACCAAGACTGTTTATATATATATATATATATAAGAATGATTGATATATATAAAAAAAAAAAGAATGAATTTATGACACATTAAAAATAATAAAGATACCTTTATATAGAATTTCTATCTTGTAATTATATTTCTTGATTTTTTTAAAGAAGATCTCATTAATATGGTTACAGGAGAATTTCGATTTATGAAAACAGCAAATCATTATCAAACTAGGGCACCTGCAAATCCAAATGAAACTCGGACACTGCAAAGAAAAAGTATAAACAAGGCTTCTAGTGTCTTCTCCAAGATTATTGAATCCCTAGAGGAAGTAGAGAGAGGGAGAGAGTATTTGGTGTGAATTGTGATTATTATCAAGAAGTTTCATTGAGAGAGAGGTGAATTAAATAATGTCTTTTGTTCCTCGTATTGAATTAGAAATTCAAGAAGATGAGAGCATCTTGCCAGTTAACCAAACACCCCCATGGCCTTCAGCTTTCTTGATCAAATTCTGTGTTAATCATTCGATCAATGTGTTGTATCCGACAAGAAAACTCCAGCGTTTTGCAGGTGTAGAAACACGGATATGCAAACTCCTTGAACCAGTTAAAATAGGGCAAATATCTACCACGTTGTACTGCCCACAGCGCCAGTTTCTCTCCCATGACAAGGCAGAACGCTTCTTTAATCAAGCTCTCGAAGTCTTTTGCGTGCCTGTGGATCAAGGGATTGAGGATATTACTAACAGATTCTCCTCCGAGATAGTGTTGATGGCTTTTGATGCTAGTTTTAATCGTCGGAGCATAGTGCCTGTTGTTGTTGAAATTAAAGTTGATCTGTGGCTACAATACAATCCAGGAATAGTCAAGCATTTTATAGCAGGCTACGTGGGTAGACTCATGGAGAGAGGAGCTAGAGTTGATTTTTCATCTGGGCAGCTAATGAAGGGAATCAAGCTGGAAAGCAGTTCAATGGAACAGTGCAGCATTTGTTTGAAAAGCTTGGGAGGTGAAGAACCGGCACTTGAGCAGCCATGTTCGCACATCTATCATCCAGGTTGCGCTCGCAGGTGGTTCAACGACAGCTCATCTTGTCCTTTGTGCCGCTTTGGCATTGATTGATACCAATTAAGCAACAAATTTTGTGGTGGAAGAGTAGCCTTTTAACAGGCGATTGTTTTTCCTCTTCATGTTAAAGTCTGTTCTTACGTTAGAGGTAGCTTTTGTATAGCTATGGTTGTTCGTGTCATGTTGAGTATCCGTGGAACTTGTCCAAGACCTTGTTATTTTGAAAGATAGATAAATTTCATATAAAGCCAATACTAGAGAATGAAATTAAAAAAAAAAAACTAGTATTCTCGAGTGAATCTTGTAAACTAGAGTTAAATTTTTAAACAATCATCCAATGCAAGAGTTTATTTCACGTAATGGTGCAGAAAAGTTGTTTCATTACATGATCTACTCCTTCGAAAGTAATTTCTCCTATCTTCTAATGCAAGAGTTTATTTCTCGAGATGGTGCAGAAAAGTTGTTTATTTACTTGCATGCTCGACTCTTCTGAAGTCGAAATATTCGAGTAGCAAGCGACAAGGATTGTTGACAATTTCTCCTCCAAAATGTGTTCAGTGGCTTATGATGCTTATGCTTGTGGCCGTAAGACAGTGCCTGTTGTAGTGGAGATTAAGGTTGATGCGTGGGAAGAATATCATCCCGAATCATTCGAGTTCAGCATACCAAATTATGTGGATAAAATCATGGGGGTGGGGAGCGAAAACAGTGTTTGTCATTCATCTTGGCAGGTATTGAAGAGACCCGAACTGGACAGCAGTTCAAAGGAACAGCACACCATCTGCTTGGCGATATTTTGATGATGAACAAGAGGTACTGCAGCTGCCATGTTCGCACCCCTATCATTCCGATTGAGTTCTTAAGTGGCTCAGAAATATTTCTACTTTTCCATTGTGTCGCTAACTTATTGAATGAATTTGATCTATTTTGTGGTGGATGATTACTTAACATGGAAACGATTTTCTTAGGTTAGTAGTAGCCTTGTTCAACTAAAGATTGCTTTATGTTATGTTTGGAGTAGCTGTGGCTTTTAATTAAAATACTTCAGCTAAAACAAATCCACAGTAGAAATCCTAACACCTTCATGTTCAAATTCGCACCTGGAGGAATTGTATTATGATTCAGGAAAAAGAAACCCCCGTTGACTATGTGGCTTCCTTGTTGCAATATTTTGGACGGTGGAACATTCACACACAGACAGCAGCAAATTGTGTGCTATTGGAAACAAATAGAGAAGTGTTGAGAAGAGAGTAGCGAAACTTGTGAAATAAATAATGCCAATAAAATAACATAGGTTCCTATATTGGTGAAAGCCAACAAAAATCAGAGACAAGATTTCAAACATGAAGACAATTAATGAGTTTATATCTTTGCTAGAATTAAGTGATGTCTCTAATTTTTTTATAAAACCACTCTTCTGTGTTTTAAAGTTTCAATGCAGCTCCTGCCATGGCCAAAGCCCCCTCAAAGCTTTGATTCCCACCAATGAACCCACTCATGTGGACAAAAACACCACCAGGGATTTGAGACTCCCTCGAGAGGTCATCATCCCTCAGACCTCGCCACTGAGCTGGGAGAGGCTTCCGGCTCTCAAAACTGTCAGGTGATTTCGCAACTGCCTGCACTCGCCACTGTTTGCTCCTGTCATCCTGCAAAATATTAAATTATCTTAAGTATTCTGAAATTTCACAGGCATAAACTTAACAGCTAGACCTGGACAGCCTCTATTTTTTCCTTTGTTTTTACTTTGTTATGTGTGTCAGGGTTGGGGATTGGCAATTTCTATAGTAGCTTCTCATCCTAAAGTCAAGGAACCAAACACATCTGAGAGTTTCATTAACCTCAATCTACACATGCTAAAACACCAACAAGAGAAAACCACCCTCGAAATTTCCTTGGCGTGTCATATATTCTAATGATAGGGACTGCAAAGAATGGTTCTTCATTTTAAACAGAAGATAATAATCTGAAAATGAAACCAACAAAGCTATGCATAAGCATAACATACCTGATAGAGAACATATTTAACCAAAGGATCAATCTTCAGTTCACCCTCGAGCTCAAACAAGTGAAGTTTCCACTGTAAGATACAAAATGCAATCAGAATTCTCTGGAAATTAGAGTTTATAACTGCATCTTTTTTTCATCCATGGTGTAGAAGATATGGTCAGACAAAAATATGTTCCTAATGCAAGATGATAGTACCATCACGTGAGAGAATTGTGCCAACTTAAGGACTCCATATAGCAGCCAATTATTTCTATTGCATAAATGCAAACTGCTTTTCTCTTCTTCTTTCATTTTTCGAGGTTTGAGGGTTGAATATGCAGGTTTCAAGCAATTATTAAAGCACTATCAATCCCATCATGATACACAAAGGCAATAGTGAAACCAGTATCATTTGTAACATATACACAGCAGTGAAGCACATAAAGACAAAAGGTATCGCTAGAATAACAGAAGTCAACATAAGTGCAAGAACATGTGCACAAATTAACTTACAGGGCAAAATGTTTTCAAGACCATAATTTCACCACTAGGATCAACATCAAATCTAGTTGCGAGACATTCCATTACAATTGATCGAGCTGGTAACCAAGATTTTGCATGAAAGCGAACATTCTGTAAATAAGATATGGTCAGTGACTATAAGGTTATGAATACTAGGAAATGCATGTCAGAACCCTTTATTCTCACAACATAGACTGCTAATGGAGGAAAAAGGAAATGAATAATAGCAAAAAAAAAAAAAAGGCCATTGAAGAGTTTGTTGAAAAACCTAACTCTTTAAACAAAGTAAAAACTCACATCTAAAAACTCACTGCCAGCGAGAGCCATTGCTCGTTCAAATGCCTCATTCTCCTTCTTAGGTGATTGATCAGGATCTGTCCAATCCAAATTGAATTTCCCAACTCTTGAAGACAAATTTGTGTTATTCACATATTTTGGAGGCTGGTCTGTATCATATTGATTGATTCCATTGTCAATGGCATCGATTGCCTGCAGCAAATAAAACAAGGATTTCTTGAATGATACAACAAAAAAAAAAGCTAACCACTGCCAAACAAGATGAGCAACAGAAACAAGCATCCAGATTGAATCAAAACTTTCAGGTTATGAAGACATCAGGAAACATGACAGGTTGGTCCTGTGGTAATTCAATGCAATTGAATGAAACCAGGAATGGTGTGGAAAACCAATAAAGCTTTGGTAATCACACTATTTAAAAGATTACAGTCATAACAAATAACAGTCATAAAATTGTAGGCAAAGGAAATGAGGACTGTTGAGTTCACACAATATCAATGTTAGAATGGGACCAGCTCAACCCAACTTTCCACATAGCACCACCCATACATTGCATGGAGTGTTTCAATTGATGCTGAAGCTTCATGCAGAATTCCTAAGTTCACGAGTGGTTCATCTTATAATTGTTTGCAAACCTAAACATCCACACATAGATGTTCATGCCCAAAGTTATCTAAAATACCATTGAAAATGCAGCATCATCTTTTGAAAACTTTGACGTGATCAAAATAAGAAGTATAGTATAGGATACTGATATAACCCATGGTTTTTTGGCCAAGAGAATAAGTAGAATCTTTGGTGCACAAAGCAAGATCTCAAGAACAGTTCTGAACACCATCCATTATATAAATAAGGATTGTAACCTAAATTTCTCAAACATATGAAGAAGTTAGCACCTCCATAAAGCTCTTGTAAACAGCCAAGAACAAGCGGTGCACATCTGGATGACCTTCATCCACTTGAAGCTCCTTGGCTATAATCTCCTTTCCAAAGTGCTAAAGAAAGAAAGTAAAAATCAGATTGATAATCAAGAAAATAGTTAAACTGCCATAGTTTAATTGTACACAGAACTTCTATGAAATTCCACACTACATGCATTCATTTGCAATTAAACAAATGAATACCTTATACACAAGTCCAGCACTGCTAAGCTTGGTAGAGAAACCATGTCCAAAAACCTCCCCAAAACCCTTTTGATGGTGATCATACCGATCACGACTTGGATCGTACACGCCTCCAACATCAAGCACGGCATCAAGACCCTCCAACACCTGAAACAACCCCAAATCAATTCACACGCGGCCTACATAAAAACACAACCAAACTACAGGCTCAAGCTCTGTTATTAGCTGACAATAAATCTACATGCAAAGAGTAACTAGAAAACTTTAAATCCCACAACCCCCATATGCAAACTCCCATTCTCATAAAACAATGCTCACCTTCCAGCACATCATTCTGCATTTTTTTAGCACGACTAACAAATTCAAATGAGAAAAAAATATAAGTAAATTCCAAAATCCTCCAAAACACTAACAAAACCACGCCTTTAAATTCTCATATTTACCTACTCTACACCGCCCAAGGTTTCAATTACTTTAGGATCTATTATTTCTAGGCAAAAAAACAGAAATTGGGTTTGCAGAACTGACAAAACCAAGCCGTCAAATTTTTAAACCTTCCTTACTCTAAACCCCCAAATTCTGAATCTTTACAGGGTGTAGAGCATCAAAACATGGGAAAAAAATATATGAGATTGCTTTATTATTACCTGCGGGTCGCGGCTTCGTACAATTTCAGCATTGGAATACTTGCTAGTGAGGCGAATCATGAAGCAGCCGAGAGCCTCGTCACAGTGAAAGGTGCCATTGTGTGTGCCCACGTGCTTTCGGGGCACGTGGTTAGGAGATCCAGTGGAGTAAGTAGGAGAAGAAACTGAAGGAGGCGTGGCTGCCATGAGAGGGAGTGTAATGAGAGAAGGAATTAGGGTTTTAGAGAGGTTGGAGTTCGAGAATAGCTTCCAGTTGAGATTAAACCCTCTTGTTAGTGCCAACATGTCCCTCTCAAAATTTTCTAAGGTCAAGTGCTCAATAGTCAATACCCTTCTGTTATAAGAGGTAAAATCACGAAATGCACCTCTACTTTAATTTTTTTTTGTCACATTGACCCTTCCATTGTGAGCATTCTCACTTTTTACTCCAAGCCAGTCATACTGTTTCTCCAAGCCAGTCACCATTACTACAAACTCGGGCTTTTCTACAACTATATATTGTTGCTTACAGTGATAAACCTATAATATTGATTAAACTGACATGCATGGAAGATTTGTATGAGAAGGGCGGCGCCATGTTTAGGGCATGAAGGGATAGATGGAAGGGCTTGGGTAACATAATCACATGGTGGAAGGACCAGTCTTCCTAGGCTAGTAAGAATAGAGCGCCTTCAGTTCCACTCGGGCCCTGCTTTTTTGAACCTTCAAGTGCATGCATGGTCCCTGCACATGACAAATTAAAGACCGACATTAACGTCACTTTGCTTCCCAGCGAAGATATTGAAAGGATTTTGTAGAGCTTAATTACACTATCTTTCTCCCAGCAGGGAAAGGGAAAACCATTTTTTCCCAGTACTTGCCGCCACTTTACCCGATAAGCAAGAAGCATGGCATCGACCTGATTCTGCTATTGATCCTGTCCTCTGTCTCTTTAGCTGCGAACAAGTCTTCGTTCACAAGCAATTCTCCGATCCGTTGTTGTTAACTTTTGAAGGAGGAAGTGACAGAGAGTGTATTGAAGGAAAAAAAAGCCTTGCTCTCTGTTTCTTTCTTTCTTTTTTTCAAAGGATAGCGTCAAGCTCATCCTAAAAGGGAGTTTTTAGTTCCAAATTCCAAATTTCCAATTGTTGGTTTACAAGTATAATTTTATTAGAGTTTTGATATAGTCGAAATAAAACGCTAGAATCTCGCTGTATTGATATAGTCGAAATAAAATACAAATAAAAGACTGGAATCTCGCTATATATCTCCTTACAAAATCAATGTATTGGATTAATTTACATGGTTATCGAAACTGAACGGAACTTAAATTCCTTATTATATTTGGATTTCTTTTTCTATTTAGATTAGAATTTTTAATTTAATTAAGATGTTACTAATTAGAATATTTTTCTTATATTTAAACAAGCTTACCCTAAATTTTCATCCTAAAAAACTTCTCTCTCTTTCTATCTCACAATTTTGTAACCCTTTTCTCTGAGCATCAACTGCCTTCCAAGATAGACATCAAGATGACAGGAGTGGCGAAGGATTCTATTACGAAAGATATGGTGATGCAGATTCTCTTAAAATTACCCGTCAAATCTATGTTGAGATTCAGGTGTGCATCAAAATCATGGAACTCCCTCGTTACTAGCCCTGGCTTCATGAAGAACCATCTGGACAAAGCCAAACAACTGCTTCTCCTTCGAACCGAAAATCCTGTAGTATCTTACTCTTTGCATCTTGATAATGATCGTGTAGATATGCGCTCACGTTTGGAGTTTCCTATTCCGAATGAAGCTGGTCTTTTTGATTTTATTGGTTGTTGTAATGGCGTTGCATGTCTTTCGAGTCAATATCTCCAAATCGATAGCAGCAGAAGACTTGTCTTGTGGAACCCATCAATTAGAAAAACTTTGGATCTTCCAGCTCCGAGTTCATGGGCTGCTATTGACAAGACTTTATTGGGCCTTGGCTATGATCCACAAAGTGACGACTATAAGGTTGCCAGGGTTGTGAGGCTAAAAAGCCCAGGATATGAGGACGAGGGCCATTTGCTTTTCAATTTTACTCGCTCAATTCAGGATCTTGGAATGAAAACGCTGATGTCAGCAGTAGTCTTGCGAATGAAGATACTTTGCGCAGCATCACCCTCCATGGCTTTGGCAATCCGGCCATTGTAAATGGGGTCATTCACTGGCTTCTACATCCTAGAGAAAATAACGGTATGCTGGCACTATCCTTTGATTTAAGCAATAATTCATTCGGAGAGTTAATGCTGCCTGAATGTTTCGATCCGACGGAACGGATAGCAGCGATGTCCATTTCAGTGTTCAAGAACTCTCTTTCTTTCAATGTCCTTAAGGGTTATGGCGGAAATTATGTTTGTGAGGTATGGGTGATGAGCCAATATGGTACGAGGGAATCATGGGACAAACAATACCGGATTGAAATGCTCGATATAGCAAGGCCGGTGGTTTTTAGGAGTAATGGAGAGATATTAATGGCAGGATATGCAAATTCTCAGTTAGTTTCATGTGATCCTCAGACACAGGAAATTCATGATATGGGGCTGGAGGTGTTACTTGATGACTACGCTGATTATTTTGTTGAGAGTCTCGCTTTACTTGATAGATCAAACTAGACTCGGTAGCAAAAGGTACAGGTCATGTCTTAATCTCCTTAACTGCTCTTTGGGATTGATATGAATTGGGATGTTTTCTCTTTAAATTTTCTTCGTTCTTGAATTACTCGCGTGTTCATCTTGTATTCATCCTTGTGCATGTGACCGGTTACCATTCATGAACGTGGCCTTTTTTTAGTTTAACTTTGTTTTAATCTGCAATGCATTCATGATCTCCTGTCAATCGATCGGTAAGCATTTCAAACTTTTTACTAGTTCCCTCTCCCTGTTTTGTGCCGAGAGTGTTGATTATTTATGCTCTACTAGTCTGTTTTGTGATATTCGCTTCATTCACCAGATTTTGGTTAAAGACACTAGCTATATTCTGCAAAAAGATTGTTACAATAGGTGAAATTAATATACATCCAAGCATGCTCTCGAGACCATGTAATGGGAAAGGCCCTCTTGTGGATTGATCGGTTTTTTCTTGCTTCTATGCAGGCTGCTGGACCTGCAAAAACTAGTGGAGCTTGGTAAAAGAACAAAAGAGGCACTTGAGAGGTTGTATTTGAAAAGGAAAACAGTATTCTATAAAAGACATCAGTTTTATATGTTAATGTTTCTTAACATTTACTTGTTCTTGGAGGTTTCTGGGCATGAACATATGAAACTATTCTATAATTTTGGCAAATTCTGAAGATTTATAGTTTGTTGCGAGGTGGCTTTACTTATACCTACAAAAGCTTGAAGATAATTTTTTTAAAAAAAATATTAAAAATAAGATATATTATATCGACCCCAACCACCCTATAGACTCATGATCTGACTAATTTTTTATAGTTTTTTGAAGAGAATGATTAACTAGCCATTTACTCTTAGGTTGCAAACAATTCAGCGCAATTCTTAAAATTCATAATAAATATTTAAACAATGGAAAAGGAATACGGTGTTGCTAGTCTAACATTGCCATTTGCCGAATTTAAATTTCCCATGTGGAATTGAAAAGTTCTGTGGTTTGATGCGTTTGTTTTGCAACTGGTTTTTACTTTGCGGTGCAAAAACATAATAAGATATTTGATAACATTGTATTATGTACAGTGAACCGTATAGAAAGTTACGTTTGAAACGCGGTTTTTGAAAAACAGTTTTTATATTATTTTTTAATTAAATTTTGTAAAATTTTATTTGTTTTTACATTACAAAAATGCTTTTAAAAAAATTTAAAATTTTTTATTTTTTTCTTTACTTCAAATTAATAATTTTTTTGTATTTTCATATCATTTTGATGGGCTAATATTAAAAATATTTTTAAAAAAATAAAAAAATATTTTGATGTATTTTCAAGTAAAAAGCACTTTGAAAATCAGTCGCGATTATATTTTCAAAGACAATTATTAAATATTTTATACATATTTTTTATTATATATAAATCTTAAATATAATTTTTATCAAATACGTGTTAACTACCAATACCTTTTAAAAAGTTGATTTTTTTAATCCACAGCCAAATTTACCTAAAATATGGGCAGCTTCCTTGTAACCTGGAAACGCCGGACATTGTCAGCATATAGGAAACGGTGTCCCCGAGAACCATTATTTTTTTGGCACTTAGAGTTCCTGTTCTTCTTGTTCTTCATTGGAAGTTCCAACAGACTCTTTCACATCAGTTCTAAAATGGCAACTCGTTTTCTCTTTTTGCCTCGTTATATCTTGAAAGTTTGAGACTTCTTCCCTTCCCTCCTCTTGTTCAGGGGATTCTCAATTGAGTCTGATCAAGAAAAGAGAAACAGATTCTTCATTACAAGTCTATTATGCTAACCCGGACTGATTCATCCCTTAATCCCTGTATTACAAGTTTATTATGCTAGTTTGGATTGACTTACGCTGGTTTTTTTGTTGTTTTTTTACCTTATTTTATCCTTTCATATTTAATTGACTGGAAATTAAATAATATTATTTTTTTCTCTTAGATAATGGTTTTTTACTTGAGTTATCATGATTTGTTTTTTGCTATCATCGCTAGGGCTGAGCATTTTCAGTTCGGTCCGGTTTTGGACCAAAATAAACAACCAAACTGTTTTTTTTTTAGTTTTTGAACCGAACTGAACCGAAAACCGGTTCAAATCGATTAATTTCGGTTCGGTTTGTTTCCCTTCCAAACCGAACTGCAATGCCAAGATGTCATCCTGTAAGAATCAACAACGTTGTTCTCGTTGTTACAACTTCTTGCAAAGGAAAAAATAATTGCAAAAAAACAGTATCAATTCTTAGCAATCACTGCTTTGATTTTTTGGGATACTCTTCAGCTTCTAGACCCGAAATAATCCCTCTCTGGCAATCAAGGTGGGATCTGTTAAAAGCCGTGACCCATGAAGGAGAATCAAGTAAATCAATGGAAGAATCATCAGCAATTCATCTATGACATGGCAAGTTTGAGAGATGAGAGACAGAAAGCATGAAAGATTGGAAGAGAAGAAGACAAATTTTACTCAAATGTTGAAAGGAAATATTAAAGCTTTACTTGTAATCTTTGCTTTTCCTTCACGTTGAGAGATGAGAGACAAAGAGAGCATTGGGGCTGT
>Ga0325401_1004274_pt1 | contig 13429 bp, 12 predicted proteins | sample PopdelMetagenome_FD_205666 | JGI IMG/M metagenome (GOLD analysis project Ga0325401, IMG submission 205666) | Populus deltoides microbial communities from Bellville, Georgia, United States - Xylem-PdKOR-R2 | ecosystem: Host-associated > Plants > Phyllosphere > Stem > Wood/Secondary xylem | place...
CTGAATACTTGTTGAAGAATGAACTATGCTGATATAGTGCTTAACTTAGATTGTAGCTGTGAAATTGGAACAAAAAGAACAAAAGATTTAAATACAAATAAAAGAGACTTTTCCTTTCTATTTAAATTTTAAAAGGAAAAAAGGCTTTTTTTATTGTTTTCAATTTTTTTTAGTGAGAAAATCCTAGAAAATTTGATTCTTGTCGATCATTTAATATAATAGGTATTTTAATGTTGAATTGAATTGTGGATGGTTCTATTATTGATTTTTTTTTATACCTAGTAGTCAATCTGATATTATATTAGCTTTTTTCTTTTAATTTTTAATTCATGATATAACTAAGATATCTTGTCAATTAATACTTCTTGCTTTACCGGTGTTATTGAATTGTATTTTTGAATGAAGAATTATTATGAGAATTATGAATGGTTGATTGTGGTGTAAAAATGAAATCAAGTTAATAAATTCATTGATTTTATGTTATGTTATCTAGCAGATGTTGTTAATATATTTTTATTTGATAATTATAAATGAAAAATCTTTAAAATCAAAATGTTTTATTTATTGATACCACTCCAATATCATCCAGTACTCGAACTTCATTGTCGAGTTGAATGTTTGGTTTGTGAGTGTGGTTGTGGTTGTTTTTTAAAGTATTTTTTATATAAAAACAAATCAAAATAAATTTTTTTAAGAAATTATTTTTGATATTAATATATTAAAATGATTAAAAAATATTAATTTAAAATAAAAAAAATTAAAAATTAAAATATTTTTAAAACATAAAAATAAACAGAAAAGCCGTAACTTATGGCCAAGAAAAGCAGGAGCTTTAGACACACGACACTCAACAAAACCATCTCGTGCCTATGCACCAGACTATTTACTCCCTCGTATCAACAGCCAATATTTACCTCATCTATCATATAATGCACCATGAACATATCTGCTTAGCTCCTGAAATATTTCAGTCCTGCTATTCCCAAATCTTCAATACCATCATAACGTCAACTGAAAACACTGAGGGGCGGAGAAACCAAGCCTGCCCAGAAAGCGCACAAAGCAAAGTAGTGCACCGCTGCTCACCCTTTGATCGATTTCCTTTTCTCCAACATCTTACAAAGAAACCAGCCCTCTTAAAAGAATGCCTTAAAAATAACTAAACTGAAACTGATTGGTTAGAACTGGTTTTAGTTGGGTTTCAGTTTTTTACAAAAAAACAATTTTGATTTCATTGATTTTGAAGGGAAAAACTAAACTGAATCGAAAATGATTAGCCTTACTAGACAGAGTAATGAAGTGGGTTGACGGTCTTTCCAGATCCCATCATTCCATGTTAACCCCGAGGGGTAAAAAGAAAGAAAGAAATAATACCTGTTTAGGGCTCATACGATTTCTTCGTCCAGGGTAGAAACTGGACTGGGCCCAAAGCTCGGTGGGTAAATTTCAATTTGCCCATAAAAAAAAAGAACCTGGGAAAATCTCTGGACAGTTCAAATAAATAAGGAAATGAAATAATCCCAAATTACAAGACAATTAGCAAAATCTTTCCAAACCATTTTTTACCAATAATCGTTCATTCATATAACTTATCCCAAACCCTTGTGGGATTTTACTTGGTATTCATTTCCTTATTAATAATCTATTAATCAGGTACTTAATTTTCGTGTCACTTTTGAATCCTATTATTCCTTGGATTCTTTTCATTAATCTATGGCTTAGATCCTTTTGTTCTAGTTTTTTGCGCTCGAAGTATTCGTCAGAAATGCTCAGTGCTTACATTGCTTAATGTGTTAACAGGGCAATGAAGCAATCGAAGGATCCATTCGAGGCAGCGTATGTGGAGCAAGAAGAATCGCCACCAGAATCCCCAGTTGCCCAAGATGATTATGACACTCAAGCTTCTAACGCTGCTGCTGCTGCTGCTGCTGCTGATGATTCTCAGGGTGCTGTCGTTGGTCAAGATGATGATGACCTTGGCGGTGGAGGCCGCAATGATTTTGCCCATTCCTCTGACCACCCATCTGCTTCGAGGCCTATGTTGGGCTCTGCAAGAAGTAAGGCAAAGAATAAAGACGATGATGAAGAGGAGGAGGAAGATAACATGGATGTTGAGCTTTCGAAGTTGGCTTCTACTGCTGACCCTGATAAAATGGCAAAGATGCAGTAAGTTTTCAGATTCATAATTCCTTTATTTTATCCTTCTTGTTATTGTGATTTGTTATGTATTTGATTGTGATTATGGGTACATTAACTTGTAAATAAAGAATGGTGTTTAGGAACTTTCTGCTATATATGTTTGTCGTAATGATTCATCGCTTAAGGCTGTATTTGAAGGCACTCTTTTAAGAGGGCTGGTGTCTTTGTAAGATGTTGGAGATATGGAAATCGATCAAAGGGTGAGCAGGGGTGCACTACTTTGCTTTTTGCACTTTCTGGGCAGGCTTGTTTTTCCCCCCTTCATTGTTATCAGTTGATGTTATGATGGTATTGAAGATTTGGGAATAGCAGGACTGAAATATTTCAGGAGCTAAGCAGTTATGTTCATAGTGCATTACATGGTAGAAGAGGTATATATTGGCTTTTGATACGAGGGGGTAAATAGTCTGGTGCATAGGCACAAGATGGTTTTGTTGAGTGTCGAGTGTCTAAAGTTCCTGCTTTTCTTGGCCATCAGTTCCAGTTAGACTCAGATTGCCTATAATTTTTTATTTTTACATATTTTAGCTTCAGCTCCTGTGCATGCTTATTGCAAAGAGTATCATGCGCAAACAATAGCCTCATCCATTAGACCTTCAGGCCTTAAATATTTTTACAATTCTCTCTGTAAGAAAGGTTAGAATGTAAAGCTTGGGATTAGAAAAGGTTCATTTCTGCATGACATGATAGCCAGTTGCAATAATTGCCTCTGTTACTTCTCTGAATGCTTTTTCCCAGATGACATGGTTAGTAGGTAATTTCATTTTTTTGTCTTTTAACTGTTCTATGAAGAAATTTGAGGTAATTAACTGCTTTCGTTGAGATTTTTACTGCAACTACGATCTTAGATACATTATTGAATTCCTGATTCTTGTGCCTTTTGTAAGATGCTCAATCATGTTTGGTTGCTTACAACTGAGAGTGATATTCTATTTAGATACAAGAACTTGTTTAAGTTGTTTCAACTCGATAATGATACAGTTATTTAAGAATGTTAATGATTGATTTTGGAGGATCTGATGATATTCGCCCAACATTTTCCTCAGATTGCTAGCACATTATAATTTTATTTCCTTACATTGCATGAGATAGTAGGATGAGCAGGGGACCTAGTTCAAATCCTATGGTTTATGTGTTGCTATGGTAATTGCACCTATTATAAAGGTAGGGATCCTAGTTCAAATGCTATTATCATAAAAAGAAATTTAATAGAACAGAATGACAAGAGAAAAGTGAAACATCAGTTTGAAGTGATGTTCTGGAAACAACATCTGAAAAGCAAAATAGAATGTTTGATAGAAAGCCTAATTATTATTCGTTCATGATATTCTGCTCAAAAAGGAAAGAATTTGGTGTTGCTAACAGTCAGGCCTTTATTCAAATGGATGATATAAAATATCAGGAGGTACACTTTTTTAAATTGCAAAAATTTGCTTTTAAAGCTATTGGCTGTTTCCTTTCCACAGGTTGTTATTTCATGAAAATTACAAATGATGGTTAGATATCTGGGACATAATAAGAAATTAATTTTGTTTATTGAGTGCTAGGAAGAACGAAAAGAACTATTTCAAATGCTTTGTATCATTAATTGGATGAATACTATAGCCACCTTCTTCTATTTTTATCTTCCTCGTCTAATCATTTATAGAAGGAGGCTTTTCTTTGAGCTATTTCCCTTTGTTTCTTTATTCAGGACTATTTTAGCTCAGTTTACTGAAGAACAGATGAGTAGGTATGAATCATTCCGCAGATCTGCACTGCAGAAGACTAACATGAAAAGGGTATGCTTTCCTATTGCTTGCATCTTCCTTCTTTTCTCATACTATATCTTTCTTTTTTTGTCTCGTCCTTGAAATTTATTTTTTGGGGGCACATGGTGGTCTTTTATTCCCCCCTGCCTCCTGTGGGTTGATACATGCAAGATGAATATTTTTCTCTGTTGTGGGGAACAAGTTGCCAGAAATCCTTTGGGCTTATACAGTAGTTGCTACATTTGTTAATTACTTCCACTCAACCTTCTTGAAATGCCTCATTAAGTTTTGCACAAGTTGGTTTTGCTATTTTTGGCAATTACTTCCAGGCAGCCTTCTTGCGATGCATCATTCATGTCACTAATTTGTGCACAGGTTGATTCATTTATTTATTGATGCGAACCTGAACTCTTTACTTTTCTCTCATGGCATGAATGCAGTTGTTAGTGAGCATCACTGGATCCCAGAAAATTTCTTTACCAATGACGATTGTAGTTTGCGGTATAGCAAAAATGTTTGTTGGTGAACTTGTTGAAACAGGTGTGCATATATTTCCTACTTGTCATTGTTTTCTTTAAATTTCATTTGCAGAATAGAAATGCGTGTTACTTTTAAATGTAAGAAATGAAGAAGTAACAGTGGTGTTTCTGTGGCCATCATACAAGTTACATGATGACAGACCGGTGGCAAACACTTTGATGTTACCTACTTTTAAGAACTGCATGATGTTATGCATGACTATGCTGGAAAAAAGTTTGTATATTGATATCTGAATAACTCTTCCTCGAATGTGTTTCTTTTATATGGTTTACAGCCAGAATTGTAATGACGGAGAGGAAGGAATCTGGGCCTATCAGGCCTTGCCACATAAGAGAAGCATATAGAAGACTAAAGCTTGAAGGCAAAGTACCGAAGAGATCAGTACCAAGGCTCTTTCGGTAAATGGAACCCAGGTGCATATTTGGTGGTTGCATGCTCAGTTTTCTGGAATTGAACTGTTAACACATTTCTAATCTGCATGTTAATCTTGTTTTTTGCATTCGCCTTCATTGTACCTAGTCTAGAAAGTTAAATTTAGAAAACCTAGTTTGCCAATTTGGATGTCACAAACTGGTCACAATGCGATGCTTATGATTCAAAGGGCAGAATTTGTACTATTGTAGTTAGGAATTAGAAATGCTTTCGGTGGCTCATGGATTTTCCTTTGTAAACAGAAATAACAGCAAGGGCCTGATCATGCTGGTTTATGCTGAGACAAAAAAAAAAGTTAGAATTTTGCCCTGTTTGGAAATGCCTTTGGGGGTGATTTTTTCCGCTATAAAAATGTTTGGATATCATAATTATTATGTGGGTTCCATGTCAAAATGATGTAAAATTTATGCATGTTTGGTAGTGTGTTTGCCTTAAAAAATGATTGATTTAATATTTTTTTAGTGTTTTTTGATGATTTTGATGTTCTGATATCAAAAATAAATACAAAAAAAATTATTTTGATGTATTTTTAAATAAAAACATTTTGAAAAGCAAATAATTCTAGAAAGACACTTAACCAAGAATGAGTGAATATTTGCAAATCTTATTATCAATTACAAAAATACCATCTAGCACTTGCAATTTGCTTATGCATAAAATTTTTCTGTCGTTTCTTCCTTCTTTTTTCCAAAACTAGCAGTTGATGCATTTTTACTATTCACAAATGCATATTATTTAAGATTACGGTTTCTTTAATTTTTGTATGGTTGAGATTTTGAATTTATAATGTAACGACAACAAAAGAAAATAAAGACATTCCTTGATCATTGGATTTAATTTTAAAAATTGGTAAAAAAAAAAAGCTTTGTATTTTAAATTATATACAATTTCACAGGTAATAGTTTTGTAGTATTGTTATATTGGTTATTCATTAATGAAAAAATAAATAAAATCAAGACATCCTTTTGTGTCATTTTCATAATATTTTTGAAATAGCCTTTTGTTCATTAACGAATAATTATCCTAACTCTTTTTTTCCCTGTAAAATGCATTTCTAAAAACCTTTCACATCTCAATTTTAAAAGTCAATAACAATACAAGAGTGACGCTGAATAAGCTGAATAATAAATAATAAAATTAAAGCAAGAAAAAAAAAGATTTTTTTAAAGAAGAAGCTGAGAAGATAAAATAAAAAAAGAAAATAAAGCGGATTAGAGATATGCAAAATCTGTGAATTTTCATTAATCATCAAAAGTCACTTAATATTTAGAAAAGTGGGATATAAATATTAAAATCCTAACTAGAACAAGCGTTTGGGTTTATAGCCCACTAAATAAAATACATAATAATAATTAAATCAAATCCAACAAATAAAACTAAATTAATAAATTTTAATTAAAAATTCATATAAATTAAACTCAAAACATAAGTTAAAGCTCAATCTCTTAATTATTTAGACTATTTTTCATTATCTATGATCATTCGAGTGCATAAATAATATTTTGGGTTCAGCGTCCCATCAAATAAGCACGCGAAGAAGGGGCTAGACCAAAAGTCAAGGGGTTGGGAGAAAAGAGTGGGAATAAACCCTTTTACATTGTCAAGGTTTGGAAAATCAAATCATCTTCTTTTCTTGAAATTGAGCCGAAGTCGCTCAAAATTCTAAAACTAAATGATTAAGCCTTTTATTACTGACCATATGAATTGTGTTTTGTTTTGTTTTGTCCCATTGATTTCACTTTTCAGGTCACCTGATTCAAGTTCATAGAGCTGTGAATCCTGCCATGAACCCTGTCAACCAAAGGCCTGGTGACTTCTCCCCCTTTCCAGGATGCACCTTGATCTGCTGCTTATACTGTATTTCTCTTCCTCAAAATTAGAATTGGCATTAGATGCCTTCTCTGACACCGTAGTGAATCAGCCATGAGCCTTGATTTGGTTTTCACTTCAAACAAACATGTTGTGCTAACAAAAGGAGTTTTTCTTCCATGACTCTGGTCAAAATTAATTTATTTTCTGTAAAATGAGTGTTGGATCCTTTTTCCTATCAAGGGTGTGCTTGCTTGGGTGTGTGGTAGATGTTATTTTCAGGAAACATAATTTGGAGTTTTTTAAAGCAAGCAGAAGATTGCTTTGAGGAAACATGATCCTGCTTTAGTTTTATGTTTGATCATGTAAACACAGCATGGAATATGAAGCAGCTTCGTTCTTCCAGCATGAGTGGATCTGTGTTTGCCATTGAGAAATCCGAATGATGCATGCCAAGATCGTACTTTTGCAATCATTTTTAAAGTGGAACTGCCAATCCTCGCATGTATTAAGGAAGGATCACATCAGAATCCGCAAGCCATTTTAGAGGACAAGAGACCCTCTAATGCCCAGTCCCACGTTGTTTTGTTTTCCTTGCCACTCTGTTCTCTAAGAAGAACATTGGATGACAACATATCACGGCCGATTTCTCAAGATAATTCGACAAGGGTAATGCTAGAAACGGCAATGGATCGAGGTGTGCTGATCTCATCTTTAATATTTAATATTTAAATATTTGTCAATAGTCCTATCTCCGCCTCCAATTTGATCAAATAAAGTGGGATAAAGAACTCTCTCCATTGAATACTCGATCGGATCCAGGTATTTCTTAAAATATTTTTATAAGAATAAAATTTTAAGTCTAGGGAACAAATTACTCTTCCTCCATGAATCATAATAGAGTCTAAATCTTAAATCCGTGCATAAAATTATAAAAAAATCTTCATGTATTATAAAATAAAAACTTACGTGTTATATTAAAAAATTAAATAGTTTTAAAAAAACTATATAAAAAAAGAAAAGAGTTGAGGGCAAATTGGGTGACTTCACTTAACCCTTATTTAACAGGAAAACCTTGACAAGGTATTGTAAACTCAGCCGAAAGTTGAGAAAGGGCTGAGTTCAGAGTTGGGCCTAAAGTACAAGAAACCCTAGTAGTTGGCGCAAACTGCATATAGTTCAATAAAGAATAGTATTATTGAATGAATGAAATGGCCTTGGATCCCAAGAGGCAGCAAACAGAACAATAATAATAAAAAAAAAAACAGAACATAGGGAACAAACCCAAATAAAAAAGAAGAAGAAGAAGAAGAAGAAGAAAAAAACCCTCCTACCCCCCTCCTCACATACGCCACTGTGGTAGTGTGTAGGAGGAGTGACTACTCTCTCAAGTATTTATATACTTTCCATTGTGTATTATCATATATTTTTAACTCCACATATATGCACTTCTTTGCTTGCCTGCTTGCCTGCCCTTCCTCGGCTTCCTCTCGCCCTCTCTCCCTGTTTTTTTCCCTTCATGTCCTTCGCCTCCTCTCTATCTATCTTTCTCTCTGTTTCTCTTTGAGTTCCCATGTCTTGCTGGATGGGATGGTGAGAAAGCCATTGTTGATGAAACTATTGACTGACAAGATAACATCCCTTTAAAAGAAAAACCAAGGATCCCACCTTTTAACTCTTTAAGGTTCTACATAGTTGTACCAACAAGTGTTTTTGCTTGGTTATAATGATGAGGTCCGTGTTCTTTGCTGCCTCAACAAATATTGTCTGTTTTTGTTTCTTTTTTCTCCTCCATCTTTATAACTCATCCATCTTCTTCTGTTTTTCATCATCTGGATATTGTTCAAATCTGAATTTCGCTTTGAGTGTTGATCTTTCAGCTTTCTTTTTTGTTTTGTTTTATCGACTTTTGAATAGATGGATTGGTTGTTGGATCCGGGTACAACTGTTCCTGCTATTGTTGTTTGTTGGTGATGGTCATGATGAGAAGGAGGAGACATGAACATGGGTTTTGCTTGCTTTTGTTCGTTTTTTATTTGTGTCTTTTAAAGATGAGATTTTGTTCGCAGATTGCATATTTCTTTGTGAAAAGCAACTACAAGCATTCATTGTTTCAAAGACAAGTTCTTTATCAAACTACATGATATGATGAATAATCAACTGTCCCTCAAGAGTGAGATTAACACTCTTTTCAACGACTTGGATTATCTATAAGATCCAGATAATATATGGGGACTGATATTGATCAATTTGCGTTTCGATCAACAACCATTGTCAAATTTCAATTGCTGCTGTGGACAATACAAAGATTCAAAATCTCTGTTGTTAAGGCAAAGATGACTTTTTTGGTCTCAAACTTCTGATGCTCATTCTTGGATTAGGCAGGCCTTATCCTTTCAAATTCCATATTGTAATGTTCATTTCTTGCTGGACTGCAGTCGAAGACCTGTTTCAACCTCCTCCTTTCTACAGACTGCCAAAAAAAAAAAACTTCATTTATCATCAACTTCAGAGCTCCACCATTCTTTGTTTCTCTGGTTTTTCCTTTGCGATTCCACTCCTAATATTGCTAGAGTAAAATGAGCTGTTTTGATTACTTCAATTTCTATTTCCAAAGCTTTTCACTCACTGATCTATGGCTGATTGTTTTCAAATATCTGGGTTGTGTTTGAATGAATGCATGGATTATTTGATGTGGTAGCTAAAAGATCAAACACGAAAATATTATGTTTTAATCTTGCTTTATACATCGAATGCTGTGAAAAAGATTACATTTTTCTCTTTTTAATGGTATGATCTCTGGACTTCAAAGTTCACTGTATGTTTGTGATGATTTTTTTGAATCCTTATGCATTGGCTTGTGGATCATCTCTCTGTTATCTATTGATTATGAATGACTGCTGTAATGTGTACAGGTATCAGAGAGTAAGCCCAGATTGTGTTCCTTTAAGCAATGGCAAAAAACCCAATGGAGTTGAGAATGGAAGGTCAATCCCAAATGGATTCAGTTCCACAAGTACTAATTTTGAAACTAAAGGTTTCAGATTTAGATCCCCATCGAGAAACCAAGACCACCACAATAACAGTACAACCAGTCCTCCACATTCAGATAACAGCCACAATCACACACAAAGACATGGCACCAGTCCAAGTCCTAGCCCAAGCCGTGTTGGCAACGGTGACGTGCTGTTGCAATGGGGACAAAAGAAGAGAGCTAGAGTTTCAAGGTCTGAGATCAGGGCCTTTCCTGATGAATCGTCGTCTTCTGGTAAAGCTAGACAACCCATCAACAAGATTCCTAGGAGAGTTGATAATAAGCTCTCTCCATCGTCCATGCCACCACCGCCTCCACCACCATCATCCCAACAACAATCTACCAGTACTAATACCAGAGGTGGAAACTTAAAGAAAGAAAATTCTGGGATTCTTTCTCACAGGTATTTTTTTTTTCTTGGTGTTTTCATGACTTTTAAGCTTGTTGGGTATTTGTTAAATTATGAATTTATTTCTTAAGATTATGTGCTAGATATTGTTGATGCTTGAAAACCTGCCCTGTATGTATTTTTGGTATAAATTCCCTGGATTTACTTTGATGGTATAATTTGGTGGATCTTCTCTTTATTTTATTTATTTATTTTGAGGTTGTTGCTTTATATGGAAAGCATTTCAAAGTTTTGGGATCTAAACGTATGCTGTTATTAGCTTCTCTATTCATTGATTCCAGTTGTTGAAGAGCAGCTTCTTTTTAAAGTGGTTAACCTTTCTACCCCTTGAAGGATGAGAGAAGAATATATGAAATATATCAATCTCTCATCTTTCTTAACCTATTTATTGGCTTGATTGGTATCCAAGAAGTCCATTTCCATTTCTAGCCACCTCTGCCTACCCTGTTTTTGCTTTGTTTTTGGTTTATCTTGCTTAACATTTGTGCTTGCTGTTTTGATGGGGTCAAGGTATCACTCGTCCACTAGGTGCCTTTTTTTTTTCCTGCCCCTTGCTCAGGTCATGACCCTTATGTCCTCTTTTGAGACTTTTCCCCCATTTGAAATTTCCTTTTTTCTAAAAAACTTAATTAATTCGTTACTCTTTATTGGTATTTGTGATATTTGTGAAATGTGTTTCTCTATCTTCTTTTTTTTCGTTCTTAGAACACAGTTATGTAGTGATAGTGTTTCTATTGATGACTAATAAGGTTATATGCTTTTCTTTTCTTTTTCTTATTTTAGGTGGGTATTAAATTCTATGCCCTTCCCTTTTCTGCCGTTGATTCATATTCTCTTCAAGTCTAGAAAAAAACCCACTTTTGTTTGTTTGTTTGTTTGTATCTCAGAACCAAACCAAAGCATTTCTCATCAGCAAGTTTGCATCTCTTTCTTCTTTTTTTCTTTTGTGGCCATGACCAGGAATTTAGAAAAGCGATCGGGTGCTGGTAATGGGTCCCCATCAAGAAATAGTGGTGGCAGTGGCAAGGTTGTTTCTAGATCTACTGCAGGAAAGAGATCTCCTCCAACACCAGAAAATATTGATAGAAAGATGCCTAGCTCTAGGTCAGCAGCAAAAGATGAGAAATCAAATGGATCCATAGTAGTAGCCGATCATCAAACGAGGCAAGTTGATTCCACTCGGGCTCAATCAGAAAAGGAAGCCGGGGCTACAAATAGTAACCCTGCCTCAGTACCAGTAGTAGCTAGCGGAGGAGAAAAGGTGAATAACAATGAAGTCATTGAGTGGCCAAGAATTTATATTGCTCTGTCAAGGAAGGAAAAGGAAGATGATTTCTTTGCAATGAAAGGCACAAAACTGCCCCAAAGACCCAAAAAAAGGGCCAAGAACATTGATAAAGCACTTCAGGTAATCACAAACTTGCCTATCTTCTTTAAAATTATTGATATTGCTTGTAAGAATGATTGAAAAAAAAGTGGTTTTTATATTTTGTGTATTTGGGCAGTATTGTTTTCCAGGGATGTGGCTCTCTGACTTGACAAAGAGTAGGTACGAGGTTAGAGAGAAGAAATGTGTGAAGAAGGTAATAGTCTTTCTGCTTCATACATCTTTTCTTGTGAACTGATTATGCTATTTGAACTTGTGTTAATGTGCCTCTTTTTTTCTTTTCTTCTTTTTTTTTTTTTGCTTACCTACCTCCATGTCTCCATCCCTTGGAATCACTGGCACATATACGCTGTTGTCATCGAGCATTGGTCTATCATTTACTTGTGTTAAGCATGTTACACACGAGGTCCAACTTTTTGTACACGTGTGAGCCTAATCCATGTCTCCCAACAACTCAAGGGTTCTTCAACTCTTCCACCTAATGAACTCATCCATGGAAGGTTTATCTTCTTGCACAGTAAAGTGAATTGTCTGCGGAACCAGAATAATAAATAAATCAAGTCTCTGGTATGGATGCTGCATGACATGACCTCTTCTTGAAACATGACATTATTATTATTATTTATACGGAGCATATTAGGATGGGCGGTGGGATGGTGGCCTGGAGGCCTGAATAGATGGGAGGAAAGCTTTTATGTTATTCCATTAAGCATATAATATTATGCTTGTTTGTGATGGTTGGTTTGTGTTCCTTTTCACATGCAGCAAAAACGAAGAGGGTTGAAGGGGATGGAGAGCATGGACAGTGATTCCGAGTAGTGGGCAGTAAATACTTTTCTAATCACGAGAGAGAGAGAGAGAGAGAGATAGAGAGAGATGGAGAAGCTAAGCAGAAGCCCCTTTCAGTCTGTCAACGCTGATGTTTTTTCTTTTTTATTATCATTATTATTATTATTATTAATGCATAGTGGGTAGGGTCCACCCACTCTAATTTGAAGTTTTACCTGCCCAGCTGGTGATGACATCACTAGCAGAGAGGAAAGCGGGGAGGCTTAAATCTTAATGTGGTAGGGCTCTTGTGGTGGGTCAAATGCCATGATCCATCCAGCAGCAACAGATGGATAGAGGCATGAAGCCAGTGACAGCATATCCATAGCCATAGCTGAATGGTTTCACGAGATGGGTTGGTCCAGCTAGCGAACTCACAAGCTTATGGAAGACAGGAGGAGGATCTTCTCGTTTTTTGTTTTAGGGTCAAAAGTTTTGATTTTAAATTCTTTGGTTCATACTCCTGTACAAAACTGCTCCTGCATTTTTCCCAACGTCAATTTCAAAGCAGTTTTTAGGTTTTCTTTTCTGTCTTCTTTTTAACTTGACGACGAATTAAGCTCTTTTTAGTGAATCCCTTGGCAGCTAATTGGATAGGAGAAAAGGAAAAGTCATTATTGATCTTCATAAAATGCAGAATACACGTAGAGGAAGGTTACATGACATCTTCGCATGCCTGTTACCAAAAAGGAATCTGCCACCCTTGATGTGTTAGGACAAAAAGGTGGCTTCCAGGAATTTTCCTCCCTTCTTCAGATTGATCGCTTCTTGCAAATATAAAGAAGTTTCTTACACTAGGTAAAGATGATAAGGCTCTCCGAATCTGCTGTCAGTGGAGCCACAGGAGAAGGAAAGAAAAACACTAGCAACATTAACATTCAGATACCCATGGTTCTAGCAGACCAAACGCATTAGCGAATGATTCTGCTGAAACTCAAGTGTGCAGAACTCGTTACATAAATCAAATGCACCAAATCTTCAAAGCAAGCAAACTAGATATCACACATTAATTAATTAATAATAATAATAATAATAATAAT
>Ga0325401_1004275_pt1 | contig 13424 bp, 6 predicted proteins | sample PopdelMetagenome_FD_205666 | JGI IMG/M metagenome (GOLD analysis project Ga0325401, IMG submission 205666) | Populus deltoides microbial communities from Bellville, Georgia, United States - Xylem-PdKOR-R2 | ecosystem: Host-associated > Plants > Phyllosphere > Stem > Wood/Secondary xylem | place...
AGGCATGACAAGCATATGACCGTGGAGGCACGTTGATTTTGAAAAGGACTATATTGGAATTATCTTTAGATGGAAAGTTTTGCAATGGTCCAAGTTTATTAGAATCCTTGGACCTCTCGAATTCCTCCAAGACTAGCCATAATAACACCCTTGTTATATACTCTTCCACCATAGCAATTCCTTCACAATAAATTGCCCACATAAATAAATTAAAAAAAAACAAATATTGGAAGGGGAAAATCTTTTAGAAAATTATTTTCTAGATGTTATATCCAATTTATCCTTACATGTTTAATTTTATTTAACCCGTCTTTAAGAAATTATGACGTCTTAAATTTTTCATTTCATTATATTTTTATTTTCGAAACTAATAAAAATAGATCAAATTACATATGATCAAGTTCATACTTTATATGTTCAAAATATCAGCAAAAAACGATAGAGAAAAATAAAAAGATTTAAGATTATAATTAAGGTTCGTAAACTTAAATTAAATACACTAAGTTATTCCATATATATATATATATATATATGTATGTATATATGTTCTTTGAAGGGCTTGCATTTCTCAATTAATAAAAGAAGAATTTTTATATATAAAAAAAAAAAAAGAAGAAGAGGAAAAGATCGTCTATGAGCCTTCAAAATCCAACTTGGGCTATAATTTGTGTTAATCTAACTATATCTAAAACTAGGCCCATCTTTCGTAACATCGAAAACCAAACACGGCCGGTCCCGTTTGCTGAGATGAGCCTAGCTGGCTTGTTTTTTTTTTTTAATACACAGACAAACACTATTCATTAGGGTTGAGCCTGCGCTTTTCGCTTCGCTTCATCTTAGAGTTAGAGCTTGCTTGAATTAAGTCCATCTTAGAGCTATCATGGCCACTCAAATCAGTAAGAAACGCAAGGTAAATTCCAACAAGATTTGATTTTCTCCTCTCTAATGAAACAAAAGAAGAATCTGATGAATTCGTTTTATAGTTTGTTGCGGATGGAGTTTTCTACGCAGAACTGAACGAGGTATTGACTAGAGAATTGGCTGAGGATGGATACTCTGGTGTTGAAGTTAGGGTTACTCCCATGCGCACCGAGATCATCATCAGGGCTACTCGTACCCAAAATGTTCTTGGTAATCTTTTCCTCCTCCTCCTCCTCCTCCTCTTCTTCTTCTTTTTTATCAATCAAACGGACAATATTTTATTCAGATTCTCTGTTATGTTTGTTTAGGTGAGAAGGGAAGGAGGATCAGGGAGCTCACTTCCGTTGTCCAGAAACGTTTCAAGTTTCCCGAGAATGGTGTCGAGCTCTATGCTGAGAAAGTTAACAACAGGGGTCTCTGTGCCATTGCGCAGGCCGAGTCTCTTCGTTACAAGCTCCTTGGAGGCCTTGCTGTTCGCAGGTATCTTCACTTATCTGGTGATCTATCTACGCGTTGGTTTGCTGTCTACCTGCTTGTTTTGCTTTCTTATGAATTCTCTTGTTCTGCTCACCAAGTCATCTTTACAGCGAGTTGGGTTATTTTAAAATGTCCATCTCGTGTCTGAGGGTGACAATATATGTTAATGCCATCAATTTCTTATAATCCAAGGATTGCAACTGTTGTTCCTTGCACTGAACTTCTGATGGTAGATGCCACCTTTTTATGACCAATCATTATTGAGTGAGCCTTGCAGATTAGGAAAACAATTTTCTGGCATGTGTACCCTTATAGCTACACTAGTATCGTTTATATCACGTGCAATATGATCCAGTGCATTGTTATAATGTTTTTTTCTTGAGTAATATCTTTTCTGCCTTTTCTTTTTTGTGGAAAAGAATGATTGTCGAGTTCAAGAACGTTCTTTTTCGTTGTTGATCATTACAGTTCCTAAAACAATTGTGGATTTTGACTTTATTAATGTCCTGTTGTGCATGGACAGCATGGATGTTTCATGATTAGATGCTTTTTCATTACATTAATGGAATGGACGATTGTACTCATCAGCACTGTATTATATACACATTTGGTTATCTTGTGAGCCTTAGGGTTTGTAACAATGAGGAAACAGTGCTCAGATAAATTGTATGCAAGGAATCTGTCCGGCTTCTTGCTCTGCTATTAAGGGCCTGGAGTTTAGATTTTAGAACATTTTTCTACATCCCTGTTATTTTATTCTCATTAATTGGATGTAGACATTTGTACATGAATGACCTCACACAGTGCAGCAGGATTGAAAAATCTGTTATTTTAGTTTGTTATGTTGCTTTTCTTTTGTTCACCATTCTTCGCTGCCCTTGTTGCTATTTGGCGGGTGCTGCACTGTGTGAAACTCTTCATCTCTGTAGTTGGATCTGGAATACAACTTTCTCCTGTTGTTCCCTTCAAGTGCCTTTGTGTTTGAATTTAGGGTTTTATATTTTGATGACTTCATTTGGTTATCAGATTGAGTGAGGGACATGAAAATGTTTATTAATCCCCTACTTCTCAAACACTTCTTTATGCTTTGATCTATTTAAATAAGATAAACTGAGTCTGCATGCGTGCATTTTGTTCCCTTTGGAAATTGTGTTTGTGGTCAAATTTTTGTTACTTTGACAGGGCTTGTTATGGAGTGTTGAGGTTTGTAATGGAGAGTGGGGCAAAAGGATGTGAGGTATGCTTCAAGATTTTGGTTTCTTGTTTTTTTTTTTGGCATTGTGGCAGTTATTTGAAATTTTGATTCACTTACATAACGACACAGGTTATTGTGAGTGGAAAGCTTCGGGCACAGCGTGCCAAATCCATGAAATTCAAGGATGGGTACATGATATCCTCTGGCCAACCTGTTAAAGAGTATATTGATTCAGCTGTTAGGCATGTTCTTCTTAGACAGGTCAGTTTCTTGTCTTGTGTCTTGTCTTTCTCTTGTGGACTATCATGCTCTACAATTCCAGCAACTGATGTATTTGCCCATTGTTTGCAACCTCAATGGTTGTAGTTGACCATTGTTTGCCTTCTTCTTATTGACTTTTTTTTTGTCTGATTGTGTGTGTTTTCTTTATAACCTTCTCTGGCAACAGGGTGTGCTTGGTATCAAGGTCAAGATCATGCTCGACTGGGATCCAAAGGGCAAGGTTGGGCCAATGACACCATTACCTGATCTGGTCACAATCCATCCTCCCAAGGAAGAAGAAGAGTATGTTCCACCATTGTTGACAACCAATATTGAGATCCCAGTAGCATAAAGCTTGGTTGCTTTCTAGTATCCAAGAATAGGTTTTTTGTTCCTAAATGTGGGGCGGAGGATAATAGCTCTACTTGTGTATGAAGGAAGAGTTGGTTTTTTCTTTGGTCCAGTTGACTTCTCAAATCTGTCTCAAAACGGTAGTAATCCAGGATTAGTCCTTGGCCTTTTTGTTTCTATATTGCTTTGCAATGATTTAACCAATGCCTTTATCTCAATTTTACTCCAGAATGTTCCTTTTTAATCAATGTATTTTTATTTACGTATTCTTGAAATTCATTTTGATGGAAAATTCTGCTAGGTAACAAATAGTGTTTGTGGGTTTCTTTATTTTCTGTTCATCTTTTCAAACCTTTTAAAAAGGGAGCCCCTGCAATGAAGGGATTTGTCCCAACTCCCAACAGCTGGCGAATGTTTGGGTAAGTTCGATGATCCCCGTGAATGTTTTATTATTTGATGATCATATTAGAAGTTTTCAATTTGGTTTCATTTTTGATAAATAAAACCAACCAAACTCAATTTATGTATATTTAAAATCGGACCGAACTAGAACCTGATTCAAGCCAACTTGTTTTCAGTTCAGTTTGATGTTTTCGGTTCGGTTTGGTTAGTTTGGTTTTGTTACGTAAAAACCTGTAAAATCTTATAAGTTTTTTATATATATATATATATATATATAAAGTTAAATTCAAATTTTAGCCTCTAGACATGCACTGTTTTAGTATTCTTTACCATTAGTATACTCTAAGAACTATATAGAATAGAATTTTAAATACATATAGCATCATGGCTTCGATCATTCAAGGTTCTTTTTCTTGCACCTTTTGATTTGTTGGCTTGATCTTCTAATCCATTTATTTCTTTAGTCTGAACGACTTGTACAGAAGGGCTGAAGAGCTGCGTTCCTTTAGCAAGAGAGCCCGCCAGCCTAGACCTGACAAGATGAAAGAAAACCAGCCATTAGCACTGAGCACCCTTTCAGAATACTATTCACAATGCTAACAGAATTAAAATTGCGCAATCCAATTGCACAAATGATTGAAAAAAAAGCAACCCATTTTGTTAGCCAAATACCATGCAAAAGCTTTTGATATATGCTGATGCAAATCAATAGATTAGAAAACATGCAGCTATGTTCAGAGAGTTTTATAAATGATCAAGTTACATAATTATCGACAATGCTAGCTGCGGGTTCTAAACACCATGACTTGCCCTCAATATGGTGCTAAGAGCTGTTAATTTATGATTGCTAATTAGATCAGTCCTAAATCTTTTTACAAAATGTGCAGGCAGGCTGCCATCTGCTAAAAGCATCTTCATCTCATGCACATGGCAGGGAAACTGAACGTCAAAAGATTACCTACAATGGTGCTCAGACATCTGGAGCTACACAAGTCTACAATTGACAAGGCAAACATCACAACTGGACCGCTCACCCTACGGATTCACCATCCTGCTTGAGCAATTCCTGCAAAAGATCGACTCGTATAAGTACTAATTAAATACTTTAGTCAAGCATCACTGTCAAATGCATGTGCACATGGCAAATTTTAAAACAAAAATTGTCTAGTTGCTCTTGTTATTTTCATCACCAGCAGACCATAAGAGCTTAAGAATGTGTTTGATAGTGGTAGCTTTTATGGTTGTGTTTTGAAAAAAATTATTTTATAAAAAGTACTCGTAGTTGAGGTTGGTTTAATAAAATATATATTTGGTTAAATCTGTGATTGAAATTGAGATCGAATAAAAATTAATTTAATGTGTTTGGTTAAAAATACTTTACAAATTGACGTTATAAAATGACTAAAAATATATTGTGTTAGACTTTGTTTAGGAGTGCACCTAAACATGATAATGTTGTTGAATCCTAGAAGACTTACTGAAGACAAACCTTTTGCACCAAGTGAGAATTAATAAAATTTTACGTAAAATAGAATTGATTCTTAATAACAATAAAGTTTGATAAATTTTAAATTGTTTGAACAAGTAACTTTCTTTGGTTTTGTTTTAATTTATTTAAAAATATATCATGTGACTAGTATTCGTGGTAGGACCTTATTTTTATATAAATTACAAGTTTAATATATGTTTAGTATGCATGCTCTAATTTATTGCATGCTTATAAACTAAATGCATACACTCTTGTCTGATTTTATTTGTTAATTTTGGACAAGTGGAATTTTTTTCTTGATACTTCCATACTAACTAGTTATTGAACAATCATGTTTACAAAAATCCCAATTATACTAATTTCAATGAACCCTATGATTGGTTAAGTAACCTGAGTTATAATTATTATATTGTCATCGTGTTAAATAATGACATTATAACTGTCAACATAGTGACATATTATAAATATATAAAAAAAAATCAAAGAATCACATTAGGGAAAGTTCATACCTTTTCTCACAAGTTCTTTTTTTTTTTTTTTATGGATCATGTAAGCTTGGGTGGATAATTTTTAAATGTATGGGAAGAAATTTCAAAATCTAGTGGATATTGTGCTTTGTTACGACGAGGCAATCCAAGCTTAAACACATGAGAATTTATTTCAACTATATTCATTTAATCATAACCAGAGGAATTGAGTGTTTGTTTTTACATTACAACTTGTTTTTCAAAGTGTTTTTTTTTTTAAAATTGCTTGAAAAGACATAAATATGATTTTTTCGGTGCTTTTTGATGATTTTGATTTGGTAGTGTTAAAATTAAAAACTGAAAAAACATCATTTTAATGTATTTTCAAATAACAAGCATTTTTAAAAAAACACTCTACATCATAATATCAAACACATACAAAGTAGTTTGATCAAAGGATGAGAAAAAAAAAAACAAAAAACCTTATTAAACTAAGAAAACAAAAAATATTAACCAAAAAAATCAAACTAAGGAAAAAAAAATGAACGAACCAATTAGAAAACCTAAAAAATCTAGTTTGGTTCGTTTCGGTTTTAAAAGTCTGAAGCTAATTGAATTAGATGAAACCGAATTGGTTCAACCAACACTTAACCCTACTATAAAAGGCTAATAAATATATAAAAAAAACTCTAAAATTAAACTTCACAAACCCTTGGTCACCTCCTCTCTCCTAAATGTCTTTTATAGCTGTCCCCTTCATTACTTTCTTGTTCTCTGGTTCTCTCTAGATCTCCACCCAAAATCCAGCAAAACCATCACAACTAGTAGCCTATCTTTGTCATCTAAATAATCTCTCATTCTCTTTCAAGTTTCAGTAGTAACAGTCCTAATTTGTCCACCACTAAATCAAACTTATCTCTCAATTACTACTTTAGATTCATTAAAAGTAAGTGATTTTAAGTGATGGGTTGATGTTGATTTTTTAGGGTTCCAGAGGTATTGAAACATGCTTATGCTATTTGAGACATTGGTTGGCTTTGCCCTTTTTTAAGTTTTGGACAAACGAAATCTAACCAAAGTTAGGTAATCAATTTTTAACTATGTTTCTTTATTTGTTGTTTGTTTTTCAAAGCAATTAAAATTTTGTTTACATTTTTTTCTAATATATTTTTTTACACAAGTAATGTAATATTTCTAAGAGAGTGTTTGAAAAGGCAGGCCAACCCGCGTTTTCAAAAAAATTAATTAATTTTTTGCTAAAAATTAATTTTTTTGTATATTTTGGATCATTGTGATGCACTGATCTTAAAAATAATTTTTTAAAAATAAAAAAATTATTTTGATGCATTTGATTTCGGCATGAAAAACACTTTGAAAAACAACCACAACCACACTCCCAAACAGGCAAAACAAATGTTGGCCAAGCTTAATCGGGAATTTATTTCTTTTGTTGCAAGATTTGGGGAAAGAATTTTCTAGCCCAGACTTAGCATGAGAGGTTTTTTTTTTTTCTCTCATATAGTAGAGTAAAATGACATTTATATTTAGAGTGGATAGCTAGTCTGACCTTGATTAATTTTCTAATGTTGCTAAAAAATTAATTCTCCTTACCTCTAATATGCATTAATAATAAAATTATTTGATTTTTTTGACTTAATAACACATGTTTGGTTGGTGATAAACTCAAAATTAACGGACCCAAGAAACCCCCCAAAAGACCTAAGAAACTCTCCCATAAATACATAGGCCTGGGCAGTAATCGGGGCCTATGTTGGGCATGCTGCCCAGCCAAGAGAAGCAACTTCAAGCTGCTACTTGGGCCTAAGGTAGGCATATGCCCGCACTAGGCGTGTCATATCACGCCTACCCTGGGCACGCTCTCAAGCCGGGCATGCCATATCATGCCCAACTTGGGTGCTAAGCGCCAGGCTAGAACCCTTATGGGTTCGAGCATGCACCCAAGCCTAGCTACCACAAGCCCAGACAACGCGTTTAAACTTTTTTTTTGCCTTTATCAGGCTCAGTCAACTCGCTTGAATCCAATACTCTTTTAGGATTTTTTCCAGGATCTCATCCGAGTCCTTCATTAATTTTTAGGACCTCATACATGTCTCCTGGAATTTTATATTGATCCAATACGTATTATTTTAAATGGAATATAACTCAAAATACCATATTAATTTATAGAGGTGAAATTAGTCTTCAACCCCTTCTTTCTATAAAGGATCAAGATTTATGAGATATAAATATCCTATGAATCCACCAAATTCAAGGTTCACCGGCAACGACGCCAAAATTTATTGTGATGTCGCGGTCGCACAAATTAATTACCCCAGCTTAAATAAATAAGATAGTATAGAGCAAGTAAGGGGTCAATCGCACGAGGAAGGTTTAGTTTAGATTTTTATGCTATATAATATGCAACTGGGGGGTTTAAAGTTATCTATGCTATGCTATAGTAAACAGAAAGAAACAATCAATGCTAAATCAAAGAAAACCAAAATTTATCAAGAAAACAAATCTTGGTCACAAGTAAACGTCCACCTACAGAAATTAGAACTCATCATGGAGACGAAACATCAATTTATACTCTGAATATTTATATTTTTTACGTTGATTAGTTAACATATTTGTTATATAACTAATCCTAACCATCAAACAATCATAATATCCGTATTAGTAATTTAATTCAATGGCAACCTTAAGAATTGATAAATTGATTAATCTAGACAACATAACTATCCGCAGTTCATGTTTGATTTATTTAAATGTTCTCCCTAAGATTAATAATGTAGATTCACCACAATTATTAAACTCGGTTGCTTCACAAGTTTATATACAACAACTCCAGTTTTGATAGCAAACTTAGCAATAGATTGTTCACAATAATAACTTAGAGTCCGCTCTAGCAATTAAAATAATCAATCATAGGAAATAAATATAGAAGAACAAATATATTCATTCATCATATAAACTGAGAAGAAAAGGTAAAATAAATCTCACAGTTCTTGAAATCCGAAGGTTTCTATGTCCTTATTATCAAGAAAAAGAGTTTAGTCTTGCATGTCTATTGAACAACTAATAAAAAAGAAAGAAGAATGCATGATTTCGGGTTTTTAAGAGGAAGATGCGTTTTCTCTCTCTTGGTTGACCGCCCCCTTTTCTTTTCTCTCTTTCTTTTTATATCCTAGGAAACCCTAATTCTTTTTCGCAAAAATAGTCATTTCCTAAATAGACACTTTACATTTAAGTAGTTCAATAACCATTTTCCTAAAAAATTAGAAATAGCCTTGCATAAAATCTTCAAGTTTTGACTTTTGACTTTTGACTTAAAGGGGCAAAATTTCTGAAATAAGGACTTGGATGTCGGTTTCGATGCCTTGGGACGTAATTTGGACTTATTTTTTCACAAAACCTGCTTGCTGGTAAAATTCATATGTTATCTTAGAAAAATCATATCTCTCTCATATGAGCTCGTTTTTAGCTGAAATTTGGTAGGTTGATAGCTCTTCGAGTCAGGAATCTAAAAAAATTGAGTTTGCATCAAATAGACTTATATAGCTCAAGATATTCAAATTGGAATAATACGAGATTTGACTTTGAGGGCTGCAATATCCATGCTCTTTAATGTTTTATTTTTCTTGCCATATATGTATAGAAAGGTATGGATGTAGATGTTAGCTTTCTAATTCCACTAGAATCACTTTGTTTCGACTTTTAGAGCTCAAGCTCTATACAAAACATTGATCGGTGGTCAAATCTGTTAATTATCTTCAATTTACTTCTTTTTGAATCTTACATCCAAAAGTGCCTTCAAAATATAAAACAAAGAATATTAAGACATTTTATATATAAAACATAGGCAAAATACTAGATAAATGTGGGTAAAACTATCAAATAATATGATTGCATCATTTAGTAACACTAGAGTTAGAAATATCAACCTTGTTATTTACTGATGTTAGAGTCATAAATATCAATCCACCAATTTACTGACATTAGAGTCGAAAATATCATTTTCAATATTTAGTGATGTTAGAGTCAGGAATCTTAACCCGATATTTACTAACATCAGATTTAGAATACTATAGGCAAAACATGATAGCATAACACAACAAACCATTAGTAAGTTAAGATAAAATCAACAATGCAGCTTACCTTAAGTAGGATGTTTTAAGGGTGATAATATCTTCTCTTTAGTGTAATCAGTCTTGTACCATATAATCTCTAAAGACTAGTTAGGGTTTCTTATGACCATAATACTAGGTGAAGACTTCATAAATAAGACCTTTCTTCTATAAGAACAAGATGTCAAATATCTATTTTCCCTCCTCTAATTCTTAAAGGTCATCATAATGTTGGGTGTGACAAAATAACGAATCCACTAGGAACTTTTAGACTAAGCTTTTCTTTTTGTCTTTCTATTACTATCTTATTTGTTGTGTTGTTTGTTTATTTTTTTACTTTTATTGTTTTAACATGCATTCATGTTTATATGACCATGCATCACTTTTAAGAGCACACACCCTAAACTTTAGGATAAGTGGGGAAGTAACGGTACCCCAATGACTTTAGCTTGAACAAGACTTGTTAAATCATTCAACTCTTGCTTGATTATTTACTTGTAAGTGGTTGGTATGCCGATATGATATTATTCAGGGCCTTTATCTTCACACTCCTTTTAAGCCTTACATTGACCTTTTAAGGACAATCACTAAGCATGCGAGAGACTTTTTAAGACTAGATATTAATCTACCCTTTGATGCACTTAATGACTAGAACTTATTTATTAGGTTGTACCAAGTATAATCTCACTATGACAAGCCCAACATATGACATCTTGGATTTTAAGACAATCGAGTGACAAATGGGAATTGAAAGTCCAAGAGCTATCACAAGCTTGAACTTAAGCAAGAGTGGACAAGGATCCCCTCGTTGACATGATAATGACATCAGGTTTCTAAAAACCATGAATAACGAACGTTGTCACCTTGTGAAGGGTGAGTCCACATTTAAAATGTATTTTTCTTGTTAATAGCATCATCACTTTTGCATTTTATATTTACTTTGTATAATTACATGATTTTCATTGAGTAAGTTGATATATAAGCCCCCAATTAAATTGCACTTATAACACTTGTTTGAGAAAAAAACAAATGAAAAATAAAAAAAAACTTAATTGGAAGCCCAACACTAAAATAAGTTTGAAAAATTTTAATAAAAATTCGTAAAACTTACTAGTCTAGTTGAACAGACTTTAAAATCTAAATTCAAAGAAGTAACCTATGCACAATCGACGATCATAGCTCATTTTGCATTTACATCCACGACTCCTTTCAATCCACGTAAGGACAAATGAGGCTTCACAGGAATCTCAACAGGTTGCCTGTTTCGTATTTACTACAATGAAGGAATCTTACAAAAACAAAGTAATAAAAAAAAAATAGCCTGAAAAAAATTACTGAACTAAAAAAAAGAATGAAAGCAATTAAGGGAAATAACTTGTATGATCATATGGAGGTTGCTAGATTTGTTTAGTGGCTAATGTTATCATTTTAAAATTATTAAAATAATATTAATATTTCATGTTAAAAAGCTTGTATTAAATATAAAATTCCAATAAAAAAAATAAATAAACACCACTTTTAATTGCTTTATTTAAAACAAATTATCCAAATAACTTTAATCTGCAATTTCATTAATTTGAATACATCGTAATAAATTAGTCAACAGCTAGGCAGTTTTTTCAACTGCAATAGCCTGGCACCCAATTAATGTCTCTGTTGTAGCGTCTTTGCCGAATTATAAATTCATGCAGGGAAAGTTTAAACAGCAGAGATAATGATATGCCATGAAAGAAGAGGGAGCAATTAGTCATAACCACCCACCATTGATTTTCACAAACACCACTTTATAACAACTCCCTACCAAACATGGAATCAAACGAGAAGCACGAAAGCTAATATACAAGCACTATCCAGCATCCCTTGAATACATAATCATTTGATTAGACAAAAGCTGAAAGAGAACCCAGTTTCCAGCTGCGAATATAAAAAGGTACACAAAGTCCCTGGTTCACAGGCCTATGGACACTTGGTCTTGTTCCCATGGGTGGTCATGTCAGTATAGCATGTTCCACATACTTCTCTGTTCCCTGAGGTCCCAGGCGGCACACATTTGCACCTTACACAGCATGTGCCACATGCCCTGGTGCACACATTAGGCCTTGAGTGAAGACTGCACCTCTGCTTGCATAACCCTCCACAGTCTGGAGATCAAAGGAGAAAGCATTGTCACATAAACAAGACTGGAAAAGGGTAATCAAACATTGCATATACTATAGATCAAATCAATTTCTTTATGCAACAAGTTGGAGAAAACAAAGTATGGTACACCCTTTAGCTCCTAATCCCTACCTATGTCTTGCATGAGCCTCCTGTTTCCACCTCTCACAACAAGCTGGAAGAACACCCACAGAAGCAGAAACAGACCATTAGCAACAGCATTAGTTAGAAACGTTCAGCCAGAAATACTGAAAATGAAAGTAAACACGTGAAGTAGGGGATGGTCGTGTCTTGCCTGACCAACATGGAGTATTCCGGTATCTATCTTGAGATCAGATGAAACCTTCATGTTATAATAACATGCAAGAGAAGATCATGGTTAAAGTTAAATCACAGTATTCCTTAACAAAACCCCAAAAACAGAGTAATTAACCCTGTACCTCTGCAAGGCAGAAAACAAAAACCATCAAAGCAAGAAGCGAACGCACTGCCATGGCTAGCTAGCTGCCACTTTCTTGAAATTAAGCAAATTGTATGGTGCACTAAGAAATGCTGGCATTGCCATGCACTTTATAGAGGTCTTGTGGACACATAATGACTAAATTAGTCACGTATAGGGTTTGTAATTACAGTATGACCTGCATGGCTTACGGGATCATTTCATCGCCGGGCCAGGTGATAGGCATAGCTCCACGCAAAACAGCTTTAACGTGAGCAAATCTTGATGATGATGTTATAAGGCAATCACTGTAGCTAGAGGTCCCACGGAAGCTGAAAATACGCTAAAGTTTTCTTTCTCAACTCAGGGCTCAAAAGTCATGCCTGGTCTCAAGAGACGACAAACAATTAAAGCATTGGTTCATAGGAGATGAAGCTGACCCTGCTAGCTGGGGTGTATAAGGAACTGGCAGGTCCGTACAACTCTAGTAGGATATTTGATTGGTTGCTTTTTGAACTCTGGATTGATGATATCAGTCATCCAGCTGGACTCTTTATGGAGGCCAGCTAGCTGGCTTGCATTTGCATCGTTGAAAATCTCAAGACACAACACTTGACGTTTGCAGGTTTAGCGTGGGGTCGAAAGTAAAGAGAGGTGGCGCTCTCTCTCTCCTTTTTTTTTTTTTTCCAGCAATTGGATGACAAGATGTTTACCATGCTAATGTCATTTTCTGTTTAATGTACCTAATTATTAGTATCAAATTTTAGTCTGGGAATTACAAATATTGGAATAATGTAAATAAGCATAAAAAAACAAGAAAATAAATTTTATTGTTATAAAAAACTATATTCTATGTACATGAGGTTAAATATACAAATAGTTTCAACATAAATAAAATTTCAAAATTCCACTATCTTAAAAACTAACTCATTTTTTTCCTTGAGACTTATTTTTTATAGAACTAATTATTTTTATATTTTCTTTCTTTTATTTTTTACTCAATTTCATCATTTTTTATAAATCTTTTCGTATATAGTTTGATGCAAATCATTTGAGAATTTTTTATTAATTATTTTTAAATGAATAAGTTTTTTATGCTTCTTTATAATGTAAAACATCTTTGAAGGAACGATGTAGC
>Ga0325401_1004276_pt1 | contig 13424 bp, 8 predicted proteins | sample PopdelMetagenome_FD_205666 | JGI IMG/M metagenome (GOLD analysis project Ga0325401, IMG submission 205666) | Populus deltoides microbial communities from Bellville, Georgia, United States - Xylem-PdKOR-R2 | ecosystem: Host-associated > Plants > Phyllosphere > Stem > Wood/Secondary xylem | place...
CAACATCCCGCTAGGTGCTGGATGGTTGTATTTTAATTACTTGAACTTGCGTCTCAGTGTTTCATTAATCAAATTCTCTTCTAATTGCATCCTATTGGTACCCCTAACCTCACTTGTATGGTCATCAGCTTCATTATCATTACTATTTAAATTGTTTGCGTACAAATCATCTATTGTAAGCAAATCATGAATTTTTTTAGAAGTGAAAGCACTTTAAATAAATAGGTTAATTAGTTATCATATAACCAATAATATAAAAAAAAATCAAAACAATTAATTTTGATGACTTTTAGTAACTCATGTGATAATTGCACTAATGATTCATGTTGGCATGTATTAAACCAAACAATATCTCGCAGACATATGAGTAAGCTGACAAATATGTGCATAAGTAACCGTAAAAGAATTGGCATATAGGTGAAACTAATCACTCTTCTTAGCTCTATATATAGACATATCTAACGATTATATTCACTTATCCTTACATGACTTTAGTGGTCATACTACAATAATCACCATGATAATTTTTTTTAAAAGGATTCAAGATTATTTTTCCCTAGCTATCTCCAAATCCAAGTTCAAAATACCTAGAATAGGGCTTCGTGAATTATGTTGGGGTTTCTTTTGATTTTTTTTCAATTAAAATTCCATGTATATCAAGCACTACCAACAATATTCAACTAAACTAATGGGTAATTACCCAACTCAGGCACTTGAGAATCAATAAAAAAGAGGAAAAAAATAACATGAAGCAATGCATACAGTTGATACCTTGGCAATGAAAGAGGAAAACATGCAAGAACAAGCTCATTTTCTTAGTCTATAAAGTTTGTGTTTATTGTTAGCATAAGCTCACACAAGTTTTTTTTTTAAAAAAAAACTAATGGTGATTTTTTATTGAAGAATAAAAGAGGGGTTCTTCATTTCTTTAGGTGCAATAACCAGTGAGATAAGAAGGAGAGGTCAAAATGCTTATAGAATTTTGACCTTAAATTTAGAATTTTTAGATGTTTAAAACGATGCAACTGTGATATAAAGATTTTCATTGTTTTAAAGAAAGATTAAAAAAAAAGAGTATAGAATTTAGGTCATAGAAGCATAGAAAAATGCTAAGATAAAAAAACAAGATTCATAATGTATAATGTAAATCAATACAAAATAAAGCAAAGTTATAATGTCCCATACAAGAGGCTGAAATAAAAATATATGCAAACATAGAAAGGGATGGCAAGTTTTTTTCAAAAGTGCATATAGAAACAAGATTGATTTTATTCTTTCATAAATGAATGATTTTATTTAGTCAGTCATCCTACACAAAAAAATAATATAAATCTTATGTATGAATTTAAGAAAGAAATGCAAAAGAACTTCTACTTGAAAAGAGAGTTAAAGTCATTACACTACTAGAAAATTAGAAAACAATAATAAATATTTTGTTGGCATTTAGGCAAATATAATTGAGGATTTTATTCTCATCATTAATGTCAAATGCTAATGGAATGGGCTGTGAAAAATTCGTGTTGAGAAAATAAATTTTATCGCTCATGTTCCATTGATAACTAGTTTGCCAATATAATTACTATTTTTTGGTTAATTGTTATGATCCCTAAGCCTAAAATCCTCATGTAAATACACAAATATAACAACAATAACTTTCAATAAACTATAATTACAAGTCATAATAAACCACAACAAAAACACATTAAAAAAAATCTCACATTACATTAAAATTCTCAATATCATATACCATAAGGTCCAGGAGGGGGAGGAAAAGATATAACTATAATGCACTCATTTGAGCCAAATATATCTTAGTTTCTTGTTGGAGTTCTGCTTTTATTTTCTCTCTCAAATCTTCTTTCTTTTTTTATTCTTATATCATGCATAGCAACAAACAATTGTTTCTGAACTCTTTTTTAGACTAATTCATCAAAGTTTTGTGATATATTGCTTGAGCTGGAATATAGCGTGCCTAAAATTAAAATTGTTCGGCTCACCCTTATTTCTCGAGCTAATGCCATTAACACACCATCAATATAATTTTTATTGGGTCTGTCACCTGCAACAACGTCCACCCATAATTGAGGATCGTTAGGAGGATGGGTGAAAATGTCATCACCAAATTTCACAGTTAAACTAATGTTATATACTTATATGTCTCCTACCTAACAAAAAAAATATTCAATTCTTAAATCCAATTACATTTCATATTATTAACGTAAGTAAATATTATTAAGGCAATGATAGTTATAAAAAAAACATACAATGAGCACTTTCTCTCTTGTATCGACAAAGTTTTTCGTATTTTTTCTCGTATCCCTCTTCTTTGTATGATTTTCTCATATAACTTCTTTGAAGTTGGTTCGTGCTAGTATGTTAAAAGTCTCACAAATAAACACTTAATTATAACTTTAAAAAAATAATAAAATATATAACAACGAGATTTTACTAAGTGCTTTATATGGTCGATAAATATAAGCACTCCTCCTGTGTGTTTGCTCATTGAAACATGGCTTAATTATTCCATGTGACATGCATCAATTTACATTTTTCATATTGGCCAGATAAATTGGTTTTTTTAGGATTAAATTTTTTTATAACTCATTTTCACCCAAAAATACTTAGTAAACACCATAAAACATCCCTAAACCATATAATAACCCTAAAACACCCAAACTCACCCAAAAATGAAAATGAACCAAATAAAAAAATTCTCTAAATTGAGCACGATCTACCTTCATAGGCAAGAAAAATGTTTAAAACCATCATCATCAAACCTCCATCATCCAATGAAAATCGTTGACATCAAGAATGACAAGTTTTCTTATCCAAAAGTGGCTCAACTTATAACTTTGTCTCTCCTAGTTGCTTTCAAGCAAGTTTCTCTCTCGTCTCTCTAACACATAGACTGAAAAATAAACAAAATAAATTATAGCATCAAAACAAAAATTATAGGGAATTTAAGATTGACCATGTATTTTCAGCATGTTTTTCATTTTAGTTCTTTATCTTTTAATTTTGTTTTTTTATAATAATTTGGAACCCAATTTTATTTAACTAGGCTATAAAAATAAAAAAAATATTATTTTAATATATTTTTAATTAAAAAAAATCAGACTTACCAAACAGAAAATTGATCCTCAACCATGGCCACATTTTACCATTTTCATTCCATCACACTAAATTTGAACGTCATTATCAATTAAATATTGAAAAAACGGAAAGCTCTTACGTGCAAAACATTTATATTTGTAAAAATACCTCAAGCCAATAAAAAGCCCCCCCAATCCTTTCTTGAGGGAGCCAAATTTCTCCTGAATAATAATAAGATGTCATGTGCTCCTAGCATGAATTAATTGCTGCATAAATGGCACCTTATTGCTTTGACTATTCAATAATGCAAAGCAACCACTCTAGCAAAGATTCCTTGATTATTATTTATATTATATTTTCTTTTCTAATTATGTTAGCAGAATACGATGTTTTGCAATTCACAGCAGACTGCTTTTTAAAATAAACTTTTAATTAAAAATATATTAAAATAATTTCTTTCTTTAAAATTATAATAAAACATTAATTTTTTATATTTGTAAACTAAAAGTAGAGATTTATTTTTTTTTTCCCTAAAGAAAAAGGCAATAATTTGCCATCCCTCTTATCCTTTTTCTCCTTCGCAACCCGCCACCAGCAACTCCCTAAATTTACAACACACCCACACACCGGCACCCCCGTAAGTGGCACTTATGTAAATAAGTTCAACCTCCGAACCCATTTCACAATCCCGCTCTCCAAACCCCATCAGCAGAAAAGCTGTGTCCAACCCCCTCCTTTCAAAAAAGAAAAAAAATCACCAGAAAAATGGCCACTACTTCGCTCTTATCCTCCTCGGCGGCGTCGTTTCACGGCCGATTCCCCACTCTCCCGCCGCGCTTAAACGCAAGAGTAACGTACGGAAGCCGGAATGGGGTGGTGTCAGTGAGAGCTACTGGAGATGTTGTTTTGGTGGACAAATCAGAAGCAGAGAAAAGCAATCGGCTCAAAACCACATTCCTTGAAAAAATCGTCCCTTTGCTGATAGAAGAGTTCAGCTACACTAACATTCACCAGGTAACTCTTTATAAATTTTCCAATTTACTGATAAAGTTATTCTAATTTGCAATTTGCTGAAATTTGAATTTCTCATTTCTTTAGGTTCCAAAAATTCAGAAGGTTGTGGTGAATTGTGGGATTGGAGATGCTGCGCAGAATGCTAAGGGGTTGGACGCTGCGATAAATGATTTGGCTCTTATCACAGGCCAAAGACCCGTAAAGACGCGGGCTAGGAATTCGGTTGCTACCTTCAAGATTAGGGAAGGCCAACCACTTGGTATTGCTGTTACACTCAGAGGAAACGTGAGCATTTGTGTTTTTTCTCTTTATCGAATTTTCTTATTTATGTACATGGCCGCGGCTACATATTTCATGATAAAGTTAGCTAGGAGTCTAAACTCTAGAGGCAATATATTATTTGGCCATCATAGCGCAAGATTTCTTCTTTTGTGTTTTGGAAGGGTGTTGTAGTTTTTGAACGGGCTTTGATGAAAATGATATTAAAGATGGATCTGTCAGGAGAAGCTGCTTGGGTATTGTTGAAGTTACAGGTGCAAGAGTGAAAAATACTGCATGTCCAGCTCCCTTCTAGATAGAGAAGAAATGCCAGGATGCATGTTTTTGAGAAAATTATTGTAATGGTTGATTCGATGATGTGTGCTTTTAGTAGCATGTAGATCTATAGTGGGGGCATTTAGCTTAGCCGATGATACTGGCTATTAGGGAAGTAAAAGTTATTGATTTTTGGAATTGAGTTTCTCACTTTGATTAGATGATGGGATTTCTCTTGTTTGATCTCACAAAAACATGCTCTTAAACTTCAATTCTAAACAGGATTTGAGGCTTACCGTCAAGTTTTGAATAATAATATGTGGATTTTTGTATTTATTTTGGTGTTCGCTTCTGCATGTGGGAGATATATAGATTGCTCAAGATGATCCTTAGAGTATGATCATTCACTTCAATGATGGCAATGCTCAATGAAATTTTAGAAGAAACACGGTAGAGATGATGGCTATGGTCCATAGGTAGAGTCTTGAGATGATCGCCACTACTCTACTGTGGGAAATTTGTTCCTTTTCAGCTCAATGTTAGAACTTGTTTTCTGTCTTTTATCACGATGGTCTGTGCTTCCGAGTAGGGCATTCTTATACTTGTTCACGCTCCCATGCTACTTTGATCTTGAATAAACACACCATGTAATTTGTCGGCTATCGATTTTGTTGCTCATATCCTGATTTTACTTGCTGTTTAGATCAGATCATAACAGGTGCATCTCATTACCAATTTTGTATTCTGGTGCGTTTTGTTGGTTGCATTCTTTTTAATTTCACATGGAAATTTCATAATTTGTATCGGTGATTATATTTTTCAGCTGATGTACTCGTTCTTAGATCGACTTGTTAACTTGGGGCTGCCTAGGACAAGGGATTTCCAAGGTGTGACCGCAAACAGCTTTGATGGACATGGCAACTACAGCATTGGAATTCGCGACCAGAGTGTGTTCCCAGAGATTAGGTTTGATGCGGTTGGTAAAGCCAGGGGAATGGATGTGTGCATTGCAACCACAGCTAACACCGATCAAGAAGCGCAAAGACTCTTGGCTCTCATGGGTATGCCATTTAGAGAAGGTGGTGGTGGTGGTGGTGCTACCGCTCAGCCTCGCAAGAAGAAATTGAAGGCACACCACTTTGATTCAAAATCGAAGGGAAGGAGTAGGCGATGATAAGAGTTATTATTATCTCCATCCAAGTCTGTATAACATTTCCATGCAGTATTTGTTGGATCCCAAATTTGATGTAACGGACGAAAGATTTATCAAATCTGTCTCCCTCAAATTATTTTGGGTTGTTAGTGGACGTTTTTGTTCATAGCAAGTCAAAGGAAGATCAATGTAAGATTCCGCAACGTGTCGTTCTTCAAATCTCCATTCTTCAGACATCTGATTATTGAGCATGCTTGGCTACATGCATTGCATGACTCATATGCTTACTGCATCATGCCTTTTGAAATTGAATTCTAAGATGCAATTTTGTTAAGGTAGTTGATTATTCTTTTTATTTTCATCCTTCCTAAATTTTTTTATTTTTATCCTTAATTTTTTATTTTTATCTTTTTATTAAATTGATTTACTTTTTAATTTCACCATTCAATTAAATATAAAATTTATTTAAGATTTGATATTTGAAATTTGATCTTTATTTTTTAATTTTTATTTATATATATATTAATTTTATTCTTCAATGAATGATTGATAATTGGATTTTATGGTTTTTTTAAATAGGGTATTTTTGGTCTAATAACCCAAGTCATGAGTTTGAAAAGTTAATACAAATATTTTTTTAAAAAAATTTATAATTCTTTTTATTTTTTTATCGAGCTATTTTAATATCATGATTTGAGTCATGATTTTAATGGGATATTCCGGAATGGCTTGAACCTGATAACAGAGATTACAGATTTGTTATGCTAGCTTAGTTAACCAGAATTAGTATTTTTATGTTTTTTTTAACTATATTTTGTTCTTCTGTATTTAATGGACTGTGAATTGAGATATATTATTTATTTTTTTAAAAAAGTATTTTTTTTTAGTAATAATAATAATTTTTATTTTTAAATTTGATTCATGCACTACTATTTTTTATTTATTTTTATCTAATTAAATTAAAATCAATTTATTCAACGCAGTGACACGAGTCTTGTATTTTTCTTCGTTTTATAAAACACATTTATGGCAGCTCAATATAATTTTTTAAGCAAAATAAAATTGTCTGGCTCTCGGCGGAGGCACCGAGTCCAGTACTACCTCTTGAAGTCAAGGAGAGGAGTGTAGAAATTAGTACATTGTAATAACCAAAATTAGTATGGCCAGAGAAACTTGAGATTACAGCTAGCTAACTGTAAAAAGTTAGCTCTGTCAAATTTTTTTTTTTTAAAGAAATAAATTACATATACAGGTGTTTTTGATGCATTTTTTACATAAAAAAATTAAAAAGACACATCTAAAATTTTATACAAGTATCTAATTATATAAATTGATAACCATTTATGCAAATAAATAAATAAAATCACTAATAATAACTAAAATTAAAATTAAAAAAAATAAAAGATAGATGTAGATCAAGATATTTGATCACGCAATATGAAATATTTATCAGGTTGTGTTTACTAAATTTATTTATTAAAATCAATTTTTCATTCAATCAAACTATAATAGAAATATATAAACATATGAAACTGAGTGGATAAAATAAAAGATAAAAAAATTATTATGTAAGGCTGCATATATTAGAGATATTATCTAAAAATAAATATTTTTTTATATTTAAAAATAAAGTTCATATATATAAAACATAAAAAAACATAGACAAATTATAATAACATCTTCAAAAATTAAATACACACAAAATTTTTTTTTAAAATATATCTATTAAAAAAAGATTAAGTAAGCACACACACAAAATAAAAAATATCATAGAATAGGGATATTAATTTTTTTTTAAAAGACATATTAAAGAAATGTATCTATTAAAACAAAAACCAAAATTAGAATAAAAAATTAAGAAAAAGACAGCGATAATCTAGGTGCCGCAAACACGTTTAAAAGAAATAAGAAAAACAAATGAATTGGGTTACAGACTTGACCAGGTTTAATAAGTTGGTTCATGTTAATTAGATGATAAAAAAATAAACAATTATAGCAAACAGAAAAAAAAAATTATATATAAAAAAGATCATGATAACTTAAAAAAACCATGGAAGTACAAAATTGGATAAAAAAATAAAAAAAAACAACTCATGCTAACCCGAGTTAGCGTGATAGATACTCAACCTAGGTAATAAAAAGTGAGCTAACTCGGGTTAACCTGTAAAATTTATAACCTAAGTCATGAGATTAGGATAACATGATAGAAAAGAAATTAAAGAAAACTACAAAGCTAATTTTTTTAAAATAATGTCAAATGATGAATCTAGAAAAGAAAATGAGCCAAAAAAATATCGATTCGTGTTAACTTTTCAAATACATGACTCGGGTCATTAAACTGGAAACACTATAAATAGAAAAATCACGAAGCTTTATCCCCATCAAATCAAACACTGAAGAATAAAATTGAAAAAAATAATCAATTGCTTAGAAGGATCTAATATATATTTTTAAATAATGTGAAATGATGAATCTAGAAAAAAAAATGAGCCAAAAAAATATCGATTAACTTTTCAAATACATGACCCGGGTCATTAAACTGGAAACACTATAAATAGAAAAATCACGAAGTTTAATTCCTATTAAATTAAATACTGAAGAATAAAATTGAAAAAAATAATTAATTGCTAATTGCTTATATATATATATATATATATATATATATATATATATATATATATATAAACTGGAAACACTAATTTTATTTTGCTTAATTCCCATTATATAATGTCATGAAGAAGAAAAGATGCAAATAATAAAGAAAGTTAATCTATGAAAACAAAACTTTAACTTTTTATGAACAACTCGCAAACTTTCCTTAAAGCTACGAAGGAAAAACCTTCTCAATCATACAGCGAAGGAGCCATGAAAACTCAGCGCATGCTTAAATCACATAATTCTAGGCCAGATAGATGCGGATAAACAACACTTATTTAGCTGTGCAAGGTAACTATTGTATACCAGCAACTTGCTTAATTCTTACACCACGCCTATGGTCCATGGGTCATTTTTAGATGTCTTTTGCTTTATATGACGAAAGCATGCCGAAGAAATACGTAGCCTTTTCTAGATTCTGCAAAAAAGCAAATGCATGAATCATAAATCTGGGAAAACACCAGAAACGTGCTAAGTGAATGAACAAGATCATAGAGTCAATGGAGAGGGCTATATTTACTCAAATTTGTCATGAACTTTTTACTTCTTTTGAAGGCTTGGAAGTCCCAACTAGAAATCAAGTCCAAGTGTCCAAGCTCTCTAGCTAGCAGGAGAGTGTATACATAAGAATTCTTGTGTGAATGTAAGGATAGTAGACCCAGTAGAGGTGGGTTGAGGGTTCTGTTCCCATCCACAGGCCCCCACCCCCACATGACCTTTCACTCTCATGGTGGTTGTAATCTGAACGTAGACTTAATTCTATGAATCCAGGTAGTGAGATAGTTGCAGCAGGGTGGCATCAGGCCCACACAACCATCTGCTCTTGCTCTTGCTGCGGCATTAATAACCCATTTGCCAGATTTCAAGCCTCTTTACATTAAAGCTTGACCGGCGGCCACCTCTCCTTTTCTATTCTGGAAAATGGCCATCAAATAAGGTCTTGTAAAGAGGAGCTAATTATGAAACCACTAATCTGCCTTTTATATCTCCTTTTCCTTCCATCTTCTCACTTTCAAGCTCGCCCATCGGACCGGGAAAAAAAAGAGAAGAATTTTACACCAACGCAAACTATAGCTCCTGCTTTTGGTGCATCTCAGGATTAAAGAAGCCTGTGTATAAATCTTCTTGGTGAAGATAGGATCGTACTTGATCACATCTGTAAGTAATGGTCCTGCCAAAGTTTCAAGTCCATAGTTCATTAGAACTCTCTGTTGAAAGATCGCCCCATGAGGCGTGGGGACAGCTTAACCTCTTCATCTCATCAATGTCCCCCGTGTGATGGGAACATGGGGAGGAGTTAAGATGGAGTGACGAAGTATCATCTACCTGTCCAAATTCACCAACAATATTTAAGGATTTGGATTGACGTTTCCAACTCATTCAAGCAGAAGGATGGAAGAATTTCTCAGCTCATAGCCAAGAAAAAAAAGCGAATTAGACAATATAAACTGGATTGAGAATATGATAAAAGATCCAATACCGTCTACCACTGGGTACCATGCCTGAGATTTACTCATCCGTTCAGAATTGTTTATTTATTTAGATTTTAATTGGCTATTTACAAGATCATCCATGCCAAATTTCAAGACGATCGACTGGATAATAATAATAATAATAATAATAAGATGATTCATTTTTATATAACATTTATTAAATTTTTACCAAACTGTGCCAAAATATTCAATACTAGCAACCCCTAGGTATCAGGCCAGTGACCACTCTCATCTTGCAGTGGAGAGGAGTTAAAGAGAGGATGAAATTATCATCCTCTATCTCCTCTATTGTTAATTTTAACAACCAGCCATATCAGCTTCAACTGATCATATGGTAGGATGGTTAAGTAGTGTTTGGCACTGCGGTTGGAAAGTGTTTATAAAAAAATTTAAAATTTTTTTATTTTGTTTTAAATTAATATATTTTTGATATTTTTAAATCATTTTGATGTGCTAATATAAAAATAATTTTTTAAAAATAAAAAATATTATTTTAATATATTTTGAAATAAAAAATACTTTAAAAAATAACCACTACTTTAATTTCAAACACCCTATTAAAAAAAAAAAAAAAGGAGGCTTCCAGCACTCATATTAAAGAAGAGGCGTGGACCTTATTGACCATGGGTGGGTAGGCTCATGCATGGGCATACACGTGAAAACTCTTTTATAGGCACACCCACATCCATTAATTGTTCCCACAAGCATTACTTTTTTGTCCATTATCAAATTCGGTCCAATTTAACATATCTGCGTGCGCGCGCGCGCGCACGTGTGTGAGTGAAAGGATATATAGGGACATTGCTTGATCCACATTGGAAACTTTCCCAAAACTGAATTAGCTTGCTGAACATTTTGGACCCTTAGGCCTGCCAGTGATGAATAGAAAAACTTACAAGAAGAAAAGGATACGAGGATAGTGTCATGAAAAAGTTCTGACTAGGCCCAACAACTGAAGCGGGACTGCCTTAAATAATCTTAGTAAATCTAACAAACAAATGAAAATGCCCTCCTCACAAACAAAAATGTCAAAGGAAAACTTGATGAAAACAAAAACGAAACCTGAGTATAATTGAGCTTAAGAAACACCAGGCAATCAACCTTGCTATTGTTTTCGGTCAGGTCCAGTGATCTTAACAGCTTACACCTAATTATAAAAAAAATTAGCAACACACAGTGTTCGTACACACCGAGCATGTCTCTGGCATGAAAGGTCTTCGCATTAGACCGAGTTTCCATGGAGATGATCCCGGTCATCTCCAAACACGTAGGTGGTTGCCTGGTAGTCTGAGAACAAGAGGGAAAATCAGAGAACACTGCTGTTGTGGTGATAATTGAATTTACTTTCTGTGAATGAAAATTTTCTATAAATGTTATGGTGACACATTGGATCGTTATCTGCAGAAAGATTCTTACTGAACGAGGAAAAAACCAGTACAAACTCATTCAAGTTACAGCTACAAGTGTGTAGAGCTCTTCAGAAGGCCAAGCATGTTGCTGCAGCAATTCACTTGCAAATATATCTATCACATTACCCAGCTCCTGACTTTCAAGGGACTTGATTCCCTGCCGGCTGTTCAATTGCGCTCACATTAGTTTATCATTCATCCACTCATCACCATACAGACTCAAATTTGATTCCCCACATTCAATTCATATTTCCATACGTCGTGTGATAGTGTAAAACAAGAAACAACGGCCAAAAGGCTAAAAAAGGAGAGCGACAAAAAATTAGTAACCGCGACTTCTTGAATAAATCCAAGTATATACAAAAAACATCAGCCAGAAATTGGCAAGGTGAATTAGAATCTTGCACTCTTCCAAAATGCTCCTCTCCATGGAAACCAATTTTGTTTGAAGATTTAAAACCCCAATTCACCGCAGTAGGAGACCCAAGTTGGGGACTTCCCAGAAAGAAATAGAGACAATTTTGGCCACGTCTCTCATTGTCCTAGTTGACTGGAAATTCATTTAAGGTTTCCTAGATGCCTTGTATTCAAGTTTGATAAGATTTGCCCTCAGCAACATAGCCCGAACATCCCTATCAAACTCACTGCCTGTCTGCAGTACCCGCTGGAAAGTGGCATTCCTTTGATCTGCATGCCGTGCATATAGAATTTTGTTGTGTGAGTCAATTCGTGCCTGCACAGGCATGATTTTCTTATCAGTAAGATATTGAAATAAAATGCGCAATAGTATGAAAGGTTTGGCAGTGAGACCAGAAAACAATCACTGAACATGCTCAATAATACTGAAAAGTGATCAGGTCAAAACCCCCATCATGAAGGTCAAGGAATTCCAGTCACCTAGAAATTTCCTTCTTTTTTTTGGAAAAAAAGAGAAGGGTTCAGGCTATTTAGTGCTTGTTTAGGAGTGTGATAAAGGTTGCGTTTCAAAGTGATTTTCGCTCATAAATGCATCAAAATAACATTTTTTTTTAAATTCATTTTTGACATCATTAGCGCATCAAAACAATTCAAAAACATTAAAAAAATAATTTTAAGCAAAAAGAAATTCAAATTTAGGGCAACCGATGTTTTAGCTGCAATGTCAAACACACCCTTAAGCTGGACAATAGAGGGGGGAAATAGCAATGCAAATTTCAAGGCAAACCTGTATTTGATTGTCAGTAATCAAAGCTTCAAGTTCTTTCTCTAAGCTCGCAACAGTTGTTTTGAAAGCATTAGCCATCATGTGCAGATCAACAGACACAAATGGGTGTGTATACTGAATGAGAGCTTTGTTGCGGATTTGATCATACAGTGTCTGGACATGGTCATGCAAATGGATGTCAAGCATCAGGTTTGCTTTAAGATTTCCCAGGTAATCCAGACAAGAAGCATAATGGCTGCAACAGAAAACAGAGTAAAGGACAAAATTTTGTTTATATAACACACCTCAAGCCCAGCAACAAAGATATAACTGCTGGAAAGCATATGAGAAAAGACAATGAAAAAGAAAATAGAGCACTCAACTATACTCCAGGATATCAATTAGAGTTGAACAGTGATAAATTTAAAAATATGAATATAAGCTCAGCTGATGGAAAAAGACACTAAAATAAGAAGGCAACTGATGTCTCAGGCTACCAATTGGTGTTAAATATCAAAATGTTGACATTATAATGCAAACTCTCCAAGCAGCCTTGTACAATTCGATAATCTGACACAAGCAAGATGAAATGAGAAGGAACCGTGTTTTCCTTCTTTTCCAGCTTTTTCCTGCTTTAAGTAGAAAAAAGACTACAGGAAAACAGAAAGCTTAACCCAAAAAGATTTCTTTTGGAACTTGGAAAGGTTGATCCCAGAGATTATAGATCTATTAATTGAGACAAACTCTTGGAAAAAATGAGCAAGTATTGAAAATCTTCCCAGTGTTAAAGAACTCATTTGCTCAAAATCAAAATCCAGGACTTTGATTCAAGAAAAAGAAAAGATCCTACCAACACGTGATTTCTTGAATTTTACAATATAGAGCAGAAT
>Ga0325401_1004280_pt1 | contig 13421 bp, 12 predicted proteins | sample PopdelMetagenome_FD_205666 | JGI IMG/M metagenome (GOLD analysis project Ga0325401, IMG submission 205666) | Populus deltoides microbial communities from Bellville, Georgia, United States - Xylem-PdKOR-R2 | ecosystem: Host-associated > Plants > Phyllosphere > Stem > Wood/Secondary xylem | place...
ATACGCGTCCGGTCCGGTAAGCCAGCCCCGCGCGCGCCCGTCAATCCCGCGCCGGAGGGGGACTCCCCGCCCGCCCCCGGAGCGCGCATACGGCCGCGATGGGACCTGGCGAGGCGGCGCGCCCGGCAGGGGCGGTCATCGACTGCACGCGCGAGGATCCGGCCGACCACGAGCGGGTCTACGCGGTGGGCGACGTGCACGGGCGGCTCGACCTCCTCGCCGCGCTCGAGGGGAGGATCCTGGCCGACGCGCGGCGGCGGCGGCTGTCGCGCTGGGCGGTCTGCTACCTGGGCGACTACGTGGACCGGGGGCCGGACTCCCGCGGCGTCCTCGACCGCCTTCTCGACAACCCGCTCCGCCTCCCCGCCCGGGTGTTCCTCGCCGGCAACCACGAGGACGCGCTGCGCGCCTTCCTCGACGGCGCGACGGACGGCCTCTCCTGGATGCGGTACGGCGGCGTCGCGACGCTCGCCAGCTACGGCCTCGGCTTCCCCGAGCCGGGGTGCCCGGACACCGACACCCTGCGCGACCGGCTGCGCGCGCGGATGCCGCCGCGGCACCGCGCCTTCCTCGCCTCGCTGCGGGTCTTCCTCCGCTGGAGGGGGTTCCTGCTCGTCCACGCGGGGGTGATGCCGGACCGGCCGCTGGCCGCGCAGCGCCGGCGGGACCTGACCCTGATCCGGGAGCCCTTCCTGTCCGCCCCGCCGGGCGGCGGCGTGCTCGTCGTGCACGGGCACACGGTGGAGGACGGGCCGGTGCTGCGCCCCGGCCGCCTCGGCATCGACACCGGCGCCTACCTGACCGGCCGGCTGACCGCGGCGGTGCTGGGCGGCGGGACGGTCGAGTTCCTGTCGAGCTGACGCCGGGACGCACCCCGCCCGGCGGCCGCGGCTGTTCGATCCGGCGCGACAATGATATCGGGTCGGCATGGCGCAGGGCGATCCAGGGGCGGGACCGGACCCGCCATCGGCGGCGGCGGGCCGGCCGGGACGCGCGCCCGTCCGCCTCCTCACCTTCACCACGCTGTTCCCGAACGCGGCGCAGCCGAACCACGGGGTGTTCGTGGAGAACCGGCTGCGCCACCTCGTGGCGGGCGGCGGGGCGAGCAGCGTCGTGCTGGCGCCGGTGCCCTGGTTCCCCCTCTCCTCCCCCCGCTTCGGGCGGTGGGCGCGCTACGCCGGCGTTCCGCCGCGGGAGGTGCGGCACGGCCTGACCGTGATCCACCCGCGCTTCGCGACGGTGCCCGGGCTGGGGATGCTGTCGAACCCCGTCTCGCTCCTCGCCGCGGCGCGGGCCGCGGTCGGCCGGCTGCGGGCGCGGGGGGTCGCCTTCGACGCGATCGACGCCCACTACCTCTACCCCGACGGGGTGGCGGCGGTCTGGCTCGGGCGGCAGCTCGGCCTGCCGGTGGTGCTGACGGCGCGCGGCTCCGACACGAGCCTTCTGCCCCGCTACGCCGTGCCGGGCCGGCTGATCCGGCGGGCCGTGGCCGGGGCCGACGCGCTGGTCGCCGTCAGCGCCGGGCTGAAGGAGGGCCTCGTCGCGCTCGGGGCCCCGCCGGGGAAGGTGACGGTGCTGCGCAACGGGGTGGACCTCGACGCCTTCCGCCCGGCCGCCGACCGCGACGCGGCCCGGGCGGCGCTCGGCCTCTCCGGGCCGGCGCTGCTGTCGGTCGGGCTGCTGATCGAGCGCAAGGGGCACCACCTCGTCGTCGAGGCGCTGCGCGACCTGCCCGGCCACACCCTGCTGATCGCCGGCGAGGGGCCGGAGCGCGCCTCGCTGGAGGCGCTCGCGCGGCGGCTCGGGGTGGCGGATCGGGTGCGCCTCCTCGGCGCCCGGCCGCACCGCGACCTGCCGGCCCTCTACGCCGCGGCCGACGCCCTCGTGCTCGCCTCCAGCCGCGAGGGCTGGGCCAACGTGCTGCTGGAGTCCATGGCCTGCGGCACGCCGGTGGTGGCGAGCCCGGCCTGGGGATCGCGCGAGGCGGTGACGCGGCCGGAGGCCGGGCTGGTGCTGGAGGAGGCGACGCCCGCCGCCGTCGCGGAGGGCGTGCGCCGGCTGCTGGCCGCGCCGCCCGACCGCGCGGCGACGCGCCGCTACGCCGAGGGCTTCGGCTGGGACGAGACGACGGCCGGGCAGCTCGCCCTGTTCCGGCGGGTTGTGGAGGGGACGCGATGAGCTTCTGGACCGGGCCGCGGCGCCGCCGCGACGTCGCCGCCCTCGCCGCCGGGGCCCTCGCCGCCGGGGCCCTGGCCGGGGGGGGGGCCCCGGGCGCGGCGCGGGCCCAGGGCGGGGGTGGAGGCGGGGGCGGGGGCGGGGGCGGGATCGTGCTGCCCGTGCCGGTGCCCTGCGCCGACCGGCCGGGCGACGTCGTCGGCCTCGTGCTGGAGGGAGGCGGCGCGCCGGCGGGCACCGTCACGGTGTTCGGCCAGGCCTTCCGCGCCGGGGCGGTCCCGCGCGGGGCGGGGATCGCGGCGCGCCAGGCCGGTGGCCCCCCGCTGCGGGCCCAGCTCGACGTCAAGACCCGCCACCCGGACGGCTCGGCGCGCTTCGGGGTGGTCTCCCTCGCCGCCCCCGCGCTGCGGCCAGGCGAGCGGCGCGGCGCGGTGCTGTCCGTCCGCGCCGGGGAGGCGGAGGCGCCGATCGACCTCGCCGCGGCGCTGGCGGAGCGGCGGGCCGTGCTGGAGATGGCCCCCGCCGGGGGCGAGCCCTGGCGGGCGGACCTCGTCGCGCTGCTGCGCGAGGCCCTGGCGCGGCGGGCGGCGTCGCCCTGGCAGTCCGGGCCGCTGGCCGCCCAGGCCCGCCTCCTCGTGCCGGTACCGCCCGCGGCGGCCGGCGGCGCCACCTCGGCCCGGCTGGTCGCCGACGTGGCGGCGCGGGCCGACGGCACGGTCTGGGTGGACCTGTGGGTCCGGAACGACATCGTCATGCGCCCCGGCGGCGGCCCGGCCGCCTACGGCCTGCGCCTGCATCTGGACGGGCGCGAGGCGCTGCGGGCCGACGCCGTGGCGCACGAGCAGTACGCCGGGTGGGGCCGGCTGCTCGGCGCCGCGCCCGGCGGACGGGCGGCGCCCGCGCCGCCGCACGTGCGGGCGGACACCGCCGCGCTCTCGGCGACCGGCGCCGTCGCGGGCTACGACCTCTCGGTCGGGGTCGAGGAGGCGCTTCTGGCGCGGATGGCCGGGGCGGTCGCCGCGCCGTCCTGGGCCGTGCCCCTGGGGGCGCGCGACCTGACGCAGTACATGCCCACCAGCGGGGGGCGCGCGGATATCGGGCCGACGACCCGGGCCCAGGCCGCCTGGCTGGCCACCGGCGACCCGCGCGCGGCCGCCTACTGCATCGGCCAGGCCGAGGCGTCGGGCGCGATCCCGTGGCACTTCTGGGATCCGGCCGGCGCCGCGGACGGCGGGGGCGGCTGGATGGACACGCGGCGCTGGCCGCGCTTCATGGTGAGCGACCGGAACGGGCCGCCGCCGCGGTCGATGCTGCAGCAGCCGTCGCGGCGGACCTGGTCGCCCGACCTGCCGCACCAGCCCGACCTCTGCTACGTCCCCCTCCTGCTGACGGGGCGGCGCGCCTTCCTCGACGGGCTGCAGGCGCAGTCCGTGGCGCAGGTGCTGAGCGGCTGGGCCGCCATGCGGACCGAGAGCGACGTGGTGATCGTCCAGCGCACGCAGGTCCGCGGCGCCGCCTGGGGCCTGCGCCAGGTCGACGAGGCGGCCTGGATGAGCCCCGACGACGACCCGAACACGGGCTACCTGCGCCACGTCGCGCGGGAGAACTGGCGCTGGCTGGTGGCGCAGATCCCGGCCTTCACCGAGATGCAGGGCGAGGCGCATGGCTGGCTCGATCCGGGCTCCTACGACCAGTACGGCGGCGGGATCGCGTCGTGGCAGCAGGACTATTTCGCGACGACCGTGATCGCCTCGGCCAGCCGCGGGAACGAGGATGCCGCGACCTTCCTCGACTGGCAGGCCAACTACCTCGTCGGCCGCTTCCTGAGCGAGGCGCGCGGCTTCAACTACCGGGACGGCGCGGCGTACAACATGTTCGTCATCGACCTGCCGACACGGCGCTATTTCAGGACCTGGGCCGAGATCGGCCGGGTGATGGTCGAGCGCGGCGCGTCGAACGGCGACGGCTGGTCCAAGGGCGGGCCGGGATCGGCCCTCGCGACGCTCGCCGGCATCGCCTCGCTCGGCGGTCCCGCCGCGGCGGACGCGCGGCGCGCCTACGACCGGCTGGTGGCCACGGGCGGCCCGAGCGTGCAGGTCGGGGCGCTGCAGCGCGACCCCACCTACGCCGTCTCGCCGCGCGGCCTGTCCAGGGTCCCCGCCCGGACGCCCCGCTGCGTGGCCGGCGCGCCCGGCTGATCCTGCGCTCCCGGGCCCGGGCGGTGCTCCGCCGCCCCGGGGACGGCGCTCCGGCCGCCAGGGGCGCGATGTCGCGAGCCCCGATCCCGATCGTTCGGGAGAAGATGATGGGTCGGGGACGCGGCCTCCGACGCGACAGGGAGGGGAGGAAGTCCCTCTTCCCCTCCCCTGTCGCGGAGGGCGAGCGGGGACCCCGGACCGACCCCATATGCGCCGTGACAGGAGTGCCTCCATGCCGATCGACGAGACCCGCGCCTTCCTCCCCGTCCACATCGCCGTCCTCACCGTCAGCGACACGCGCGACCTTGCCTCCGACCGCTCCGGCGACACCCTCGCCGCCCGCCTCCAGGCCGCCGGCCACCGTCTCGCCGACCGCGCGATCGAGCGGGACGACGCCCCCGCCATCGAGGCCCACCTCCGCCGCTGGATCGCCGACCCAGGGGTGGACTGCGTCATCACCACCGGCGGCACCGGCATCACCGGCCGCGACGTGACGCCCGAGGCCTTCGCGCGCGTGCTGGAGAAGGAGATCGCCGGCTTCGGCGAGCTGTTCCGGATGCTCAGCTACGCCAAGATCGGCACCTCCACGATCCAGTCCCGCGCGATCGGCGGCGTCGCGGGCGGCACCTACCTCTTCGCGCTGCCGGGCAGCACCGGCGCGGTGAAGGACGCCTGGGACGACATCCTCGTCCACCAGCTCGACGCCCGCTTCCGCCCCTGCAACCTCGTCGAGCTCATGCCCCGCCTGCTGGAGCACCTGCGCGCCGCCTGAACGCGCCCCCGCGCGCCGCCCTGGCAACCCTCCGTTCCGCCCCCACGTTCGATCCTTCCAGAGGAAATGGAGGCCAGCGTGGCGGGGAACGGGTTGCGGATGTCGGCGGCGGGCGAGGCGGTGCCCTTCGACATCCCGGGCTCCACGGGGTCCTTCAAGATCCAGATCCTGAACGAGGATCGCGACAGGGGCGTCGTCACCTCGATCGTCCACCTGCCCGCGGGCGGCGTGATCCCGGCGCACTATCACGACGCCGGCTCCGAGATGCACTTCGTCCTCGAGGGCGACCTGACCGAGGCCGGCGAGACCCTCGGCGCCGGCGCGTTCCTCACCCACGCCAAGGGCGTCGTCCATGGCCCGCACGAGAGCAAGGGGGGCGCCCGGGTCCTCACCGTCCAGACCTGGCAGAGCGAGGGCGGATCCTTCGACTTCAACCCGGCGGACGCGGGAGGGGCCCCGCAGGATGGCGGGACCGCGCCGGCCGCTCCGCAGGGCGACGGCACCGCGCCGGCCTCGCAGGACGGCGCGCAGACCCAGGAAGCCGCGGCCGCCGACCGGGAGGAGAAAGGATACTCCTGACCGCAGGCCGGGAAGGGGCGCCCGACACCGTCGCCGCGCACCCCTCCCCGTCGCGCGGGCACCGCCCCGGTCCTTCCTTCGGCGCAGGGGGCAACCGCGCTACGATCCCCGAGGGCCGGAGCGATCCGGGCCGGCGGATCGAAGGAAGGACAGCAACGATGACGACGGACACCGCCAGGGGCGTCGTGCTCCACCCCGACGCGCTGACGGCCTACGAGCGCGGCGGCGGCGCCAGGACCATCCCCCTCGTCACGCCGCGGATCGGCGCCGGAAGCTTCCTCAACGGACTGACGATCTTCGCCCCCGGCGCCTCCATCCCCCTTCACTCCCACAACTGCGAGGAGAGCGTGCTGCTCCTGGAGGGCAACGCCGTCGCCGAGATCGACGGCGAGCGGCACGAGATCCGGGCGGGCGACGTCTCCTGGATCCCGGAAGGCGTGCCGCACCGCTTCATCAACGCCTCCCGGACCGAGGGCATGAAGATCCTCTGGACCTACGCGCGGACCGACGCCACGCGCACCCTGGTCGAGACGGGCGACACCCGCCCCATCCTCGCCGAGCACGCCAGGCCGATGGATTGATGACGGTGGGGCTGCCGGTGTGATCCTGCGCGGGCCCTCCGTGGCCAGGGAGAGGAAGAAGGAATTCTTCCTCCCCCTGGAACCCCCTCCATCATCTTCTTCTGATGAGTTAGGGATCTGGTTGAACTGGCCCACGCCTCGGGTCCACGACCCGAGGCGCCCGGAGAGGTCAGGAAGGTCGCCGATGGTGTCAGGGACACCTTCGATCATCCCTTCCACGGCAGTCTCCCGGGGGTCCAGGGGCCTCAGGCCCTTGGCGGGCGAGGTCCGGAGAGGGCAGAGCCCTCTTCGGTCCCGAACGCGAAGGATCAGGACCACCGACACGACGTCGCGCCGTTCACCCGGGCAGGCCGCGCGATGGCCGGGGGCCAGAAGTTGACCGTCACGAGGAACCTCACCGTCCGGCCCGGCAGCAGCACCTCGTCCTTCTTGAAGGAGGCGACGTTGCGGATGTCGGAGTCGAGCAGGTTGGTGCCGATGACCGAGAGGTTCGCCGTCCGGACGTCGTCCAGGCGGGCCGTGAGGCCGACGCGCGCGTTCAGCAGCCCGTAGCCCCTCGTCCGCGTCTCGTTCCCGCCGGTGCGGTTCGCGTCGAAGGCGTGCAGGCAGTCCACGCCGGCCTGGAGGGCGCCGTCGCGCCAGTAGACGCCGCCCGGCCCGGGGTCCCTAGCGGCTCGTCAGGGCCTCGAACACGTCGCCCTCCGTCCGCCGCCCCTCGACGTGCCGGGCGTGCCACAGCGCCCAGAACAGCAGGTGCCAGGCCGCGAAGCCTTCCCGCTTGCCGGCGGCGGCGCGGAACAGGGGAAGGACGCGGTCGGGGCGCGCGATCTCGGCCACGCCGGGCTGGGCGGCGACCAGGGGGGCGAGGCGGTCGGCCGCGCCCGCGATCCAGGCGCCGACGGGCACGGTGAAGCCCCTCTTGCGCGCGAAGGGGTCGGCGGCGGGGAACTCGCGCGCCAGCCACCGGCGCAGAAGCCACTTGCCGCGGCCATCGCGCACCTTCAGCGCGTCCGGCAGGCGCCAGCAGGCCCGCGCCACGCCCGGGTCGAGGAAGGGCACCCGCCCCTCCACCCCGTGGGCCATGAGGCAGCGGTCGAGCTTCGTCAGCAGGTCGTTCGGCAGCCAGTCGGCGATGTCGAGCGCCTGCGCCGCCTGCAGGCGGGTGCGCCCGGGGGCGGCCATCTCGACCTCCGCGGCCGCCAGCCCGTCGCGCCAGGCACGCGGGGCCTCGCGCAGCACGTCGAGGCGGTCGAAGGTGCCGTGGGCGCGCATCGCCTTGCCGCCGAGCCACCAGGGGCGCATCGCCGCGCGGTGGCGGCCGTAGCCGGCGAGGATCTCGTCGCCGCCCTCCCCGCTCAGCACCACCTTCACCTCCTGGCGCGCCCGGCGGGCGAGGAACCAGGTGGGGATGATCGCGTAGTCGGCCGCCGGGTCGTCCATGGCGGCGACGATCTCGGGCAGGTGGCGCCACACCTCGGCCTCGGTCACGGCCACCGTCTCGTGCCGCGCCCCGGCCGCGCGGGCGAGGCCGGCCGCGCGCTCGCGCTCGTCGGCCACGCCGCCCTTCTGCGAATTGGGCACGTCGAAGCCGGCGGTGTAGGCGAGCACCGGGCGCTCGTTCAGCCGCGCCATCATCGCCAGCACCGCCGCGCTGTCCGTGCCGCCCGAGAGGAACATGCCGTAGGGCACGTCGGCGCGCTGGTGCAGGTCGACGCTCTCGCGGAAGGCCTCCCCGAAGCGGGTCAGCGCCTCCTCCTCCCCGATCGGCTCCGGGCCGCCCTCGGGCAGGGCGGGACGGCGGGCGCGTTCCAGCACGGCGCCGTCCCCGATCACGATCGCCTCCCCCGGCAGGACGCGGGTGATGCCCTCGAGGATCGTCTCGGCGCCGGTGGTGAACTGGAGCTGGAGCAGCTCCTCCCGCGCCTCCGCCCGCACCCGCGGCGCCACCAGCCCGGCCGCGAGGAAGGCCGAGGGCTGGGAGGCGAAGGCGATCCCGCCGGGGACGTTGGCGACGTAGAGCGGCTTGATGCCGAAGGGGTCGCGCGCCAGCACCACGCGCCGCGCCGCGCGGTCGTGCAGCGCGATCGCGTACATGCCGCGCAGCCCGTCGACGAAGGCGAGGCCGTCGCGCCGCCAGAGGTGGAGCGGCGGCTCGCAGTCCGAGCCGGTGGCGCAGATCAGGGCGTTGTCCGCGCGCAGCTCCCGGTAGTTGTACACCTCCCCGTTCGCCACCAGCGCGGCCGGCCCGGCGAAGAGCGGCTGGTCGCCGCCCTCCAGGTCGATGATCGCCAGCCGCGTGTGCGACAGCGCGACCGGCCCGGCGACGTGGTGCCCGTGCCCGTCCGGCCCGCGATGGCCCAGCGCCCCCGTCATCCGCTCCAGCACGGACAGGTCCGGCGCCGTGCCGGGTCGCAGCGCGAGGCCCGCGATGCCGCACATCAGCCGGATCTCCCCGAAGCATGGCCCTTCACCGGGCGCAGCCGCGGCAGCACCTCCCGCCAGCGGGCGAGCACCGGCGCCTCGGCGTGGTGCGCCTCGAAGGCGGCGCGCGCCGCCTCGGCCAGCGCCGCGGCGCGGGCGGGATCGGCCAGCAGGGCGCGGATCGCGCGCGCCATCGTCCCGGGGTCGTCCACCGGCACGATCAGCCCCGTCTCCCCGTCCGCGATCAGCTCCTGCGGCCCCGGCGTGGCGGTGGCCACGGTCGGCGCGCCGGCCGAGAAGGCCTCGATCACCACGTTGCCGAGCGGCTCGTGGCGGGAGGGCAGGACGAAGAGGTCGCAGGCCGCCAGCAGCGCCCCCGCATCCCCCCGCCAGCCGAGGAACGCCACCCGCCCCGCCACCCCGAGCGAGGCCGCCAGCCCCTCCAGCGCCCCCCGCTCCGGCCCCTCCCCCGCGATCGACAGGTGCGCGCCCGGCACGAGGGCCAGCGCCCGCAGCAGGGTGTCGAAGCCCTTGTTCGCGTGCAGCCGCCCCATCGCCAGCAGCCGCGCCGTCCCGGGCGGCGCCGGCAGCGCGGCCGGCGCCTCCCCGGCGAAGTCGGGCGCGAAGTTCGGCAGGTGGTGCGCGCGCGCGGCGTCCCACCCCTGCGACACGATCCAGCGCACGAGGTCGCGCGTGTTCGCCACCAGGTGGTCGCAGCGCCGGTAGTAGGACAGGTCGTAATACCCCCCCAGCCGCCCGACCAGGGTCCAGGCGCCGGCATAGGCGAAGCGCGCCGCCCGGTTCATCCAGGCCACCGTCACCGCCGGCCCGAAGCCGCGCAGCGCCCGGTCCAGGCGCGGCGCCGTCAGCAGGTCGAGCGGGCCGCCGAAGCCGAGCTCCACCGGGGCGAGGCCGCCGGCCCGCAGCCGCGCGGCGCGGTCGGGGTCTCGGCGGATCACCGGCAGGACCGCATCGCCCGCCCGGTGCTGGGCGAGGCACAGGCGCTCGTAGAAGGTCTCGGCGCCGCCCATGGGGGCGCCGGCCATGACGTGGGCGATCCTCATGCGGGTGGTCCCGGTGGCCCCGAGGGGAGAGGCGCCGCCTCTCCCCCTGGATTTCCTCTCCGCCAGGAGCCTGAGGCCCCTGGACCCGCTCGCGTCTGTCTCTCGTTGACCTGTGGTTGCGCCGAGGGTCGATGACCCTCGGCGCGGGCGTTGTCCGCTGTCGCGGCCGTTGTCGAAGGCCCGCGGCGCCTTCCATCGATCATCGTGTCCGCGGCAGCCTCCCGCGGGTCCAGGGGCCTCAGGCTCCTGGCGGATGGGGATCCAAGGGGAAGGTGGAGCCTTCCCCTTGGGGCCGGTGGCGCGACACCCATCATTCCGCCCGGTGCTTCTCCGGCTCCAGCCGCGCCTTGAGGTGGGCCAGCAGCGGGTAGAGCCCGGCGCAGAGCGCGATGAGCACCCCCCACCCCCCTTCCCGCCACCCGCCGCGCCCGAGGAGCGACTTGGCGAAGCGGCTGACGAAGCGCCGCAGGTTGTCCGGCAGCGACCCGATCCGCCCCGAGGCCAGCAGGTCGGCGGCCCGGGCCGAGGAGTAGCGGTCGAGCCGGCGCAGCATGTCGGATACGTCGCGGTCGAGGGCGTGGTGGATGCCGTGGGCGGTGATGCGCTCGCCCTCCGTGCCGGTCCAGTCGAGGCCGGGGTGGACGCGCTGCGCCCGCCAGCGCTTGGCGCCGCGGCGGAACAGGACCGGCTTGAGGGTGGTGCCGAAGGACCCGGCCCAGCCGTGGCGGATAAGGCGGTCGCCGACGTGGTTGTCGATCCGCACGCGGTGGAAGGCGTGGGTCGATGCCGCCGTGACGCGCCGGATCTCGGTCCAGAGCGCCGGCGGCACGCGCTCGTCGGCGTCGACCTCGAGGATCCAGTCCCCGGTGCAGGCGTCGAGCCCGGCGTTGCGTCGGTCGCCCTCCACCGGCCAGGCGCCCTCCACCACCCGCGCCCCGCGGTCGCGGGCGATGTCGCCGCTGGCATCGGTGGAGCGGTCGAGCACGACGACGACCTCGTCCGCCCCGCCCAGGCCGGCGAGGCAGAGGGGCAGGCGCTCCGCCTCGTTGCGGGCGACGACGAGGGCGGAGATGCGCGTCACGCCGCCATCCGGGCCGGGAGAAGGGCGGTCGCCGCGCCGAGGGCGGCGGCGACCTCCAGCCCGGCCATGGTGCCGTCCGGCGCCACCGCGGCGCGGGCGGCGCGGCCGACGGGCCCGTACTCCCCGGCCGGGGTCGGGCCGAACAGGCCGAGGGTGGGGGCGCCGGCGGCGGCCGAGAGGTGCATGAGGCCGGAATCGTTGCCGACGAAGAGCCGCGCGCGGGCCAGCAGCGCCGCCGCCTCGGGCAGGGAGAGGCGGCCGACGAGGTCGAGCGCCCCGGGCAGCGCGGCGGCCAGCGGGTCGGCCATGGCGCGCTCCGCCTCCCCCGGGCCGCCCAGCAGCACCGGGCGGGCGCTGGCGAGGGCACCGCCGGGCGCCGTCAGCGCCCCCGCCAGGGCGGCGAAGCGGGCCGCCGGCCAGACCTTCTCCCCCCAGTTGGCGGTGGGACCGAGGGCGAGGACGGGGCGGTCATCGCCGAGCAGGGCGGCGGCGCGGGCCGCGTCCTCCGCCGCGAACCAGGCGACGGGGCGGGGGGGCGGATCGAGGCGCAGCACCTCCGCGATGTGGCCCAGCCGGTGCCCGGGGCGCCGCCCGCCGCGCATCACCGCCCGCCGCCGCGCCGGCACGAGCCAGCCGAGCGCCGAGCCGCGCAGGTCCACCACCAGGTCCCAGACCGTCGTGACCACCTGCGCCCACAGCGCCGGCCAGTGGGCGGAGTGGCGCCGCTTGGCGACCACGATCGTCCGCTCCCGCCCCGGCATGCGCGCGAACACGCCCTCGGCGGCCGGGCCGCAGGCGACCGTCACGCGGGCCCCGGGATGGGCGCGCAGCAGGTGGTCCAGCAGGCCGGTCGAGAGCACGGCGTCGCCGATCCGGGTGGAGGTGACGAAGAGGATCCGCATGGGTGGCGGGCTCATAGCACGGGCCGGGCGGTCCTGGGCCAGCGGCGGCGATCCCGCCCGGCGAGGCCCCCGCCCTCAGCGCCGGACGCGGCGCCCCGCCCGGGCCTTCGGCACGCCCTTGCCCGCGGCCTTGCCCTTGCCCACGGCCTTGCCGCCGCCCTTGCCCCGCCCTTCGGCCCGCGCCCGCACGGCGGGGACGGGGCGGGCGGGGACCGGCCTCGCGGGACCGGGCGCGGCAGGACTGGGCGCGGCGGGGGCGGGCTCGGCGGCGGGAAGGCCCTCCGGTCCGTCGTAGCGCTGGAGCGTCGCCCCGGCGGCGAGGTGGGGGTAGGCCTGCGCCCCCTTCGGCCACGTCCTCGCGAAGGCGGCCACCTCGGCGTGGTCCTCGGCGCGTATGGCCTGGACGAGGCGGAACGCCGCGCGCGGCGGCCCCAGCCGCTCCTCGTGCAGCAGCCGGAGATGCCACTCGCGGGCGCGCAGCGGGCACCAGTCCACGAGGGATTCCTGCAGCGCGCGGCGCACCGCCTCCGGCAGCGCCTCGTAGGCCCGGTAGGGGTCGCCCTTCAGCCTGCTGTAGGGCTTGGCCGCCACGCTGTTGTCCATGCCCGCTTTCTAGCGAAGGGCGGGCCCCGCCGGAACCGCGGTCCCGGCAGGGCTCGCCCTCGTCGAACGACGGCCCGGCGTGCCCGGGGGCCCCGCCGCCCGCCTACTCCGCGCGGATGTTGGCGGAGCGGATGATCGGGATCCAGCGCTCCGCCTCGGCCTGGATGAAGCGCCCGAAGGCCTCGGGCGTGCCGCCGACGAACTCGGCGCCCTGGGTGCGGGTGAGGGTCTCCCGCACCTCCGGCCGCGCGAGCACGGCGTTGAACACCGCGTTGATCCGCGCGACGAGGTCGGGCGCCATCCCCGCCGGGCCCGCGATGCCGTGCCAGGTCGTCGCCCGGAAGTCCGGCACGGTCGCGGCGATCGGCGGCACGTCGGGCAGGGCGGCGATGGGCGCGGGGTCGGCGACCGCGAGGGCCCGCACCCTGCGCTCCTGGATGAAGGGCAGCGCCGAGGAAAGGGAGATGATCGCCCAGTCCGTCTCCCCCTGCACGAGGGAGCGCAGCACCTCGGACCCGCTGCGGTACTGCACCGCCTCGGAGCGGAACCCCGCGCGGACGAGGAGGAGCTCGTCCGCGAGGTGCGTCGGGTGCCCGACCGAGGGCGCGGCGTAGGTGAGCGGCCGCGCGCGCGACCTGCCGAGCGCGACGAGGGCCGCCGTGTCCTCCGCGCCGAGGTCCTGGCGCGTGACGAGGACGAGCGGCAGGTTCACGAGGTGGACGATCGGCGTGAAGGCGCGCAGCGGATCGTAGGAGAGGCCGGGGATCAGCTCCTTGCCGACCGCGCTCGGGCCCATGTCGGCGACCATCAGCGCGTACCCGTCCGGCCGCGACGTCGCGACCACGCCGCCGCCGATCGTGCCGCCGCCGCCGGAGCGGTTCTCGACGACGAGCGAGCCGCGGCCCGCCGTCTCGGCGAAGGGCTGGGCGACGATGCGGGCGAGGGTGTCGGCGGCGCCGCCCGGGCCGAAGGGCACGATCAGCCGCACCGGGCGGTCGGGCCAGCCCGACGCGGCCCCCTGGGCGCGCGCGGCGCCGGCGGGCGC
>Ga0325401_1004286_pt1 | contig 13416 bp, 8 predicted proteins | sample PopdelMetagenome_FD_205666 | JGI IMG/M metagenome (GOLD analysis project Ga0325401, IMG submission 205666) | Populus deltoides microbial communities from Bellville, Georgia, United States - Xylem-PdKOR-R2 | ecosystem: Host-associated > Plants > Phyllosphere > Stem > Wood/Secondary xylem | place...
GTCAACCAAGTCCAAGATAACATGAGTCTATTAAATATGTTAAACCCAAAAAACTTGGATTTGATAGTAAATCAAACCCAAGATAGCACGGATCTAACAAACATGCTAGATTTAAAGAGCTTGAACTTGGCAGTCAGCCAAGTCCAAAGCAGTGTAGGTAATCTGCCAAACATGCTAGACCCAAAGAACTTGGACTTTACAGTTAGCCAAGCTCAAGAAAACATGGGTCTGACAAATATGCTAGATCCAAAATATCTGAATTCAACCATTATCAATTTTTAAGGTTATATGTCTGATTCTAAACGACCCCTAAAATAAAAGTAATAAAGGTATGATAAACCGTCATGCCTCTCCATTTAGAATAATCATTTGTATTAATGTAATGATTTTCCTATACTCATAGGTGTATACAAAGTCTCTTAAGGGGCTTACTATGCTTCCAGTCTCGTATATATATATATAAGAGATATTTGTCTCTCATTAATATCGCCATAAGTAAAGGACTTTCAAGTCCTTTTCTTCTCTGAAAACAACAAGGTTGAGGGGGTATAAATACCCCCTGAACCATCTAGATAAAGGGTTCATAACTTTGATCCCGTAAGATAAACTCTTACAAATTTCAAAGCATTAACCTACTTAAAACTTAAGAACAAATATATTTATTTCTTGAATTTAAAACTCTTTTAAGACATTTATTGCATTTTTTATATATACTGACTTTATCAGCGAAGAGTCTCTAAGTTCCTCGATTGAGATTGTCTTTGTAGGTACTCAAGTTTTTATAATAAATCTGAAACTCTTAAGATTAAAGAGATGAAATCTAAATACTAGAACATATTAATTAACCACTATCCAAAACATTAAATAACATATTATTTACATGTATTAAATTTTAGAACACCATCAAAAATATATATTACTTTAGTCAAACCCATCTTCGATCTTGGTTTTCGTTCAAAAATAAACTTTGTTTTTAACAAAATGAAAAATAGAAATTCTAAAATAAGTGGGACAAAACATGCCATCTTCTAATCGTATAGAAGAAAAGCAGAGTGCGTGGACGAGTTGAGCTGATTTCTGGTGAACTGAGAATCAATGAAGCACTATAGAGAAATGGCTCGTGTTATAAGAGATTGAATTTGATGAAGGACATCCTTGATCTTCAACTCTTATAGTGAAAATGAATATAATTGTTGATGAATTCTTACAACTAATTAACTATTTCCCACTTCATGCAAACTCAATCAAAAAGAAAAACTACAAGGTTATATTTTATACGATACTCCCATAACAAATACCTGCTCTTCGTGACATTTTAAAGTCGGCACAGCACGTTTTGAAGTAGTTTTCCTCAATTCAATTTGACAAATAGGTTCGTAAGAAAAATAAAGTCAAGATTAATTACTCTATATTTGCAAAATTTAACCAGTCCAGCCCGATTGATTAAATTGCATGAAATTGTAAGATGGCCACCAATTAAAATTTTGAAAATGTTTTAGTAATTACCAAGTTAATATTTCTTAAATTAAATTTCAAGAAAAATTAAAAAGGAATTATGATAATACCTATTCATTAATTAAAATTTTCAATGATGTTTAAGAAACAAAACAAAAAAAAACTTTTGATAAATTTTGAAAATGCTTGGTCAATATTGTTTTTTGAATATGTTTAAGAATTAAAAAAAATTCAAAAAAAATATTTTAATTTGAAATTATTTAAGAAATAATTGTTTTAAATGTTTCAACAATTATTATTTTTTAAAATTTTATGATTTGCATGAATAATAAATGATTATGTTTCATTAGAAAAAGTAACTAGTAGATATGTTAAATGATTTATTTGTTTATGTAGGATAGATGGTATAAAAACAAAATAGAAACAGTAGTCCCCCACACCAAAAATTTGAGATCTGAAAGCCAGAAGCCATAGAACAGGAGGCGGAACACAAGATCAATACTTCCAATGGCCTCTAGACTACAACCGAGTTGAAAACCAACAAGGGGCCAAACACAAAACCAAGGAATTAGCCAGAACGGAAAACCATGTCCTCTAATTTTATCCTTGCCAGTTTAATTTGCACTGTCCCGAAGCTACGAAAACTACAAATGTGTGTGTGGAAGAGAGGAACCCTAGAGATTGAGAGCGACGACCTAGTCTTGTGGAGGAAGTCTAAGACGCAAGAATTTGTGTTTGACAATTATTCCCGAACCGATTGTTTCTCTAATATGCTAGCAAAATAGCTCTACCTAACACCCTTTTGGCAATTAGGCCGGCAGTCTAATCTATGACCACATCTATATATTACATAGAGATAAGGGTGGCCAGCCCATGTATCAATGGGTATCACATTCCGTGACCTGTGTCAGATAATGAGGCTCGGAGGAACGAGGACCTCCAACAAATTCATGATACATAGATGAGTATAAACGTTGATTATGACGCTTAATATATGATAATATTTCCATTAAACTTGCATACTCGAACTGCTTAATTTTGAAGAAGTGCGTCAAGTATTAGAAAAAGATTGAAGTGCATTAAACTCCCAAAAACGAATGAATGAAAGAATGGAATGGAAAAGAAAAGAAAAGAAGGAAAAGGAAGTGTATGGTTTTCCATTTCTACATATTTTGTGTTATCAACGTTGGTTTTCCAGAATTCCGATCGAACCCTGTGATCGATCGATCAAAGAATTGGAGTGTCGTGACATGACCACTCTCTAGCAGAGGTGTTCTAAAAGGACATGTAGGTGTTCGATTTATTACGTGTGTCTATGCATGCATATGTACGCAATATTGCTCAACTACTATCGTTTTGACCTTTTATTCGCACTCGTCTGCAAAGAAGCAATAGCCACAAACCAAGGGCATCCGTCTCGGCAGGGAGCGTTGTTTGCTCGTAAGTATCTGAGCCAACAAAATGTATACAAATGCTTCTGACAATTTGCTATGGCCAAAATCAAATGTATACCAGCCACTACTAAGCATCTGGGCAATATTGTTCGTTTTGACTATTTGGCCTTGAGTCGATCAAAGCCTGTGACCACATAATTTTATTGCTTTCCTGGGAGGTTTCACATGGGGCCATGAGAAGAAGACGAGTGCAATATACTAACATGTGGAGAGCCACACATATATAGTGGAGGATGCCAAGGATATAGTGAATCCAGCTCTGAGTGTTTTATTTTATACCAGTCAGTTCACTCGCTTACTTGATACATATGACGATAATACATATAACGAAGTCCAAGCATTTCATTTTTTTTTCCCAGAAGAAGACAGGTTTTCTAGTGATATTCTCATTTCGTCCCTTTGCAGCTTCAGCTACAACCACAGAGTTCTTTTTCAAGTAGTGAAGTCGAGGAACATCTAGGTTGAGAGACGAGCGACGGCCCATGTTAGCAATAAAATCTACGAGGCCACCACCAAGGTTATCACAATTCCAAACACACCTTTAAATTCAAAATCTACGAGGCCACCACCTAGGCTGGCACTCCGCCGTGTCCCGTTTCTAATAAGCCCCCTGACATTAGCAAGCCCAGAACCTCCTTAATTATTTGCCCCATCTGTATTGATTTTCCTCCCCTGACACTCGCTTCTTAGCTGACCGACCTTCAATTCCAACAGTATCGCAAGTAGCAACACAAGTATCATACTTTCCCTCCTGCGAGGACATCCCCACAACAAGGGGAATTAATGCGTTGAGATGATACTTTCGGTGTATTAACTCTTTTTTTCCAAGCATATCAAATTTTAATTATGATTTTTAAATATTTTATAAATTCTCAAATCTTTTCTAATCAAGTGCTATTATGTTAAATACATGCTAACATTACCGTTAAATTGGCAAATGATGCATGGTAATATGTGCAAGAATTTTTTTTTTTCAGTCAAGGGTATGTGCTTTTATATTTTTATATTAAGATTGTGTTTAGTAATGTGATAATAATTATTTTTTAAAATATTTTTATTTGAAAATATATTAAAATAATATTTTTTAATTTTTTAATATTAACATATCAAAATAATAATAAAAACACAAAAAATTATTTTTTAGCAAACAGTGCTCAAAACGCAATCTTAATATCTATTAGGAGTGATCATTTTCAGTTCGGTTATTATAAAAATAAAGTAATCAAACCGAATTTTTTTAAAAAAACTAAAACTAGTTCAAACTGACCGGTTTCAGTTCGGTTTGGTTTTTTAGAACAAAAACTGATTTAAATCGGTTTGACTCGGTTTTTTCCGGGTTGGCTTGGTTTTTTCGGTTTAGTTCGGTTTTTTCAGTTTGGCTCGATTTTTTTCCGGTTTTTTTCGGTTTGGGTTCGGTTTGGTTTTTTCAGTTTCAGGCTTATAAAACCAAAACCGAACTAAACCGGTCGGTTTTTTTAAATTTCTAATCGGTTTAATCGATTTTTTTCACGGTTTGATTTTTTTTGTTATTTTTTTCTATTTTCTAGGTTTAATCGGTTTTTTGATTTTTTTGCTCACCCCTAGTGTCTATGACTTTAAAAACAATTTAAGTAAGCACCAATAATCTTCAAATCTAATAAATATCAACTTCACAATCTTATATAGTATATATTTGATCAACTTAAATAAAATTAAAAATTAAAACAATAAATGTGTGTGTTATATTTGACCATAACTGGCTAGCTAGGTAAGAAAAAATAGATTAAAAGAAACAAAAAAATGTAGGATTTTGATGAAGCTTAAATGGACACACGTGTGTATTATGAGATGAGAGATCTTTATTGAGAAATCTAAATATATATAAAATAGATTTACTGTATAAAATCATTATTTTTTAAAATATTATTATTATTATTATTATTACCTTTTACAATTACTAGTGGAAGTTTGTGTGGTTATGAGAAAGAGTAGGAGATTGAGCAATCTGAGTTTTTCTTTATTTGTACAATTTTTCTTTTAAAATAATTTTTTCTTAATTTTTAATTTTATTTAACTTAGTAAATATGGGCTACCTAAAAGATTTGTTAATTTTTAAAATTAAAAATAATCAATTGATAATTCTTTAGAATTACAAATGCCCAAAAAAAAGAAAGATATATTCCCTCAAATAAAAGAATTAAAAGCGCACACACTATCAGCCAAAAAACAATTATACATACATAGATGACACATCAGTATGTTGACGTGTTAATTTAATAGCGATATCAGTATAAATCTGACATAATCTAAGAAAACCATAGTTATTAAACTCGGTTTGGGGTTGACCCAGTCAAGAGGCCGGGTCCTGGGTTTCATGGGTCAATCCGAGTCAACTCGGGTCAACCCGGAAAAATTTAAAAAAATAAAGTTTTAATATTTCATATGAAAAAATCCATATAAATATAGGTTATACAATGAAGTTTAAAAGAATATTTTAAAAAACATTTTATCCCACATTAAAAAGATATTATGTTAAGTTTTTAAGTTGAAGTATTTAAACCAAAAAAGATTTTTTATCCCACATCGAAAAAACATAACTTTTTTCTTGAAAACATAGACTATATATACTAATAGGTTTCAAATCCAACATTGAAAAAACATAACTTCTTTTATGGGAACATAGAGTATATATACGAAAGGACTTCAAATTTCACATTGAAAAAATATTATGTTATCCTTTTAAGTTGAAGTATTTAAACTAAAAGGTTTTTTTATATCACATTAAAAAAATATGATTTTTTTTTGGAAACGTAGAGTATATATACTAATGGGTTTCAAATCCCACATTGAAAAAACATAATTTTTTTCATTGAAACATAGAGTATATATACGAAAGAGCTTCAAATCCCACATTGAAAAGATATTATGTTATCATTTTAAGTTGAAATATTTAAACCAAAAGGTTTTTTATTCCACATTGAAAAAACATAATTTTTTTCTTGGAAACATAAAGTATATATACTAAAGGGTTTCAAATTCCACATTGAAAAGATACTATATTATCCTTTTAAGTTGAAGTATTTAAACCAAAAGATTTTTTTATCCCACGTTGAAAAAACATGACTTTTTTCTTGGGAACATAGAGTATATATAGTTATATACTAATGAGTTTCAAATCTCACATTTAGAAAGAAAAAAAAAACCAGGTCTCGTCCGGGTTCGCTCAATCACCCTGGTCATGGGTCGACCCGCTGGGTCGTCCGGGTTCGACCCGGCTGTTGCCCCAGCCAGTCTTTTAGTAAACTTGGACCGGTCTAGCCACCGGGTCGACCGGGTCCCGGGTCGACCTGCTGGGCCGGGCCGGGTTTAATATCACTGAAGAAAACCACTTTATTAGAAAGAAAAATTAAAAATTCTTATACTTAAATAGTAAAAATAAAAATTGAATAGAAAAAAAATGTAAAAATCACATATAAAAAATTAATTAAATATATTATACAATTGTAAGTCGCACGTCAGTTAGGTGTGATGACCCCTTCATCCATCCAATTGCAGATCCAAACTTGGCTAGCCTGCAAGGTGCTTCTAATTGTTGGAAGGAAGGATTTGTTGAGAAGTTAATTTACAGTTGGAAACTAACTACCATGAGAAGTTAGGAAGAGTCTTCGTTTAGAAGGTGCACGAGATTTCATTACCTAATAATCAATAACAGCTCGAATCCCAGCCATTAATCCAACGAAAAATTAATCAGTGGAGTGCAAAGCGGTGATCAATAGGTGGTTAGTCAAAATTACGTTAATTAGGCTATCTTGACATCAAAATTACGTTAATTAGGCTATCTTGACGTGACTAATACCAGCTGTAATAAGAACTTGTTCGTTTTCATTTTCTGTTGGTGGATAGAAACGGCACGTGTACTGGTCTGCAAGCCATGGCTGATTGGTGCCCGTTGTTATTATAGCGTCTAGGTTAAAGCCATCCTGTTAATGGAACTTGTATTTAAGTTCACACTTCCTTTTCTCAAGAGGTTTTTGAAGCTTTCAAAGAGGATTCCTGCTGAGATAGGCACGCAGGGAGAACTAGACGAATCTTCTTCACCACGGCCGAGGAAGGGGTAGATCCAGAAAGGAATGGAAACAAAGAATTATAAGGAAAACGTGATCTGTATATATTTTCTTAATAAGTAAATAATATTACAACAGAATCTCGCGCTTGTATGTAAGGGCGGAGCCATAAATTTTTACTGTTCTGGACTATTAAATAAATATATAAATTTTTTTAAGGTTAATTATTATTTCATGTTAATGAATTTTTAAAATTAACAGTAAAGTTTTAATTTAAATATACTACTCAAAATATTAAAAAATAAATTTAAAAATACATAAAATTGAAGTGAAAGTAAAAACAAACTCACTATTGAAGTTACATCCTTCGATGTTTTGTGGAATATAAATTATCTATAATCGAATCTGAACCGATATTGTAACAACTCTTCAACTGGGATAAAATAACAATCTCATGTCAACTGGAAAATAAAGTAATTAAATTTTTTCCTTCTCTCAATTCCTCTTTCCTTCACTTGATTCCTCCTTAGATTAGTGTTTTATAAGTTAGACTTTGTAAGTTTACAAGGTTATTCTCTTAGTTTTTTATATTTTTTCCTTAGAATTTTTTTTATGTTTTTCCCTTACTTTTTCTCTTTCTCTCTCGCCTTTTCTTTTCTTTCTTTTCCTATTATGCTTCTACGCAGTCAGCAACATATAAAAGGAAGAAAGAGCTGATTTGTTTTATTTTTTAATGGCAAATAACTATTTTACCCTTAATGAGTCGTTTTGCTTTTATTCGACGATTTTTTTTGTTAGCATTACCAAACTCTGTTTATTCTAAAATTTTAACCTGATTTTATTCAATATATTTTAAGATCCCTCGTAAAAGTTCAGCTCAATCTGATGCTCGGTTTAAAAATTACGCCCAATAACATAAAACTGGTCAAATTGTGTTTTTTCATCAAATTTCTGAATTTCTCCAAACTTTTGAAATTTTAATCCAAGTTAAAGCATCATATTAGAAGGCTCCACATAAATTTTCAGAATTTTTTGATAACTCAATTAAGAATTATGATTTTTTTACATAAAACTAGTAAAAAAATATTAATAAAATCTTGACCTAAGCTATAGCCCACCCAAGCCTTTAACATCCCTCTGCCCTTGCGCGCGCGCGTATTCTCAACTAATCATTTATGAAATATTATTACAAATATAATTTCAATTTTAAAATCATAATTAGTGCAGGTTCATCAATGTAGCAAAATATCCACCATAAACAAAAGTTAGCTGGAGCTTCGATTATAAAAAAGTGAATAGGAGCTAGCTGGAGATGTAATAGTTACAAAGTTTGAATCTTTGTAACTGTAACTCTTTTCTTGATCTTCAATGTTTGTTATCTTTTTATGTTTAACATTCCCTTGCAAACTGACGGGGATAGGAATCACCATCAATTTGGACCGTAAAAACATAAACCTTGCTGTAGTATGACCTTTAATAAAGACATTTTCCATATGATCATGTGTTGAAATATGTCGTACCAGGATATCTATATTATGAACTTTTTCACGGATGAAGTGATAATCCACCTCTATGTGCTTGGTTTTGGCATGAAAAACAGGATTAGAGGCAAGAGACATTGCACCTACATTATAACACCATAGTGTAGGAGGTGATGACAATGAAATGCCAAGATCTTGCAATAACATTCGAAACCGATATAGTTTAGCGGTGACAAGAGCCATAGATCTATATTCGACCTTAGTGCTGGATTTAGATACAACACTTTGTTTCTTTGCACTCTAGGATATGAGATTTTGGCCTAGAAACAAAATATAACAACTTGTAAGTTTTCTATCATCAGGATTCTCAGCCCAATCTGCATCACAGAAAGCATCTAATGCTGTTGTGGATTGAGTGTAGTGAATACCACAATCAATTGTTCCTTTCAAGTAACGAAGAACCCTTTTGGTAGCAATCCAGTGTGGTTCTCATGGAGCATGCATGAATTGGCATAATTGGTTCACTGCATAGCTAATGTCAGGTCTTGTTAAAGTGCAATATTGAAGGGCACCAATAACTTGATGATATTCAGTTGGATCATTCAATAATTCTCGTTTATGAGCTGAGAATTTAGGTCTTGAAGCTATTGGTGTAAATAAAGGTCTAGCTCTAATCATTTGTGTCTTGTCAAGTAGATCAGAGATGTACATTGATTGTTTGAGATAAAGTCCCTCCATATTGAGAGAAGCTTGAATACCAAGGAAATAGGAAAGAGTTTCAAGATGTCTGACTTGAAAGGTACTTTATAATTGTTTGATGAAGTCTTTAATTTCTGAATTATTGGTTCTTATGAGAATGATATCATCCACATATACTAGAACACACAATTTAGATTTTGTTTGTTATAGTGTAAACAAACTATGATCAACAAAAGATTCTTGAAATCCAATGTTAAGAAGATGGGTAGAAAATCTTTGAAACCAGGCCTGTGGAGTTTGTTTAAGACCATAAAGTGATTTGTGTAATCTGCAGACAAACTCTGGTCTTGATTTATCAATGAATCCTTGTGGCTGCTCCATATAGACTTCATCCAGAAAACTATATAAGAATGCATTGGAAACATCTAGCTATTTGATAGGCTAGTTAAATGTTACTGCAAGTGACAATACCATTTTGATGGTGGAAGGTTTGATTAGTGGGGAGAATGTCTCAAAGTAATTGATCTCATATTGTTGATTGAAGCCTTTTGCCACTAGTCGTGCTTTGTACCTGTCAATCTATCCATTAGGAGTTTTTTTAATTTTATACATATTACCACATGAAACCTTTTTGGTATAGGAAATAAAGACCAAGTCTCATTAGCTATTAATGCATCAAACTCTCTTCTCATAGATGTCCGCAAATGTTCATTTGTTACTACTTTGCCATAAGAAGATGGTTCTTGTTCATAAAAAACACTAGAACGAGCTTTTAAAGGGTGTCGAGTTTAGTATATAACTTTATAGTCAAGGAATTGTTCTGGTCTTGAGTGTCCAATTTTTGACCGAGTGATAATATGGGATGGAGGTTAAGGATACAGGTTGTCACTTTGTGTGGTAAGTTGTTCCCTAGTAGATAACAAGTGTGCTACTAGTATGTCTTTATGAAGCGAATGGGTTTCTGCAGGGAGTTGATCATATGAAGTCTCAATAAGAGTAGGTAACTAACCTATATTAGTCTCTGTTGCAGAGGAGTTTGTAAGAGTTTTTGTAACAAGAGCATTAGTGAATAAAATGGAAGGAATAACTGCTTTAATGAAGGAGTGGGAATTACCAATTTGAATAAAATTGGAGCAAGTTGACGTCTGGTCTTTATCCTTTACTAGAAACGTTCCTTCATCAAACACCACATGTCTAAAGATATAAACCTTGTTACTTTCTAGGTCCGATACCCCTTTGATTATGTGAGTATCCTAGAAAGACACATTGTTTACTTCTATATGCCAACTTATGGGGTTGATATGGTCTTAAGAGAGGATAACATGAACAACCAAACACATGTAGTTTAGAGTAATTCAATGTGTGACCATGTAGAACTTTATATGGGCTATAATTTTATAACACTTTGGTAGGTAATCTGTTGATCAAATAAACTGTTGTTAGAAAAACATCTACCCTGTAGGTTGGCTTTTGAGATGACTGTGCTAATTATAAAATTAATCCCAATTCTTGAACATGTTTGTTTCCTTTCAGCTATTGCATTTTGATGAGAGGTATATAAACAAGTTAACCTGTGACAGATTCCATATTTACTAAAGAAGTCTCTAAATTAATGAGATAAAAATCTCATTATCACTCTGAAATTGTTTAATAGAACATGAGAATAAGTTTTCAGCATGGACTTTAAACTTAATAAAAGTAGCAAAGACCTCAAACTTATTATGCAAAGGATAAATCCAAGAGTATCTTGAGAAATCATTAACAAAAAAAACATAATAACGACAACCACTTATAGAAGGAACAAGGGATGTCTAAACATCGGAATGTACCAAGGAGAATGGAATTTTTGATTGATGAGTGGAGTTTGGAAATGATAATTTTTTGCTTTTATCAAGAGGGCATGTAGAACAAAAACTAGTGTTATTGTTTGTTTTATTGTCTTTTGATGACAAACTAATATGGTTTGACCTTGCAAGAGATTACAGGACAACTTGTGAAGGATGACCGAGTCTGGAATGCCACTACTCGGCTGTAGTTCTTTCTCTAATTTTGGCTGCTAATCCTTGAATTCTATGAGGAAGACTAAAACCACCAGTAATTGGATAAAGACCATTGTCAACTTGTTCGTGGAGTAGTGTTTGATTTGTCTGGTTCTCCTTCACAGTAAAATCATGGCTAGTTAGTATAAAATAACAATTGTTATCAAGACAAAATTTATTTATGGATAAAAGATTTGAGGATGCATGAGGATAGTGTAAGATGTTTGACAGATGAAAATTGGTTTTGTTTATTTGTAGAGAAGTAGGACCAGTTCTTTTAATTACTAAACCTGCACCATTCCCCACTATTACAGTTTCTCCTTAGTTGTAGGGCAGTTTCTGAGTGAGATGCTGATCATCTGAGGTAATATGAACATTGACCCTACTATCTGCATACCATACTTGGTGGTCATATTGTGTATTTGATTCAGCCACCATTATTGCAAGTTCAGTTGGAGGATGGTGTCCCTGATATACATAGTCAAACCTGTGATAGCAATCAATTACAATATGTCATGTGCGATCACAAATTTGACATATTGGACGTATGGTGGTTTGGTTTGAATTATGTCTTGCCACAACAGGTTGTCCTAACAAAGCGTTAGGATAGGATTGTCGTTGTTGTGGACCTCCTGATCGATTAAAAGGAATATAAGGTTTCTTATTGGCTTTGAATGGAGACTTCTTGTTGGCAGCAAATGCAAAAGTAGTGTTAAACACCATTGTTGATCGTTGAGTCTCTAGTAAAGATTCATTACTAAGTAGTTCAGCACTGAAATCTTCAAAGGTAAAATTCATTATCTTTGGAAACAAAATTAAAGGAAGTAATGAATGAATTATATTCCTGATTAAGTCCTCCAAGTATGAAGGAAATTAAATCTTGATCATCAATTATTTTTCCTGCAGCTGCTAATTGATCTGTAATGGATTTGGCATCCTCCAAGTATGTAGAACTATTCTTGGATCCTTGTGTGATAGTTTATAGCTGTCTTTTCATATGTGCAATGCAATATCTAGATTGATTGAAGAACTTGATCTTGAGTGCATTCCATACTTGTTTGGATGTATTTTGGCTATAAAATGAGGCAACAAGATTTGGACTTATTAAAGACAGAATAAGTCTAAGTAATGCCTAGTCTTTCTTATACCAGACAATATATGCAGCATTGGTAGTACCATCTACATTTGTCTTTTCAGGGACGGGTTTAGATCCTTTCACAAACCCTTAAAAATCATTGCTCTTAAGGAAGGGCAGAAACTGAGATTGCCATCCTAAATAATTTGTTCTATTGAACTTAAAAGTAGGAGCTACTGTTGGATTGAGATGTAAAAGGTTACTGGTATTGTTAGAAAAAAAACATCTTTTACGGAATTTTAGATCAAAGTAGCGAGAGCTAAAGTGCTCTAATACTAAGAAATGAATGAAAACAAACAATTATAAAGGAAAACATGATCTGTATATATTTTCTTAATGAGTAAATAATAGTACAAGCACGCGCACACATATCATTTATGAAATATTATTACAAATATAATCTCAACTAATCATTTATGAAATATTATTACAAATATAATTTGAATTTTAATTTTGAAATTCATGATTAGTGCAAATTCATCAATGTAGCAGAATATTTATCATAAACAAGAGTTAGCTGGAGCTTCAATTATAAGAAAGTGAGAAGGAGCTAGCCAGAGATGTAACAGTTACAAAGTTTGAATCTTTGTAACTAGAACTCTCTTTTTAAAAAAAAATTTTGGTTTTTAATATTCGTTAGCTAGCTAACTGGAGATGTAAGAATTATAAAGTTTAAATCTTTGTAATTATAACTCTTTTATTGATTCTCAATGTTCATTATCTTCTTATGCTTAATGCATCCGAGCTTGGTATGGAAATATCAATGGAAAAAAGTACCTGGGAAGGATTTGCTGCTTTGTTAGTTAGATAAATAGCCCCCAAAACACCATTTTTTAGTTCTCGGCCCCCGGCCTTAAAGAATGAATAACTGGATCAAAGCGTCATGGATTTTTTTTTGAAAAAAAAAAAACAAGGAAAAGGAAAACTACTGGCCGGAAGGGTTGACATTTTATTTTTGAGATCTCTACGTTGAAGTCAAGGATTCAAAATCACCATCCGTCGCTCAAGCTTGACGCCCTAGCTTGAATAGTGACAAATAGAGTTTTTTTTTTAATGGTCATGTTGAGGTTTTTTGATCCGTTGACTGCCGAAGCGAACCAACTGATTTCC
>Ga0325401_1004291_pt1 | contig 13414 bp, 8 predicted proteins | sample PopdelMetagenome_FD_205666 | JGI IMG/M metagenome (GOLD analysis project Ga0325401, IMG submission 205666) | Populus deltoides microbial communities from Bellville, Georgia, United States - Xylem-PdKOR-R2 | ecosystem: Host-associated > Plants > Phyllosphere > Stem > Wood/Secondary xylem | place...
AAATTCTAAAATATATATGATTTTGATAAGTATTAACTTAAAAGAACAATAATTCTTAAAAAAAAACAGGTTTTTGTAACAAAAAAGAAAGAAATAAACACATTAATAATAAAAAAGGAGTTTTGATTGGATACATTGTTCACTCTTTATTTTAAATCAATACAATTTTTCTAATTTCTAATTTAGTTTTCTTTATTTTTTATCCAAAAAACTTTATTGCCATTATAGAAAAGATATGTTTTTCCAATTAAAAAAAATAATATGAAAAGAGAATTTTAACTAAAAATATTTCTTTTCCCCGAGAATTCAAATAACTATCTTTATCATGAATACTTATTTTTATTTTAATACAATTAAATAAATAAATAAAACCATGTTACTAGGTTAAATATTTACACTTGCATTTATTTTTTTTTTTAAAAAAAAAACCCAACTGTTTAAGCCTTTAATTAGATTAACCATTCAATTTATTAATTCAAATATTTTTAATTCGTTTTTTTAAAAAAACAAACATCATCATTTCAATTTTCAATTTAAGAATTTTATGCTATCAAAACACAGGTCCACAGATTCATAGCTTTTTTTTTTCTTTTTTTTTTACATTACAACTTAGTTCGGAATGTTACCCGTAACTCGTTTGTATATCTAATATCTCGAACCAGTCCCCCATCTTTATAGCTTAATAGCAGTTTAGTTTGCTATTTATATAAATGTTAACTTTAGAATTCACAAGATTAATTGAAATGCATCATAAATTGATCTAAATATTCATGTTAATCTAAAAGAAATAGCAGTCTGGTTTGTCAGGTCTTACTTGTTATCCAATGAAGTCGATGGGAATATTCCAACCATACATGCACTTCATGGAACAAGCTAGCTAGCTTACACGGAGACAAAGAACAATGAAACTTGGCACATCCCACTTTTAGTAGTTTTGTTACCGTGTAATATTTATGATCGGTTATTTTTAAAAATATATCAGAATAATTTATTTAATTTTATTTTTAAAAATTATTTTTGATATCGGTATATTAAAACAATACAAAACTATAAAAAAAATTAAAATAAACAAATAAAAAAATCTAATAACTCTTTTTAAAAATAAAAAGCAAACACTCCAGTGCAATCTTGATTAATAAACAAACCATCAAAGTGAAATTAATTGTTTCACTATTACACCATATCTTTTACATCCTTGTAAATGATCCTAAACACTACATATACAAGGAAGAAGAAGCTCAGATCAATGAGACAAGCGCTAATGGCAAGCCCCAAGGAAGGTTTTAGAACTGCATATGTGCAGGAATGCAATAATCATTGTTCCCATGCATGCCAATCATGGTCAACAACGTGGCCAACATAAATAATTTCAAAGAGGTAACCTCATATATCTCTTTATTCTTATCCAATTTAAAACCTTGATTCAACGCCATTAAAAAGTGGATAAACACGGCAAAAATAGATAGCACTATTGACATTGCATCTGATATAATAAATACTTTTAAAACAGCTTTTTTAGCTAGAATTGCAGTGCTTTTATTTGGACCTTGGTCGTTTTTGTAACTGCCAGGTAGGGTGAATGCTGCTGCAAATGTTACCGTTGCTATCAGCGCCGCAACAACTAGATGTGACTCTCTTGCTTTACTCAAAGCTTCCTCTTCCTCTTTGTTTTCCTCCTCATTCTGTCCTCTCACACGAACGTTAAGGTTGCCAAACGGTCCCTGCCAACATCTTCAACGGATTCAAAGATCTCTTTCTGCAAAATATTTTGGGTGAAATATGTAGATAATCCATCATTTTTAGCCAATTATCAACTTCCGAGCCCTTGTTTTTGCTTCCACTAACTAAGTGTGTTTGCAATCAAATCCTTTTTATAACTTTATATATTATAGATAATTAGCAGGTAACAAAGACTAAATTGGTTGAAAAACGGCATTTTTTTACATTAGCCAAATTATCCCCAAAAAGGAGATTACGATGTGGACTTTGAGTACAATTTTATATACTAATAATAGTTTCAATTACTCACGATCCTTTGTTTTGCACAAAGTAATCAATTTTATATACTAATAATAGTTTCAATTACTCACGATCCTTCGTTTTGCACAAAGTAATCAACTTTATATCATTCAAACGAAAAACTACTCATTTCATTCAATAATTAGTTTCCCAGTATATGTATGAATTACGGAGCCCCTGCATCGATTTTCTTCAGCAAAAGGGTTTTAATGGATCGCCACACACACACACACACATATTAATTATCACGACAGTTAAGTCATAGAGAGGATTACCTTTATCTCAGCAAAATTTATGAAGAGTAAGTCGTAGACCCTTAACTTTCGCTTATTAAGACCGAATATATCGCTTTCACATTCATCTCTATGTTCATCTAAAACACGTCTCCATTGCTTCTGCTTGTGCGCTAAAGCAGCAATTAGATGGAAGGGCGTGTTTCCTTTGTCATCCTTCTCGGTTTTAAGTCTTGCAAGTTCTGGAATCTCCAGACATTCCTCCAATACATTCCTTTTTTGACTGGCAACAGCATAGTGAAGCGCATTCCAACCTTTGTGATCAACTAGCTCACAACAAGCTGGACAACGAGAAACAATCTCTTTCACAACGTCTACATTGCCGTGAATAGCAGCAATGTGAAGAGCTGTTCTCTTCTTCTCTGTGTCAGCAATGTAGGCTGCCGACGGATAATAGTCTAGTATTTTTCTTGCTGTCCCTGAAACCAACAAAACAAGGAATATAGATTAGTTAATTATTTGATTTGAAAAGATGATAGGGCTGATCACTTACAATAATTAAATTCCATTTCTGAGTTTGCAGAATGCATTCATCTCAAGTGTTTTCCTTCAGGACCAACAGAGATTTCATATAGTCCACTCTCATATATGTATCTATTTGACAAATATAGGGAGACAAGGAATTCTTGTCTTGTATAAGTCGAAAGCGAGAATGAGAATCGTCACTTAGTATTTTAATTATTAAGAATCCTAACTTGTCTCAAATATCGGGCACGGGGACTAGTTGCGTAAAGGGAAGGTATTAACACCCCAAATACACCCTACCTAAAGTATGTTGTATTGTTTAATTGTCTGATATATGCTAATACGTTATTGCGTGTTGTAATTGTTGGGCTGTCTACAGTTTAAGAAAAATTCTCCTCGATAAGAAGATTCTTATCTTATTGGGTAAAAACCTAATCGTTCTAATATCTATAAAAGAACTATCTTTTTAATATCGGGAATACGTTTTATAAATTTGTAATCTCAAATACTATAATAAAACAAAATATTTTTTGGTTTTTTTTTTGAAATATTAGCCTAGTTCTCATGGCTTTAATAAAATGGTTATTAAAGTCAAGATGCATGCTAAACATATATTGTTTTAATTTTGTTATATGCAAATACGATACGATTTTTTTTTATCTTTAAGAGACTTGGCCGTATGCAAGAAAATAAGATATTTTTTTATAATTTTTCTTTTTCTACATTTTGGAGAAAACCAAGTATTTTAGTATCGGATTTGTATCTTTACGGTATAAAAATACAAACTAATATTAAGCAAAATTCAGTAGAAAAATACACGGGAAAATCACAAATTTTTTGAAAGATTTTTGAAAATTTTTTTACTGGGTTGGCCCTGACCCAAAGCATTTTGGTCTAGGTCGGTGTTGTCTGGCCTAGTGAACAGTGGAGCAACTCTCCACTATTCACTTGCAGAACAGTGGAGGGCAACCAGAGAAGAAGAAGAAGAGGAAACTGACCTGGCGGCACTGGTGGCGGTGACGCTGTTATCGCAGTGGACGGTTATGGTGGCAGACGGTGATTCTCCTTCTTTCTTTGATCCTGCGTGGCTTCCTCTTTCTATCTCTGTTTTTTCTTCTTCTATCTCTGATGATGGTGGAGCTGCTGGATATGGCGGTGCTGCTAGTGTTTCTTCTAAACGAGGTGGTTGTGCAATGAGTTGTTGTGCCAATTGACGATTCTTCTTCTTCAGTGTTTTTTTCTTTTGTTCTATTTTATTCTCATTTCTCATGTCTGTCTTTTTTTCTGTTCTTTCCTCTCTATTTTCTCTATTCTTCATCCCTTCCCTCTCTTCTTTCTCTATATTTCTGCCCTCTTTACTCCTCTCTCTATTGGTATTTATAGGGGAAAAAGGGTGAGAGTTATTGCCCATGTCCAGTTATGGCACAGAGGTAGTAGGGTGGTCGGGCAGCTATTGGGCAGCTGCCCGCAGGGCTTGTCCTCTCTGTATTTTTGTCTAATGGCAGGTGAGGGGCGTGGGTTTTGTCAGGGTTTATGCAAGTGGGGAGAAAGAGAGAAAGCGAGAAAAAATACAGGGGAGCAAACCTCTTTTTCCCCTACCTATTTATGTGCAGGGGAAGCAGGAGAACAGTGTTGTTCAAAATGGCATTGTTTTAGTGTTTTTTTTTTAAGAAAACATAATGAATTTGGGAATAACCCAAAAGGAGGTTATGACAATTGCCCCCTCTTTACAATGCTTACGAAGCAAAGACTTTGCGTAGTACGTGTTGTAAAGATAAACAAAACTAAACTTTTGAAAATGATCTTCTCAAAGCTTGGTTGATCTGAAACTCTGTCTTTACAGCAATTCCCTTCAACTAGAAACTAATCATCAAAATCATGCACAACTTGGTTATTCTAAGATCCCGATCAGGCAATCTTCTAAATTCTATCTTTGGTTGGGTTAACCTAAAATCCCATCTGGCGATCTTCTTTAACCAGGATAAAACATTTATGTGTAACTCGATCAACCTGAAATCATGCCTGACGACTCCCTGTAACCAAATCTAAAATTTATATGGATGGTTAGGTTAACCTGAGATCCCTTATGGTGATCCCCTTTAACCAGAACCAAAATCGATGTGTTTGCAGTTGGGTTAACAAGAGATCTTATCTAGCAATCCCCTTTATTCAGAACCAAAGTTTGTGTATAGCTCGATCAACCTGAAATCCCATCTGGCGATTCCCTTTAACCAAAGCTAAAATTCTATGTGTGGTAGTTAACCTGAAATCCTTTCTGGCAATCTCCTTTAACCAAAATCTATTTTGTGGCTTGGTCAATCTAAGATTCTATTTGGCGATCCCCTTTAATTAGAACCACAGTCAGTGCATACCTTGGTCAACCTGAAATCCCATCTAGTGACTCCCTTCAACCAAAGCTGAAATTTATGCGTGGTTGGGTTAACCTGAGATCCCATCTGGCGACATCCTTTAACCAGAACCAAAGTTTGTTTATGTATGGCTCGATCAACCTGAAATCCCTTTTAGCGACTCCCTTTAACCAAAGCTCAAATTTTGTGTGTGGTTGGGTTAACCTAAGATCCCTTCAAGTGATCTCCTTTAACCAAAATTATAATCTATCTATATGTAGCTTGGTCAACCTGAAATCTCATCTAACAACTCTCTTTAACCAAAGCTGAATCGGTATGGTCAAGCTAACCTGAGATCCCATCTGACGACCATCTTTATCCAAAACCAAAGAAAATATGTGTGTGGTCTCATTGTAATGGGTGACTTACCCAAGTAGAAAAAAAAGTGAAGGTTTTGAAAGTGATCTTATTGTAATGGGTGACCTACCTAAGTGGAAAAAAGAAAGAGTGGTCTCATTATAATGGGTGACTTACCCAAGTGGAAGAATGGTCACATTGTAATGGGTGACCTACCTAGGTAAAAAAAACATGGAGAATGGTCTCGTTATATTGGGTGACCTCCTTAGAAAAAAATGATTGTCTCATTGTAATGGGTGACCTACCCAGGTAAAAATAAACATAGAGAATGGTCTCATTATAACGGGTGACTTACCCAAAAAAATGATGGTCTCATTGTAATGAGTGACCTACCCAAGTAAAAAAAGGGAAGAGTGGTCTCATTGTAATGGGTGGTCTATCCAGGTGGAAGCATGGTCTCATTATAATGGGTGACCTACCCAGGTAAAAATAATATATGGAGAATGGTGTCATTGTAATGGGTGACTTACCCAAGTAGAAAAAGGGAAGAGTGGTCTCATTGTAAGGTGAAAGATGATTTCATTGTAATGGGTAACCTACCCAGATAGAAAAAAAGTAAAAAAAGGGCAAGTGGAAGATGGTCTCATTTTAATGGGTGACCTACCCAGGTGAAAAATATGAAAAACGGTCACATTGTAATGGGTGACCTGCCAAAATGGAAGAAAAATTGGTCTCATTGTAATGGGTGACCTACTAAAATGGAAAAAAATGTAAAAAACAGTCTCGTTGTAATGGGTGTATCCAGGTAAAAAAAATGTAAAAAACTATCTCGTTTTAATGGGTGACCTACCCAGGTGGAAGAGGGAAAGAGTGGTCTTATTGTAATGGGTGACCTACCCAGATGGAAATTTTTTTGCAGAGACAACAAGATAAGGCTCAAAGGGACATGAGGGCTCAAAAGCGCACTCGAAAAGAGGTAAGGTTAGAAAACGCACTACCCAAGAGATGAGGCTTTAAAGGTGCACTTGAAAAGAAGTCACAAGACGCACTACCCAAAAGATGATGGTGATACACCGATCTGTCAATGTTAAAGGCAATGCATTATGATCAATATGCATGTATGCTTACTTGAGAAATATAGGTCCCTTTTTCTTCATAGAGTCTTCCTTTTCTCAAAAGTATAAGTCTTGGCAGCAAACTTTAATGGCCTTTTTGCTCTTGCTTACTCAAGTCTCATCTTGTGATTTTGACCTCTAAAAAGAGCTTGATATCAACATACTTTTTTGTTCTCCAGCCTTTATCTAAAAGTTCGTCAACTTTGCCCCACATTTTATTTTCTTAAAAGGGGACTCATGGAGCCAGGCCTACCATGTGTGTTTAGATCGCCCCCCAGCTTAATCATGCCTTTAAGTGTTCAATTTAGGTTTTCTTTGAGGATAAGACTATGTGAAAAAAGGTTTGGGTTATTTACAAAGAGTTGTTTCCATGCAAAACTTTTGGAATTTCAAAGCTATTCCAAACACGAAAATCATTTCGGCATCGATCTAAAGCAAACTCGTTCTTGAAGAAATTCAAGTGATTTCTATGGACAGGTTTTCATAAGTGATGAAAGAATCTTTGTTATACTTTTGGTGAAAATGCATTGTGATGCTGTATTAGTCAAAAATGGTTCCAAATTCAATCTGAGGGTTTCAAAGAACTAGTCTTCAAAGCATTCATTTTATTTGCATGAATAATAAAACTTGTTTCGCATGGGAAAGCATTGTCTACCGATCCAGATTGCTTGCTTTTGATATAAAAAAAAAGGGCTTGATTAGGCACGTAACACAGGTTTGGGCTCTTGGTTATAAAGAAAATGATATTTGCAAGCTAAAAAGATGTTTAAGGGATTTCAAGACTAAGGATCATTGGTGCTTATTTCCCGACCTCATTTTTTGGTTCATAGATTTTCTAAATCTTAGAACTAATTTGCAAAATGATCTATCATGCCCCCTAGTGTTGGACTTGGGCTCTTCATTTGTTTTTTCTCTCTCTTAACTTAGTTGAGCATCATCATATCAGTTATTTTTATGGAAAGCTTAAATCTTTTGGACCTTTTGGTTTGTTTTTCTTCATGCCTTCAGCTTTGTTTGGGCACCTTTGATCATTGACAATTTTCTTTTATGCCCCTCAATGTTGTTTGGGCACTTTCAATCGTCAAGGTTTTTTCTATATCTCTCGCACTTGCCTCCAATATAGGATGTGATCCTAGCCAATGTTATTTTAAAAAAACTTTACTAGGCTTAAAAGGGGACTGCAAAGGATATATTTTAGCCTCATGAAAGGATTATCGAAGATGGCCTTTCTTTATTCAAACGCATGTGTTTAGGATCAATAAGTCTTGCTTTCATGTGAGTATGCAAAATCCTTTCTCATTATTCATTCAAATGAAACTCGACTTTGGAGTCACCTCATGGTGTTCTTGTTTTTTGTTTTTTTTTGTCAGGTATTTTAGGTATATGGTTACTTTTCTAAAGAATCACTTGAATTTCTAGAACTCATTTGTTTTGGACAAACACCAATATGATTTTTGTTTTTATACTAAACTTTGAATTCCCAAAAAACATTGTGAACATGTGAGATCATGCATAGTTTTTGAAGAAAAGGGAAACACATCAAAGGATTCTTGGTGTAGTGATTTTGTGAGTAAAGGTTATGCTCAATGTGTTATTTACATTAAAAAAACAACATAAATGAAAGCATATTATGAACACAGGAAAACACATGATCTTATTAACCAAACAAGGCTTGTGAATAAAGAAAGTCTTATGGCGTGAGCAAATTCTTGACAAGACTAAAAGAGGTTGAAATCAAAATAAAAAAAAAAAACTTTGCAGGCATGATCAAACAAAGGTAGTCATTCTTTGGACATAACATGAATAGACTCCATTCTCCAACTTTGGTAAAATTCCCCTTCGGTCAGCCTGCCACAAAAGTTTTTGTAGAAAGGCTAGATTGTGTTGAGGCTATTAACCATGTTCGCCCATTATTTCTTCAGAATGAGCTGTTGTTGGGGTTTGAACAAAGATGATAGGTCAGTTGAAAAGAACTTCACTAGAGGTATTTCCAGTGTTTGCTCGAGTAAGCTAGTGAGGCAAAACACACTTGTCTTTAGAGACTCCAACTTTTTTTGAAAATGAATGTCACAGTGAGCATGCTCCTCATCTTCCATGTATTTTGCTTGAAGTCGGGTGTTGTAGACTCTTGGAGGACCTATATTTCAACCTAATGCATGTATGTATGTTATTTACAAATGAATTGATGTATGTGTACGAATGCAAATGTATGTACATGCATGTTAGGGAGCTCATACTCTAAGGATAGGTTTTGGGCCATTATATGATGAGTGGCTTTCTTCCTGGTCTCAAAAGGGTCTCTTGCTGTCCAATGATCACCCTCGTGAAGGCAATATAGGAGTTCAGTAGGTAGTGGGATGACATGTGCACTAATCATTACCCGTCTAAGCACTTAGCGAAGAGTTGGGGTTTACACAAATTTAAACCTTGACTAAAAGTCGTAAGGTAAGCTGTTAGTCCCCCACTTAACTTAAAGTGTTTTAATATAAATTCCCCTAAAATGTGAATGATGTATAAAGTAATTTTATACAATGCATGAACAAATATGTACACTATTAAAATGTATGAGCAAATGAGAAAATGCATATTAACAATAATACACAAACCAAACAATAAAACACGATAATCAGACAAAAACAAAGCTTAGTCCACAAGGTCCCTAGTGGAGTCGTCATTCTGTAGCACGTGTGCGGCGTCGCGACAATCATCCACTCTCATAGATGTATCTATTTGGCAAATGTAGGGGGACAAGGAATTCTTGTCTTATATTAGTGGAAAGCGGGAATGGGAGTTGCCACCTATTATTTTGGTCACTAGGAACCCTAACTGGTTTCAAAAATCGGGAACGAGGACTGGTTGCATAAAGGGAAGGTATTAGCACCTCAAATACGTCCTACCTAAGATAAGTTGCATTGTTTGATTGTCTAATATATGCTAAGGTGTTATTGCATGTTCAAATTGTTGGTTTGTCTACGGTTTAAGAAAAATTCTTCTCGTTAAGGAGATTTTTATCTTATCGAGTAAAAATCTAATTGTTCTAATATCTATAAAAGAACTATCTTTTTAATATCAAAATACGTTTTACGTATAAATTCATAATCGCAAATACTAAAACAAAACAAAATATTTTTTGGGTTTTTTTTTTTGAAATATTGGCCTAGTTCTCATGGCTTCAATAAACTAGTTATTAAAGTTAAGATGCATGCTAAACATTTTTTTTTTAATTTGTTATATGCAAATGCGATATGATTTTTTTTTATCTTTAAGAGACATAGTCGTATGCAAGAAAACAAGATATTTTTCTTATAATTTTCTTTTTTCAATATTTTGGAGAAAACTGTGTATTTTAGTACCGGATTTGTATCTTTACAATATAAAAATACAAACCAATATTAATGAAAATTCAGTAGAAAAATATGCAATAAAATCATAAAATTTTTGAAAGATTTTTGGATTTTTTTATTTGGCCGGACCCAGCCCAAAGCATTTTGGTCTAGGTCGGTGTTGTCCGGCCAAGTGAACAGTGGAGCAGCTCTCAACTGTTCACATGCAATGTGAACATTTGACACGACCAAAAGATTGGTGTCTTCTCCCAAATGTAGAAGTGTCGAAGTAATAAATAACCCGGCAAGACCGGGGTCGAACCACAGGGAGGTTAATTGTATAAACTACAAATAAAGAAATAGATAATAATAGAAAAGGGGTTGAAGAGAGCTTTGAGATGTGATATTGATGTAAGGATTTAAACAAATATAAAACAATTGTCAAGGTTAGAGGATCCACTAATGGTATTTCAAACAAGTATAGTATAAACTCTTTTTATTACTCAACTGGAAACCACACACAAAGGAGGTTCCAATCAGATTATAAATTATTAACATGATTACATTAGTTATCTTATTTGAATAATGCTAATACTTGTAAATGTTGTTAGGTATTCATGATTATAACTTATGTTAACAACAAATCAAGTTCATTTCATAGCACAGGTGTCGGTTATACCATACGGTTGGGCTATGAAAGTGCCAAGTATTTGTTGTACCAAGGGTTATACAACATAAATCTAGATTAACCATTTGACAAACAAAGTATTAAGAGTGAATAAGATAACAAATACAAAACATGTTAGTATCAAACATTAAAGTCCATGTTGAGTTTATACTATACTTATTCTTATACCATTAGTGTAACCCACTTGACATAATAAACTTAACTAAATATAATGAAATAGAGAAACATAAATAAAGAAGAGAGGAACATAAATAAGATATAAGTTAACTAAGTAAAGGAAAGGAAAGGAAAAGCATAAACAAGAGATTAATGAAAGCAAAACTTAAACATTACAAAAATATAAAGAAAGAGAGCAAGAACATGATCTTGATCTGAAAACCAAGATGCCTAAATGCATGGCAAATACCTCCTTTTATATGCTAAAATTTGAAACTATTGATTTGATGACTAATTGTTTAGTGGGTGTCCACCTCTTGACTTTGGTAACAATACTTATCTTCTTGTCTGCAGAAACTGTCATTGCTAACAGCAGAATTTGAATAGATAGTCTCATGAAAGTTCTGGAAAATTGTCTCAGCTTTCCAACAAAACAAGAATGAGGTCATTTGGACTTCTAGAACTCGAGATATGAGTTAAACACTGAACAGTGTCTGGGCTGCAAGACAGATTTTGACTTCTCTTTTGTTGCTACCATTTGAACTTGAAAATAGCACTTTTAAATCTTGGACTCTCATGAAATTTTTAGACCTATATCTTAGCTTTCTATCCATGTAAACCAAACCTAAATCCAAGTTCTACAGCTCCAATTATGATCCAATAACCGAATGGTGTTCCAGTTTGGACTGAACCAGTATCTCTTTTTCTAAGCTTAGCCCTCTCTTTGTCTTCTCAATTTCAGTAGTTAAACTCATCAATCAATCATTTCATTTATGTAATGGGCCTACATTTAAGATGAACATTTACCATAAATTAAAGGTATCTTATATTATTAGACATGTTATTATAAAACATGTTTTGGTTAAGGAGTTATTGATACTTCAAGTGCAAAATGATGATATAAAACCTTGATAAAAATACACTTTTAAGTACTAATCAACAGTGGAGAGTGAATTGACCTGGCGACCGGAGAAGAAGCAGGAGAAGGAAATTGACCTGGCGACGCTGGTGACTCACAACGCTGGTGGTGGTGGTGGTGGTGTCGCGGTGGACAGTTGTGATGGTAGACAGTGGTTCTCCTTCTTTCTTTGTTTCTGTGTGGCTTCCTCTTTCTATCTCTGTCTTTGCTTCTTCTATCTCTGACAATGGAGGAGCTGCTGGATATAGCGGTGCTGCTGGTGTTTCTTTAGAACAATGGTGCATGACATGTGGGCATTCTCGTTACAAACCTAGAACTGGCATGGGAAAGACTCTTGTTACATATAAGAAACTTAGATACTTCCAATCACAACCTAGATTGCAGAGGTTATTCATGTCACCAAGAATTGCGGGGAACATGACATGACACCAATCACATAATGCGGTTGATGGAGTGATGGTGCATCCGTCTTACGACGAAGCATGGAAACACTTTAACAGTGTACATCCTCACTTTTCACCTGAATCAAGGAACATGCATCTTGGGTTGTGTAAACCCCAGGAAAAATAAATAAATAAATAAAGGTTGCTTAAATTGCAAACTAGCTACATGAGAAATAAAAGTGAAGAAATTCATGCATATGGTAAAATAAAAACAAGAATTCAGAAATTTTTTAATATAAATTTTCAGGCGAAATAATTCAAGACATTATAAATAAACCCGGTAATGTTGAGGGTTTGATTTAATTGAAGAGAATAATACACTTAAAGGAAATGGGGCCTAAATGCAAATAAGAGAAATTATAGAGTATAAATACTCTTCTCCTTATCAAAAATCTACGGGAACCATAAGGAAAGAAAATAGGGAGTTTTGTATATATTCTTGCAAAATCAAAAGAGAAACACTAAAATTTCAAGAACCCATCTATAATTAAGAGTTTATAGATGGAATAAACACTTGTGAGCAAAGGATTAACAACAAAAATTAAATAAGAAGAGAAAAATGAGGGTCAGCTATCATTAGAAAAGAAATGAGGGAGTTGAAAATCTTCAATTGGTTGAAGATCAAAATCTTAATTCGTACCAGGTAAGGTGTTCTAAACATGATCTTAAAATTCATTTCAAATTCAATAATGAATTGATGCCTTGTATTGAATTATAAGTTAGGGTTCTTAGACATGAATTGGGGGGAAAGTATTTGTTGTTAAAATTAAGTTAATCCATGTGTGGTATGTGATAGGGGGTGTGAAACCCAAATAATTTGCCAAGAAAATATAGTTTGTGATAGTATTGTGTGAAGGGAAGGGGGTGACGAATCTAAACAGACTTGTCTCCTGACTTTCGATGAGATTTCAGGTAGGAGGATGAGGGAATTAGGATCGGGTTCCTTAATAGAAATTGTAATTTTGGATATTAGTTAACCAAGAAAACTGGTCTTGTTTAATTTGGAGTTGTAGAACTCTAGTTATTGGTCACCAACCAATACTGAGTCGTGACTAATTCTGTAGGGCAATAAGACTGATTAGTTGATGAGCAATTTTGACTATCTTGGAGGTAGAACTGGGTTCTTCTTCCTTCAGATAACTTGTAGCCTCGTGTCTTAGCTTTCAAACAAGATCAATCTCACTTGAAATGGAGTTCTAGAACTCTGGATATAGTTAAAAATCTGAGGAGTGTTTAGACAGTCACAGTTCAATGTCTAGACAGTAACAGTTCAATGTCTAGACAGTAA
>Ga0325401_1004296_pt1 | contig 13409 bp, 3 predicted proteins | sample PopdelMetagenome_FD_205666 | JGI IMG/M metagenome (GOLD analysis project Ga0325401, IMG submission 205666) | Populus deltoides microbial communities from Bellville, Georgia, United States - Xylem-PdKOR-R2 | ecosystem: Host-associated > Plants > Phyllosphere > Stem > Wood/Secondary xylem | place...
CTTTGTATTTTCAATACCAAGTTATCGACTTAAAATCAAAATCTGTAAATAATAAACACAAACTCATCCTAGTATAAATAAACATCGCAACTCCACTAAACACAACAATTTCCATATCCCCTGTAGTTTTATATATATATATATATATATATATATATATATATATATATATATATAGTTAACATTTTATGATTTCATATACAACATTTAAAACTAATTTACTTACAATAATATTAATTTCTTGGGACACATACACATTTAAATATAAATACAACAAAACTATATTACTAGTTAAAGTAAGGACATTGTTCTTAATTACATACCCGACAAAAGAATAATTTAAACATTTTAAAATTTCTTAACATACAGGCAATATAAAACATAATATCAATACTTCCAATACAAAAATTAACTTAAACAAGGATTTTCATCTATGCTTCTACTTTCCAGCTCGATAGTGCGATGTACCTAACAATATATTTATATAACATGTGAACATTTGGTAAAGACTAGAAAAATTAAACTTATTAATAATACACAATTTAAATAAGGGTTATTTGAAGCATACACAATAATATACGCACTAGCTCATTAAATGAAGCACTTATCGTCAATATAATAATTTAATCTAAATTTCATTTTTTTTGCCAATCCTTTACAAGATATCTTCTTCATTAACCAGGATATGACTTTCTCAAGTTGTCCATTAATTAGTGCATTATATCTGAAGTTCAGGTAAGAAGAAAAAGAAAATAGTTCAACCAATATGCCCATTTCAACAAGGCATTATTTCCATTAATCAGGAAATAATCTTTCAACACGTCCATTTAACAAGACATTATTTCTATTAACCAGGAAATAATCTTTCAGCACACCCATTTATTTAACATGGTATTATTTCTATTAACCAAGAAATAATCTTTCGACACGCCCATTTAACAGGGCATTATTTCCATTAACCAGGAAATAATCTTTAACACGCCCATTTATTTAACAGAGCATTATTTCCATTCTTTTTATTTCACAATTTCTACATTAAAATTACAATCAAAGGAAATTTCTTCTAAAATACTAAATTAAACAATTAATTTATTATAGGGTATTTAACACCTACTTGGTGTTTGTGGGCGTGAAGTGGTCTCCTGTTGCTGATTAGGTCTTGCGACCTCTTCTGCACCAGTACAAAAATCAACATGTCAATTATTATTCATAACCAAATAATAAAAATCTCATTTCATTTTAAGTTAAGAAGAGTAAAATTCTCCTTTTTAACCCTTCATTGAAATTAACTTTCTAGTTCTCCAAAAATCCATTCGTTTCATCTAAAATCACTCTTTTACATTAACAAAGTTCAAGTTAAAATTCTTTTTCTCTTTTCTATATGTCATGGTCGAAATTTCTTCAAGGAAAAAGGGTGAATATTTTATTTTTGTAACATCCTTCACCATTCCATTTATTAACATTAATAAGCCCATAAATTCTCACAATTCCTAAACAATTGCATTAAATTCTTCAATCTCCCAAAACTTCTCCTTTTGCCGAGAGCATTAACAAAAAAGGGGAGGGGTTTGTTTCTTCCATATCTAAATTAAATACTTACCCATTAATAATTTATGCTTCCTAATATAGGTTCAATCATAAATTGCATCATTTCAATAGTTAACACCATAAATATCTAAATTCACATAATTATAGCAATTTAATTTCTTCATCAAAACACAAAATTATAACAATTAATCATTCTAAACATGTTCTTTAACTTACTTGGATAAAGATTCAAGGAATAGATGCAAGAAAAATTCAAGTTTCCTTCTTCTCCCTTTTTAAACCCTAGCTTTAGATTTCTTTTTTCAAAACAAGTTCCAAGAATTAAATCACCCCTCTTAATTCCTTTTTTCTAAGTGCTAATCACTCTAATTACACTTCTCTTCTTTTTTTTTCATATATAATTTGCAAGGAAACAACTAAAAATCACACAAATCCTTTCCCTCTCTTATGGCTTCTAGCCATCGGCTAAGCAAAGAAATAAATGGGCATTTATATAGTCCCATCTTTTAAATTTGCACATTGACCCCTTGTGTTTAGCATTTTTCAAATTTGTCCCCATCCTTCCTTTCTCAATAAATTAATGCCTTATAACTTTCTTTTGTTTAATTTTTGCCCCTCCAAATGCTTGCTTACTATCAATCAATCAATCTATCTATCTATCTATCTATCTATCTATCTATCTATTATTATTATTATTATTATTATTATTATTATTGGTCGGGTTAGAATATAATCGGCTTTTACATAAAAGTTTCAAGATTTTTTATTTTAAAAAAATTATATTAGAAATAAATATATATATTAAATGCATGAGCTGGGCTTGGCCCAAACATTTGGTCTGAGCCAGAATTGATTCGGCCCAAAGTCCACTTGATCAATGAACGTGAATTATAATTCACGTCCCACTTCAAAACAGTGGAGCTTTACAAGGAGAAGAAGCAGAAGAAAAGAAAGGGGAAAGGGAGTGAACCACCTGGTGTGGCAGTGATGGCTGGCTAGCGTGGAGGACGCCATAAGGCTAGCGGTGGCATTGATGGAGAGTTTAGCCATCAGAGCTGCTGTTGCTCACGTTGCTGAAGTTGCTGCTACCGTGGTTGGTACTCCAGTTGCTCACGGTTGGAGCTGTTGGAGTGGCTGAGGAGAGAGTCATCGCCCCTGTTGTTATTGGGAAGGGCAAAAATGGCTGGACGAGGTGGTTGTTGTTGCTGTTGGGGTTGCGATGGCAGAGCAGAAGAGTTTTGCAGAGGAGAGAGAGAGAGGGTGGTGCGACCACCATGTGAGGTGACACGACCAAAGAGTTGATGTCTTCTCCTAAGTGTAGGAGTGTCGAAGTAATAAATAACCCGGCAAGACCGGGGTCGAACCACATGGAGGTTAATTGTATAAACTACAAATAAAGAAATAGATAATAATAGAAAAGGGGTTGAAGAGAGCTTTGAGATGTGATATTGATATAAGGATTAAATAAGGATAAAATAATTGTCAAGGTTAGAGGATCCACTAATGGTATTTCAAACAAGTATAGTATAAACTCTTTTTATTACTGAACTAGAAACCACACACAAAGGAGGTGCCAATCGGATTATAAATTGTTAACATGATTACATTAGTTATCTTATTCGAATAATGCTAATACTTGTAAATATTGTCAGGTATTCATGATTATAACTTATGTTAACAACAAATTAAGTTCCTTTCATAGCACAGGTGTCGGTTATACCATACAGTTGGGCTATGAAAGTGCCAAGTATTTGTTGTACCAATAGTTATACAACATAAATCTATATTAACCATTTAACAAGCAAAGTATTAAAAGTGAACAAGATAACAAATACAAAACATGTTAGTATCAAACATTAAAGTCCATGTTGAGTTTATACTATACTTATTCTTACACCATTAGTGTAACCTTTTCACCTTGACATAATAAACTTAGCTAAACATAAATAAGATATGAGTTAATTACGTAAAGGAAAGAAAATGAAAAGCATAAACAAGAGATTAATATAAACAAAACTAAGCATTACAAAAATATAAAGAGAGAGAGCAAGAACATGATCTTGATCTGAAAACCAAGATGCTTAAATGCATGGCAAAAGGCTACTTTTATAGGCCAAAATTTGAAACTATTGATTTGATGACTAATTATTGAGTGGGTGGCCATATCTTGACTTGGTGACAATCCTTATCTTTTTGTCTGAACAAAACGTCATTGCTAACATCAGAATTTGAATGGATTGTCCCATGAAAGTTCTAGGAAATTGTCTCAGCTTTCCAACAAAAAAAGAATCGATGCATTTGGACTTCTAGAACTCGAGATATGGGTTGAACATTAAACAGTGTCTGGGCTGTATGATAGATTCAGACTTCTCTTTTGATGCTAAGATTTGGACTTTCAAATGACAGAATTGAGTCTTAGACTCCTATAAATATTTTAGGCCTATGTCTTAGCTTTCTATCCATATAAACCAAACTGAAATCCAAGATCTACAGCTCCAGATATGACCCAATGACTGAACAGTGTTATAGTTTGGACTGAACCAACATCTCTTTTCTAAACTTAGCCCTTTCTTTGTCTTCTTAATTTCAGTAGTTAAATTCATCAATCAATCATTTGATTTATGTGATGGGCCTGCATTTAAAATGAGCATTTATTATGAATTAAAGATATCTTATATTATCAGATTTGTTATTATAAAACATGCTTAAGTTAGAAAATTTAATGATATTTTAAGTGCACTATGATGATATAAAGTCTTGGTGAGAATGCACTTTTAAGTACTAATCATGAGGTGGTCGAGCGGTTGTTTGTGGTGGAGGTTGTGGTGGAAAAGACGTTGGTGAGAGCGGTGGTAGCCACGGTTGGCTGTGGGACAGTGAAGAGTGAGTGAGAGAGAGAAAGACAGAAAAGGTGGCAGAAACCGAGAAGATGCTGATTTTTTGGCTTACTTTGGACCCGATTTTCCCCTCCTCTTAGACCCTGAAATCCATCTCTATTTATAGGCGGTGGAAGAGGGCAATCTTGTCTGCACTGGAAAAAAATTGCAGCCCTTGATTCAATTGGAAAGGACCCCGACCGTTGGTTCAAAGTAGGCGTTCTGAGTTATCAAATTTGCGGGAAAAAATTGACTGAGTTGGCTTCTTCAGGCTAATGCCGGCATTGATGAGTTGTCATTCAGCCTGAACGAGCCATATGGGGTTGTAGAGAAATTGCAGAGGATCATTTTCGTGCAAGATTTGTCAAATTTCATGGACGTTAGATGCATTAAATGCACGTGCAAAGTAGCCCTTGGGTTGTCATTTCAGAAAAAATTGAAGAAGATGAACAGTACCAGAGTTCTGTTTTGGCCAAATTTCATTTCAATCCTCCTTCTTTAAATTTAATTTAATTGCATCCCTAATTGACCATATACTTTTAATTTAGTGCAATTTAGCCCCTTCCGAACTTGAATTAGAACCCTGAATTTACGTGTCTTTTGCATTGTGGTTCTTGGTCTCGGTTTTATGCAATTTAATCTCTAATTGACCAATAAACTTTCAATTTCTTCAATTTCACCCTCGGTTTTTGTCAATTAAGCCCTTATAGTTTGGCGCTTGTTACAGAATAGTCATTGTCTGTGAATTTTGTCAATTTAACCCCTAATTGACCTAAAAACTTCATTTTTCTTGCAATTTGGCCCTTAATTTCAATCAATTAACTTTGTAGAAATTAAATTTGGTCTCTTAAAATTCCAATCTTCTCAATTAAACCCCAAATAAAATTAATTTGACCCATTTAAAGTATAATTAAGTCCTTGCACTTAATTAAATCTTTCAATTGGACCCAAATTAATTTTTAAACATAATTAAAATTCAATTTGGCCCATGATTAAATTAAATTGGCCTATTAAAAATTTAATTATGTCATTTAACTTGATTTTTATGCAAATTCACCAAATAATCATTCAATTTGACCTTGAATTTGCATTGTTTTTCTCTATTTTTAGACATAATGGGGTACGATTAGGTCTTGAATTTCCTTCAAAATTGCAGTTTATTCCCTGGCTTCCTTTCTCCACGTTGCCAACCTTTATTTTAATTTTTTGATATTTATTTTGAAAAAAAATGAAATTTAAGGAATAATCTAGAATTGGGTTATGACACACATAATCACATCACCATCACTCCAATTAATGTTTCCTTCTTTTTTATGTAGTTTTAAAGTTTTTTATTGGTTTTTTTTTTTTTTGGCTTTGTAGCTTATTTAGATATGTTTAGCTATTTGGATTTCTTGAATTTTGTTGTTTTATGAATTTTTTTTGGATATGTTTGGTTACTTTTGTTTTTTTATGGAATTTTTAGGGTTTGTGATTGAATTTGAGAATTGAGGTTTAGCATAGTTATTAAACCCGGCCTAGGGGTTGACCCGACCAAGGGGCCGGGTCCCAGGTTTCATGAGTCAACCCGGATCAACTCGGGTCAACCCGGAAAAATTAAAAAAAATAAAGTTTTAATATTTCATATGAAAAAATCCATGTAAATATAGGTTATACATATTGTAAACAATGAAGTTTAAAAGAATATTTAAAAAAAATTTATCCCACATTAAAAAGATATTATGTTAAACTTTTAAATTAAAGTATTTAAACAAAAAAAGTTTTTTATCCCACATCGAAAAAACATAACTTCTTTCTTGGGAACATAAAGTATATATACTAATAGATTTCAAATCCCACATTGAAAAAACATAACTTCTTTCATGGGAATATAGAGTATATATACGAAAGGGTTTCAAATCCTACATTGAGAAGATACTATGTTATCCTTTTAAGTTGAAGTATTTAAACCAAAAGGTTTTTTTTATCACACATTGAAAAAACATGATTTTTTTCAAGGGAACATAGAGTATATATACTAACAGGTTTCAAATTCCACATTGAAAAAACATAACTTTTTTCATGGGAACATAGAGTATATATACCAAAGGGCTTCAAATCCTACATTGAAAAGATACTTGTTATCTTTTTAAGTTGAAGTATTTAAACCAAAAGGTTTTTTATCCCACATTGAAAAAATATGATTTTTTTCAAGGGAACATAGAGTATATATACTAATGGGTTTCAAATCCCACATTGAAAAAATATAATTTTTTTCATGGAAACATAGAGTATATATATGAAAGGGCTTCAAATCCCACATTGAAAAGATATTATGTTATCATTTTAAGTTGAAATATTTAAACCAAAATATTTTTTTATCTCACATTGAAAAAACATGATTTTTTTTCTTTAGAACATAGAGTATATATATATGCTAAAGGGCTTCAAATCCCACATTGAAAAAATACTATATTATCCTTTTAAGTTGAAGGATTTAAACCAAAAGATTTTTTATCCCACGTTGAAAAAACATGACTTTTTTCTTGGAAACATAGAGTATATATAGTTATATACTAATGGGTTTCAAATCCCACATTTGAAAAAAAAATCGGGTCTCGTCCGGGTCTCTCTGTCATGGGTCGACCCGCCGGGTCTCCTGGGTTTGACCGGGCTGTTGCCCTAGCCAGTCTTTTAGTAAACCTGGACCGGTCCAGCCACCGGGTCGACCCGCCGAGGCAGGCTGGGTTTAATAACACTGTGTGTAAGAGAAAGCTTATTGTTATGGCATTTACTTAAAACCAGTGTCATCACTACTCAAATCCAAAAAAAAAAAAAACAGCTTGGTGTTGTTCAATTGATGGCAGCCCTTATTTTAGTTTCAATCCTAAACTAACGAATGCAAGCTGGAGAAACAAACAATAACATAATGATTCGACTAAATAAAGTGCCATAATATGAACAAAGAAAAGTTTAGATAGGGTAAGTAGAAAAACATAAAAGTAAGAGAATAGAGGAGTGCATAAAAAAAACATGAAAAATGAAAATAATAGTTTGGTGATTATTAGGAGAAGAGAAAAAGGAGAAAATAGGAGAAACATGGTTTATATAAAGCCATATAGAAAAGAGCCAAAAAAAAAAGTGGCAAGTGGCTCTTGGGTATAATGAAAGAGGAAAAAAAAAGCTTATTTAATGTGTGAATTCACAATGTAATATGTCTATATTCACGTTAAAAATATCTCCTTTTTTAGTTTTTTTTTTGTTAATATAGGGTGAGAGAGAGAAAGGAAAAAAAAAGCAAAAAAAAAATCCATTAATTTCAATAATCCCGTTACAAAAAAGGTTATGAACTCACTTAATAACAACTCATGAAGCAAATAATCAACCCATTTAGCAACAACCAATATATATATATATATATAGAAGAACTCAAAGTAGTAGCCTCACCAGTTCAATGAAAAAAAAAAGAGCACCAACCATCTATCATAACTTGTCTAACCAATGGCTCTACCTAAAAGAATCCAATCCACATCACTTAATACAAAAGCAATATTAATCAAAAAAAGACTAAACAATTGAACATAAACCAAACATGAAATCCAGACAAAACATTTCAAGTAAAAAAGACAGAGTGCTTTTAACACACTTGTCAAACAACTATAATACATAATTTAAAGCAAACAAGTTAATTTGTTTCATATCCCAAACTCACTAGAACTACATGGTTCCAATCATCAACAACGGTAACACAAGCATAAAATGCCTTTATAAAATAATAAAAAAAAGCTAAACACTTAACATAAACCAAACATCAAACTCATTTAAAAGAAATAAAGGCTAATTTCTTTCAAAACCTTTATTAGACACCTGGTATGCAAGGCATGAAAAAACATAAACCTAATTATTTGACTCAATTTTGAATGGTTTCAATCCTAAAAATACTATTAAACATTATATGAGTCTTCCTTAAACCAAACAATATAAAAAAAAAAACCCCAACAAAAACTCAACCTCGTACGTGACCAAAGATGTATGGAAATTGTAGCAACTCTTTCAATAATAAAATAACAACTAGATGGTCACATAATCTATAAGATGATATCCAGACTGAGAAAAGGATGATGTAATAATCTTACTGAACTCCATGGCGACTTGCTTATCTCCTAACTTCTTCTTATTTCTCCATGGACACATTTTGATAACTTATTATAATAACTAATGTTAAAGTCATATTATGCTTCCTTTAGCAACATAACAAATCCATAATTATTCAATTAGACCATGACTTCCATGATTTTTTTTTAGTACGGGAAAAAATCTGAAATGATGTAGTTAGTTGATGGGGATTGCTTAAGAACCAAGGATGAGGAATTATCGTGCATGACCATAGTATATTGCTTTATAAATAATATGAAAAAGCTTATACCAGTGGATTATATCAATAAGACTCTGTTCGATAGAAGATCTAGTAAGGCTTTTAGTACATATTTATATAATGAAGACATTATTACATTTCTAGGATCCAGGTTACAGAAGTTTCACTTTCAGGCATGTTGACATGACCCCCACCATTAAGGAGTATGCTTAAATCCTAAACTCCCAAACGACACTCATAAGATGTATTTTAGACAAAGAATTAGGGATACGACTACCAAAGTCACCAAATTACTACACTTAGACCTAGTTGATCAATACAGGACAACCAATGGGGGTTTAAGTTGAAACCTATTAAGACAAAGTTAAAACACATTAAAATGAAGGAAAACTAGGAGAAGAGAAATACCAGACAATTGTTTTTGCTATATTTAGGTTAGTCTTGTTTCCTTCATAAGATATTAGGATAATCGGTGTCGAAATAGCTAGTGTCTTCATTGAGTATATGAACGAACCAAGAATAACCCTACTTCAATTTTCTTAGCTAAAACTTTGTTATCACTAAACCACTGTAGTATGCACTTGATGGCTGAGGACTAAATGCCTAGATATCACCTATGTGGAGAAAGTGAATTCACCTTACAAGTAGAATATTTTTAGTTGGTGAAGAGATTGTCTTGGAGTCTAGATGAGATTCTTAGACGTAAAAAAAGCCATAATTATTTCTTAAAAGGAGTGTGACCATTGCATGATGGAAAAATAGAAATTATTAGGGTTTTAATGACTCTAAATAGTAGCTAAAATAAATTTTGATGTGAAGAATTCTTAATTATTCTGAAAAATAACCTTTGAAATTGTTTAAATAGCAGCCAAATCGATTTATTTAATAAAACACAAATCAAATAAAATTCTAAAATCTAAGTAAGAAATGAATGCAGAAATAACTTTAAAAAATAATGAAAATCTAAAAACATGAACAACCAGGTTTAATTTAAACATAGTCTTAACATCGGCTAGTGTTAACCTGATCAAATAAATAAAAAGTTATAAATTTTTTTATATAAAAAAACTCATTTGCCTTATCCGAACTTTTAGACCTATCTATCTCATACATTGTTGAAGCTTAGAAGAATGATGGGAAACTTAGAGAAACAATCAAGAATACAACAAATATCTCTAGTCGCTAGCATCAATTTTGCAGGCATCAACACCAGCTTCAAACCCAGAACCAGATTCTGAAATTAGAAAGGCTATTTTGACAAGGTTTTTTAAGAAGAGATGGGGTCCACCTCATTCATTCATTATTTCTGCTTCCTCCTCCTCCTCCTCCAAATCTATTTATCTATCTCACAGATCGCTACTTCAATACAAAACAATACAATGGAGCAGCACCAAACCATGATCAGTATCCTTGCACGAGCAATCTCCCAACTCTTTCTTTCTTTGTTTTTTGTTGGATTGGATTACAAATTGATTATAAATTAATTTATACACGCTACTGATATGTTGCTTGGTGTTGTTGATGGGAAATCGCAGGAGCGTCTGCTGGGTGCCATATTGGGGGCTGCATTTGCGGGTTTCCTTGTTTTTGAGCTACGAAAAAGCATCTATCAACCCATTTCACCTCAAAACAAGGAAAGATGAAACCCGTCTATCTATCTATCTATTTCTTTATCTATTTTTCAACGAATAGGTTACATTTGCAAAAAACGAGAGAGTTACCTAAGGCTAAGAATAGAAGAGGTTAGGCATGCAATTTCTTGTTATTAGACCACCCTCTAGATTTGTCTAATGCTGATATCACAAAGTTGCTTGCTTGGTAATACAATACCAAAGCCAAAAAGAGACTTCCGATTGGATTGGATTACAGAATGTTTCTTTCAAAGAAACTTGTAGCATGTAGTCGATAAGTTAGATCGTAATGATCTGTTACAACTGCATTTCTATTATAAAACATATTGTTGTGATCAAAATTCTGAGTTTCAGTTTTATGATGCACAAGACTTGTAATATGGTCCCCTTTGGTTGGTACTTTAGTGCGCTGCTGGGCGGCCAAGGGTTGTTCTTACTCGTTTAGATACAGGATGGATATTGTATGACCTGATAAGATAACTATGCTTCTGTGTGTATGGTGTTTCGCTCCTTGTCAAGTGAGATACTGGGGGATTCAGGTTGTTGACATTAAAATCTAGCCTTTCTGCGACATATGGTGTTTGAAAGCATTTATACTCCCTCCCTCTTTCATCATCAATAGACACCATTTGTACGCATAGCCATTTATTCAAGATGTTTTCTCCACCATCTTTCTTTAGCTCATGCTACAATACACTTGTCATTTGACAGGTTTTTACTTAACTTCCGTGTTTGGAAATTTCACTAGAGTAGAGGTCTGTGCTTTCATATGTTTCAAACTGGCATAGACACTGTGCTTTCATTTCTGTTGTGATCTTCCTTCTCATGAAAGTGGAAAACTATTGACCATTAACTACATTAGCTATCATAAATGCTCAATACAACTAGATTTTCTTTGACAAGTCAAACCTTTGTGTTCATGAACTTTTAATTGTCTTAACTTTGAATTTCTGACAGTTGAGAGAGCCTATATTTGGCAAGCAATTTTGTTCATAGTTCAAACTTCTTTGGAACAAAGCTGTGGACCAAGCACCTGTGGTTGCTTCTCTTAATTCATGTAGGCAATAGAACTTTGGATTAGTTTCGTTTCTATCAGTTGAACATTTCTATCAAGTTTTGTGCCATGTACATGCAAGATTTCGAAGTCATTTTATGGGACTTGAACTGAGATGGGCTATGATTGAAAGTCAAATAATATATTACCTGCACTTGGAGTATTTAGGAATTTATAAAAAGCTGTATGACATAGCTTATTTTCTGTTTATCTTCCTTGTTATCTGAACCATCTGATTTGCTCTAGGATCTTAACCTAAGTCCTTTATGATCCTTTTTCATATTGATTTCATTCATTGCTATATATCAAGTGCCTAACAGATACATAGGGAGTCGTATGATTTTTAGCAGGCCTTTTTTAGAACTAGTTTTTAATATCAAAGTCCACCAGATTTTGTTTTTAGACCTTGGCCGAATGGTAAAACCTTTCCCAGCACCCCATTCACCTTCAAAATCTGGATGTCCCCTAATATGGGAGGCTACTGGAGCAAATCTAGTACTTCTCCATAAGATCTAGTTTCATAGGAATTACTCTTATCTCTAAGCTTAGATCTAGCCTCATGTTATATCATTTAAGCGAATCATTCATTGTGATAAATATTTCAAATTTGATAGAACTGCTTTCCTAGTTCTGTTCTTGGCTGTGGATCTACAAGACCTCATGGCTGTGAATTCACAGATTCTGTTCTTGGAGACTTCACTTCCAAGAATTTAAGCTTTACACTGAATAGCCACGTCTCCCAGGGCTTTCTCTACAAAAACAGTGCTAATAAATGTTTTAAATTACAAATTATAGGACTCTGCATTCTTTCTCGCGATCAACTGGGTATCATGTGTTTGAGTTTATGTAGCTGGGTTTCCTCCCAAAACATTTCTGTGCTGTCCTGTTAACTTATTACACCTAAATGGATCTTCATATTCTGCAAAGAAATGTAGTAGGTAATGGTGCTATATAGACATAATGGTTCTTGATTTATAATGCTGAACCAGTCTCTTCATCACAAATAAATGAAAGAAGCCAAATGTGTGTGATAGTTCATGTCCCCCAAAATAAGTTGTTCATCAGATCAGCTGTTTCACATCTATTTCTATTCTAGCTAATGTTCAGTACATGGTAATGAAATTTGATGCAATATAATTAAAACATAAAATTGTTAGTGCATGTTTTCTTTCCTTCTCTTTTTAATTTTAAACAAGAAAAATAAAATTGTATAGAAATCGTTAGCTTATATGTGGGTAACCTTGTTTAACCATTAGGAGGAATGATCAATAGGGAGATCTTAAGTTTTTTTTTTTTTTCCCTTGGACTCTGGATGGTAACAGATCCACGAACAATACAAGTAACCATTCCCGTGGGCTGTGGTTTCATGAATTTTTTTTTTGCTATCCCAATGGTTGTGATAGCAGTATACTTTGTTTTCTTTAAGGTGTTTTCATGGTTTCCTTCGTGCTTTAGTGTAATCTGAATTGCTTCTCTCCAATCTAACTGTGTTCACTTCTGGATCCTGTGGGTGCGCACCTTTTTACAGCTTAGATTGGATGTTTATCTTGCTAACACTACTAATATGCTCTGAATTTGGAAAAGAAAAGGAACATTTTTTTGTTTATATATTCTAAAAGACTGAAATGATTAACAACCTGATGAGTAGTCATAATTGTAAAATACCACGCAATACTAACTAATGACACTAAATAAACTCGATGCCCAAAATCTAAGAGAGAGACAGAGCAGTAACAGAGGGAGTTGGTGAGAGTCATTTAGACTTATTGGATGACCACATCAAGCATTAGTTTGAACAGAATTGGCTCGATTTAAGTTGGCTTTGCGTGTGACCATTACATGGTAGACACCCATTGTCAAAAGCACTGCAAATGCCACACCAAGTACAATGCCAGCCATGCCACCAGCTCTCAGTCGATTCCCTCCTTTCTGGGATGTTGATATTT